>Ga0335074_10005430_pt1 | contig 17627 bp, 15 predicted proteins | sample Lox_Sample_23_FD_206715 | JGI IMG/M metagenome (GOLD analysis project Ga0335074, IMG submission 206715) | Soil microbial communities from Loxahatchee National Wildlife Refuge, Florida, United States - Lox_Sample_2.3 | ecosystem: Environmental > Terrestrial > Soil > Wetlands | place: USA... | reverse complement strand
GGGGTCAGCATCTTCGACTTCCCGGCGCGGGTGACCACGCTCATCTTCAGCGCGATCCCGTACACCCTCGCGCTGCTGGTACCGGCCATCGTGCTGTCCTACCTGGCGGGCAACCGGCTCGGGGCCGCGGCGGCGCGGCGTAAGGCGCTGGACAACACGCTGCTGCCAGCCGCATACATCTTCCAGGCCATCCCCTACCCGTGGCTGGCCCTGGTGCTGCCCTACCTGCTGGGCGAGGTCTGGCACGTGTTCCCGATCTCCGGCGGGTACGACGAGACGCTGCTGCCCGCGTTCTCCTGGACCTTCATCTCCAGCCTGCTCTACCACTGGTTCCTGCCGTTCCTTACGGTGTTCATCGTGAGCCTGGGCGGCTGGGCGATCGGGATGCGGAACCTGGTCATCTACGAGCTGGAGAACGACAGCTCCCGCTACATGCGGGCCCTCGGCGGGAGCGAGCGGCTGGTCCGCCGGTACGCCTACCGCAGCGCCTCGCTGCCTCAGCTGTCGGGGCTGGCGCTGCAGCTCGGGGTAGTGGTCGGCGGCAACATCGTCACCGAGATCGCGTTCCACTACCCGGGCCTCGGGCTGCTGATCTACAACGCCATCACCGACGAGGACTACTTCCTGCTCCAGGGCATCTTCATCTTCATCATCATCGGGGTGCTCCTGGCCAACTTCATCATCGACCTGGTGTACATCAGCGTGGACCCGAGGACCCGGCTCAGCATGCAGGGAGCCGCCTCGTGAGCGATCTCACCGCCGCCAGCCCGCAGGCTCCCGGGCCCGTCGCGGCGCCGCTGCCCGGGGTCCCGGTCGCGGCGGCCCCGCTGGTGCCCCATCAGCGCAGTGACCTGCTGTACTACGCGCTGCGCAACAGGAAACTCGTCGCCGGGCTGAGCCTCGAGGCGCTGTTCGTGCTGGCCGCGGTGTTCGGCCCGTTCATCTCGCCGCACAACACCACCGACTACTTCCTGCCCCACCTGGCGCCGTCGGCGCAGCACTGGATGGGCACCGACTACTTCGGCCACGACGTGTTCGCCCAGCTGGTCGACGGCCTGCGGGAAAGCTACCTGGTCGGCGCGCTGGGGGCGCTGTGCGCGGCGCTGACCGGGATGGCGCTCGGCTTCACCGCCGGCTACCGCGGCGGGCTGCTCGACGAGGTGCTGCAGCTGATCACCAACATCATGGTGATGATCCCGTCGCTGGTCCTGCTCGTCGTGATCGGCGCGTACCTGAAGACCCGCGGCGTCCTGTTCGAGGGGGTGTTCATCGGCCTGACCACTTGGCCCTGGGTGGCCCGCGCGGTGCGGGCCCAGACCTTCACGCTGCGCTCGCGGGAGTTCGTCGACCTGGCCCGGCTGTCGGGCCGGCGGGCCTACTCCATCGTGGTCAAGGACATCGCGCCCAACATGGCGTCGTACCTGTTCCTGGTGGTGGTGCTGCTGTTCGGCAGCTCGATGCTGCTCGCGGCCAGCTACGACTTCCTCGGGCTGGGGCCGACCAACGGCATCTCGCTCGGCACCATGATGAACCAGTCCACGCTGTGGAGCGCGCTGCAACTGCACGTATGGTGGTGGTTCGTCCCGCCAGGGCTGGTGCTGACCGGCATGGTCGCCGCCCTGCTGGTCGCCAACGTCGGCCTGGACGAGATCTTCAACCCGAAGCTGAGGGACCAGTGAACGTCAAGGTCGACCACCTCAGCATCGCGTACCGCACCCGGTCGGGCGACGTCTGCCCCGTCGACCAGGTGAGCTTCTCGGTCGCCGACGGCGAGATCATGGGCCTGGCAGGCGAATCCGGCAGTGGGAAATCCACCCTCGGCACCAGCCTGGTGTACCTCGACATGCGGATGAAGCACCTCGGCGGCAGCGTCGAACTAGACGGCCGGCACCTCCCGATCGACGACAACCGGGCCATGCGGCCCTACCGGATGAAACAGATCTCGCTCATCCCGCAGTACGCGATGAGCGCGCTGAACCCCACCCGCAGGATCAGGCGGCTCATCACCGACCTGCTGCGCAGCCACGGCATCCGCGACCGCGAGGTCATGACGGAACTGAACCGGCGGATCGCCCTGGTCGGGCTGGACCAGGACGTACTCGACCGGTACTCTTTCGAGCTGTCCGGCGGCATGCGCCAGCGGGTCACCCTGCTGATCTCCACCCTGCTGAACCCGTCCCTGCTGATCGCCGACGAGGTCACCTCGGCCCTCGACGTGTCCACCCAGCGGGCCGTCGGCGAAATGCTGATCGAGTTCCGGGACCGCGGGTTCTCCAAGAGCCTGATCGTGATCACCCATGACCTGGCGATCCTGGCCCAGGTCGCGGACACCATCACAGTCATGTACGCCGGACGGCTCGCGGAAAAGGCCAGCACCGCGACCATCATTGAGGCCCCGCTGCACCCGTACACCCAGCTCCTGCTGGCCTCGCTGCCCGAGGTCGGGGTACGCCACGACCAGGTCACGCTGACCGGCATACCCGGCCGCCCGCCCTCGCTGGCCAACCCGCCGGGCGGCTGCCGGTTCCGGGACCGCTGCCCGTTCGCCTTCGACCGGTGCGCCACGGCACCCCCGTTCGAAGAGATAGCGCCTGGCCACTTCGTGGCCTGCTGGAAGGCGGCGGCATGACGAGCCTGCTGCGCATCGACCAGGTCTCCAAGCTCTACCGGACCAGCAACTTCGGCGGCAGCGTGGTCCCGGCCCTGCGCCAGGTGAGCTTCGACATCGCCGACGGCGAGGTGGTCACCCTCATCGGGGAGAGCGGCAGCGGCAAGACCACGCTCGGCCGGATCGTGCTGCGGCTCATCGCGGCGAGCAGCGGGCAGGTCACCTTCTCCGGCCAGGACATCTCCGCCTTCTCCGGGCCGCGGGTGCGCGAGTACTACCGGCAGGTACAGGGGGTATTCCAGGACCCGTTCAGTTCCTACAACCCCGTCTACCGGGCCGACCGGGTCTTCGAGCTGGTCCGGACCTCGTACTTCCCGCACCTGCGGGGACCGCAATGGCGGGACAAGATCGAGGCGGCGCTACACGCCGTCGCTATCAACCCGGCTGACGTGCTCGGCCGCTACCCGCATCAGCTCTCCGGCGGGCAACAGCAGCGGCTGCTGATCGCCCGGGCCCTGCTCCTGGACGTCAAGCTGCTCGTCGCCGACGAGATCATCAGCATGCTCGACGCGTCCACCCGCGTCGACATCCTCAACCTGCTCATCAGCCTGAAGCGAGCCGGCCTGGCCATCTTGTTCATCACCCACGACCTGTCGCTCGGTCACTACGTCAGCGACCGGACCGTCATCCTGCGCCGCGGCGTCATCGTAGAGATGGGCGACACGGCGGAGGTGTTCGGGCATCCGCAGCATCCCTACACCAGGAATCTGCTAGCCGCGGTACCCGAGCTGCACAAGAAGTGGCGGCGGCCGGACGCCGAGGCGACAGCTGACCCTGACGGCACGACCCGCGGCCCGGCCGACAGTGATCGGGCCGCGGGCGGGCCGCGGGCCTCCCCGGCGGTGGCGCGACACCGGCGGTGGCCGGCCAGGACGCCGCGGGCCGCCGAGATCCTGGAACCGCCGCCGACGCTGGTGCCGGCCGGGCCGGGACACCTAGTCGCCGAGACCGATCCCTAGCAGGTTCGCTATGCATACAGCAGACCTCCCGGTTGACTCACCCGCCTAGTCAACCCCGTGGAAGTAAGGCCTTTCGAACTGAGTCACCATCGCTCGTTCGGTATATAGATTAGGCCCAGCCGGAGCGGCGGGACGCCGGCTGGCCGGATAGTCCACCTTCACATCGTGCCGGGCCTGCTCGAGGACTACCAGGCAGTCCTCCAGCGAGCGGTCATACCCGCCTGACCGCGCTCCTGGTTCAGCCCGCTGGGTCCTACCTCAGCGCGTTGATCATCAACTGGACGCCGATGTGGCACCCGTCAAGAGGATCCCGTACGTGGTGCCAGGTCCTCAAAGTCCTGATCGGCTAGGACTACCGGGACCGCTGAGTCGCTGATCGAGTCGGGCCTGGTGGCGCCGACGAGCGGGATGATGTTCGGTGTCTGTTCTCGAAGCCAGGCCAGCAGCACGCGTTGCACAGACACGCCACGCCGCCTGGCGACCGCGAGCGCCCCTTCGGGCGGAGTGCCGGATGGTCCGCCGAGCGGCATGTAGGCGAGGTATGCGACGTTGCGCTCTGCGCAAGCCAGGGCGGTGGGCAGGTCACCGGGATCGCCGTAGGAGAGCCGGTTCTGCACCGCGACGATCGGGGCGACTGCGAGCGCCTCGTCCAGCTGGGCGACGGTCACGTTGGACAGTCCGATGGCCGCGAGCTTGCCTTCGCGGCGCAGCTGGTCAAGGGCGCCCACGCTTTCCGGCAGCGGCACCGCGGGGTCGATGTGGTGGAGCTGGTAGAGATCGATCCGTTCTGTCTCAAGCGTGCGCAGGCTGATCTCGCAGTGTGCACGGAGGGCATCCGGGCGCCCGTCGACCGGGAAGCCGTCGCCGTTACGCCAGTGCCCCCCCTTGGTCGCGACCAGCGGGCGGTCGCTCGAGACGCCCCTCAGGGCGCGCGCTACGACCTGCTCCGCGTACGACTCGATGCCTGCTCGCGTGTAGGCGAGTGCCGTGTCGATAAGCCTTACTCCGGCGTGCAGGGCGGCGTGCACAGTTGCCACAGAATCCGCGGCGGTCCGCTCACGGAAGGCGAACTGCGCTGTTCCGAGTCCGATGCCCCCGGTGTCCCGGCCGGCGATCAGCATGTGCCGCCGCCCGGTATATCCGGGCCGGGACCGATGGTGACCGTGACCGACAAGGGCAGGTTCGGGCGAAGGCCGATGCCGGGGTGTCCCCTGAGGTGCCAGTAGTCCGCGCCAGCGAGCAGGAAAACCTTGCCCTCAAGGCTGAGCTTGGCGAGTAGGTTCTGGTGGCCTTGCTGCGCATCGCGACCGGGCTCACCCACGAGTGAGCTCGGGACCGGAGAACTCGTGTGCCCCCGACCCGACGTGAAAGACGGCCTCCTGGGCGTCTCGTGCACCAGGGAAACTGGCGAGTGAGGCGGGCGGGTTTCCTGCCGCATCGCGGATCTCGGCGGCCTGCGCGCTGGGGATGCGGACGCTGGCTGACACGTTCGGCGGAAGCTGCACCTGGTATGTGAAGCGGTCGCCAGACCGCGTCCAGCCGGAGGTGACCGGTCCTCGGACGGACCGGTAGGTGCCGCTGGCCCTGCTCAGTGACCCGCCAGGGTGCGGCCGGAGCAGCAGCTGGCCGAATCCAGCGGTGCCGGGTTCCTGGTCGATTCCGAGGAGGAACCGGTAGAGCCATTCGCCGACGGAGCCGAATGCATAGTGGTTCAGCGAGTTCATCCACGGGGACTGGAAGCCTCGCTCGGCGGTCCAGCCGTCCCAGCGCTCCCAGATCGTGGTCGCGCCCGCCTGGACCATGTAACGCCAGGACGGCATGGATTCCTGCTCGAGCAGCCGGTAGGCAACGTCGGTGTGACCGGTGGAGCTCAGCACCGGGAGCAGGTGTGCCACGCCGCCGTACCCGGTGGTCAGGTGCCAGCCCGCGGCCTGGATTGCCCCCACGAGGCGGTCGGCCGCCTCGGCGCGCAGTTCCTCGGAGATCAGGTTCATGTGCAGGGCGAGCACGTAGGCGGTCTGGGTTCCGGAGGCAACCTGTCCGTCGGCGGCCACGAAGGCGTCGGCGAACGCGGACCTGACTTTCGACCACAGCGCCCGGTACCCGGCGGCGTCGTCCGACTGGCCGACCACGTCGGCGATCTCCGCCATCAGCGCCGCGCCGTGGGCCCAGTACGCCGTGGCGAGCAGTTCGGGCGGGGTATCGTCGTCACCTGGCCCCAGCCAGTCGTTGTAGCTGTTCCCGAGCTCGCGGGCCCGCAGGTAGTCGGGGTTGGTCCGCTCGAGGAAGTCCATCCATGCGGTCATGGCGCCGAAATGCCGGTGCAGGATGCCGGTATCCCCGTACATCTTCCACATCGTCCACGGGACAATGACCCCGGCGTCCCCCCACGCCGGCGCCCCCCCTCCGCGCACGTTGCGGAGGTCGAGCCGCGGAGCGAGGTCGGCGAAGGCGCCGGAATCAAGCTGGGCGTCGGCCACGTCGTCGAGCCACTTGGCGAAGAACGCCGAGACGTCCCGGTTGTAGCATGCGGTCCGTGCGAAGACCTGGGCGTCGCCCAGCCAGCCGAGCCGCTCGTCCCGCTGCGGGCAGTCGGTGGGCACGCTGATGAAGTTGCCGCGCTGCCCCCAGTCGATGTTCCGGAACAGCCGATCCAGCCACGGCTGCGAGGACTCGAACGTCCCGGCGGCCGGGATATCGGAATGCACCACGCGGGCGGTGATGTCGGCCTGGCCGATGTCGCCGGCCAAGCCGGAGATCTCCGCGTAGCGGAACCCGTGCAGCGTGAACCGCGGCTCGAGCACCTCGGTGCCGCCGCCGGTCGTGAACTCATCGGTCTGCCGGGCAGTCCGCAGGTTCTCGGTGTACAGGGTGCCGTCTGCGGCTAGCGCCTCACCGTGCCGGATCCGGACGCGCGCCCCGGCCGGCCCATCGGACGTGATCCGCAGCCAGCCGGTCAGGTTCTGGCCAAAGTCGACGATGTGCCGTTCGTCGTCGAAGCTGGCAATGCTGCGCGGCGCCATCTCCTCGGTCACCCGGATCGGGGGGCCCGGGTCGGCGACCAGCGGCGTGCCGCCGCGTTCGCGGCACCGGACCGGCCGCCAGCCGGAGGCGTCGAAACCAGCACGGTCCCAGCCGTGCGGTTCCCTGGCGAGGTCGTGACGCTCGCCCATCAGCAGGTCGGCGTGCCGGATGGCCCCGGCCGAGGACCGCCACCGCTCGTCGGTGACGATCCACACGCGGCTGCCATCGGGGTGGAGGATCAGGAGCTGGGCCAGCAGTTCCGGTGCAGCGCCGTAGCGGGCGCCGGCCCACTTGACATCGAAGCCGACGAAGCCGGCGTACCATCCGTCGGCGATGACCGCCGCGAGGACGTTTTCTCCCTCGGTCAGCAGGTCGGTTACGTCATACGTCTGGTACAGGATGCGCTGGGTGTAATCGGTCCATCCCGGAGTCAGGAACCCGTCCCCCACCCGGCGGCCGTTCAGCCGTGCCTCGTACAGGCCGAGCGCGGTCACGTACAGCCGGGCGGATGCCACCGGCTTGTCTACCCCGAAGGCCCGGCGCAGGTAGGGGGCCGGGGTCAGGGCGCGGGCCACCGGGTCGACCGGGCCGGGCCCGTTGGGCGGGGTGGCTCTCTCCTGGGTCCGCCCCTGCCCAATCCAGGAAGCGTGCCAGCCGTCCGTTCGGTCCAATTCAACCTCGAAGGCGGCCGGTTCGCTCCAGCTGGACACCACCCCGCTCTCGTCCCAGACCCGCACCTTCCACGTGTACCGGCCGCCGGGAGCCAGCGGGACACCCATGTAGGCGATGTCAGCCGAGCAGGAGGACTCCACCCGGCCGCTATCCCACGACAGGTCCCGGTCGGCGCGAAGGCGCATTTCGTCCGGAGCAACCACCACCTGGTAGGCGCGCTGGGCTCGGCCGGTCCCCGTGCCTTCCGGCACCCAGGCCAGCCGGACCCGGTCCGGTGCGACGCCCAGCGGATTGACCCGGTGTGCGCAGCGCAAGCCAGCGGGGGTCAGCGGCGGTGCTGTCACAGTTTTGTTGCTCCTTCGGTGAGACCGGAGACGAAATAGCGCATGGTGCAGCCGACGAGCAGGAACATCGGCGCGGTAGCGAGGATGAAGGCGGCGAACACGGCGCCGCCTTGGGACAGGTTGGTGCCGAAGCTGCCGACGAACTCCTGGACGCCCGCTGAGATCGTGATCTTGGACGGGTCCTGGATCACGATCGTGGGCCACAGGTAGTCGCCCCAGACGTTGATCATCACGAGGATCGCGCCGGTCATCAGCACCGGCCTGGTCAGCGGCACGACGATCCGCGCCAGAACCTGGCGTTCGGTACAGCCGTCTACCCGGGCGCTCTCCAGCAGCTCGGGCGGGATCTGCTCGAAGAAGCCGCGGAAAATCAGCACGAGCAGCGGCTGCGCGGTGGCCGCGTAGGGCAGGATCAGCGCCCACCACGTATTGAAGAAATGCAGCTTCTGGATGGTCAGGAACAGCGGGATCAGGGTTAGCGTCGAGGGGATCAGCAGGAGTGCCACGTAGGCCATGAACAGCAGGCCCTTGCCGCGGAACCGCAGCTGGGAAAACGCGTACGCGCCGAGCGCCGCGGCTGTGACCCCGATCGCGATGGCCGCCGCCGCGACGATGATCGTGTTAAGCAACTGACGCGACACGCCCGACCAGGCGGTGAGGTAGTTGTGGTAGTCGAACTGAGTGAACAGCGAGAACACGTCACTGCTGTAGATGCGCTGCCCGGTCTTAAGCGAGTTGGACAGCACGAAGATCGTCGGGAAGTAGGTCATCACGACGAGGACCGCGCCCGCGGCGGCGGTGAGCCAGGCGTACCGCCGACGGCGCGCGCCCAGCCCGGACCGCCGCCGCGCAGGTGCGGGCAGGCGGCCGGCCGGGGCTTCGATCATGGATACCGAACGCACGCGTATTTCACCTGTCAGTAGCTGCTCAGGTTGACGTGGTTGGCCGTCGCCCACTGCTGGGCGGCGCTGGTCAGCAGCGACTGCCATTGGCTGGCGAACGAGGCGTAGTTCAGCTGGCCGTCGATGTAGTCCTGCACGAGCCGCAGCCCCGAGTTGGTCGCCGCGGTGGATAGCACGTCGTCGAGGACCACATCGACCACGGTGCCGACCTTGCTGCTCGGGACCAGGGTGCTCAGTCCGGGGATGTTAAGCGTCGGCGCCGCGGTCTCTGTCGGGATGTCGGCGCCCGACTGGTTGATCTTGATCCAGGTGCCGAGGTGCGGGGGGGTGAACAGCCAGGCAAGGAAGTTCATGACGGTGGCGGTCTTGGCTGGCGTCATGGAGGAGTCGGCCTGCTGCGAGGTCACCCCCCACTGGCCGTTGCCGTTCGGCCCGCCGATCATGCCGACCGTCGAGGTGCCGAGCGCGAGCGGGGAGGTGGCGGAGGTGATCGGCGGCTCGGGGAACACGCCGTACTTGCCGGTGAAGCCAAGCGAGTCCAGCTGGGGGAAGTACCAGCTGCCGCCCCACAGGACACCGACCTTGCCCTGGACAAGTAGCGTCTCGGTCGTCAGCGGCGGCGTCGTCTGAGTGGGCGGGGAGCACGCGTCATAGCTGCTCTCCCCGCCGCCCGAGTAACTCACGAGCTGGCCGAGCAGCTTCCACACCTCGGCGTAGCGAGGGTTGTTCATGGAGATGATGCCCTTCTTGATGCCCACCGCGACGTCGAGGCCGGTGGTCACCTGGGCATGGTTGACGTCGAACTGACTGACCTGACCCGCCAACAGCGAGGAGGTAGCCAGCCGCTCGAACCACGACGGGTTGCACAGCCCGCCGTCGGCGAACATGATCGGCGTGACCCCAGCCGCCTTGAGCTTGCCGAGGTCGGTCATGAAATCCGCCCACGTAGTGGGGGCGGCGGTGATCCCGGCCTTGGCGAAAGCCGCCTTGCTGTAGAACAGGCCGGTCTCGACGCTGGAGCCGAGGATGATGTCAATGTCGCCGTTGGGCGAGGTCATGTAGGGGATGGTGGACGGGGAGAACAGGCTGAGCCAGCTGGTGTTGCCGGGCACGTACGGGTTGGGCTGTTCCAGGTAGGGCTTGATGTTCTGCAGCAGCCCGGCCGGAATGCTGCCGGATGTCACCGGGCCGTACTGCTCCCACACCAGGTCCGGGGCGGAGCCACCGGACGCCTGGGCCTCCACCTGTGCGTTGGTCTGGGTGATTGATGAACTGCTATTCGGCAGCCAGTCCACGGTGACGTTCTTGTGCGCCGCCTCGTACTGATCGGTCAGCTGCTTCAGGCCGGCGTTGTCGGCCGCTGTGATCGCACCGGTGTTAGGCGGCAGCACGGCCTTGATGGTGACCGGGGCCTTGCTCAGGCCGCCTGCGGCAGATGAGCTTGACGAGCCGCCCGACGAGCAGCCCGCCACGGCAACAGCGACGGACAGAGCCGCGAAAGGCACCGCCGCGCGGAGGGATTTTCTGTGCATCGAGACCTCAGATCCTCGTGAGATTGGTGGCGTATGTACGTTTTGGGTAACTGTGAGTCATGGAGTCGAAGGAGGGTTGCGGAGCGTCAGGTGGTCCGTGGCCGGAGCACCTTCATGACCACGAGCGTGAAGATGAGCAGCGCGACGAAAAGGAGGGTCCCGATGGCCATGCCGTAGCCGTACTGGTCGTTGGAGAACGCCGACTGGTACATGTCCAGGCCGGGGACGAGGGTGGTCGTGCCCGGGCCGCCGTTAGTGAGCAGCAGGATCGGCACGAAGTTCTGCACCGCGAAGATGCCGGACAAGATGACAACTATCCGGAACTGCGGGATCACCAGCGGGATATCGATCGCGAACACGCGCCGGAAGGCACCTAGGCCGTCCAGCTTGGCCGCGTCCAGCACGTCCTTCGGCAGGTTCTGCAGCCCGCCGAGGAAGATCAGGAAACCCAGGTTCGAGATCCACGGGAACCCGACCAGCAGGATCCCGATGAGCGCCAGGTGCGGGTCGCTGTACCAGGTGGGCTGCGGCAGCCCGGCCGCGCCCAGGATGCGGTCGACCAGCCCGGAACCGGGCTGGAGCAGGTAGGCCCAGACTTCGATCAGCACCAGCGGTGGCAGCACTATCGGCAAGACCAGGACATACTTCGCGATGGCAGCCGCCCGCCGCGGCAGGTGGGTGACGATCTCCGCCGCGGTGAACTGGGACACCAGGGTGATCAGGATGCTGCCGCCGACCAAGATCGCGATATTCTTCGCCTCCGTGCCGAACGTCGGCGCCTGGAGATACTGCCTGAACTGGGATATCCCGGCATAGGTGGGCGCGGAGAAGCCGTTCCACTGGTAGAAGCCGCCGATCAGGCTGCGCACCGCCGGGTAATAACTGAAGACCCCGATCAGCAGCATGCTGGGCAGCATCAGCATCCCCAGCACCGGCCGGTAGCGGTGACGCCACCAGGACAAGCGCCACCTCAACTTGCTGTCGGCGCCCATGAACATAACGTCCATGGCGTCGATCCTCGACGTATCCACTGGTCGTGGCTATGTCACGATGAACCGTTACTTGCCAAAAATTAACTTCGGCCATTCGCGGAACTACCGTAAGGAACGTGATTGAAGACCCGCCGGTGTCGCCGCCCATCTGCCGGAGTTCGGTCTAGCATTCGCCTTATGGCATACGACGCTGAGCTGGCCCAGCGGATCCGGGAGCGTATGACCGCCGTCGCCGAGGTGAGCGAGAAAAAGATGTTCGGCGGTCTGGCCTTCCTCACCTCGGGCAATATGACCGTCGGCGTCTACGGGGATAGCCTCATCGCAGGCATTGCTCCCGAGGCCATGGACGCTGTGCTGACCGAGCCTGGCGTGCGGCCCTTCGACATGGGCGGTCGGCCGCTGCGCGGATGGGTCCTGGTCGCCGGCGAGGACCTGTCCGCCGACGATGAACTCGAGCGCTGGATCGACCGGGCTCGGCGCCTCCCGCCGGTAGAGAGCAACCAGGGCCTGTTCCATTTCACCGAGCCGATGCCGGCCTACGCGGGCAGCTTTCTCCACCGGTGGGACAGCCCGGTGCACACGCACAGCTTCGTGGAGATCGCCTTTGCCATCGCCGGCTCGGCCACTCATCATTCTGTGGCGGGCCGACATCAGATGCGGCCGGGTGACGTCGTATTGCTCCGGCCGGGCGTCTGGCACGGTTACGAGGACTGCCAGGAGTTCGAGGTCTACAACTGCTGCTTCAGCAGCGAACTGCTGCGCCGCGAACTGTCCTGGACCCGCGAGGATCCGCTGCTCGGCTACCTGCTGTGGGCCGGGCCGTACTCATCTCCTGGCCGCGGCGTGCTGACGATCAGCCTCGAGCCCTCCGCCATCGGCGAGTGCCTCGCTCATCTCGACGCGCTGGCCGCACTGCGGCACCGGCCCCTGGCGCTGCACCGGCCCGACATCGTCGGCCGCCTGTCCCTGTTGTTCGGCCAACTCGGCCAAGCCGTCGCGCAGGCCAGCGGAACGCTACCCGGGCCGACCGGGTCGGCGCATCCCGCTGTCGTGGAGGCGATACGCCTGCTTGAAGCCGACCTTGCCCGAAGCTGGACGCTTACCAGCCTGGCGACTGAGCTGCATCTGGCCGCGGGTTACCTGGTCCGGCTGTTCAACGACGCCACGGGGCTGCCCCCTATGGCCTACCTGGGCCAGCTGCGCGCAGAGCATGCCGCCCTCCTTCTCCTGCACTCTGACGAGCCGGTCACTTGCATCGGGCGCGCGGTCGGCTGGCCGGACCAAAGCGGCTTCGCCCGCCGCTTCAAGGCCCATTACGGACTCAGCGCCACCACCTATCGCAAGCGCTTCGCTACCAGAGCCACGTACCTTCATCTTCCTGCCGCGGCGGCCTTCTGACGGTCGGCGGCGCAGGTCGGTCTGCGGTGGGATTCTCCTCACGGCTTGCGGGACCTGATTCGAGGGCGGCCGGGGGGTACGCGAACGAGGGCTGGCCGGTCACGCGGCCACCTGCGGCGGTCCCTCCGTGATGTCAGGCTTCGGGAATGGGCCGACCATAGGCCTCGAGGGTGATGTCGTCCGGGTCAGGGCCGCCGCGCACGCCGGTGTCGAGTGCGTCCAGGGCTTTGAGTTCGGCGTCGGTGAGCTCAAAGTCGAACACGTCGAAGTTCTCGGCGATCCGGGCGGGCCGCACCGACTTCGGGATGGCGGAGCGGCCTTGCTGCAGGTGCCAGCGGAGCATCACCTGCGCCGGGGTCTTGCCGGAGGCGGCGGCGATCGAGGCGATGGCCGGGTCGTCGAAGGTGCTGGTCCCGGTGCCGCGGTAGCTGGTGATGCCGCCGATCGGCGACCAGGCCTGGGTAAGGATGCCGTGGGCGGCGTCCGCGGCCTGCACAGCCGGCTGGGTGAAGTACGGGTGCACCTCGACCTGGTTGACCGCGGGGACCACAGTAGCCTGCTTCAGCAAGGCATCCAGATGCTCGGGCATGAAGTTGCTGACGCCGATCGCCCGCACCCGGCCGCCGGCGAGCAGCGTCTCCAGCGCGCGGTACGCCTCCTGGGTGAGGTCGAACCGGGTGGGCAGCGCCTGGTGCAGGATCAGCAGGTCGATCCGGTCGACGCCGAGCTTGCCGGCGCTCTTGTCGAAAGCGTGCAGTGTCTGGTCGTAGCCGTAGTCACTGATCCAGATCTTGGTCTCGATAAACACGTCGCCGCGGGCCAGGCCTGAGTGGCGGATGGCCTGGCCGACTTCGCGTTCGTTGCCGTACGCGGCGGCGGTGTCGATGAGCCGGTAGCCGGCCGCGAGCGCCGCGCCCACGGCTTGGGCGGTGACGTCCGGCGGTGTCTGGAACACCCCGAAGCCAAGCGCCGGCATCCGGACGCCGTTGTTCAGGGTCAGGTTCATGGTCATGGGTGCCTCCTGGCACGGTCGGCGGGCTCGGATACGTCCGGCCCGGCAGGCGGAATCACGGAGCGATGAGGACTTTGAGGGACTGGCGGCCGGCCATGGCCCGGTAGCCGTCGGGCACGCCATCTAGCCCGACGGTGCGGTCGAAGACCCGGCCGGGTTCGATGCGGCCTTCCAGCACGTCGGGCAGGATGCCGTCGATGTAGTGGCGGGCCGGGTCCACACCGCCGGTCAAGGTGATGTTCCGCATGATCATGTCGATGCCGATCGGCCCGTCAGTGTAGGAAGGCACGCCGACCCGGCTGATCACGCCGCCATCGCGGACCGCGCCGAACGACGTAATCAAGGTCTGCATGCTGCCCACGCATTCCAGCACCGCGTCGACGCCGTGGCCGCCGGTCAGTTTCCTGACCTCCTCGGCGCCTTCCTCACCCGGGGCCAGCACGATGTCGGTGGCGCCGAATTCCATACCGAGGTCGGTGCGGTCGGTGTGCCGGCCGAGCAGGATGATCTGCTCGGCGCCCAGGCGCCTGGCGGCCAGCACGGCGCACAAACCGACCGCGCCGTCGCCGACGACCGCGACGCTCACGCCAGGCCCGGTCTGCGCGGTGACGGCGGCGTGGTGGCCGGTGCAGAACACGTCGGTGAGCGTCATCAGCGACGGCAGCAGCGCCGGGTCCGCCGCGACTGGCAGTTTCACCAGGGTGCCGGTGGCCTGCGGGACCCGTACGGCCTCGCCCTGGCCGCCGTCCACGCCGTCGAAGCCGTACCGGCCGCCGTGCGGGCAGGAGGTCTGCAAGCCGCGGCGGCACCAGAAGCAGGTGTTGTCGGCGTAGGTGAACGGTGAGAGCACCAGGTCGCCGCGCTTGAGCCCGGCGACCTCGGCGCCGGTGTCCTCCATGATGCCGAGGAACTCGTGACCCATCGGCCGACCCTGCTCCGTGACCGGCATGGACCGGTAAGGGTGCAGGTCACTGCCGCAGATCGCGGCACGCACGACGCGGACGATCGCGTCAGCCGGGTCGCGGATCGCCGGGTCGGGCACGTCCTCGATGCGGACGTCCCCGGCTCCGTACATCAGCGTCGCCTTCATACCATCAAGCCAACCACCGCAGGCACCGGCGTTTCGACCATGAAGGGCACCCTGACAGGATCCCCCGGGCCGCTGCTGAACCGCGGTGGGCGGTCGTAGTCTCGCGATATGGACCGGCGCACCGAAATCCGCGACTTCCTCACCTCCCGGCGGACCCGGATCACGCCGGAGCAGGCCGGGCTGAAGGTCTCCCCGCTCGCCGGGACCCGCCGGGTCGCGGGCCTGCGCCGCGAGGAGGTCGCGCTGCTGGCCGGGGTCAGCCTCCCGTACTACACCCGGCTGGAGCGCGGCGACGCCCGCGGCGCCACCGACGCGGTCCTGGACGCCATCGCCCGGGCCCTGCTGCTCGACGACGCCGAACGCGCCCACCTGTTCGACCTGGTCCGCGCCGCCAACGCCGCCACGGCGGCGGCGCAGGCCACTCGCCGCCTGGCCCGGCAGCCGGTGCGCCCGGAGCTGCGGAACATGCTGGAGGCGATGAGCGGCGTCCCGGCCTACATCCGCAACGGCCGCCTGGACATTCTCGCCGGCAACGCCCTGGCCAGGGCGTTGTTCGCGCCGATCTTCACCAGCCCGGCCCGGCCGGTCAACTCGGCCCGCTTCACCTTCCTGGACCCCGCCGCCGCCGAGTTCTACCCTGACTGGGACGCCGTCGCCGACCAGAACGTCGCCACCCTGCGCGCCGAGGCCGGCCGCAACCCCTACGACAGGGCCCTGTCAGACCTGATCGGCGAGCTGTCCACCCGCGGCGACACCTTCCGGCAGCGCTGGGCCCGACACGAAGTACGGCGGCACCGGGCAGGCGCCAAACGCCTGAACCACCCGCTCATCGGGCAGATCACGTTCACCTACGAGACCATGGAACTCGCCGCCGACCAGGGCCTGTATCTCATCGTATGCAGTGCGGCACCCGGCACCCGGGACGCGGATGCGCTCAGCCTACTGGCCAGCTGGACCGCCGTCGGCAGCGCAGAAAACACAGCAGCGCTCAAGCAGACCTGAGCTGACCAGGAACCTGGCGGGCCGGGCTCGCCTGGAAGGAATTCCCGCCCAGGCCGAGGCTCACGACATCATCCTCCTGTGACTTCCCGGGCGGGGCCCTGGCCCACGAGCACCTGCACGGCGTGCGCTGAGGATGGGGGCCGCCCGGTCTCCGGGTGGCGGTGAATATCCAGAGGGCCTGGTCGGCGAGCTCAATGCCTCACCTGCTATCCGCGAGATCCAGATGTTCTCCTCACGGCTTGCGGGACCTGATTCGAGGCGGGCGGGGTGCGCGAACGAGGGCTGGCCGGTCGCGCGGCCACCTGCCGGGGGAGTGTCCGTTACTCAGACAGTCCCTCTCTGGCCGCTTGAACTGCCTGCTGTTCGATGGTCATGAGTTGGTGTTCGTGCAGAGATACGGCGCGATCGGCGTCATCGGTATCGATTCCGATGATCAGGACTCCCGCGCCGATGTTGGCTAGTGCAGCTCATCGGCAAGGTCATCAGCAGTGTTGAATTGCCGCTTGAAGTCAAGATGACGGCTCCCGCTCGCGTGTTCGCTACCAGGCGCTGGATGCCTGCGAGAGTGTCGGCGTCAGCCGGGATGCCAAGCCGAGCGAAGAGAGTACCGGTGCACTGTCGGATCTAACTGTGCCGTATTCCAGGTTCGAGCGACAACGGAACGATGGTTGGCGTCAAGGAGCGGCGTGAGGTGGTGACCGAGAGCACCCGCCGCCCGACGCGGAGGACCCGGACCGGCGGGCTGCGCAGGACGACATTACGCTCAAAGCCAGCGGGCAAGAAAGGCGAGAATCGACATGTTCAACCAGCTCAGTGGCGCAACCCGACTGTTTCCCATCATCGGCGACCCGGTCAGATACGTCGAGTCCCCGGTGCACCTGACCCGCACTTTCGGGAAGCGCTGCCACAATGGATTGTGCATCCCGATGCAGGTGCCGGCGGGATGCCTCGACGCCGTCATGGCGGGTCTCACGGCCACGCTGAATGTGGACGGAATCCTCGTCACGATGCCGCACAAGCACACCGCGTTCGCGCACTGCACCACCAGCTCCGGGCGAGCCAGGATGCTCAGGGTTGTGAGCGTCATCCGGCGCAATCCCGACGGCACCTGGCACGGCGACATGCTCGACGGGCTCGCCTTCGTGAAAGCACAAAAGGACCACGGCGCCAACATTGAGGGGGCGCGGGCGCTCCTCGTAGGTGCAGGCGGCGCGGGAAGCGCAATCGCCATCGCGCTCCTTGAGGCGGGCGTCGGTGAACTAGTCATCCACGATGCCGACGAGTCGCGGGTCACTGGCCTCCGCAGCCTGCTCGCAGACCTCGGCGATGGACGGGTGGCTACCGGACCGCCGGACCCGGCCGGCTGCGGTCTGGTGTTCAACGCGACGCCTATGGGCATGGAGGACGGCGATCCGCTCCCGGTCGATGCAGCGCTGCTCACCCCGTCCATGTTTGTCGGCGATGTGATCGCCGGACACGGCGTGACCCCGTTCATCGAGGCCGCACAGGCTGCAGGCTGCAGGACCGCCAATGGCAGACATATGGTCGAAGCCGTGCAAGACCTCATGGCTGACTTCATGCTCGGCAATCGGCTATGAGGAAGTCTCCACGGTTTGAGGGGAACCCGAGTGCGCAGGCCGACGGCCGTTGCGGTGCTGGACGGCTTGCGTCACTCCGGGAACTTGGGCCTGAGGGTGCTGCCGGGGCGCAGGGTGCCGTCCTCGTCAAGGGCATCGAGTACGGGCGGCAGGCCCGCACGGAGCATCTTCCTGCGGACGCGGCCCAGCAGTGCGGCCATGAAGACCCCGCCGACGCCGGTGAAGCCGGTGTGGTCGTAGCTGAAGCGGGTGCCCCCGGCGAGAGGCTCGAGCCGGTAGACGACCTGCGTCACATCGCCGCCCTCGTCGCCGATTCACGAGTAGCGCAGCAGCGGTGGCTCGCTCACCTCCAGTACCTCGCAGTCGACGACGCCGTTCCAGCCGGGCTTGGGCCTCTGTCGAAATACCTGGACGGCACCCGGACCCCCGCGCAG
>Ga0335074_10005429_pt1 | contig 17628 bp, 15 predicted proteins | sample Lox_Sample_23_FD_206715 | JGI IMG/M metagenome (GOLD analysis project Ga0335074, IMG submission 206715) | Soil microbial communities from Loxahatchee National Wildlife Refuge, Florida, United States - Lox_Sample_2.3 | ecosystem: Environmental > Terrestrial > Soil > Wetlands | place: USA... | reverse complement strand
GAGTTGCTGCCGGACCGTGCTGGCCGCGAGCTTGGCCGGCTGCTGCCTGAGCTTGGCGAGCCGGCTGAGCCTGACGGCGAGGCGTTCCAGGGCGAGGCGCGAGCCCGGCTGTTCGAGCAGCTGCTGGCGCTTCTCGGCCGGCTGGCGCAGGACGGGCCGGTCACCCTGATCATCGAGGACGCGCACTGGGCTGACCGGTCAACCCGCGACCTGCTCACCTTCCTGATCGGCAACCAGCACGCCCTGCCCGGCTTGCTGATCCTGGTCACCTTCCGGTCCGACGAGCTGCACCGGAGTCACCCGCTGCGGCCGCTGCTGGCAGAGCTCGGCCGGATGAGCTCGGTGGAGCGGATGGAGCTGCCGCGCCTCTCACGGCCTGATGCCATGGAGCTGATCGCCGCGATCGTTGATGGCGAGCCGAATCCGGCGATGGCCGATGTCGTGTTCCGCCGCAGCGACGGCAACCCGCTGTTCGTCGAGCACCTGGTCGACTGCGACGCCGAGGTCCCCGATTCGCTGCGAGACCTGGTGCTGGCGAGCATGTTGCGGCTGCCCGAGGAAACCAGAGACCTGCTGCGCGTTGCGAGTGCGGCCGGCATCCGGGTGGGCCACGACCTGCTTGCTTCCGTGACCGGCCTCGGGGACGACGAGCTGTCGCGCACGCTGCGGCCCGCCGTCGCCGCGAACGTGCTGCTCGCCGACGGGGACGGTTACCAGTTCCGGCACGCGCTCATTCAGGAAGTCATGCACGAGGACTTGCTGCCGGGCGAGCACAGCCGACTGCACGCCCGGTACGCCGAAGCCATCTCGGCCAGCCCGGCGCTGGTGCCCGCGGGGCGCGCCGGAATCTCGCTGGCCCACCACTGGTACTCGGCCCACGACATCACCTGGGCACTCGTCAGTGCCTGGCAGGCAGCGGCCGAGTCGGGTCACGTGCTTGCCTACTCCGAGCAGCTCACTCTGCTCTCCCGTGTGCTCGAGCTGTGGGACAACGTGCCGGACGCGGCCGAGCGCATCGGAGCTGACCATGTGCACGTTCTCGCGGCAGCCGTCGACGCCGCGCACCTGGCGGGCGAGTCCGAGCGCGGCGTGGCCTTCGCCACTGCGGCTCTGCAGGAGATCGACACCGCTGCCGAGCCCGACCGCGCAGCGATCATCCTGGAGCGGCGTGCCGCGCTGTGCGCCCAGGGCGAGCTTGCCGCGGAGGCTGACGACCTCAGCGCTGCCCTCGCTCTCGTCAGTGACGGGAAGCACGAGGCGGCCCGGGCCGCAGTGCTGGCGAGTTTGTCGCACGCTCAGCACAAGCGGCACGCCGATGCACAGGCACGAGCATCTGCCGAGGAAGCGCTCGAGCTCGCGGGCTCCCTCGGACTCCTGGGACCGCAGGCCACCGCTCTGCTTACGCTCGCGATGCTGGACCTGGAAAGCGGCCGCGGCAGCGTCGCCGCCGTTCTCGACTTGCTCGCGCAGGCGCGGGCGGCCGCAGCGCAGACGCAGGACTACCCGCTGGTACTGCGGGCCGCGATCAACGAGTCACACGCGCTGGAGGGAGCTGGCCGGCATGTGCGCGCCGCCGCTGTTGCCCGTGAGGGCAGGGCGGACGCAGAGCGGTACGGCCTGTCCCGTACCTCCGGCGCGATCCTCGCCGTGAACGAGGCTGAGCCGCTGGTCGCGGCCGGCCAGTGGAGCGAGGCAACCGAGACGCTTCGCAGCGCGCTTGCCGCACCCTCGGTCGGGCCGCATCGGTCCTCGCTCTGGCGGGTGGCGGGTGACCTGGCGCAGTTGCGGGGAGACCTCGAGGCCGCGAGAAACGCCGTGGCTGCCGGCCGGGCGGCGCTCAGTGGCCTCTCCTATCGTGCCCAGAGCCATTTGCCTCACTACCGGCTGGAGATCGACTTCGCCGCTGCCGACGGCGATCTGGCCTCCGCGCTCGCCCGCGCGCGTCAGGTCGTGCGGACGGCTGACCTGCAGAGCAGCCCCCGCTATGCCTGGCCAGTGCTCGTCACGTCAGCCCGCGTTGCTGCCGGCGCCTTGCTGCGCCCCGCCGCCATGCAGGCGGGTGACGATGCCGAGGATGCACGCACGCTGCTGGAGGAGCTGCAGTCGCAGGCTTCGAAGCTTGAGGCTGCCGGTCCGCTTCAGGAAGCACACCGCCTGACCCTCGCCGCGGAGCAGGGCCGGGTCGCCCGAAGCGAGCAGCCGGGATCCGAGAGCAGTCGGCCAGCGCTGGTGCTGTGGCAGGATGCCGCGGCTGCCTGGGACGAACTCGATCAGCCCTGGGAGACCGGCTACGCGCTCTACCGGGTCGCCGAGGCCGCCCTGGCCGGTCAGGCGGACCGCGAGGCGGCCGCACGGCCGCTCACCAGGGCCGCTCGCATTGCCGGCGACCTCGGCGCCGAGCCGCTAGCGGGCGAGATCGCCGTGCTCGCCCGGCGGGCGCGGATACCGCTGACCGGCTCCGGGACTGCCGGATCGCCGTCCGCCGGAACCGGCAATCATGGCCTGACTCCACGTGAGTTCGAGGTTCTGCAGCTCATGGCCACCGGTCGGAGCAATGCAGCCATCGCCGCCGACCTCTTCATCTCGGCTAAGACCGTGAGCGTGCACGTCTCGAACATCCTGGGCAAGCTCGGGGCGGCCAACCGGGCTGAGGCGGCTGCCATCGCACACCGGCTCCGGCTTGTCGACGAAACGGGGCCCGCCAGCACTGGATGAGGCTCCCCGCCCGGCGCCGAGCTCGTGACGCCGGCCGCTCAACCCAGGCGGACGTGGTTCCGGACAACGACGACCCGATCGGCCTTGGGCTGGCTGGCTCCTCGGTGAACCGCGTCAGGTCATCGGGCTCTGCAGGGGTCCGGGCCACGGCTAACTCGCCGTGTACTCCCAGCCTGGCTGCCAGGCGAAGTCCCGCCGGGCAAGCTCCTCCAGCGGCGTGCCCAGGAGCTCGTGCTCGAGCCCCCAGCGCGTCGCGACGTGACCGATCACCAGGACCCGCTGGCTCTCCCACCGGGCGGGCAGGTCCGCGACGAATCGCGCCGCCCGCGCTATTGCCTGCCGCCAGCTCTCGCCGCCCGGATACGGCTCGTCGATGTACTCAGGCCGGTGCGCGTGGAGTTCCGCGGCATCCGAGCCGTTGAGGTCGCCGTAATCACACTCACGCAGCCGCCAGTCCAGGAGCAGCGGAATGGCGGAGCCCGCCAGCGCGATCTGCGCCGTCTGCACCGCCCGCGTGAGGTCGGAGCTGAACACGGCAGCGATGCCATCGTCGGCCCGTCGCCGGCCGAGCTCCGCCGCGTGCTCGCGCCCGGCCGCCGACAAGGTGCCCGGCAGCCAGCCGGTGGCGATGCCGTTCTCGTTGTCCTCGGTCGTCGAGTGGGTCTCGAAAACGATCTGGACCGGCATGAGACCTAGCGTACGAGCGACTCGACCTGGTCGACAGCCCAGTCCAGGTCGTCCTCGCTGATCACCAGGGGCGGTGCCAGCCGGATGGTCGAGCCGTGCGTGTCCTTCGCCAGCACGCCGCGCTCGGCGAGCCGCTCGCAGGCCGTCCGGCCGGGCAGGTCGGCGAACTCGATGCCTGCCCACAATCCCCGGCCGCGGACATCGCGGACCTTGCTCGGCGGCAGGGCGGTCAGCCGGTCGTGCAGATGCGCGCCGAGCTTCGCCGAGCGCTCCTGGAACTCGCCCGTGGTGAGCATGGCGATGACCTCGCGGGCGACGGCGCATGCCATCGGGTTTCCGCCGAACGTCGAGCCATGCTGGCCGGGCTTGAAGACGCCGAGGATCTCGCGGGACGACACCACCGCGGAGACCGGGACGATGCCGCCGCCCAGAGCCTTGCCGAGGATGTACATGTCCGGGACGACGTCGTCATGCTCGCACGCGAACGTGGTGCCGGTCCGGCCGAGGCCGGACTGGATCTCGTCGGCGATGAACAGTGCGCCGCGGGAGGTACAGAGCTCACGGACGCCGGCCAGGAATCCTGGCGGCGGCACGAGCACCCCGGCCTCGCCCTGGATCGGCTCCGCCAGTACGGCGACCACGTTGTCGTCCATCGCCTCAGTGAGCGCCGTGAGATCGCCGTAGGGAACGATCCGGAAGCCGGGCGTGTAGGGCCCGTATCCGTCGCGCGCATCCGGGTCGGTGGAGAAGCTCACGATCGTCGTGGTGCGGCCGTGGAAGTTGCCGTCGAAGACCACGATCACGGCTTCGCCGTCCGGCACGCCCTTGACCTCGTAGCCCCATTTGCGCGCGGTCTTGATGGCGGTCTCAACCGCCTCCGCGCCGGTGTTCATCGGCAGCACCATCTCCATGCCCGCCAGTGCCGCGAGCTCCGCGCAGAACGGCCCGAACTGGTCGTGCTCGAACGCGCGGCTGACCAGCGTCACGCGCTCAAGCTGGCGCTGCGCGGCCGCGACCAGGCGCGGGTGCCGGTGGCCGAAGTTGATAGCCGAGTACGCGGCCAGCATGTCCAGGTACCGCTTGCCGTCGACGTCGGTGACCCAGGCGCCCTCCCCGCTGGCGATCACCACCGGCAGCGGGTGGTAGTTGTGGGCGCTGTGCGCGGCTGACTGCGCGCGAAGCTGAGCTGCCGACCCGGCGCCGGCCCCTGCTGTCCCTGTCGTGCTTGTCATGTCGTGCCTCCTGCGCTCGCCGGGCGTCTGCCGGTCGCCAGCTACCTCAGTTCCAAAGTGCAGCATTTAGGTCCGCCGCCGCCCTTCAGCAGCTCGGACAGGTCCACCCCGACGGGAGTGAATCCCGCTGCCGACAACTGCTCAGCCATGCCAGCGGCCTGGACGGGGAGAACCACGTTTCTTCCGTCGCTGATGGCGTTCAGGCCCAGGACCTCGGCGTCCTCGTCCTTGACCTCGATCAGCTCGGCGAAATGGGACGCGAGCGACGCGCGTCCGGCGTCGTCGAACGCGGGCGGGTAGTACGCGATGGTGTCCTCGTCGAGGACGACCAGAGCGGTGTCGAGGTGGTAGAAGCGCGGGTCCGTCAGGCGCAGGCTGATCACCGGCAGGCCGAACAGGCCGGTCAGCTCGGCTGCCACCGCCCGCTCGCTCCGGAACCCGTGGCCCGCCAGGACGGCCCGGCCGGCGAAGACAATGTCGCCCTCGCCCTCGTTGACCACCTGCGACTCGCGGATCTCGCGGTAACCGCGGGCCCGGAACCAGTTCAGGTACGCCTGCGCCTCGGGCTCGCGCTCGGGGTACCTGAACCGGGAACCGAGCACCCTGCCGCCGATGACAGTGGCGCCGTTAGCGGCGTACACCATGTCCGGCAGTCCCGGCTCCGGTGCGATGGTGTGCACGGTGTGGCCGAGGCTGACGAAGGTCTCCCGGAGCTGCTCCCACTGGCGCAGAGCCAGCGCGACATCGACGGGCTTGTCCGGATCCATCCACGGGTTGATCGCATACTCGACGGCGAAATGCTCCGGCGGGCACATGAGGTAGGTCCTCGAGCGTGCGTTGCGGCGGGTGGTCTCCGTCATGGTCAGGCGCTCCCGTTCGGCGGATGATCTGGGCGGATGGTCCTTGTCGTTCCCGGATGATCTAGGCGAGTCCAGCGTAGAAGCGCAGTACGCCAGAATGTGACGGTGCATCATGCGCGGTGGTGCGGATCCGTTGCGTAGTCCGGCGTCCAGCCGACGATCTGTTGCGTCGCCGGGTTCGAGCAGCGCCGACACCCATACCGGGTAAATCGCCCGGTGTCGCAATGATCGTTGTTGAGTTTGCGGCGCTCTAGCCCCTTAAATCCAACAACGATCATCAGCACGGGCCGGCCGCAGCGCTAGCGGGCGGCCACTGTCCAGGTCTGCCCGTCCGCGGTGTCGGTGACCGCCACTCCCAGCTCGGCCAGCTCGCCCCGCAGGCGGTCCGCGGCCGCGAAGTCCTTCCGCTCCCGCGCGGCAGCGCGCTCGGTCAGACGCGCTTGCGCACCGTCGGGCAGCACCGGCGCCGGAGGCCGCGGGCGTCCGATGAGGCTAGGCAGGTCCAGGGCCAGCACCCGGTCGGCCGCCACGAACGTCTCGAACTTGGCACCTGCCGGGACGTCCGGGTCCCTGGCCAGCTCCCGCAGTGCGCGCAGCGCCGCTGGAGTGTCCAGGTCTTCGTCGATCGCCCCCGTGATACGAGCCCAGTACTCCTTGCTCACCGGCCTGCTCGGGTGGTCAGCCCAGTCAGCGACCTGCTCGCGCCAGCGCCGGACCGTTCCGTCGGCCGCCGTCAGCGTGTCCCAGGTGAGATTCATCTGCTGCCGGTAGCGGTGCTCGAGGAAGGCGAGCCGGACGGCGAGGGGGTCGAGCCCGCGCGCGGTCACGTCCGACAGCAGGACGACGTTCCCGGTGGACTTGGCCATCTTCCGGCCGTCGAACAGCACATGCTCGCCGTGGACCCAGTGCCGCACGACGTCCTGGCCGGCGACCGAGTTCGACTGCGCTCGCTCGTCCTCGTGGTGGGGGAAGCGCAGGTCAATGCCGCCGGTGTGGATGTCGATCACGTCGCCCAGGCACTGCAGCGACATGGCCGAGCACTCGGTGTGCCAGCCGGGGAACCCGGTGCCCCACGGCGTTTCCCAGGTCAGCTCGCGGCCCGCCGGGGCGCCCTTCCACAGAGCCCAGTCGGCATGGAACCGCTTGCTCTCGTCGACATTGCCGGCAGACCGGTAGCCAGGGCGCAGGTCCTCGAGCCGGTTGCCCGAGATGGCCCCGTAGTCAGGGACGCTTCGGGCGTCGAAGTACACCGATCCGCCCGGCGTGGCGTAGGCGTGCCCGGTTTCGATGAGCCTGGCGATCATCGCGATCATGAGGTCGATCGACTCCGAGGCATGCGGGGCGTAGTCCGGCGGCGCGATGTTGAGCGCGGCGCAGTCGGCGCGGAACGCGTCCTCGTAGAAGCGCGCGATCTCCAGCGGCGACTTACCCTCAGCCCGTGCCTGGGCGAGGATCTTGTCCTCGCCGTCGGCGTCGACCGCGTTGTCGTCGGCCAGATGACCGACGTCGGTGATGTTCTGGCAGAGGATCGCCGCCAGGCCGTGCCGCTCGGCGTTGCGCCGGATCAGGTCGGGTAGCAGGAACGTCCGCAGATTTCCGACGTGCGCGAAGCGGTACACCGTCGGCCCGCACGCGTAGATCCGCAGTTGACCGGACCGGGCTGGCGAGATGTCCACCACGCTGCGCAGGCGAGTGTCGTAGAGACGGAACACGCGTGCCAGCCTAGTGACCCGCGATGGAGGGCTCGCGCGTCCGGCTCAGCCAGAGCGATCGCGCCGGTCGTCACGGTCGCGCACGGTGCGCATCCGCTCGACCCAGGCGGCGTACTGCCCCTGCAGCGTCGTGGTCAGCTTGAGGAACTCGTTCAGCAGCCGCAACTCGTCGTCGGTATAGCGGTCGAACACGTCCATGGCCTCAAGGATCGGGCCGTAGATCTCCATGGCGAGCTGCCGCGCCTTGTCGGTGAGCTGCACCAGCACCCGGCGCCGGTCGCCCGGATCCGGCAGCCGCTGCACGAGCCCGGCCCGCTCGAGCCGGTCCAGCATGGCGGTGACGGCCCCGCTGGACAGATGGGTCTGGGCCGCGATCTCGCCGGCGGTTCGCTGGCCCTCGCGGTCCAGTACCTCCAGGCATCGCATGGCCGTGCGGTTGACACCCAGGTATTCAGCCGCCGCGTCTTCGAACCTGTCGTAGGCGTTCTGATACAGCCGCGCCTGCATCGCCAGCGCGTTGACCAGCTCCTGCCGCGGCGTCAGTGCCTCTCCGCCCGGAGAGCGCCGGTCAGCCTCGGCTTCGCTCACGTGCCGATACTGCCATGCCGCCGCCGGCCGGAGGGCATTGACAGTTGCTCAACTCGCGACATATCTTGTTCATTATCTCGACTGTAAAGATTCTCAACAATCAAGTGATACAGGAAACGAGGTTACCCGGGATGACGGAGCCTGCCCTCCGCGCAGTTCAGCTGGCCAAGAGCTTCGGCCACACGCGCGTACTCGACCGGCTCGACCTGGAGGTCGATGCTGGCACCATCTACGGACTGCTCGGGCCGAACGGCGCGGGCAAGACGACGGCGGTCAAGATCCTGGCCACGCTGCTCCGGCCCGATGCCGGGCACGCTTTCGTGCTCGGGAACGACGTCGTTCGGCGGGCCGCGCAGGTGCGCTCGCTCATCGGGCTCACCGGTCAGTACGCGGCTGTGGACGACCTGATCTCGGCGCGGGAGAACCTCTACCTGATCGGCCGCCTGGTCGGGCAGCGGCGCACGGCGGCGAGAGCGCGGGCGACCGAGCTACTCGAGGCGTTCGGGCTCGGCGATGCCGCCGGAATCGCTGTCAAGGAGTACTCGGGCGGCATGCGGCGGCGGCTTGATCTGGCCATCAGCCTGGTGGGCCGGCCCGCAGTGCTGTTCCTGGATGAGCCGACGACCGGCCTGGATCTCGTCAGCCGCAACGAGGTCTGGGACATGATCCGCGACCTGGCTGCCGATGGCACCACCGTCCTGCTCACCACCCAGTACCTCGAGGAGGCCGACCGGCTGGCCGGCAGGATCATGGTCATCGACCGGGGCATGACGGTCGCGGAAGGCACCGCGCGCGAGCTCAAGGGGCGCGCAGGCGGTGAGGTGCTCGAGGTGCAGCCGCTCCGGTCCGACGATATGTCCGCGGCGGTGAGGGCGCTCTCCGGCCTGACCGGTGCCGGGCAGCCGGCCGTCGACGGCGAGATGCTGACGCTGCACGTCCCTGATGAGGATCTGGTCAGCGCGGCCGCGCGCAAGCTCGATACAGCAGGCATCGGGGTGCGGCATCTCGCCGTCCGGCTGCCCAGCCTGGACGAGGCATTCCTCGCCATCACCGGCCACCGGGCAGCCGCAGACGAGTCCGGTCTCGTCGCGGCCCCGGCGGCTGCCGTTCCGGCCGGGGCGGGTCAGTGATCGCCGCGCAGACCGGTGTCCTGGCCCGGCGTAACTTGCTGCATATTCGGTCCGATCCGCAGCAGCTGATCGCGATGACGGTCCAGCCGCTGATGTTCCTGCTCCTGTTCGTCTACGTCTTCGGCGGCGCGATCTCCGGATCGACGCGGGGCTACCTGCAGTTCGTGCTTCCGGGGCTGCTGGTGCAGGGAATCGGATTCGGAACCACGATGACGGCCGTCGGCCTGAACGCCGACTTCCAGCACGGCCTGATCGACAGGTTCCGGTCGCTCCCGATGGCGCGCACGTCCGTCATCGCCGGCCGGGTCCTGGCGGACCTGGTGCGCACCGGCTGGTCGACCTTCATCATCACCGCCGTGGCAGCCGGCCTGGGGTTCCGGTTCCATGGCGGGGTCGCAGGCGCTGTGGGCGCCGTCGTGCTGGTCCTCGCGCTTGGCGTCGGGATGTGCTGGCTGATGGCGTTCCTCGGCGTCGCGCTGCGCAGCGCCGAGTCGGTGCAAGCGGCCGGCTTCATGCTGATCATGCCGCTGACGTTCGCGAGCTCGGTACTCGTGCCGGCCGCCAGCATGCCCGGCTGGCTGCAGGCGTTCGTCCGGGTCAACCCGATCTCGATCTTCGCCGGGGCGATGCGCGGTCTGATGCTCGGCGGCCCGGTGGCGACGCCCGTCCTGCAGTCAGCGGCGTGGATCCTTGGCCTCTGCGTGGTCTTCGGATCGCTGACTGTGCTGCTGTACCGGCGCCGCGCCTGAGCGGGAGAAGTAAACCGGTTGAGCGACGTCGCGTGACAGGGCAGCATCACCCGCATGCCTGAAGCCACGACCACGCAGGTCGTCGATGCCCTGGCTGGTAATGAGCGCCTGCGCGTCTTCCTTCAGGGCAACAGGATCGGGTCGATGCCCGCCCGGCAGTCGCGGCGCGTGCTGCTGCTCGAGGAGGTCGCGCAGCTGTTCGAGCCCGGCGTGCGGTACGTGGAGTGGCAAGTGAATCACCTGCTCGGCGCGCTGTTCGACGATTATGTAACGCTGCGCAGGTATCTGGTGGACGAGGGACTGCTTGACCGCGCCGACGGCGAGTACTGGCGGGCAGGCGGTTCGGTCAGGAGCTGAGCTGCCCGATCCGCGTGCTTACTGACTCACCGTGTACTGCCCGTTCGTGACGGCCGCCGGACCGTTGCCGTAGGGAACGGCGGCGATGACCCCGACCTGATTCGACGGCGGGCCCAGCACGGTCGTCTTTGCTCCGGTCCGCGGGTTCAGCCACATCAGAGCGGACGTGCCGGGGCAGGCGGTCTGCGTGAGCACGAGCAGCCGGCGTCCGGAGACGGCCACGATGGTGCTGAAGTTACCGGTGCTGCCGGGAACCGAGGTCCAGCTGGTCGAGCCGGCCTGGCTGGCTGGCTGGATGCCGAGTCCGCCTGGTCCGCTCGGCGCGCTCGGGCACTGCCGTGAGCTCGAAGTGGCCACGTATACCGAGCCGTCGGCGCGCCACGCTCCGCTGACGATTCCGTCGCCCGACGCCGAGCCCGACACCGGGGTGAGCGCGACCGGCGTACCGCCCGCGACTGGTACCAGCCAGAGCCGCTGCGCGTCCGGGGAATCCGGCACCGTGCAGTCGGCCAGCACCGTGGAATTTTCCCACCAGGTCAGCGGGACGCACGATGCAGAACCGCCGCTGGCCGGGACGTGCAGCTTGCGGGCGCGCCCGCCAGCGTTGCTGACCAGCTGCATGTCGTGCCCGGCGATGCCCCAGACATCGAAATCGCCGTCCGGCGAGCTAAGTGCGCAGGCCGCCACGGTGCAGCCATCTGCGGGCCAGATTTCATTCTGGGGTCGGGCCATGCGGGCGATCGTTGCCTCGAACCCGCCCGTCAGGCTGTAGCGCTGCAAGTCGAATTTGGCATGCCTTTCGTCGACGGCCAGGATGGCGAGTCCGTCGGGCCGCGACAACCCGATCGGCACGACGCCGGCCGGGAGCGCCAGCGGGGCTGTCCGGCCGGAGGCGACGTTCAGCAGGCTGTAACTGGGCTGCTGCGAGGCGAGATTCGACCCGAACAGGGCACTCCGGGCGTTGCCCGACCAGGCGAGCAGCGCAGGCGCGGAGCCGCCGGCGGCAGACGTGATCTGGTACTTGCCGCCCTCGGGGTCGACCAGGTAGGTGGTGTAAGTTCCGCTGCCGGTGGCGTTCCCGTTCGTGCCGGCAGGCGCAGTCGACAGCTCGGCGATGGCCCATCCTGGTCCGATCAGCGACCATGGCACCCCCGACCGCGGGCCGGTCTTCCCGGCCGCGAGCATGTGCGGCGAGGACTTTCCGGCCGGCTTGGTGGTACTTCCCTGCTGTGCCGCCGTCTTCGCCGGACCACTGCTGGCGGCGAGGTAAGCGATCCCGGCAACGAGTAGGGCTGCCACGGCGATGCCCGCAACGATTCTGGTCCGCCGCGAGCCGGGTAGTCCGAAGCTGCGGCCGCCGCCAGCAGGCCCGCCCCGACCGCTGGCACCACCCGGGCCGGATGCGCCCGGACGCGGCTGTGGCGTGCTGCCGCCGTACGCGCCACCGTACGGGTCCCCGAAGGCCGAGTCGCCCGGTCCGCTAGCGATGCGGGCAGTCGCATTCGGGCTGCCTGCGAAACTCGCGCCCGCGGCACCGTACCCGGCTGTGCCGGCCCAGCCGCCTGCCTCCGTTCCGGAAACGGCGGAGAGCTCAGCGGGGATATCGCCCTGACTGCTGCCGGTCCAGTCGGCCGACGGGGCGAAGGATCCGGCCGCATCATCCCGGCTGAACCAGTCCGATGCGTCCGGGCCCTGGCCCGGCGCGCGCCCGGCCACGGTGCTCTCCTCTGGCGCCTGCGCGGGTGCGCCGTTCGCAGCAACGGCGGCCGCGTCCCGGCGGGCTGCTGCGCGGCTACCGAGGGCGCCCGACAGCAGGCCAGCTGCTTTCGCGCCCCGCCCGGAGCCGCGGCTGCGCTGGCGGGCGCCGATCTGCGGACCGCCAGTCTGGGGGGCGACCGTTGCCTCCGGGTCGGGCCCGCCGGTCGGCCCCGCAGCCTGGCCGGCAGGGTCCGGCTTCGCGGCGGGGCGGTAGATGCCGGGCCACGTGCCAGAGTCAGCTGCCTTCTCGGCCGGGTCCGGTCCCGAGGTCGCGACTCCGGCGCGCCGCCGCTCGTAGGCATCCCTTGCGGTCGCCAGTACCCAGCCCTCGGAGTCGTGATAGCCGGCTACCTGGTACCACTGCTGGTATGCCCGCGCGTAGGCCTCGCGGATGGCATGGTCGGCCAGGCTGTCGTCGCCGGCGAGCTCGTGCATCTGACTGGTGACGCTCCATACGGTGCGCGCATAGAAAGCATCGAACGACTCTGACTCGGGCACGTAGCCCAGCACCTCCTAGCGCGACTCGCGGAGCGGACTCCTCGTAATCCCTGCCTAAGCCAGGCACACCGGTGGAGAGTCGCGCGAGACAGTTCCCCAGATCGTTATTTAACAGCGAATTGTCTGATCCGGTCAGCCGAGCTGACCAAGCCGTCGGACTGCGGCGGCGATCCGCTCGTCAGTGGCGGTCAGCGCGACGCGAATATGCCGGGCACCTTCCGGGCCGTAAATCTCGCCTGGCGCGACGAGGATCCCCGCGCCGGCCAGCCGCTGGACAGAGCCCCAGCAGTCCAGGTCCCGATGGGCCGCCCACAGGTAGAGACCGGCGGCCGAGTCATCGACCACCCAGCCTGCAGCCTCCAGGGCCGGCCGGAGCCGCGCCCGGCGGGCTCCGTACCGCTCGTGCTGCTCGTCGGCGTGGGCATCGTCACCCAGGACTGCTGCCATCGCGGCCTGCACCGGTGCGGGGACGATCATCCCGGCGTGCTTGCGTATCTCGAGCAGTTCGGCCACGAGGTCCGGGTCACCGGTGACGAATCCGGCCCGGTAGCCAGCCAGATTCGACCGCTTCGACAGTGAGTGGACCGCAAGCAGGCCGTCGTGGGAGTTCCCGGAGGCGTCGGGGTGCAGGACCGAGAGCGGTGTCTCCTCCCAGCCGAGCTCGAGGTAGCACTCGTCTGAGGCGACTACGGTGCCGCGGTCACGAGCCCAGCTCACCACCTTGCGCAGATGCTCGGCCGGCAGTACCCGGCCAGTGGGGTTGGACGGCGAGTTCAGCCAGGCGAGAGCTACCCGTGCAGGACCAAGCGCGAGCAGCCCGTCGGTCGCCACCGCGCGGGCGCCTGCCAGCCGGGCGCCAATGTCGTAGGTCGGGTAGGCCAGCGCCGGGTGCACGACGGTGTCGCCCGGTCCGCAGCCCAGCATCGTAGGCAGCCCGGCGATGAATTCCTTGGTGCCGATGACGGGCAGCACCGCTGCAGGATCAACGCTGACCCCGTGCCGGCGGGCCAGCCAGGCGGCTGCCGCTGCTCGCAGCGCGGGCGTACCCGCGGTCTGCGGATATCCGGGCGAGTCCTCCGCCGCCCGCAGCGCGGCCCTGGCGACCTCCGGCACCGGGTCCACGGGCGTACCCACCGACAGGTCGACGATGCCGTCCGGGTGCGCCAGGGCGAATTCGCGGGCGGGACCCAGCCTGTCCCACGGGAAGGCTGGCAGCTGCGCCGCGAGCGTAGGCCGCCGCCCGGCCCGGGGCTGCGCGGCCATGTTGCTGGCGCCCGATACCGCGCGCGGTGTGGTGCGGCCGGGTGTCACCGCTACGTTTCCTGTCTAGTGCTCGGTCTCCTGCGGCGGCAGCGCGGCGACGATCGGGTGGTCCGCGTTGATCTTGCCGGTCTTCGAGGCGCCGCCGGGGGAACCGAGGTCAGCGAAGAACTCCACGTTGGCCTTGTAGTAGTCCTTCCACTGATCCGGCACGTCGTCCTCGTAGAAGATCGCCTCGACCGGGCACACGGGCTCACAAGCGCCGCAGTCCACGCATTCGTCGGGGTGGATGTAGAGCATCCGCTCGCCTTCGTAGATGCAGTCGACCGGGCACTCCTCGATGCACGCTCTGTCCAGCACATCGACGCACGGCTGCGTGATGATATAGGTCACTTCCGCGTTCTCCTCTTCCGTCCGCGCCATGGTGCACCAGCGGTGCGGCTGATCCAAGTGTCGCGGTTTGCCACCAGTATCGCGCCCCAGGCAGACCGGCCCGCAGGCGGCGATCCCGGGGTTCGCAGGCTATCAGCCGTAGACCACGTCCGGCGTGGCAGCCGGCCTGCCCGGACCTGGCTTGACCACCTGCCAGCGTCCGGAGCCGCTAGTCGCTGTCCACTCGTAGTCCAGGTAGCGGACGTAGGCGATGCCGTAGCTGCTGGCGTGCGATATCAGCCAGGCCCCGATGGCCCAGCCCTGACGGCTGCTCGCGACCGCGATGCGGATGGCAGGGTCTGCCGATGCCGTGCTGACGACCGAGCCGAACGCCGCCGCCAGCCCGCGCCGGGCGGATGCCAGCGCAGGCTTACCCACTGGCGAGCCGTAGCTGCAGGCGACTGCATGCGGCAGGGACCCGGTGAACGCCTCCGCCATGTCCGTGCCCATGCTCGCGTACTGCGCATAGGCCGCGCCGTCGGCGCTGTGCTGGACATCCTGCGCGGCCACGTCGATCGGCAGGCGCCGGTAGTGCGGGACCTGTGATAGCGCCGCGAAGAAGCGGCCGGCGGCGTAGACCGGGTTCTCGATCTGGCGCGCGGTGCCCCAGCCCTGTGACGGCCGCTGCTGGAAGACGCCGACCGAGTCCGCCGTGCCGTAATCGAGGTTGGCCAGCTTCGACTCCTGGAGCGCCGTCGCATAGGCAATGGCCACGGCTCGGACTGGCATGTGCCGCGAACTGGCGACCCCGGCGATGACGGCTGCGATGCTGGCCTGGCTCGGCGACAGGCTCACGCCCTGGCTCGCCGGGCCAGCTAGGCACGCGGTTTGCCGTGGCGCCTGCGGCGGGGACTTCAGCGCGAGGTAGGCGACTGCGCCCGCGACGACGACGATGACGACGGCCGCGGAAACGCGCGACCGCCGCGTGGCGCGGACGGGCTGTCGGCGGCTCGGCACCCTCTAGAAACTACCGCGCGGCACGAACGGCTAGTCCGCCTGCCGAATCATGATCACGAAGCATTTTGACCGCCGGCGGTAAAAATGCTTCGTCCGAACGGGGTCCAGCGCCCGCGCCCGCAGCACCACTCACTGCGCGCCGCACTAGGCTCCCGGCTATGACTGAAGCACCTGGCCCGGCCGGCGTGGCTGCGCAGAGCACACCGCTTCCTGCTGACATCGACGAGCTCTGGGAGCGCCGCGACAGCCTGACGCCCGCCGACGCGGTCGCCCGCGACATCGTCTTCGGCGCGGTCGAGCAGATCGACGCCGGTCACGCGCGGGTCGCGCACATCGATGCGGCATCGGATCAGGTCGTGGTGGACGAGCGCGCCAAGCGTGCGATCTTGCTGGCGTTCCGGCTGCTGCCGATGGTCGAATCCCAGGTCGGCGAGTTCCGCTACCACGACCGGGTACCGCTCACGACGCGCCTCGACGGGGTCCGCGCGGTGGCCGGCTCGATCGTCCGCTGGGGCGCCTTCGTGGCCCCGGGCGCCGTGCTGATGCCGTCGTTCGTCAACATCGGCGCGTACGTCGACTCCGGGACCATGGTCGACACCTGGGCGACTGTCGGCTCCGGCGCCCAGATCGGCAAGAACGTCCATCTGGCCGGCGGCGTCGGCATCGGCGGAGTGCTCGAGCCGCCGAACGCGGTCCCGGTGGTCATCGAGGACGACGCGTTCATCGGGTCGAGGTCCATGGTCGTGGACGGCTGCCGCGTCCGGGCGGGTGCCGTCCTCGGCTCGGGCACGAACCTGACGAAATCGACTCACGTCATCGACGTCGAGACGGGGGAGGAACTGCCGCGCGGTGAGATCCCACCGTGGTCGGTCAGCGTGGGCGGCACCCGGATGCGCAAGTTCGCCGGCGGAGAGTTCGGCATGCCCTGCGTCCTTGTGCTCAAGCGCATGCCCGAGGGCAGCGCCCACGACAAGGCGGCTCTGAACGACATCCTGCGCGACCACGGCGTCGGCTCCTGAGACCGCTTCTCAGGCCAGAAACGAGGCCGCCGCCCTCCGCCGCCCTCGCCACGCCACTCGGCTGGGTGCCGTGCCTGATCAGAGGCAGTCGGCGGCTACCTTATGGGCCATGAGTCTGCACCCCGAGCCTCGTCGCCGGCTGCGCCGTCAGGGCCCCGCCACGCTGCGGGGCAAGCACATCCCCAAGACCACGACAGACCAGCGGCTGCTGGACTGGCGGGGGCCTAGTGACTGGGTGCATACCGACCCGTGGCGGGTGCTGCGGATCCAGGCCGAGTTCGTCGAGGGCTTCGGCCTGCTAGCCGAGCTCGGGCAGGCGGTATCGGTGTTCGGCTCGGCGCGCACCCGGCCGGGTACGCGGGAGTACGAGGCTGCCGAGCAGATCGGTGCCGGGCTGGCCGAGGCCGGATACGCGGTGATCACCGGCGGTGGCCCCGGCATCATGGAAGCCGCTAACAAGGGCGCGGCGAGCGCGGGCGGAGTCTCGGTCGGTCTCGGCATCGAGCTGCCACTGGAGCAGGGCCTCAACGACTACGTCGAGATCGGCCTGGAGTTCCGCTACTTTTTCGTCCGCAAGACGGTTTTCGTCAAGTACTCCCAGGCCTTCGTCGTCCTGCCCGGTGGCTTCGGCACGCTGGACGAGCTCTTCGAGGCGATCACTCTGGTGCAGACGGGAAAGATCACCAGGTTCCCGATCGTCCTGGTCGGCAGCGACTACTGGAAGGGCCTGAGCAGCTGGATCACCCAGACCATGCTGCCCGCCGGCAAGATCTCGCCGTCCGACCCCGAGCTCATCCGCATCGTCGACGATCCGGCCGAGGCCGTAGAGATCATCGTGGCGGCACACAGCCTGAACTCGGAGCGTCAGAGTCTCACCGATATGACCTGAGGCTCCGCCGAAATCACCTGAAGCTGGCACGCGTGCGGTGATGCCTCAGCATGCCGCCGGGCGTGGCACGATTGCGTTGTGCCCGTTGTCATCTTCCTGGCTGCCGCCGTGATCCTCGGCGGCGTGGTCGTGGTTGCCATGGGCCGGGGCGGCGAGCTGGAGCGCAGCCCGCGCGAACTTGCCTCCCGGCTTGACTTCCGGACCTGGTCTGACGTGGCCAGGTACCGGCCGCCGGCGGCGCTGCTCGGCTATCATGCGGCGGCGACCGAGCATGCTCTGGCCGTGATCGCCCGGACGATTGCCGAGCGGGACGCCGAAATCGACTGGCTTCGCCGTCGGCTTGCTGAGACCGATCCCCAGATGCGGCCGCCCGTTGTCGCAGCGAGCGCAGAAGGCAATCCCAGAGTTGCCGCCGCCGGAAATGCCGACCGCCGAGTTCAGGGCGTTAGCGGCGAAGGCAGCCTGGGCGAGAACGATGGAACCGCGCAGCGGCCAGGGGGGCCTGGCCGGCATGAGTTCCTCGCCAGCCCGACGGAGAGCCCAGTCACGGAGAGTCCGGCCGAGGTCGCGGGGCCGTCGGCTAGTGATGACGGCGCGGCAGCGGACGTGGCTGCCATGGTGAGCGCAGTCGCGGTGAGCGCGGGCGCAGAGAGCCCAGTCACGGAGAGTCCGGCCGAGGTCGCGGGGCCGTCGGCTAGTGATGACGGCGCGGCAGGGGACGTGGCTGCCAGCCCGGTCACGGAGAGCCCGGCCGCAAAGATCCCGGCCGAGGACGAGGGGCCGCC
>Ga0335074_10005428_pt1 | contig 17631 bp, 13 predicted proteins | sample Lox_Sample_23_FD_206715 | JGI IMG/M metagenome (GOLD analysis project Ga0335074, IMG submission 206715) | Soil microbial communities from Loxahatchee National Wildlife Refuge, Florida, United States - Lox_Sample_2.3 | ecosystem: Environmental > Terrestrial > Soil > Wetlands | place: USA... | reverse complement strand
GAAGCCGAAGCCTATACGCGCTGGCTGGCCACGCATCACTACGAGAATTTCAACGTGGTCAGCTTCCTGCTGCCCAAGCGTCTGCATCAGGATTTTTACAACGTTTATGCCTACTGCCGTTGGGCCGACGACCTGGGCGACGAGATCGGATCGCGAAGTGAAAGCCTGCGCCTGCTCGCCTGGTGGCGTGAACAGTTGGACGCGATGTATCGCGGCGAAGCGCATAATCCCGTCTTCGTAGCCCTGCGCGGCACCGTAGCGCGTTACGGCATCCCGCCAGAGCCGTTTACGGATCTGATACATGCTTTCGAGCAGGATCAAACGGTCACGCGCTACGCTACCTGGGCGGATGTCTACGCCTACTGCCGCTGTTCCGCGAATCCGGTGGGCCGCCTGGTTCTGTATCTCTGCGGTTACTCCGATGCCGAACGCCAGCGCCTCTCCGACGCGACCTGTACCGCTTTGCAGCTTGCCAATTTCTGGCAAGACGTCACGGTGGATCTGCAAAAGGATCGCGTGTACATTCCGCTCGAAGTGCTGGCGCGCTACGCATACTCGGTGGAGGATCTATTCGCGCGCCGTATGATGCCCGCGTTCCGCGACGTGATGCGCGAAATCGTGGAACGCGCGCGCACCTGGTTCATGGAAGGCTTGCCGCTGGCTTCCATGGTGGACCGGCGTTTGGCGCTCGATATCGATTTATTCAGCCGCGGCGGCCTACGCGTGTTGGATAAAATCGCCGCGCAGGATTATGACGTGCTTTCGCGGCGTCCAGCCATTTCGCAGACGGAGCGCGTTCGGCTGCTGCTCGGATCGCTGGCGCGTGTGGCGCTGTGGCGGGCGGCATGATGGTAATCGTGGGGCGCCTTCGAAAACTTCTTGTGGAAAGGGCAATGTTGCCCGCCGCCGCCTCTCCAGGCGGCGCTTGCGGCCTCCGCCTCCGCCGGAGGAGCCGGCAGGATTGCCCGCCCCGCCGGGCTGAGTGGGCATGACCACGCCGCTCGACGAATCCTACGCGCGCTGCCGCGAGATTACCCGCACGCGCGCGCGCAATTTTCACTACGCCTTCATCCTGCTTCCGCCGGAACAGCGCCAGGCGATGTCCGCGGTTTACGCCTTCATGCGCCAATGCGACGATTTGAGCGACGAACCCGGCGCGAATCGCGCGTCGCTCGAACAGTGGCGCGCCGCGCTCGATGAAGCGCTGGCGGGGCGTTGCGGGGCGAACCCCATCCTGCCGGCTTTCCGCGATACCGTGACGCGCTATCAGATTCCGCCGCGTTACTTTCACGAAATGATCGACGGCGTGGAATCCGACCTGGAGCCGCGCCGCTTCGAGACCTTCGCACAGCTTTACCGCTACTGCTACCAGGTGGCTTCCACCGCCGGCCTGTCGACCATTCACGTGCTTGGCTTCGATTCGCCCGATGCGCTGGCGCTGGCAGAGAAGTGCGGCATCGCGTTTCAGTTGACCAACATTCTGCGCGATATTCGCGAGGATGCCGAACGCGGCCGCCTCTATCTGCCCGCCGAAGACCTGGCGCGCTTTGGCGTGCACGAAGATGAGGTCCGCGGCGGCCTGCGCACGCCCGAATTCATCGAGCTGATGGATTTCGAAGCGCAGCGCACGCGCGCTTACTATCGCGAGTCGCAGCCGCTCGTGGGAATGATCCATCGCCGCGGCCGCGCCGCGCTGGCCGCGCTGATCGCCATCTATTCCGGGTTACTCGACCGCATCGAGGGCTCCAACTACGACGTCTTCACGCGGCGCATCGCGCTGACCACGCCCGAAAAGCTATGGATCGCGGCGAAGACCATGCTGCTAAGCCGATAACGCCGCACCTCGTCACTCCTCGAACTCGAACACATCCGTATTGGTGCGCACTACCAGCCGTTTCGTTACCAGACCTTTGGCGTCCGATCCGAAAAACACGGCGCCGTCGGCCGATTCTCCCGGCATGAGCTTGGTCTGCACCAGTGCGATGGCCGAGGCTGCCGCGGCCGCTTTCAGCTTGGTCGAGTTCACTTCCGCCAGTGCCGCTTGCCGGCGCGCCTCGTAGGCGTTCGCCACGCGCATGTGCGGAATGCCGTAAAGCGCCTGTTCGTAAGCCGAGACCAGCTTGATCACGTCGCTGCGTCCGCCCTTCTGCTTCAGCATCTGCACCACATCGCGCGCGGCCCAAGCCCGCACTTCCGTGCCGTCCGGTCTGAGATAAGAAAAATCCTCCGGCCGTATGGTGTATGGTCCCGGCGAGCCGTTTTGTACCGCGACTTGCAGAACGCTCAACTCCCGTACGTGTCCCGGCAGGTGCGCCACCATCAAAGTGATGCCGCGCTTGGTCACGGTCTCATACTTGAGGCCGTTGGACTCAACTTCGATCACTTGGCCGGGTATGCCCAGACACACGGTCCCAAGCAAAGCCGCCACTCGCCACCGAACCCGATGCATGTATCCATATTACGATAAGGATGCTTATGGACACCGAACCATCATCCGGCACGTCGGACGCCGGCATTCGGCCCAGCCGCTACGGCCTAGCCGAACACGGGATTCGCAACATCAATATCGCGTATTGGAATCTCGGCGCCGCGCAACTGTTGGAGCATGCGGTACGCCGCCATGAAGGCCTGTTCGCTTCCGGCGGCTCTTACGTGGTGCGCACCGGCCAGTTCACGGGCCGGTCGCCGAAGGACAAGTTCATCGTACGGGACGAGACTACTGAAGACGGCGTGCAATGGGGTGTCGTCAATCAGCCCATGGCGCCTTCCAGCTTCGACCGCCTTTATGCGAAAATGCTGGCCTACTGGCAGGGCCACGACCTGTTCGTGCAGGATTGTTTTGCGGGCGCCGATCCGCGCTATGCGATGCCGATTCGGGTGGTGACCCAGTATGCCTGGCATGCGTTGTTCGCGCGCCAGTTGTTTGTGCGGGCCGATCCGTGGCGCACGCAGGATCACGTGCCCGAATTCACCATCTTCTTCGCGCCGCGACTCCAGGCCACTCCCGGTGAGGACGGCACCAATTCGGAAACCTGCATCGTAGTCAATTTCACGCGCCGCATGGTGCTGATCTGCGGGACCAGTTATGCGGGCGAGATGAAGAAATCCGTCTTCACCGTGCTCAATTATCTGTTGCCGGCGCGCGGCATTCTGCCCATGCATTGTTCCTCGAACGTGGGCCATGGCGGCGAAGTGGCGCTGTTCTTCGGCTTGTCGGGCACCGGGAAGACCACGCTATCCGCCGATCCGCACCGGCGCCTGATCGGCGACGATGAGCACGGCTGGAGCGATGACGGTGTCTTCAATTTCGAAGGCGGATGCTATGCCAAGTGCATTCATCTGTCGCGCGAAAACGAGCCGCAGATCTGGAAGGCGATCCGCTTCGGCGCCGTGCTCGAAAATGTCGCCATCGATGCCGAAACGCGCCTGCTTGATTTCGATTCCGCCGCCCATACCGAAAACACCCGCGCGGCGTATCCGCTGAAGTTTATCGATCACGCCGTGCTGCCCAGCATCGGCGGGCATCCCAGCAGTATTATTTTGCTCACCGCGGATGCGTTCGGCGTGCTGCCGCCCATTTCAAAGCTCACGCCGGAGCAGACCATGTATCATTTTCTGAGCGGGTACACGGCCAAAGTTGCGGGTACGGAGCGGGGACTCGGCAGCGAGCCTGCCGCTACCTTCAGCACTTGTTTCGCCGCGCCGTTCCTGCCGCGCCCGGCGTCCGTATATGCCGAGATGCTGGGAGACCGGATGCGGCGCCACAAAGTGAGCTGTTGGCTGCTCAATACAGGCTGGGTGGGCGGCCCGTATGGCATCGGCGAGCGCATGCGGCTGCCGTATACGCGCGCCATGCTGACCGCCGCGCTCGATGGACAACTCCATGGCGTGCCCATGGAACCGCACCCATTCTTCCGCGTGATGGTGCCGCGCGTTTGTCCGCACGTGCCGCCCGATTTCCTGGACCCGCGCGGTATGTGGGGCGATAAGTCCGCTTACGACCGCGCGGCGCTGGAACTCAGCGCGCGCTTCGCCAGAAACTTCGAGAAGTTTACGGACGTGAGTCCGGAGGTGATGGAAGCGGGACCAGTTATATTAGTCGCGCGGGCATGAATGCGGTCGAGAGGCTGCATGATGGGCGCGCGGGACCGAACCTTGACTTACTCGGGCAGCACCCAGGCGTACAGCACTCCCTGCACTCCTTCGACGACATACTGGCGTCCATCTAACTCGTAAGTCATCGGGGAACTCAGCATCGATCCGCCGGCGTTCAGGTGCCATAACGTACGGCCGGATTCCGGGTCCAGCACTAATAAATTCCCCTGCGCATCGCCGGTGAACAGTAAGTTACCCGCGGTAGTTAATATCCCGGCAATGCTTTCATTAGGACCCAGTTCGTGATTCCAACGAACCTTTCCCGTGCGGTAATCGATCGCGCGAATAGTGGATTCTTCCCAGATATCATGATCGCGCCCGGCCCAACCTTCGGGCTTGCCAGTAGCTGTGTAATAAAAGATACTATAAACACGCCGCGCCACCACATAGAACAATCCGGTTTGCGGGTCGAAGCTGGGAGACATCCAGTTGGTGGCTCCATCCGAGCCGGGATAGACTAACCGCCCATCCGCATGCGGCTCTTTCTCTTTCAACGCCACCGGACGTCCGCGATCATCAATCCCCGCGGCCCAGTTACTCTCGATGAACGGTGCAGTTAGTAAGTGCTCGCCAGTAGTCCGGTCGAGCACGAAGAAGTAACCATTGCGGCTGGCCTGCGCCAGTAACTTGCGCGGCTTGCCGCCGAAATCCGCATCGAACAGCACCGGCGTTTCCACCGCATCCCAATCGTGCGTGTCGTGCGGCGACGGTTGAAAATGCCAAACCAGCTTTCCCGTATCCGGATTCAGGGCCACAATCGAACAGGTGTAGAGATTGTCGCCCGGCCGCGCATCACCCGCCAGCACCGGATTAGGATTGCCCGTGCCCCAATACAGCAAATGCAGCGCCGGATCGTAAGTGCCGGTCATCCAGGTCATGCCGCCGCCGTGGGTGATGGCATCGCTGTTCCTGGGCCAGGTCTCCGATCCCGGCTCGCCCGGCTTCGGCTCGGTGTACCAGCGCCATTGCTGCTGCCCCGTTTCAGGATCGACCGATTCGAGAAACCCGGGCACATCCAGCGCGTCGCCGGACACGCCCGCGATCACATGATTCCCAACAACCAGCGGCGCCATGGTGGCGAAGTATCCAAGTTGTACGTCGGCCAGCACGATATCCCAACGCACTTTGCCGTTCTTGGCATCCAGGCAGAGCAGATGCGCGTCGGGAGTTTCGAAATATAACCATCCGCCCCACATGGCCACGCCGCGATGGCCGATGTGGTCGCCGTCCGATGGCTTGTAGTGATAATGCCAGACTTGGCGGCCGGTGCGCGCGTCAACCGCCCACACCTGCTCCGGCACCGTGAAGTACAAGATGCCGTTTACTTCGAGCGGCGTCGACTTAATCGCCTGCGAGTTAGCCTGGAAAGCCCACGCCAGCGTGAGTGACTTGATATTCGATGAATTAATGCGGTTGATCGTGCTATAGCGCCGGCCGGAATAGTCGCCGTTGTAAGTGGGCCAGGTATCTGTGGGCGGTTTTAGCAGCGCGGCCGGGTCCAAGCCCTGCGCAAAAGCTGCGCTGACGGCCGCCAGCAGCGCGGCAAGAAGTCGCTTCGCGATCACTTCAAGGTCTCCAGATAAGCGAATAAGTCATGTAAGTCGTCGTCTGTGTACTTAGTCAGCATGTCGCGATGAAACTGTAATGGGTCTTGCACATTTACCAGCACCTGAGCCCGCGGCCAGGAATGATACCATCCCTCGGAGTCGAACATGGAAACCGAGAACTCATCCAGATGTGCGAGATTGCCGCTGATGCGCTGGCCCGAAGCGGTAGTAACGGTGACGGGTGGGTGCCCCGGCGGACGCGGCGCCAGGATGCGTTCTTCCAAATACAGGGGTGCGTACTTTTTAGCGATGCCGGCCAAGTCACCGGACGGCGAATGGCACGTGGCGCACTTCCCCGCACCGTTGAAATAGGCGCGCCCGGCTTCGGCGTTGCCGGTGAGCAGCCGAGCCAGCGGATAATCGCCGCCAACATGCGAACTCTTGGCCGCCTCTGTGATTCGCAGATGCAGATACGCGACGATATCCTGCACGGTGCTGTCAGGCAATGGCAACGCGGGCATGCCTTGGTCGGGACGCCCGTTGCGGATCACGGGAGCGATCAAATCGCCGCCCATGTCTTTGTTCACCAGCGGCGAGCGCACCAGGTCAGGCGCCCGCGCGCCGGTGGCATCTTCGCCGTGGCAGAAGCCGCAGGATTGTTGAAACTCCTTCTGTCCGCGCGGCAGGTGTGGCTGCGCTATTAATACTGCAGGAAAGAGAAAAACGATATAACGTCCCATTCGCATTTTTGAACTCTGCAAAGTCTCAGCACGCCGCGCGTTCCGCGCCCGCCCGACCAAATTCACCCCGCCCTCACAGGCGGGGCTGAAAGCGCTAGGAAAGCGCTGAAAAAGCGCTGTCGAGAGTGCGCGCCTGGGTCGAGACGGTCAAACCCTATGTTGCCACAACCTCTGCATCTCTGAGAACATGGGCACATGCGCACCATCCTCGCCGCCGCGGTTTTTCTTTCCACACTCGCCGCCGCGACCCTCGACGACGCCACTCGCCAGCTTTCGCACGACATTTTCCGGCAACTGATCGAGATCAATACTACCGATTCGGTGGGCAGCGTCACCGCGGCCGCCGAAGCTATGCGTGGCCGCTTGATCGCTGCCGGATTCGATCCCGCGGATGCCCAGGTTCTCGGCCCCAACGAACGCAAAGGCAACCTGGTCGCGCGCTTCCATGGCACAGGCGCGCATAAGCCCATCCTGATCATCGGCCATCTCGACGTGGTGGAAGCGCGCCGCGATGACTGGACTTACAATCCGTTCGAGTTCGTCGAAAAGGACGGTTACTACTACGGCCGCGGCACGCAAGATATGAAGGTCAGCGACGCAGCCGCCATCGTCACGCTGATCCGCTTCAAACAGGAAGGCTACCATCCGGATCGCGATATTATTGTCGCGCTCACCGCCGATGAAGAGGGCGGCCGATCGAACGGCGTGGATTGGCTCCTGCGCAATCACCGCGACCTGATAGATGCCGAGTACGCGCTCAACCCGGATGGCGGCGGCGTTATTTCCGTTAAAGGCAAGCCGCTGGATCTCGATATCGAAGCCAGCGAGAAGCTGTACGCCGATTTCCAGCTTTCGGCGACGAATTCGGGCGGACACAGCTCGCTGCCCGTGCCCAATAACGCCATCTATCACATCGCCGATGCGCTCGTGAAACTGCAGCACGCGCCATTTCCCTTCGAGCTGAACGCCGTCACGCGGGCGTATTTCGAACGCCGCGCGGGGCTCGAAAAGGGTCAACTCGCGCTCGATATGCGCGCCATTCTGCGTAAGCCGGCGAGCCCCTCCGCCATCGCGCGCCTCTCGCGTGACGCCCGATTCAACTCGATGCTGCATACCACCTGCGTGGCCACCCGGCTCAGCGGCGGCCACGCCAACAACGCGCTGCCGCAGCTTGCGCAAGCCAATGTGAACTGCCGGATTCTGCCGGGACACTCCGCCGAAGAAGTCCGGCAAAAGCTGATTGCCATTTTCGCCGATCCCAAGGTCACTGTGCGCTACGTAGATAACGCCTACAACGTGTCCGACCAGGCACCCGATAAGAAAGCCATGCCGCCGATCGTGCCCAAGCCCGAGATTCTGCGGCCGCTCGAACGCGTCGCCGCGCAAATGTGGCCCGGCATTCCGGTGATTCCGGATATGGAAACCGGCGCATCCGATAGCGTCTACACCATCGCGGCCGGTATTCCCACTTACGGTCTGAACGGCGTGGCCATCGATGAGGACGATGTGCGCGCGCATGGCAAAGACGAACGCGTGCGGGTGGAAGCGTACTACGACGGCGTGGAATTTTTCTACCGGTACTTGAAGGCGCTGACTTCATCGCAATAATGCGCTGGTACCCCGTACCTTGACTTGCGCTACGCCTTTGCTTAAATAGAAGAAGTCGCTGCGACGCCGAGTCGAAGAATCTTAATACATTTTTTATGAGCACCCCGGCGCTTTCCTCACCCCCGACCGTCGATGCGGAACCGCGACCGCTGGCGATGTCCGCCAAGCTTTTGTATGGCGTCGGCGAAATCCCGATAACCGTTTTGATGTACCTCTCGGGCGTCTTCATTTTGTTCTTCTACAACTCGGTGATGGGACTGCCGGCGTCCTGGGTGGGGGTCGGTTTATTCGTGACCCTGGCGCTCGATGCCATTACTGATCCGCTCATCGGCCACCTGTCGGACCGCACCCGCAGCCACCTGGGGCGCCGCCACATCTATATTCTGCCGGGTGCGCTGGGCATGGGACCTTGCCTGTTTCTGCTGTTCAGCCCGCCGCGCGCGCTGAATCATTTCGACTTGTTCTTGTGGCTGTTGGGTTCGATGATTGCCTTGCGCGCTACCAGCGCCATTTATCGGATTCCGTATCTGGGGCTGGGCGCCGAGATCAGCCGCGATTATGACGATCGCACCAGCACCATGGCCGTGCGGGCGATCTTCGGGTTGATCGGCACACTGGCCGCCGCCGGGCTTTCGTTCCGCCTGTTCTTTCCCGCCGTGGCCGATGGCTCCGAGCCGAAACTGCATTACCAGAGTTATCCGCACCTCGGGCTGGCCTTCGGCGCGCTGATGACCATCAGCGGTTTGATTTCCTTTTTCGGCACACTCGGATATCGCACATCGGCAGCGGAGGACAGCTCCGAAGCGCCGTCGTTCTTCTCCGCTTTCCGCATTTCGATGCGGAATCCTGAATTCCGGAGACTGTGGGGATCGTCGACCACATTCTTTCTGGCCGTGGTGCTGAATGCCAGCATGGCTATTCAATATTTCACGTGGTACGCCAAAATCACCGACAACAGCAAGATAAGCGACATTCAGATCAGCTTATATGTCGGCGCGCTATTGGGCGTATTCATGTGGATGGGGCTGGGCCGGCACGTGGAAAAACGGACGTCCTGCATTCTGGCCGTGACGGGCGCGGCGAGCATCATGCTGATGGCTACGCTACTCGTCGGCGAAGGAAAGCTATTCGGCACGGGCCATGCCATGCCGCTGATCTTCGGCAGTTTGATCGCCGGCATGTTCGTCAGCGCGGTCTGGGTGGTGCCGCCCTCCATGGTGGCGGACGTGGCCGATACGGATGAATTGAATACCGGTCTGCGGCGCGAGGGCATTTTCTTCGGCATCGCCAATTTCGGCGAGAAGATTGCCGCCGGCGGCGCGTTGCTGTTGTCGGGCACGCTGCTGACGCTATTCGGAAAGCTCTCGCACGGCGTCCCCAAGGGCGCTCCGGCAGCCACTCCTTACCTCGGAATCCTGTATGGCGCCGCGCCCGCTATCTTGCTGATGGTCTCGCTGCTGTTCATCATTCCCTATGGGTTGAACCGGCACACTGTGCACAAGATTCAGCGCGATCTGGCGGGGCGCCGTGCTTCGCACAGCGTGGCTGGGGACTAGGGCTGGGGTTTTGAGGCGCGTTCCGCAAGCGAATGCCGCGACCACATGTATCTACGACCGCCGGAAAATGAGGCCGTAGGAGTCGTGACGCACGAATGTGGCACATTGCAAGTGTGGACAAAGATCACGTGATCACAAAATTACGTGAACACGCGCCGGAGTTGAAGGCTGCCGGTATTGTCCATCTGCGCCTGCACGGTTCACTGGCAAGAGGCACGGCAACGGCGACATCAGCCGTTGACCTGATCGCCGAGTTCGATACATCTAAGCATCTGTCCCTCCTCGATATGGTAGGTCTTGAGAACCGTCTCTCCGACTTGCTCGGCGCCCCCGTCGATCTCTCGCCGGCGCATACTCTTAAGCAGCCCGTTGCCCACCGGGCCGAGCACGAGGCCGTGCTTGCCTTTTAGCGAACCATCACTTTCTTTACGCGATATTGCCGACGCCATCGCCGCAATCAAGCAGTTTACGCAGGGCTTCGACGAGGCGGTATTCCGCGTTGACGCAAAAACGGTCGCGGCCGTCGAGCGCAAGCTACCGGTGATTAGCGAAGCTGCCGTCCGGCTCGGCGATCAGGCCGAAATTCTTTGTCCTGGCCTTCCGCGGCGTGATATTCGTGGAATTGGGAACTGGCTTCGCCACCAGTATGACCATGTCGATGTGGATTCCATTTGGCGAACGGTGACGGAGGGATCTGTGCCGCCGTTGGAATTAGCTGTTGTGCGAGCACTCCAAGCGCAAACGCACGTTCTGTCTGGAACGCCGACCGTGAATAACAAGATTCGTGAGCGGTGGCCGGCACGACCCCAAGTGCGTAGCGGCGCGTGAGTCGCGACATAGAATATTCTCTTATGAAAAACATTTTTCTGCTTCCCTTATCAGCCGCTTTATTGCTCGCGCAATCGTCGAGTTTCCACCCGGCCAAGCACCCGCAAAGCTACTGGTACGAAGGACTGTGGCAGGGTTACGATGGCGAGTGGCTGCATGTCACGCGCCAGGTGCTCGCTTTAGCCGAAGCCACGCCCGCGGAGAAATACGCGTGGCGTCCGGAGCCAGGCGTGCGCACATTCAGCCAGGTTTACATGCACATCGCGATCGCGAATTTCGGCCTGCTCAGCCTGACTGGTCCGAAGCCGCCGCAAGGATTCGGGCAGGATCTGGAGAAACGCGTCACGCAAAAAGCCGAGGTGCTTGACTGGCTCAGGCGTTCGTTCGAAGCAGTGCGGGTGGAGCGCGCCAAGCTGAAACCGTCGGATTTTTCGCTCAGGGTCAGGAACGGAAACGTCCAAGGCACGGTGGACGGGATGTATCTGCGGATTCTGGTCCACGCCAACGAGCATATGGGACAGGCCGTGGCATACGCCCGCATGGCCGGCTTTGCGCCGCCTTGGGCGGAGGATGCGCGCTGATACCCGTCAGTCTTCGGGCGCGCTCAGCTTGGCGATCACCGAGAGATCCTCGAGCGTAGTGGTGTCGCCTTTCACCTCGCCGCCCGCGGCGATCTCTTTCAACAGCCGCCGCATGATCTTGCCGCTGCGAGTTTTGGGTAGCGCATCGCTGAAGCGCACGTCATCCGGCTTGGCCAGCGATCCAATCTCCTTGGCGACCCATTGCCGCAATTCTTCCTTCAACTCATTGCTGGGCGCATTGCCTGCCTTCAACGTGACAAACGCCGCGATGGCTTGTCCCTTCAAATCGTCCAGCCGCGCCACCACCGCCGCCTCAGCCACCTTGGGATGCGCCACCAGCGCCGATTCCACTTCCATGGTGCTCAAGCGATGCCCGGATACGTTGATCACGTCGTCGATGCGGCCCATGATCCAGAAGTAGCCGTCGGCATCCTTGCGCGCGCCGTCGCCGGTGAAATACATACCGGGGATTTGCGACCAATACTGGTCCTGATAACGTTTCGGATCGCCATAAATCGTCCGCAACATGGCCGGCCAAGGTTGTTTTATTACCAGGAATCCGCCGCCGCCCGGCGGCACGTGCTCCCCTTCGCGCGTGACCACGTCGGCTACCACGCCGGGAAATGGCCGCGTGGCCGAGCCGGGTTTCAACGGTGTGGCGCCCGGCAGCGGCGCGATCATGATCATGCCGGTTTCGGTTTGCCACCACGTATCCACGATGGGACACCGGTTATGCCCAATGTGCTCGCGATACCACATCCACGCTTCCGGATTGATCGGCTCGCCGACGGTTCCCAACAGGCGCAGGCTTCTCATCGCGTGTTTGGCCGGCCATTCGTTGCCGAAGCGCATGAAAGCGCGAATGGCCGTAGGCGCCGTGTAAAAGACATTGACTTTGTGCCGGTCGATGATGCGCCAGAAGCGGTCCGGCTCGGGAAAGTTCGGCGCGCCTTCATACATCAGGCTGGTCGCACCGTTTTGCAACGGCCCATAAACAATGTAACTGTGACCAGTCACCCAGCCGATATCAGCCGTGCACCAGTAAATATCTTCATCTTTTAAGTCGAACACTAACTTCGTTGTAAGATAAGTTCCGACCGAGTAACCACCGGTAGTGTGCAAGATACCTTTCGGTTTACCGGTGGTGCCCGAAGTATAGAGAAGATACAGGGGATGCTCGGAATCGAGCGGCTCGGCGGGACACTCATCCGAGGCCGTGGCCATCAGCTCATGCCACCAATGGTCGCGCCCGTTTACCATGGTTTGCGGCGTTCCGGTTCGCTTGAATACCACCACATTGCGCACCGATGGGCACGAGAGCACGGCTTCATCTACGGCCGGTTTCAGTTTCACCTCCGTCCCGCGCCGGAACGATCCGTCTTGCGTCACCACCAGCGAAGCCTGCGAATCGGTAATGCGATCTACCAGAGCGTTCGCGGAAAAACCGCCGAAAATTATCGTGTGCGGAGCGCCGATGCGCGCGCAGGCCAACATGGCAATGGGCAGAGCCGGCGACATCCCCATGTAAATCGCTACCCGGTCGCCTTGCCTTATGCCGAGCGATTTCAGAACATTGGCAAACTTACAAACTTCAGTGAGTAACTGCTGGTAAGTGAGCGTCTGTACCTCGCCCGATTCGGCTTCCCATATCAAGGCGGCCTTATTGCGGCGCGGGCCAGCCACGTGCCGATCCAAACAATTGTACGAAAGATTGATTTGGCCGCCCAGAAACCATTTCGCCCAAGGGCAATTCCATTCGAGCACCTGATCCCAAGGTTTGAACCAGTACAATTCGGCGGCTATACGTCCCCAAAATTCGGCGGGATGCTGCTCGGCCTCTTTCGCCAGGCGTTCGTATTCGGCCATGCTGGCGACGCGCGCTTGCAAGCGAAACTCGGCGGAAGGCTCGAAAACACGGGATTCGGTAAGAACGGAGTCGATATTGGTCTGGGGTGACATGAACGGAGTGCCTTTCACAGGAGAAGATAGCAAAAAGCGAAACAGGGCGTTCGCCGTGGGGCAGACGATCGTTTTCGAGTCGTCTGCCGGCACTTAAGAAAGACAGACCACACGAAACGATGGTCTGTCCGGGTCTGTCCGGGTCTGTCCAGGGTCTGTCCCACGGCGGGCATGCTATCATGCAGGCTAAGCGCGCCGGGCGCTGCCGAGTCCGCGGAAAGGGCCGAGCCCACCGAAAGCCGAGCAGTCATTTTTTGCTGACGAATCTTCTTTCGCCCGTCACGCGGACACCGGGCAATGACAAAGGAGAATCGTCATGCCCCTGGAAAGACAGAATCGATCGCGCCATCTTCCCGCGCAACCCAGTCTGGAACAATTGCGTAAGCAGGCCAAGGATCTGTGGGCGGCTTACCGCGCCGGCGACTCCGCCGCCATAACCGAAGTGCGCCGCTATGAACTGCGACCCGATCCGGCCGCGTTCGCCTTGCATGATGCGCAGCGCGTGTTGGCGCGGGCGTACGGCTTCGAAAGCTGGACAAAGCTCAAAGCTTTCGTGGATGGAGCAAGTGTTGCGCGCCTGGCCGAAGCGGTCCGGCGCGGCGACACTGCCGAGGCGCGCAAACTGCTCCACAGCCGGCCGGAACTCGCCGCCATGGATATGTCCGCCAACGATGAGCACCAAGCCTTGCACTATGCGGTGCTGCGGCGCGACGCGGGAATGGTGCGGCTATTGATGGCCGCCGGCGCGGACGCCCGCAAAGGCATCTTCCCGCATCGCGACGCCACGACGGCCTACGCGCTGGCGCACGACCGTGGTTTTGCCGATGTCACCGCCGCCATCGAGGAAGAAGAGCAGCTCCGCCGCGAAACCATGAGTTGCCCGAACGTCACCGTTTCCCCCTTGCAGGAACGGATCAATCATGCCATCCGCGCGGGCGAGACCGGCGAAGCCATGCGGCTGCTGGACACCGATCCAACTTTGATCGGCGCGTGTGACCGGGAAGGCGCATCTCCTCTGCATGTCGCCGCGGAAGCCTGCGATGGGGATCTCGCTCAATGGCTGCTGCAGCGCCGCGCCAATCCGCGCAAACAGGACTTGAACGGCTGGACGCCGCTGGATCGCGCGGCGCTGGTGGCCGACTCGCGCTGCGATCGCGCCGCACGATTCCAATCCGTAGCGCGGCTCTTGCTCGCGCATGGCGCGAACCTCACCATTCGCGGGGCCATCGCGCTGGCAGATGCGGATCATGTCCGCGAATTAGTCGAGACAGATCCGGCGCTGCTGCGCGACATTCATTGGCAGCGCGGCGGACTGCTTACGCTGGCGGTGAAGCATGGCCACATCGGCATCGTCACCCTGTTGCTCGATTTAGGCGCGGATGTGGACGAGCGCACCACCTTGCGCGAACTGGAAGAGCCGGCGGAAAGCTGGGGTACTCCGCTGTGGTTTGCGTCGCTCATAGGACGGCGCGACATCGCCGAATTGCTGCTCGATCGCGGCGCCGATCCGAATGCAAACGTCTATGCTTCGGGTTGGCCGATCAATCACGCCTACACCCGGCGCGATGAAGCCATGAAGCAGTTGCTGCTGGCACGGGGCGCGAAACCGCAGCCATACACGATCGCGATGGCGCACGATACTGACGCGGCACGCCGCATGCTGGCCGAAGATTCGAGCGAAAAGGTGGCCCATGAATTGACCTGGTCGGCTGCCTGCAATGGATGTCCGGCGATTGTGGAAATGGCGCTGCCACGCCTCGCATGGGCGGCGAACGATCCACGGTGGCATTGGATTCTCACCCAGCCGGTCCGCGGCGTGGGCGAGCATCCCGATGAAGACCTTTACTTCGCGTCGATGGAACTGCTCCTGGCGCACGGCGTCAATCCCAACGTGACGCGCCGCGGCGAGACCGTTCTGCATTACACGGCCGCGCGCGCGAACCCGACCGAACCGCAGCGCGTACGATTTGCGGCCATGCTGCTCGATCGCGGCGCCAGGCTCGATTTACGCGACGATTTGTTGCAGTCCACGCCGCTCGGTTGGGCTTGCCGCTGGGGACGGTTGGAGATGGTGAAACTGCTGATCGCGCGCGGCGCCCCGGTGGACGAGCCAGACGCCGAGCCATGGGCGACGCCGATCGCGTGGGCGGAGAAGATGGGGCACGCCACGATCGTGCGGATCTTGCGCGGCGACCGTTGATCTGTTACTGCTTGAGCTTTTTCTGTTTCTCCAACGCTTCCGCCTTGCGGATCTCCGCCGCTTTGGCGAAAGCCGCATCCGATCCGGCCTTATCGCCCTTGCGCCGCAGCAGCAATCCCAAATTGTTCCAGGCGGCCGCGTTCAATCCATCGAGCGCCACCGCATGGCGCAGTGCGTCGATGGCCCCATCGCTATCGCCCTGCTGCTTTAGAGTGGTGCCCAGAATGTACCAGGCATCGTTATAATCGGGACGGCGCGATACGGCGGCGCGCAATTCTGCGATGGCTTTATCCGGCAATCCGGCATCGATGTAAGTCAGTCCGAGACTGTAATGCGCTTCGGCGAAAGATGGATCGATCGCCGTAGCGCGCTCGAGTTCCGATCGCGCGTGGGCGAGGTCGTCGGTCTGCTTATAGGCAATGCCTAAATCGTAATGCGCGCCGGCATCCGCGGGATGTTCGCGCACCAGGGTGGAAAGCTGCCTGATGGCTGCCTGAAAATCCCCCGCCGCTATGTAGGCGTAACCCAGATTCACCTGCACATGGAAGTTGCCGGGATCGTGGTCCAGAATGCCGCGAAATTCTTTTTCCCCAGCGGAAGGATCGCCCGATCTTACCAACGCGTCGCCATAGCCGTTGCGCACGTTGTCGTTCTTGGGGTCAATGCGCAGCGCCTGCCGGTAAGCATCCCGCGCGTCTTTATAGCGGGCCAATTTCAGGTACGCGTCGCCCAGGCTCGCCCAAACCCCGGCGTTACCCGATAATTGCCGGCTGGCGCGCGCCAGTTCCGCGGCAGCCTCGCGATACCTCCCGGTTTGCAGGCACGCCGTGCCCAGCCGGAACCGATAATCCGCGTGATCGGGCGCCAGTGCCACAGCTTTTTGGAGCGCATGCACCGCGGGTCCAGCCTGTTGCGTGAGCCAAAGCGCCACGCCCAGGTGATACCAAGCGGTGGCCATCTTCGGATCCAACTGGGTAGCGCGCTCAAAATGCGGGAGCGCCTCAGCGGAGCGGTTCGTGGCGGCCAGCAGGAAGCCGATTTCGTCCTGATAAGTGGCAGACTGGGGGACCAATTCGGCCAGCTTTTCGTAATCCGCCAACGCGCCGTTGGCATCCCGCGCGGCCAGCCGCGCCTGGGCGGCGGATTCGAGCTGTTGCACGTTCGCCGGCCCCTGCGCCAGACACGTCCCCAGCCAAGCTGCGAAAGCGCCCGCCCGGACCGCCCTTCGAAATCTCATTCGGCTCAAACCGCCATTATAAGTGGGCCAGGGCTAACCCCGCCCTTATAGGCTGGGCTGAAATCAGGCTACGGCGCGGGCTAGTACCACTCCGTACCCATTCACTTGAAATTTTGGCTCAACGCTGGTAAACTCTAATAACTCAGTCGGCGTGCGGCTGTACGTGTATCACGCGACCTGGGTACCGTATTCCAAGCTAGCCGTTTCAGGAGGGGGCCATGCTCAGAATAGCGACGTTTCGCACAGTGATCTTGTCTGCGGCGGCATTTGCCGCGGGCCAACTTGCGGCGCAAACCACGTCCGGCAGTTTCGTCAATTTTGAGGGCGCGCAGACCAATCCGGTCCGCATCTCCCCCGACGGCACTCGTTTGTTTGCCGTGAACACGCCCAACGGCACGTTATCAGTTTTCAGCCTCACGGCGCCGGCGAGTCCCAGCCAGCCCTCTTTGATTGCTGAAATCCCGGTGGGCATCGAGCCGGTTTCGGTGAATGTCAACCCGAACGGGGTGGGCAACGAGGCTTGGGTTACCAACCAGATCTCGAACAGCGTCAGCATAGTGAACGTCTCGAAGGGAATCGTGACGGATACGATCTACGCCAGCCCCGAGCCGGAAGACGTGGTTTTCACGCCAAATGGATACGCTTGGGTCAGCGTCGCGCGCGGCAACATGGTGAACGTATACAGCGTCAAGACGCATGCCTTGGTGCAGTCGATCCCCCTGGTGGGCGAAGAGCCGCGGGCTTTGGCGGTGAGTCCGAATGGCGAGACGGTTTACACGGCTTTCGCGCTTTCCGGCAATCAGACCACCATGGTGCCGGCGAACAGCCCGTTGGCTCCGCCACAGCCTCTTCCGAGTACGATCCCAGGTGGTAATCCCAACCTGCCTCCTCCTCCGCAGGTTTCGTTGATCATCAGCGCCACCGATCCCACTTATAGCAGCGTGGTGCAATACACCATGCCGGATAACGACGTGGCCGCCATCAACGCCAGCAATTTCAGCGTCACCTACTATCCTCACCTGGGCACGGACAATCTGGGGTTGGCGGTGAATCCCGTTTCGGGCAACCTGTATGTGGCCAATATGGATGCGCTGAATCTGGTCTTTTTCCAGGAGATCCTCAACGGCCACGACGTGACCAACCAGATCACCAGCGTAAATGTGGCTAACGGTCAATCCACGAAGTACGATTTGAACCCCAACGTCAACTACGCCCAACTG
>Ga0335074_10005427_pt1 | contig 17633 bp, 13 predicted proteins | sample Lox_Sample_23_FD_206715 | JGI IMG/M metagenome (GOLD analysis project Ga0335074, IMG submission 206715) | Soil microbial communities from Loxahatchee National Wildlife Refuge, Florida, United States - Lox_Sample_2.3 | ecosystem: Environmental > Terrestrial > Soil > Wetlands | place: USA... | reverse complement strand
AGGTCATGAATTGCACGGGCAATCAGCTCCTTGCCAGTGCCCGTTTCGCCGAGGATAAGGACGGACGAGCCAGCGGGCGCCACAATTTGAACATCTTCAAGCACGGCCCTCAATTGCGCGTTGCTTCCGACCACTCCCGGGAATGTGCTCTCGACATCGGTGTCTTCTTCCAGGGAGATGCAGGGCTCATTGATCTCGTCGACTATCTTGCCGTCTCGCTTGTACTTCAGACGATCGCTGAAGGGAATAACAATGTGGGCCGCTCTTTCTTCAGAGAAGCTGTTATCGCCCGAACTGGGCCATATCGGCTGTGGGGCTACGCTTTGGAACATTGCATTTTCCATGACACGCTCCGGCTCTCCAATCGCAAGAACTAAGTCGTCCCGGTTGATAGTGAGACGTCGTCACAGCGGGATGCACCTTCTAGAAGCTGTTTCATAACCATCTTCTGCTTTCCTGAGGTCGCTCTCTCGGGGGCTAAAGCCCGCGATTTTCCCGCTCCGTTACGGCACGACTGAAGTCGTGCCCTTTCACAACCAGGTTATGAAACAGCTTCTAGAGAAAGTCTCTCAACCCAAACCGCGCCAATCCTCTTCGCTGCCGTCAGGTTTGTGATTTTTCTATCTCAAGACCAGTCTGCCGGGCGCCTTAGTCCAATTCATGCTATCGATTAAGCCAGAGCTCTCTCGAGCAGTCGATTGGACGAAAGTATCGACCGATACCTTCGCATCAGTTTGCGCCGAGCGCAGGCTGAGGCATGCATTTGACGCGCTGACTCACTCAGCAGGCGGATGAGACGCATTTGGCGGGCGCGCGCCGCTGGAAATCACTTGGTTTCGTTTTCCAGATGATTCTCCTCTGTGAGTTGGAGCTTCAGATCTTTGACGTGAATTCATTGGGTTCGACAGGTGCCCGCCGATTGCCACCGGAAACGATTGACCCAGGCGGCGTGCGATCAGGCTCGGGCTTCAGCTTCTACAGTCTCCCTGACTGCTTGCGAAACGGCGTCCTCGACCGCCTGCCTAATCGATTCCTCGAGATGGCGCTCAAGCTTATGGCGAGCAAAGTGCGCTTTGGGGATGTCACGTATGGCGTTTTCCAAAGCCCTTTCAACGAGTGGCCCTGGGGGAAGGTCTTTGACTAAAGCTCTTGCGGCTCGCTTGATCGTGCGGGGGCTGGTCGATGCCTGGCGTTGACCGTCATTTTCATGTGACTGCAGTGTTGCCCAATCTTCTTCGAATGCCTTCACCATGGTTTCCACGACATTGCGATTATGCAAAACGATCCCCAACTCGCGCCGCTGATCGAGCTCTGCCTCGCGCAGACTTTGACTGCCAACAAACGCCTGAAGCCGGTCGCGAAGGATGGTCCGAGTATGGAAGCGCATCCGCATCAGGCCGTGAGAGCCGACCTGTGGCGAGTGCTTACTTATCTGGCCGATGATCCGGATGTCGACCCCCGCCTTGGCGCGTTCGCGCAAAATCCGGATCATGGCGGGATCGCTGATTTCCGGGTCGTAAATCAGAAGTTGCTGTTCCGCCGCCTGGATGAAACGAGAGAGTTCGTGGCGTGCATTCACCGGGCTGACAATCAGGTTCTGATTTGCCGGGACGTAGGCCTGCCGCCGCACGTCGGCGTCGAAGAGCCTTCGCGCCTCCCTCACCAACTCAGGGTTGCGCGTAACAATCCCAAAGCTGCGTGTTTTGGTCGTGTCGAGGTAGGTGTAGTTGAAAGTAAGGAGATAGAGAGTCTCGCGGTCAACGATCATGAACTTGTAGTGGTAGCGAAGCAGATCATCGGCAGTGCGGGCCACGTCGATTCCTGCGCGAAGGAAATCCATTTCGAGCTTCCGCAGATTATCCTCCCCGCCTCGATTCGTGTTTGCGATCAGAGCATGCACCCACACTCCGCGGCCGGCTGCATTTTCAAGCGCCTGCTTGATGTCGGACCGATCGAAGCGAAAAATGGCAATCTCAATGCTTTTTTTGGCGTTTTCAATTGCCTCGAGCAATGCGCCCACGCCGTCATCGGGCTGTAGGATGAGTTTCACGTCTGCCCCCTTTTTGTCGGTTTGCAGTCACACGATGTATTGCAAACAGAGGGCCAAATCGGGGATGAGGCTGGAGCTTTGATTGCGCCAATGCAATAGCGCGCCCGCGCTGAGGGCAATACCGTTTTCTGCACTGAAGCGTGCAGGGCAATTCATCAAGCGAGAGCGCGATGAGCTGTGGGTGACACAAGTGTGGCGCGGTTGGACAGAAGTGTGTCGTTTTTTTGAATCCCTTCATACCACTCTAACTCTTACAACACGTGTATCCCAACCCGAGTCAGGCCTTTAGTCGTGAGTCGACTGCGGCATTGCCCTTGGCAGTCCAGGTGCAATGGCTATCGGTGACTCAGAATGCCGGCCGGCGATTGACGGCGCCGCTCCGGAAATAGAGGAGAACAAACTCTCGCCAACTTCCTTTCGGGATTGATTGCTGGCTGAGGGGATTTTGTCATTCATGGGTTGAAGGAGAACATGATGCGAGTATCTAATTGGTTCGGCGCGCTGCGCGCGGGTTTTTTGCGGATCACTTGGCCGGTTTTGGCGGGTGCGGCATTATTTGTGGTGGTTCCGGCAGTCGCTCAGGAACTGGCGTCGCAACCTGCCGATTCCCTGCCGGACGCGGCTTCGGCTGTTCGATCCACTGCTCTGTCGAACTCGCAATCCTCGACAGCGCCGCCCACCAGGATCGAATCTTCCATTTTTTCGTCTCTTTTCATGGCCGGGAAGACACAAGACCAGTTCACGCCCTTGACAGCGAAAGAGAGAGTCGTTGTTTACGCGAAAGATCTTTTCGGTCCGGTCAGTATCTTCCTTGCCGGATTCTCCGCGGGAGTTACACAGGCTCAAGGCACTCCAAGGGAGTGGGGAGGTGGAGCGGCCGGATATGGTATCCGGTTTGCGAACTACTACGGTGAGGTGCTCGTGGCCGACGTGCTTCAGATGTCTGCTGAAGATCTCCTACGCGAGGACAATCTCTACTACGGCTCCGGCGAGCACGGCATTTGGAGGCGGACGGGATATGCGGTTCGAAGCAGCGTCCTGGCCAGGGGCAGGGATGGCAATCAGCATTTTTCGATCTCGCAAATTGGGAGCACGGCTGGAGCATCGTTCATTTCCCGGCTTTGGCAGCCTCCGTCGAGCAACTCAGCGGCCGACGGCGCCAAGAATTTCGGAATCCAATTGGCGACGAATGCCGGCGTAAATGTGGTTCGAGAATTTTTGCCGGACGCAACACATCGCATCTTCCACCGCTCTAAGCAGCGGCAGCAGTAAACGACGGCCGGAATCTTCGCTTAAAGGGAAAGCGCCGGATCGGGAAAAGTCTGAATTGGCGTAGAGGAAGGATGGCTTTGTGGTTTCACAAGAGGACGATTCGAAAAAGAGCAGGTCAGACACTCGCGAACGGCGCCTGACAGTAGTCGCTCTTCTTAAGCCGCATACGAAGTCTCTAGTCATCGCGCTGGTTGCAATCATTGGCGGAGGGGTTACCAATCTGCTTCAACCCTGGCCGCTGAAAATCGTGTTTGATGTTGTGAGTGGGACAAAGCCGATCCACGGATGGCTGAGACACCTGATTCACATGGACTTGGGCTCGAAGCGAGTCGCGTTGCTGCAGTTCGCAGCGATCGCGGTAGTCGGTATTGCGGTGCTGGACGCGGTTTTTTCGTACGTTGAGACTTGCATGACCGCGCACATCGCCCAATGGGTGACGCATGACCTCCGCCGCAAGCTTTACAACCACATCCAGCAATTGTCGCTGGCATATCACCAACATGTGCAGACCGGGGATCTGATCAGCCGGCTCACGACCGACATCGATGCGATCCAGAATTTTGTGGTTTCAGGACTAATCGGTCTGGTAATCGACGGTCTGACGCTTGTGGGTATGGCGAGTGTGATGTTTTACCTGGACTGGAACTTCACTCTGATTGCACTTTCGGTTGCGCCGATTCTTTTTGCACTGACCTATTCCTACACGCGCCGCAGCAAGGAAGCTTCGCGAAAGGTGAGAAAAAAACAGAGCGAGATGCTCTCAGTGATGCAGGAAGAGCTGTCAGCCTTTGCTGTGGTGAAGGCATTCGGACGCGAAGATTATGAACAGGCCCGGCTCGAAGAACGGAGCGTAGGCACAGTCGAAGCCTCGCTGAACGCTCGCACACTCAAGGCGAAGCTTTCGCCCCTCGTAGAGATTGTTGTAGCGGTGGGGACCGCCCTGGTGCTCTGGCTCGGTGGCAGACGGATTCTCGCCGGCACGCTTTCAGCGGGTTCGCTCATCGTCTTCATCTGGTATCTAGCCAGGATGTACAAGCCGATGCAGGACTTCGCCAAAATGACCGACGCCTACTCCAAAGCAGCAGTGGGCTACGAAAGGATACGTGAGGTTCTCGAAACCAAGCCCGGCGTTGAAGATGAGCCGACGGCGCGAGCGGTTCCGCGTCTGAACGGTGAAGTAGAGTTTGAAAAAGTTGGTTTCAGCTATGCGGCCGGTGAAGCGGTACTTACTGACATTAATTTCAAGATTGAAGCCGGCCAAATGACTGCGCTTGTCGGACCCACAGGTGCCGGAAAATCGACGATAGCCAGCCTGATGGCGCGGCTTTACGATCCAGATTCCGGAGCCGTAAAGATCGATGGATGGGACATCCGCCAGTTTTCGCAGAAGTCATTGCGCGACCAGATCAGTTTCGTGTTGCAGGAGAACGTGCTATTCCACGCGACCATCGCCGAGAACATTGCCTATGGCAAGCTGGAGGCAACACGCGAGGCGATCCAGAGCGCAGCCGAACTCGCCAATGCAGACGAGTTTATCTCGAGATTATCAGAGGGCTATGACACCGTAGTCGGTGAAAGGGGCGCCACGCTTTCGGGGGGACAGCGGCAGCGCATTGCAATTGCCCGAGCCATCATTCGCGATTCGCCGATTCTTATCTTAGACGAGCCCAGTTCAGGGCTCGATGCAGTGTCAGAGCAGCTGGTATTTGAGGCAATCGAGCGCCTGATCCAGGGTAAAACCGCCATCGTGATTGCGCATCGATTCTCTACGATCCGTCGGGCGAATGTCATTTTGGTGCTGGACAAAGGGCGAATCATTGAGAGCGGACATCATGAAGAGTTACTGCGGTTCGGCGGCCTTTACGCAAAGCTATATGACCTCCAATTTCGAAAAGAAGATGTGAATTCGAGCGCGCCGTTTGCCGGTGTCGGCACGCAATTCAAGGACTGTTTTGAGCACGCGGGAGGCTTGGAGTGTTAAGAGGACAGGAACAATACAGGAAGTTCGGTCGCAGGGGATGCGTCGCGGTCATTTTGCTCCTCATGCCGATTCCATCGATCGCTAAGGACGGCGCGAAAGCATCGCGAGGCACTGAAAACGCGAAGATGGAGCCGGCCGTTTTGTGGACGAATCCGACTGACATCGCATCGCGCGACCTCTTCTGGGGCCCGGGGGGCAAACAACATCGGCCCCCGACGAGGTTCACATTTCTGGAAGAAGACCTCAATGGCACAAATCCGAAATTCGACGTCCGCGATGAGAACGGCGTCAAGTGGAGAGTCAAGCTTGGGCCGGAGGCCAGGCCCGAGACCGCAGCATCACGTTTGCTGTGGGCCGTCGGATACTCAGCCAGCGAGGATTATTTCTTGTCAGACTTGCGCGTAGAACAGATGCAGCGACTCAAGCGCGGGCAGAAACTTGTCGGATCGGACGGCTCAATGCGCGACGTCAGGCTTAAGCGATTCGCGAAAGCCGACAAGAAAGTCGGGGGATGGAGTTGGCAGCAGAACCCATTCACAGGGACGCGCGAACTCAACGGTTTGCGGGTCATGATGGCTCTTTTCAACAACTGGGATCTAAAAGACAAGAACAACTCGATCTACGAAGAGAAAGGCGACGACCACGATAAGCCTGTGTTCCAGTACCTGGTGAGTGATTTAGGGGCAAGCTTTGGAACCACCGGTCTTGAAATTCCAATTAGAGACTCAAAAGGAAACTTGCGCGCCTATTCCCATTCGAAGTTCATTCGGCGGATAAGTGGCCAATACGTGGACTTTACAGTTCCTTCAAGAGCGAGTTTTCTCTGCCTGGCCGATCCAAAAGAGTTCAATATGCGGCTGCGAATTCGCTGGATCGGCCGGCACATTCCGCGAGACGACGCAAGATGGGTTGGGCAATTGCTGTCTCAGTTGTCTCAAAATCAAATTCGCGATGCTTTCCGTGCCGCGGGGTATTCCCAAGAAGAAGTCGATCAATTCGCGGATGTCGTGATGAAGAGGATCGCTGAGCTGCAGCAGCTCTGACAAAGGCGAAGCGCCCGGCAATCACTCTCCTGGTGCGCCCCGGAAGCAGGCTGAGATGCATCTTTTGACCCCAACGCACATCAGATGGAGTGGATCAAGTTTGGCTCTGCTTGCCTGTTGCACCTCGTTTGGATGCGTTGAGATGTCTCACTTTAAAGTGGTTGTGGCTGCCGTCATTCTGGCGTTGGCGGCGTTGGCTGGCGGCGCAACAAGCGCGCGGAGCTCGGCGACCAAGAGATTACGCGGCCTTCCGAACTTCGACTGCGTTACAGGAATGCTTTACCGTGGCGGCCAGCCAGATGCAGAGGGATTCGGCACCCTACGAGACATGGGAGTGGGGCTTGTCATCAATTTCAGGGATGAAGAATCGGAAGTAACGCAAGAGAAGCGCGAAGTTGAATCCCTAGGGATGAGATACATCATGATTCCCTGGAACGGACACGATGAGCCCTCGGACGCGCAGGTCGTGGAGTTTCTCGATTTGATCCGTACAAACCCGCAGACCAAAATATTTGTTCATTGCAAGCGTGGTGCGGATCGCACCGGCGTCATGATTGCGGCCTACCGCATTGCTGTTGAACACGAATCAGTTTCGGATGCTGTTTCTGAGATGCACCGGTTCCACTATGACTGGTTTTTGCTCCCACAGCTCGAACGCTACGTGGAATCTCTTCCTGAGCGGTTGCGAAAGGATCCTCGCTTCAGCCAGTACGGTTCCAATTCTTAAAGGTGACTTGGTGGTGGCTAGCGAGCAGGCTTCCTTATCGGCAAAGAGCACTTGCCTTCTATCAGGCCTCTGTGTACCTCTCGCTGTTCGGCTTCGATCCACTGAGGCCAAAGTACAGGATGTACAAATAGCAAATCGCAGGTATGACGAAAGCGTGGTGAATGCCGACATGGTCAGCAATCACTCCCTGTATCAATGGCAGAATCGCGCCTCCAACGATGGCCATGTTGAGGACGCCTGAACCACTGCCTGTCAGCGGACCGAGCTCAGCCACTCCCAGGCTGAAAATGGTCGGGAACATGATTGAATTGAAGAGCCCGACGGAAAGAATCGACCACATGGCGGAGCGCCCGCTCAATAGCATGGAAGAAGTGACCAGCACGAAAGCAACGACCGAGGATATGGCGAGCAGTGTGGCCGGCTTAAACCGGCGCAAGAGTTCCGCGCCAAGGAAGCGTCCAATCATAGCTCCGCCCCAGTAGAACGTGACAAAACCAGCGGCAATTTCGGCAGAGAGCCCCGCAATATCGGGAGACTCAAAATAATTCACCAGAAAGCTACCGATCGACACCTCAGCGCCCACGTAGGTGAAGATGCCGATAGTAGCCAGGAGCAGATTGCGGTGCTTCCAAATCGAATCGCCAACTGTTTGTTCTCTACTGTAGGCCGCAGTTTCGATTTTCGGCAGTTTGAACGCGCCGATTACTGTTGCCAACAACAAGAGCGTGACTCCAATCACGGTATACGGTAGTTTGACCGTGTCGGCCTGTTGCACGCGATACAAGTGCAGAGCATGCGGTGTCAGCCGCTGTACCTGCTCCATCGCAAGAGGCGCGCCGCTAAGAATAAGCAGGCCGCCAAGTTTCGGTGCGATGGTCGTGCCCAGCGAATTGAATGCCTGCGTCAAATCGAGCCGGCTCGATCCTGTTTCAGGTTTGCCTAAGACAACGACATAAGGATTTGCCGCCACCTGCAACCCGGTAATTCCCGCGGCAAGAATCACGAGCGCGGCAAGGAACAAACCGTACGAGGCGGCGGATGCCGCCGGCAGGAACAGAAATGCCCCGAGCGCCATAGTGAGCAGTCCGGCTACCATGGTCCGCTGGTAACCGATGGCATTCACGATTTTCGCCCACGGCACAGAAAACAGGAAGTAGGCTGAAAAAAACGCGAACTGAACGAGCATAACTCGTGCATAACTTAAGTCAAATATTGCCTTAAGATGCGGCACGAGAATGTCATTCAAACAGGTTAGAAAGCCCCACATGAAGAACAGCGTGGTAACTACCGCCAGAGGGCGCGTGTAATTGGCCGCGGTTACGGTTACCGCGGGACCTAAAGTGGTTGCTGCACTTGTCGCTACTCGTTGAGTTGCCATTCCGGTGACTCCCTGTGGTTACCACCACGCTACCGCCTGTATTCCACTCGTGAAGCTGTTTGCCATGCTCTGAAAGAGAATCTCATCGACAAATCCCCACAGCCCGCCTGACGAATTGCCGTAAGTGAAAAGGACTAACTCTTCATTGAAAGAAGGCGCCTATTCCAATACATCCTTAGAAGCCGATCCGTATCCTCGCCCCGAGAAGTGTTGTTGTGTAAGCCTTGGCGGCGTAGGTGGGGTGAACGGAAACTTCGACATCCGGTCCAAGTTGGACACTTTGCGTGAGACGAAGGCGGTAAAACGACTCAAACACGCTCTCATGGTGCTTAGCGGGCGCGTTCGGTTCGCTGTAAGCGAATGAGGCGCCGAACATGTCACCACGCCGCTCGAAGGGATGAACCTGAGCAAGCCCGAGTTCATATTCGTCTTTGATGGCCGTGCCGGTCTTGGTCCCAAAGCCAAATCTTCCGAACGGCGTCCAGCCGTCAGATAGTTCGTGGTCGAACTCAAAGCCGCCGCCATGTCCACTTCCGCGATTCCTGGTATCGTCTCGCCACACGCCTGCGCGGTAAAGCCGATACTTTCCGCCAAGGGAACCTGAGGTCCAGCCCCCTTCAACCTCTTCCGCATATTTTCGATCGACCAGAGTTTCGATGTTTCCCTGCTGTGAGCCCTCGGTATCGACTGCGACAGCGTGCACAAAGACATGCTCGCTAGCTTGAAATTCGACCGCGCCGCCGCCGGCGTATGTCCCGTCTGAGGCGACTGCATCGTTGCCGTCATTTGTCCCATTTAGAAACTGCGCGCGCTCATCGTTGTTGAACATGCTGAGGGTCACGTATTCGTTGGGGTGTATCTTGCCAACATAAAAGGAAAGCCTCCTTTCGAGAAAATCCTGGCGCCAGTAGAGGATATTCACGGTAATTGGTTCCTGCGGGCCTCCACCCTGGAGACAGTTGAGATAGAGCCCCGAGCCGAGTTGATCGCTGAGGTTGAACTGTTGACTTATTCCAATGTTGGTTCCGGAGCGAATAAGCAGGCTGATGGATCCGGCCGTACTCTCATGGTCGTAGACACTCCACGCTCCGGTGAAATCAAGGCGTCCGCTGGGTTGATCGTGCCGGACCCCATCCGGCGTTGAGGTTGCATACTGGTTGAGGAAGGTGTATGTCGCGCCAAACTTCAACCGAAGAGACTGAATGCTGTGATCAACGAGCATATTGATCGGCCGCAAGATTGGAGCCATGGGATCCGGTTGTATGAGTGGGTCGGCGGGAATCTTCGACAATTCGATTGCGTACGCATCAAGCTCTTGTTTGAGTTCATCAGGCTGGGAGTTGCTGATGTTTGACTGCGGCCCTCCGGCCTGGATGCTAGTTTGATCGTGGGGTGCAGCGCTTACGTCTGTGCTTTGACCGAAGGCCAACAGGCTCGATCCGATGAGAAGCAAGGGCAAATAGAGCGCCGCGTGTTTTCCCGCCGGAGCGGTGGCGAAATGGAAAGTGGGGCATGTAATGGGAGCGCCGAATTTTCGGAATGGGGTCATGGATAAGAGGATCTGGTTCCAATGTGCGCACGACCTGACGATCATCTCGTTGCTCTCCTGCGTCAACCCTGTGCGTCGCACAGAATTCTGACCGTGCCGTTTGTTCTGCAATCGCGATTCCATTCAGAGCGACTGCGTCGCCGATCTCCGTCGTGCGCGTAACTACTTGTACTTGCGGGATTAATTAGCGACAATGCGCGCATTGCGTGCGACAGGGTGTGACCTGCGCTATCCGAAAATGTGGCATGCTTGCCAGAAGTCTGGCGCGGCCAAGCGTGACACGTGTGACCTTGCAGCGGGAGCTTGCGAGGCCTTCGATCGGACTCAATGGGCCAATAGAGATTAATTCGCGCGGATCGATTTGATGATTGAGGTAAACGACCTCTATTGGCTAGAGCGGTTTCACAATTCCCGTGCACTTTTCGGCATTTTCAAGGATGGCTTTTTCCTGATGAAAAAGCCACTCGGCGATTTCGGCTCCGGTGTAAAGCAATTGTGAAACCGCTGTAATGGCGCCGATGAAATCACTTCTGACGTTGTTGAGCCAGTGCCTGGATCGCGGTGCGAGAGCCAGGCGCACAGCCTCTTTCAGCCAGCGTATTGAATGCGCCGCTATACCGCGATTCCCGGGGCTTGGCTGAGCTCGCCTGACATCGACCTGAATTGAAGAAGCTCACCGGAAGCGATAAACGCTGGTGACCGGCTCGCTTGCCCAGCGTGCCGGAAATTCCTGAATTCTTGCAGATGGGGTATGATTCGTTTCGAAGAGTCGGCCGGATAGGAGTGAAGTTTTGGGTTCCCGACGAGTTAGCTTCGAGAATTCCGGTCGAGACACGGCTCGGAATCGAGCGACAAGGACAAATTTGGAGTTCGGGCGTTCGGCGAGTTGACCAGCGAAGAGTTGGTACCGAGGAGAGAGCTAGAAATGGCTAGGGCGGGGAGCTCCACTGTTTATGTCATCGATGATGACATCAGCATTCGTGAGTCAATCGAGGCCATGCTTGAATCTGCCGGCCTACGGTCCGAATGCTTCGAAACGGTCGAGACGTATCTGCAAGCAGAATCATCAGCTGGTCCAAGTTGCCTGATACTGGATGTCAGCCTTCCGGGAATAAGCGGAATGGAGTTTCAGAAACAACTGCGCGAAGCAGGGCGCCGAATTCCCATCATCTTTGTTACTGGGTACGGCGACATCCCGATGTCAGTGAAGGCAATGAAATTGGGCGCCGTGGAATTCCTGACAAAGCCTTTTTCGGACCAGGACCTTCTGGATGCTGTTCAGCAGGCTTTAGCCCGCGATACAATCGACCGCAATGAAGCCGCGGGGCTGGCTGCCCTGGAGAAGCGATACCAGACGCTGACTCCGCGCGAGCGGGAAGTGATGAAGTTGGTAACCACCGGGATGCTCAATAAAGTGATTGCATCGGAACTCGGCACTCGCGAGATCACCGTCAAGGTGCATCGATCGCGAGTTCTACACAAGATGCAAGCGGGCTCGCTCGCAGATCTTGTGAAAATGTCTGAGAGACTCGATCGATCAAATAAGACTCGATAATGCCGGGCTTGCACATTCTCTGCCGGCAATCGATTGAGTCCGAACCACCCAGGAATCGACTCATCAAGCCTTTACACTCCCAAGGCAAGTATTACCGAACCTATCAGCGGGTGCAACACTGCGGTCGTGCGAACGCCAGTGCAACCGCATCGGCACTCGAGTGCGGGGCGGAATGTCGGGAAGGCAGGATTCTCTAAACAAAATTCCGTCCGCCCGAGAAACGAGAAGCGTCTTGCTTTCAAGTGTTATACCAAGGGATAATTGCGCTCATTTCCTCGGCAGTTTTATCATAGGGCAACATGTCGACCGTGAAAGAGGCAAGGGTGGTTGCGATTGTCGATGATGACGAGTCAGTCCGGGACGCTGTTTTGGCTCTGATAACAACCGATGGCATCCCGACGCTTGCCTATGTATCTGCCGAAGGGTTTTTGAATTCCGGCCAGCTGAATCGCGTAGGCTGTCTTGTGACTGATATCCGCATGCCGGGAATGTCTGGCCTGGAGCTCCAGTCAAAGTTGAATGAGGGTCGATACAAGATTCCGATTATCTTCATTACGGCTCACGGTGACGAAAAAGTGCGGATGCAAGCCATGCGGTCGGGGGCGGTGGAGTTTCTTGTAAAGCCATTCGATGACGAGGCGCTGCTCGAGAGCGTGAGAGCGGCGCTAAATAGCTGACCTTCTCAAAGAATTGCGGCAACACGCTGTACGGGGTCATCTGTGGAGAATGTCAACGACCTTTCGTCGGACGAGCACGAATGCACCAGCCGTAAGTTCGAACAAATCATAGGCAACAGTCCGGCACTCGAATTTGTGCTTGCGGAGGTAGAGCGTGTCGCGCCGACAGACAGCACAGTGCTGATCCAGGGGGAAACCGGCACTGGGAAAGAGTTGATTGCGCGCGCAATTCACAACATAAGTCCACGCGCTGGACGCCCATTTCTGAAACTGAATTGTGCTGCCATCCCCTTCGATCTTCTCGAGAGTGAGCTGTTCGGTCACGAGCGGGGTGCATTCACGGGAGCCATCGCCCAGAAGATGGGCCGCTTCGAACTGGCGGATAGAGGGACGCTGTTCCTTGATGAGATTGGGGATCTCCCGCTGGGATTGCAGCCAAAGTTGCTGAGGGTTTTGCAAGACCAGGAATTCGAGCGACTAGGCAGCGGCCGCACGCGTCACGTGAGTGTGCGCATGGTTGCGGCGACGCATCGCGACCTTGCGGATATGGTGAAGAGGAACGAACTCCGCAGTGACCTGTACTACCGCCTCAATGTATTCCCAATTACTGTGCCGCCACTGCGGGAACGGCAGCAGGATATCCCGCAATTGGTATTGCATTTTGTTGAGCTGTTCGCCCGGCGCATGGGAAAGCGCATTGAAAACATTCCAGAAGGGACACTTGCTGAGTTTAGCTCTTATTCCTGGCCGGGGAATGTGCGAGAACTTCAGAATCTGATTGAGCGTGCTGTCATTCGGTCGAGCAATGGAACGCTCCCGAATCCATTGCCCGCCTTCGGCGGGAACACCCGTTTGGGCGTTCCCTCGCGAGGGACATCGGTGATTTCAAATCGCGACCTTGAGGCGGTCAGCACTTCGAAGGCAGAGACTCGCACCCACGAAACGCTGAAAGAGTCAGAGCGAGCACTGATTCTAAGAACCTTAGAGGCAACGGGCTGGGTAAACGGGGGGGTGGATGGTGCTGCGGCCCGCCTGGGTTTGAAGCGAACTACGCTGATCGCCAAAATGAAAAAACTCGGGATCGCACGACCGCCCTGCCAAAGCGAAGTAAGAGGAACTGACGATGATTGGGATCGAGGACAGATCTGGCCGGCCGCAGAGTGACGTCTGATCTACGTCTCAAATCCAGATGTGGCTAACTTGCTCGCGAGAATCCTCAATCTACATGGGCCCTCCAAGCATACCAAGCGAATTGTCAGTTCGAATCTTATAAAAAGCTCACAATCGCCCGGGGTCCAATAACGATGCAGAGCGCATCCTCTCAACGCTTAAGTGTCATATCTGCGACGCGTCATTCCACTGACATTCCACCAACATGTAAAAATGCAGATCGGATGACGCAAAGGTGTTGTTCGTCAATCGATTGACCCTTGCCGGCGTTTGGCAACATAAATGCTCCTGGTAATGCAACGTGCTCTGCCGGGGGCGCCGAGGCACTTCCTCTTTAGCTTCCGCTCCGAAGCAACAGTCAAGCGTTCTAGCTGAACTGAGCCTTGCCCGTTCGAACCCAAGACTGCATGCGCCGGGCAGTTGAGTATCCCGGCTGCTGCACACAACTATTCAACCAACGTGCCCTGGGGCGCTCTTTCCCGCAATTGGCAAATCACAGACCTGTATAACGAAGTAACAATGCGCTTCAAAAGCGCGGAGGTACTAGAGATGTTTTTAAGTCACCGTGATTCCATGACTTTAACGAGACCGCCCATTAACACTTACGCGCCATCGCAAAGCGAGGATCTCACTCCAGTGGTTTTCATTGTGGACGACGACGTCTCCGTCCGCGAATCGCTGGAGCTGTTGATTCGCTGCGTAGGCTGGCATCCTGTGACCTTTGCGTCGGCGCAGGAATTCCTTGCTCATCCGCGGGTTCGTGTTCCAAGCTGTCTCATCCTTGACGTCACCCTACCGGATCTCAACGGACTTGAATTGCAGAAGTGCATTGCAGCGGATCGATTCGAGTTGCCAATCATTTTCATTTCGGGTCATTGCGACATCCCGACCACGGTGAAGGCCATGAAGGCGGGAGCTCAAGAGTTCCTGACGAAACCGCTTAATGATGAAGTCCTTTTGAGTGCCATCCGCAGTGCGATCGAACAGAGCCTGACGGCTTTGGGGCGCGAGTCGGAGATAAGGGCGCTGCGAAGCCGTTACGCATCATTGACGGCCCGGGAAAGGCAAGTCATGGTGTTAGTTGTCGCAGGCCTGCTGAATAAACAGGTTGGCGGAGAGTTGGGAATCAGCGAAATCACGGTCAAGGCACATCGAGGAAAGGTGATGGAAAAGATGAGAGCCAACTCGCTTCCGGATTTGGTGAAAATGGCCGCTCGGCTGCGCCTTTCAACGAGTGTCCGCACAAGTACAGTTCAGCGATCCCCTGATCTCAGCGACTCCATGATCTTTGCATCAAGTGGAAACGCCGCCTGATAGACGAGGCAGTCTAATTCCTCATTTAGGGTGAGTGATCGAGCGGTCGTCATGGCGATTTGCCGCAAAGCCTTGATGCGAGAAATTCTCGGACTCAAGGCGCCTGACCGCGAGCAATTCGAAGCGAGAATCATGAAACTCGTAGTAATCGGTGGTAGTGGACTCGTCGGATCGAAGCTCGTGAAGCAGCTTCGTGAGCATGGGCAGGAAGTAGTGGCCGCATCGCCCACTTCCGGCGTCAATTCCGTCACTGGCGAGGGACTGGCCGAAGCACTAAAAGGTGCATTGGTGGTCGTTGACGTATCAAACGCCCCCTCGCGAGAAGATGCGGCTGTGATGAATTTTTTCGAGACATCCACCCGAAACCTCATCGCATATGAAGCGGCTGCAGGCGTTGGACATCACGTTGCATTGTCAGTTGTAGGATGTGAGCGCATGCTCGAAGGCGGCTACATCCGTGCAAAGTTCGCTCAGGAGAATTTGATCAAGGGTTCTACAATCCCGCACTCAATCGTGCGCGCGACGCAGTTCTTTGAGTCCATCACAGGCATTGCCGATTTTTCTACCAACGGAGCCAAAGTGCATTTGCCACATGTGCTTTTCCGACCGATCGCTGCCGACGATGTTGCGACCGCTGTAGGCAGAATCGCATTGGGTTCGCCAGCAAATGGCACCGTCGAGATAGGTGGTCCAGAAGAGTTTTACCTCGATGAACTTGTCCGGACGGGTCTGGCCGCACGCAAAGATTCACGCGAGGTCGCCGCTGACCCGCACGCTCGATACTATGACATCCCGGTGAAGGAGCGCACTCTTGTTCCCGAGGAAGACGCCATGCACGGAAATATCCGGTTCGACGACTGGATTGCCCAAGGGAATTTGAAAGAGTAAGTCGCCAGGGTTTGCCGAGCCAGCCCACGATCCATATTTCTGGACGATGCCTCAATCTAACTTGAAAGATGGACCGTTGCAACGACCTATACGAAAGTATCGACAATACGTTGGTCTGATTGTTTTGGTTTCTCGCTTCAGGCTTAATCGATAAGTCGACAGGATCCGAGCTGCTCAGGCGCCGCCGAGGATGGGATAGAGTCAAGCGGCCTGAGATGAGAACGTAGCTTCGCTGCGGTTGAAGTACCTGACCGCTCCTAAAACAGCGAGCGAGTTTGTTGAGTTCACAGGAATTGGGTCACGATGAGCAATCAGCCTTTCTACCGGTGGCTTGAGCAGCAAGGCGAGGCCTTTGGGGGCCCCGGCATGGAGCCGCGATGGACTTCGAGTGTGAAGGACGCGGTATGCACGGCATATGGGGCCTCAAGCCGGGTTTGGTTCACCTGCTCACACGGGATTTTGAACGAGATCTATCACCCAACCATTGACCTTGCTCAGGTGCGCGACATGGAGTTTCTCGTCAGCGATGGCGAAACTTTTGCGCACGAAGAGAAGCGCGACATGGAGTCGGTTTTCGAGTACCTCCATCCGGAGGCGCTGGGGGTACGCTATGTGAATCGAGATCCGGAGGGCAGGTATGCGCTGACCAAGGAGATCATCTGCGATCCGCACCACAGCGTGGTGGTGATGCGAGTACGGGTGGATGGGCGCAAGGATCTGCTGCCGCGTTTGAAGGTTTATGCGTTGCTGGCACCGCACTTGGATTGCGGCGGAGCGGGAAACACAGCGCGGGTGGTGGATTTTGCAGGGCACAAAGCAGTGCTGGCATGGAAGAACGAATGGTGGCTAGCGATGGGCGCGAGCTGCGGTTTCAGCCGCGTGAGTTGCGGGTTTGTAGGCGCGAGCGACGGCTGGCAGGACCTGATGCAAAACTTCAAGATGGATTGGGAGTTTGGTTCGGCTACCAATGGCAACGTGGCAGTGATAGGCGAGATCGACTGCGCGGAGAGCGGAATCGGAAGCGCGCGAGAGTTCACTGTTGCGATCGGGATCGGCGAAGGAAGCCACACAGCGGCGCAGAAAACGATGGGCTCGCTGGCAACGCCGTACGCAGAATTGCGCAAGCGATTTATCGAGCAGTGGCAACGCGCGGAGAACCCGGAGTGGCTGGCTGCAAAGGCGCGGGACGGCGGGAAGCTGATGCGCGCCAGCCACAACGTGCTGCTGGCGCACGAGGACAAGACGTATTCGGGAGCATTTGTGGCGTCGGCGTCGATTCCGTGGGGCCAAACGAAGGGCGATGACGATCTGGGCGGGTACCACCTGGTTTGGACGCGCGACATGGTGCAGACGGCAACGGCGCTGCTGGCGTGCGGGCGGGCAGAGACGGCGCGGCGCGCGCTGGTGTACCTGGCTTGCACGCAACTGCCCGACGGCGGATTCGCGCAGAATTTCTGGATTGACGGTACGCCGTACTGGGGCGGCAAGCAACTGGATGAAGTGGCGTTTCCCATCATCCTGGCGTGGCGTTTGTGGAAAGCAAATGGGTTGGGCGAACTGGAGATTTTCCCGTTCGTGGAACGGGCGGTGGGTTTTCTGGTGCGCAACGCGCCCATCACGCAGCAGGAGCGGTGGGAAGAGAACGCGGGCTATTCGCCATCGACGCTAGCGGCGGTGATTGGTGCGGTGATTTGCGCCGCAGAACTGGCGCGCGCGCATGACTCTGAAGAATATGCGGTGTTTCTCGAGGAGTATGCCGATTGGATCGAAGGGCACCTGGAAGATTGGACGGTGACCAACGACGGCATGCTGCATCCGGAGATCAAGCGGCATTATATGCGTATCCGTCCGCCGGAGTGTGGAGAGGCTTATGCGCATGAAAGCTGCGGCAAGGAATTGCTCCGGCTGTCGAACCGTCCGCCCGGCACGCGCTACGAGTTTGAAGCGCGCGAGATTATCGACGCGGGATTTCTGGAGCTGGTGCGCTACGGGATTCGGCGGGCCGACGATCCGCTGATCGAGGCCTCGC
>Ga0335074_10005426_pt1 | contig 17633 bp, 15 predicted proteins | sample Lox_Sample_23_FD_206715 | JGI IMG/M metagenome (GOLD analysis project Ga0335074, IMG submission 206715) | Soil microbial communities from Loxahatchee National Wildlife Refuge, Florida, United States - Lox_Sample_2.3 | ecosystem: Environmental > Terrestrial > Soil > Wetlands | place: USA... | reverse complement strand
GACTTCGGGATCAATGAGCGGGGAACATTCGCCGAGCTGACGGCGGGCGATACGGCGATTCTGCCCGATGGCTACTACAACATGGTTTTGCCGTCGCTTCTGCGCAAAGACCAGCGGCTGCTCTCCGCGTGCGAGAGGCTCGACCTGGAGCGTTTCAGCGCGCTTTGCCGCGATGCGCCGGAAGCTTCTGGGCGGACGCAAAGTCTTCTGGACCGTTTGTTGCCGCATGCGCGCAACGGAGAAGAGAAGGACGAATCGCTGGAAACGTTGCTCAAGCAAAACGGCTTCGATGCGATCGAGCATGAACGAATCCAGGCCGAAATGCGCGCAGGACAAATCGGGCTGGCGCAGAACCGGATTCCTGCATCGCTCCAGATTGAAGACGTAGCCGCGCAGGATCTGTTCGACGCCCGGCGGGAGGTGGATGCCCGCCTTCGCACGATAGGAGAAGAGGCGCTGGCGGCGGGTGCGGTTGCGGTGGTCACGCTGAGCGGCGGCGCCGGAAGCCGCTGGACGCGGGGAGCCGGGGTGGTGAAGGCGCTGGCTCCGTTCTGCCGCCTCGCGGGCAGGCATCGGACATTTCTTGAGGTGCACCTGGCCAAGAGCCGGCTCGCGGGCAAGCTCTTCGGCGCAAGCATTCCCCATGTCGTGACCACCAGCTATCTGACCCATAGCGCGATTGACGAGCACATGCGGCGCGAAGCGGCGTATGGCTACGACGGCCCGTGGCATCTCTCGTCTGGCCAGAGCGTTGGGCTCCGGTTCATTCCGACGGTGCGCGACCTGCGCTTTGCCTGGGAGGAGACGCCGCAGCAGATGCTGGATGCCCAGGCGCAAAAGGTTCGCGACAGCATGCATGCGGCGCTAATCGCGTGGGCGCGGCAGGCGGGCGAGGGCAGCAACTATATCGATAATCTTCCGTCGCAGTGCCTGCACCCGGTGGGGCACTGGTACGAGGTGCCGAACCTGTTTCGCAACGGAGTTCTGTTGCAGATGCTGGAGGAGCATCCGAATCTTCGCTACCTGATGGTGCACAACATCGACACGGTTGGGGCTGATCTCAACCCGGAAATCCTGGGGCGGCATATCGAGCGCAAGGCAACTATGACGGTGGAGGTGGTGAACCGGCGGGTTGAGGATCGTGGCGGCGGCCTTGCGTCGGTGGACGGCCGCTTGCGCCTGGTGGAGGGATTGGCGCTGCCCTCTGAAGAGATTGAGTTCCGGCTTTCTTACTACAATTCCAACACTTTCTGGATCGATATTGATGGATTGCTTAAAGTGTTTGGATTGCGCAGGGAAGACCTGCACAACGAAGAAAAGCTTGCGACCGCGGTTCGCGGAATGGCCGCCCGCATGCCGACTTATATTACTCTGAAGGACGTAAAAAAACGGTGGGGCAAAGGGCAAGAGGATATCTACCCTGTGGCGCAATTTGAGAAGCTGTGGGGCGACATGACAGCCCTGCCTCATATGGCGTGCGAATACGTGATTGTGCCGCGGATGCGCGGCCAGCAGTTGAAGGAACCGGCCCAGCTGGATCCCTGGTTGCGCGACGGTTCAGCGGAATACGTGACCGGCTTGTGCGAGTTTGAGGGTTCGTAGCGGCGGTCCAATACTTGACCAACTGGAAATCTCGAGATCTCCGGTGAGCAGCCGGAACGAGCGCAGGTTATGCTTCGCCCCTTCATCAATGCCCTGATTGCAGCGGCAATCATGCCGACGCCATTTCATGCGCAGTCCGCGAGCCGGAAACATACAGATCTGCCGCCCATTCAGGCCGTTCCGGCATGCGTGGACCTCCCAGGCGGTGCGCCGCCTGCCGTGAAGACTCCCTCATTTGTCGATGAACCCATCCAGCAATTGCAGCGGATGGTACCGGGACTGAGAGGGATCAGAATCGACGCAGACGGAAAAGCGGCCGAGGCACAGGATAAAAGCGCATTCATTCTCGACAAGACCGGAACCGCAATTGCAAGTCTGCTGCGCAGAACGCCAAATCTAATTGCCACGGAAGAGGTGCGGCGACCAATGGCATCGCGCCCAATTGACGGTGTGGGGTTGGACGGAGCACTGACCGATTTGGAGCCGGACACTTTGGCTTCGGCATTGGATCTGGGCGCGGCCGGCGACCGCGGCGCCAGATACGAAGCATATTTCTTCACCTACCGCATCGTCCGAAGCCGAAATGCATCTGGCGCCAACAGCTTCGATGAGTTCAGAACTGATGCACACGATCGGCAGCTTGACTGCTCTACCCAGAAGGTCTGCGAGCCGTTCAGCATGGGCTTCGCCACGACATGGATGTTCTTTCTGCCGGGTAACCTGCGCGAATCCCGATTTCGCTATCTCGGACAGCAATCGATCGGCAATCGCAAAACTTACGTGCTGGCGTTCGCTCGGAATCCAGGCGATCCGGGTCTCGACGCGGTCATTGAGTATGGGACCGGCCGATGCTCAACGCCGCTGCAAGGCATCGCATGGATCGATCAGTCGACGTTCCAGCTGGTTCGCGTGGAGACGGACCTTTTGACTCCCTTGCCCGGTATCCAATTGAATCAGCTTCGCTCGATCGTTCATTACGGTCCCGTAAAGATCCGTGGGCTCAATCGCACACTCTGGCTGCCGGATGAGGCCGGGACAACCTGGCAGACGGCGTCCGGATTCGGTGACGAGCTTCACCTGTACTCGCATTACGAGCTTTTCAAGTCGACAGCGCGAATCTTGCCTTACGGCGAAAATCCTCCCCGGTAGCGGGGAGGGTAGTTCTCCCTGCAAATTGGCAGCCAGGGCGCCGCTCGGCTCATGAGCGGCCAGGCGCCATCGCACCAGCCGGCCATTTTCCTTCAAGAAAATCGGTTTTCCTTGTTGCCACCCCTTGAATCTGCGTCTACACTGTTCTGCAGCCAACGCATGGATGATTGAGTCCAGTCGAGACGGAAACGGAACGCATGACGAATCGGGCTGCAGTTTCACAGCAAGGGCGCGCAGCGATCCCAGCCTACAAAAACGCGAAGCTTCCCTCCGCGCGACGCGTCAACGATCTGCTCAAGCGCATGACGCTCGAGGAAAAGGCCGCCCAGATGGTGTGTATCTGGCAGCAAAAGCCGCAGACCTTGGTGGATGCAGAGGGTAACTTCGATGCGCAGAAGGCAAAAGCCGCATTTCGCAACGGCCGTGGCCTGGGGCAGGTGGGGCGTCCCAGCGATGCCGGCAAAGGGAAGAAAGCGCGAGAGATGGCGGAGCTGACCAACGCCATCCAGAAGTTCTTTCTGGAGAACAGCCGGCTGGGAATTCCGGTGATGTTCCATGAGGAGTGCCTGCACGGTCACGCCGCGGTGGACGGAACCAGTTTCCCGCAGCCGATTGCGCTGGGCGCGACGTTCAATCCCGAGCTGGTGGAGCAAATCTTTACCGCGACGGCGGCTGAGGCGGCATTACGCGGGACACATCAAGCGCTGACGCCGGTGGTCGACGTGGCTCGCGAGCCGCGCTGGGGCCGCGTGGAAGAGACGTATGGCGAGGACCCGTTTCTGGTTTCGCGCATGGGCATCGCGGCGGTGCGCGGATTCCAGGGCGACAGAAAATTCCGCGACAAACGGCACGTGATTGCCACGCTCAAGCATTTCGTCGGCCACGGGCAGCCAGAATCGGGGATGAACTGCGCGCCGGCGAATGTCTCGCTGCGGGTGCTGCGCGAGACGTTTCTTTATCCCTTTCGCGAGGCGCTGCGCCAGGCGGGCGCGATCAGCGTGATGGCGTCTTATAACGAAATCGACGGTGTTCCTTCGCACGCCAACCAGTGGCTGATGCGCGACGTGCTGCGCAAGGAATGGGGCTTCAAAGGGTTTGTGGTATCGGATTACTTCGCGATCTGGGAACTCGGTTACCGCGCCGACACGCACGGGCATTTCGTGGCCCGGGACAAGAAGGAATCGTGCGCGTTGGCCGTGAAAGCGGGCATCAATATTGAGCTGCCCGACCCGGATTGCTATCTGCATCTCGCGGAACTTGTGCGCAAAGGCGTGCTCAAGGAACGGGAACTGGATGATCTGGTTGAACCGATGCTGTTCTGGAAGTTCGAAATGGGGCTGTTCGACAACCCGTATGTCGATCCGGCCGAGGCGGAGCGCGTGGTGGGCTCGAAAGAGCACAGCAAGATCGCGCTGACGGCCGCGCAGGAAGCCGTTACGCTGCTGAAGAACGAAAACAACCTGGCTCCGCTTGATGTGAAGAAGATCAAGTCGATCGCCGTCATCGGCCCCAACGCGCATCGGACGCTGCTGGGCGGCTACAGCGGCAGGCCGAAGCACGAGATCACGGTGCTCGAGGGCATTCGCGAAAAAGTGGGTAAGAAGATCGGCGTGTTGTACAGCGAAGGCTGCAAGATCACCATCGGCGGCAACTGGAATCAGGACGAGGTGGTGGCGAGCGATCCCGAAGAGGATCGCCGGCAGATTGCCGAAGCCGTCGAAGTGGCGAAACGGGCGGATGTGATTCTGCTGGCCATCGGCGGCAACGAACAGACGTCGCGCGAGGCGTGGGGACTGAACCACATGGGCGATCGCACCAGCCTTGACCTGCTCGGCCGCCAGGAGGAACTGGTGAAGGCTATGACCGCGCTGGGCAAGCCGGTGATCGCATTTCTCTTCAACGGGCGCCCGCTCTCGATCAATTCCCTTGTTCAAAGCGTGCCGGTGATCTTCGAGTGCTGGTACCTGGGGCAGGAAACCGGACGCGCAGTTGCCGATGTGCTTTTCGGCGAGACCAATCCCGGCGGCAAGCTGCCCATCACCATCCCGCGTTCCGCAGGCCATCTGCCGGTCTTTTACAACTACAAGCCATCGGCGCGGCGCGGTTATCTATGGGACGATGTATCGCCGCTCTATGCATTCGGCTATGGGCTCAGCTACACCAGCTTTTCCATCGGGAACGCGCGGCTGACGAAGAAACGGATTCCGCGCAATGGCACAACACGTGTTGTGGCCGACGTGACGAACACCGGCGGCCGCGAAGGAACCGAGGTCGTCCAGCTTTATATCCGCGACGTGGTCAGCTCGGTGACGCGGCCGGTGAAGGAGTTGAAAGCATTTAAGAAAGTGCGGCTGCAGCCCGGTGAAAGCACAACGGTCGCTTTCGACATCACGCCGGCGATGCTGTCTTTCTTTGACATCAACATGAAGTATGTTGTCGAGCCCGGCGAATTCAAGTTGATGATCGGCAACTCGTCGCGCGATGCCGACCTCACCAAGTTGACCCTGCAGGTAACGAAATAGAAGCGCGCCGTGGGACGCCGAAAGTCGAGGCCGCTATGATCGAGAAAATCTCCTTTCGAGAGAAATTTGGCTACGCCCTGGGCGACATGGCGGCAAACTTTGTCTTCCAGGCGCTGCTCGCGCTGCAACTGGACTTTTACACGCACACGTTTGGATTGTCGGCGGCGCAGGCGGGAACGCTCTTCCTCGTGGTCGGCCTGGGGGTGGCATGCCTCAATCCGGTGATGGGCGTGGTTGCCGATCGGACAAACACGCGCTGGGGCAAATTCAGGCCTTGGTTGTTGTGGACGGCAGTGCCCTTCGGCATCTTCGGTGTGCTGACCTTTACCACGCCGAACCTGAGCGCGGCCGGAAAGCTCGCCTACGCATGGATCACGTATGCGCTGCTGCGCATTGTCTACACGATGAACAACGTGCCCTATGCAGCAATGAACGCGGTCATCACGCTCGATCCGGATGAGCGGACCAGCGTTGCCACCTATCGCCAGGTTCTAGCCAACGGCGCCGGTTTGATCGTGCAGAGCTTTGCGGTGCTGATGGTGGGCTACCTTGGGCGCGGCAACGATGCGCGCGGTTACCAACTCACCATGGGGCTGCTGTCGGCGCTGAGCGTGGTCTTCTTTGTGATTGCGTTTCTGGTGAGCAAGGAGCGCATCCAGCCTCCTCCGCAGCAAAGAGCCGCGCTTGGCCGGGATCTCGCGGACCTATTCCGCAATCTGCCATGGATCGTGTTGTTCCTGGCGACGCTGTTTTATTTTGCGGCCATCGTGATCCGCGGCAACGTGATGCTGCCTTATTTTCGTTATCTTGCCGGCAATGCAGACCTATTCGCGTGGTTCAACGGCTTCGGGCTGGCCGCATTGATTTTGGGCGTCGCGTGCTCTACCCCCGTGTGGAAGCGTGTGGGCAAGCGTCCGCTTTTCATTCTCAGCCTGGTCCTCACGGGAGTGTTTGCCGCGGCGCTGCTGTATCTTCCGCCTCATGCCACGCATGCGATTATCGCGATAGAAGTGCTTCGCCAGTTTTCCTACGGATTGTCGGGCGCCATTATCTGGACCATGATGGGCGACGTGGCGGACTTCGGCGAATGGAAGACGGGCCGCCGCGCGAGCGGCACCGTGACAGCCGCAGTCGTCTTCGCTCTTTGGGCAGGTCTTGCCTTGGGCGGCTTTATCGACGGGTGGATTCTCAACTTATATGGATTCGTTTCGAAAGCCAACGTGCAGTCAGCGTACGCGCAATCGGGCATCCGGCTGACGGCCAGCGTTTACGCGGGGCTGGCCTTCGTGGCGGCTGCGATCTGCATGTTCTTTTATCCCCTCACAGACGAATTGAATAAAAAGATTGCCGCCGAGCTCGCTGAGCGGCGCAACGCATTCGCGCCGTGAGCAACAGGGTCGGCTCTCTGACCGCATGAATTCGCGTCTTCGTTGTGCACTTCCAGGTCTCAAAGCCGAGACCTTGAGCGCTCTGATTGATCGGCTCGGCACGGAGGAATGATGATGGTGAAAGCGGGAATCAGGATCGGATCGGCGGCATTGGCCGGAGCGATGATGGTTGCACTCACGGCTGCGGCGCATGCGCCAACGACTCTCAAGGCTGCCTACAAAGGCGATTTCGTCATCGGCGCGGCCATCAATGCGCCGGAGATCACAGGTGAGGACCAGCGCGACGACGCCATCATCGCGACGCAGTTCAACTCGATCTCTCCGGAAAACGTGCTGAAGTGGGAGATTGTTCATCCTGAGGCCGGCAAGTACGATTTTGAGCTGGCCGACAAGTACGTCGCATTTGGTTTGGAACATCACATGTGGATTCATGGGCACACGCTGGTGTGGCATAACCAGGTGCCGGCGTGGGTGTTTCGCGACGACAAAGGCAATTTTCTGGATCGCGAGGCACTGCTCGCGCGCATGCGCGATCACATTTTTACTGTGGTTGGCCGCTACAGGGGGAAAATCCGGAGCTGGGACGTGGTGAACGAGGCGCTCAATGAAGACGGCACGCTGCGTCAGTCATTGTGGTTGAAGATCATCGGGCCGGACTACATTGAAAAGGCCTTCACCTATGCGCACGAGGCCGATCCGCAGGCGCAGCTCGTTTATAACGACTACAACCTTGAAAACGGGCCCAAGCGCAGCGGCGCGCTTGCGCTCGTCAAAAAGCTGCAGGCGGAAGGGATCCCGATCGGCTGCGTCGGGCTGCAGAATCACGACAACCTGACCTGGCCCGCGGCGGAGCAGGAGGACGCAACGATCGCTGCGTTCGCAGCGCTGGGCCTGAAGGTTGCCATCTCAGAGCTGGATATGAATGTGCTGCCCACCCCCGGGCATCAACCGACGGCTGACGTGTCGGTCCATATCGAGCAGAATGCGGCGCTGAATCCCTACGTCAATGGATTGCCGAATTCTGTGGCGCAGCAGGAGGCCGCCCGCTACGCTGAGCTGTTTCGTGTCTTCCTCAAACATCGCGATGCGGTGGAAAGAGTCACGTTCTGGGGCGTCACCGATGGCGGCTCGTGGCTCAACAGCTTTCCTGTGAGGGGGCGGACCAACTACCCGCTGCTCTTTAATCGCAGCGGCCAGCCGGCGCCGGCCTTCGCTGCGGTCATCGCTGTGGCATCAGAATCCGCTCGGCGCTGAATCTCTTTTATTTGATTCAAGAGTTGTGCTGAGCGGGTAAGCAAGCGGGGAACGGACTTAAAATGGCGGACCAGGCCGAAGCGGCGATCGTACACGGCTGCGGCCCAGTCCTCTCTCGGAGTAAAGCAAGCTTAACGGTAATTCCAGCTCTGAGCGGTAAGGAACCACATCCGGCTAAGGGAGACGAGCGCGCCGACGGCGAGGATCGAAAAGACAGCCGGTAGCGCCCATGCGAACGAAGTGCATTGAAACGTCTCCCGCCCGACCACCGACAGGACCCCGAAATCGAGCCCTGTCGTCAGCGATGTGACGGCGAGCCGCGACCGAAAATCCCCTCTGGGCGGGATATGCTCTCGAACCAACACCCCGGCAACTGAACTCAGGCTTGTCATTTTGAATCTCTCCTTTTTTTCTCACCCCGGCGAGCAGCGCGGCGACCCTGCTTCCGATTTCCATCCGCTGATGAACTCAGATGCTAAGGCTGGGAATCACGATGGGCAATGCTGCTTTGGCTGCAAGGAGATACTGACCGATCCGTGCTTGATTCGAGGATGCCGGTAATCGAAGATCGATGCCGTTAGGGCATGCCGGTAACCCGTGAATGGTTACCGTATTCCAGAGCGCGCTTTGAAGAGCTGATTCGGAGCGCGCCACGCAGGCTCATTGCTGTCCGCTCGGGCTGCCGAGGACAGATGGGCGGCAATGCGGCGAGATACGACCCCGTTGCATCGCGAACCACGACAAGCAGGCAAGCGTGTTTCAAGAGATCGCTTACTTTTGCCGATATTAGGTACTCAGAGGCTCTCGGCGAGAGACGACTCCGCATGATGTTCAAATCCGTGAGACCCGGGACAATCCGTGCGGCTGTGCTGACGATCGCGTTGCTGGGCGGCTCAGATGCTGCGAGGCCACAGGAATACAGCTTTCGCTATTTTGGCTCGGCGGAAGGTCTTGGGAATATGTCCGTACTGAATCTGTATCAGGACGAGACAGGGTTCCTGTGGCTGACGACGAAGAACGGAATCTATCGCTTCGATGGAGAGCAGTTTGAAGGATACGGGCCGGCGCAGGGGATTCCGATGAATGCGGGGACGGCGTTTGGCAAGGGGCCAGATGGGGCAATGCTCGCCGGCGGCGACTATGGGCTTTACCGACTGGTGCGGAATCGATTTGAAAAAGTGCCGACGGATTTCAGCCGGGTGAGCTGGCTGCAGGGCATCGGTTCAGACGGACTCGGCCATACCTACCTGGGAACCGATAAGGGGCTGATCGAGATCGAGCGGTCGCGCAGTGGTTCAGGATACGAGGAGCGGCATATTGTCCGGCCAAAAGGAGTAACGGGCAAAGCCGCATGGGGCGTCCTGGTGGAAGGCGATGCGCTGTGGTGGGGATGCGGCGAAGAGCTTTGCCGAAAGGACCCGAAGGGAGTGACGGTGTTTTCGGCCAACGAAGGGCTTGCGGCCAGCGAGTGGGAGGCGATCCTGATCGACGGCGCAGGCAATCTATGGGTGCACGGGCGGAACGCCGGCGAGTATGTTCGCAGGCGAGGTGAGGCCAGGTTCAACCCTCTGGAGGAAGATCCACAACTGAAGACATTCGTATACGGCGGTGCTCTTGATTCCGTGCCTGCGATGCTGGTGAGCGGCGTTGTGGACGAGCCATAAGAGCCCGCATCTCGAACCACCTCGGTAATGCTGGAGTTCTTTGCGTCCGCGCTATAGACGTTGCCCGAACCGTCGACCGCAATGCCCACCGGATTCTGCAGCCCCGTGAGCACGATCGTCCCGGCGGCGCTCATCGGCACTTCAATCACTGATGCGCTGGCTTCGTCCTGCACATAAACGTCTCCGGCGGCGTCGGTCGCGACCGCGACAGGCATCACACTCGACAGCAATGTGGTCTGAGTATATGAGCCCGCTGTTGCCGGCGTCAGTTTGTAGACCGCCCCCGCGCCTTTATCCGCCACGTAGAGGTTTCCCGAGAGGTCGGCAGCCAGCGAAACCGGATTGGCAAATCCCGTAGCAACCGTGATCTGCTGGCGCCCTCCGCTGCCGGCAGGTGACAGTTCGTAGATCGCGGTATTTGCTGGCGAGTCTTGCAAGTCCGCTACGTACACGTTGCCGGCCCCATCGACCGCAACCGCTTGGGGCGCCGCTGCGCATCCGGAACATGGCGAGTAGGCAATCGACGTGAGCGCATACGCAGACGGCTTTCCCGCCGATGAAATCGCCAATTCCTGAATTGCCCCGCTCGCTGGGCTCGCTGCGTACACGTTACCCAGTCCGTCCACCGCAATCTGGCTCGGCGTCGACGGCAATGCGATCGGCGTGCTCGACGCTGTGGATAGCGAATAGGCTGTTCCGCCGATCGACTCCAAGATCGACGCTCCGGCGGCTGCATACGCATTTCCGGCGCTATCGACTGCCACGCCTGCGGGCGTAATTCCGCTAAGCAGAGTGATGGTTGAAGGGGAAACCTGGGTCGTCGTGTTGTTCCCTGTGGTTGAAACATTGTCGAACGCCAGCGCCGAACCTGCCGCGCTGCCGTTGAGCGCGATATTCGCGTCGCCGCCTGAGGTGTTCATCACGGTCAGCGTGGCGGAGCGGTCGCCAACCGCCGACGGAGTGCTGCTGACGGCGATGGTGCAATCCAGAGTACTATCGGCATTGAGGGTACAGGCGGGCGAAGCAGCACTGAAATCGGGCGCTGCGCTTAGCAAAGCCGACGATGCAGTTGTGGCCGCGCCATAAAGATGCACCTCAAAGATCTGCTCCTGCGGCACGGCCAGAGCAGTGGGGGCAAATCCCTGTGCACTTATCTTGCGCACCAATTCCTGCGACGAGTTGCTGTTGCCATCGTCCAGATAGAGATTTCCTGCGCCATCTACGGCCACGCTCAGTCCGTTACTGTTTCCGAACTCCGCCTCCGACGCCGGACAACCGTCACTATATGCGCTCAACGAAATCGGGTTCGATGGCTGCCTGGCTGTCAACGGCATCTTCGGCAATGACCCGTTCAGCGACAGCGATGCGATGCATTGCGACGACCTCCAAAAGAAACCCACGGAAACTTGCAAATCCGGAAGGGAAAAAACAGAAGGTTTAAGTGGTCTGACCTCAGAACGTCGCGATTATTCTCATGCGCGCTTGCCGATGTCAAGCAAAAACTCTGCCGCAAAGCAAATCGTGGGTAAAATCGGGGCTGACGCTGTTTAGAGAGGGGGTCTATGTCTACGGAGCCCCGGTCTAACCAGGGAGAGTCGTCCATTGAGATTAGTTTCTGTGGCGAAGATCGCTTCAATCCCGCCCCAATATCAATAACTTACGCCCGTACAAAACGCGCGGCGCAAAGCGTGGCGAGTTTCATTGGTACGGCAGATTTGCCGTGGTTAATCCTGCCGCGGCCGTTCTAGCGAATGCACTGCAATAGCTGCTGGAGCGGTTTCACAATTCGCGTGCACTTTCCGGCATTTTCAAAGGTGGCTTTTTCTTGTTGCAAAAGCCACTCGGCAGTTTCGGCTCCGGTATAAGGCGGTTCTGAAACGGCTGCAGCGCCGGTCCGCAGGCGCGAGAATGCGGCACCTCAAAATTGTTATTGCTTGGCTGCCGGGGCCGCGCTCTTATGCACTGTGAAGATGTGCGCCTGGTGACAGGTCACACACGTCTTGCCCTTCATGAATGGATCAGATTTCAGTTGCGCCACCTGATCGGTGTGACAGGATTCGCATGCGCTTAGCGCCGGCATGCCCGCGAAGTCCTTTGATGCCGGGTCGCCGTGGCACACGGTGCAGTCGATACCATTGGCGGCATGCGGGCTGGCTTGCCATTGGTCATAGATGGCCTTGTGGCAGGTGGCACAGGTATCACCGGCTGGAATTCCCCGATGGAACACATGCGGGGCTCCATCCTGCTGAGCAATGGCAGGTTGGACGGTGGTAGCAGCCAAAAAGAGAAAAACGAGCAGAGTGAAACCGAACATACACGCACACAACCGATTCACCGAAGGACCCTCCTGCAAACTTCGTCCCAGTATCAAAACGGCGATGCATGTCGATCAGTGATCCCTATCACATCTCACAGGAACGCGATTTTCATACTGGCCGCGAGGCGCGCCAAATGAGCACTCACAAACCTCGCCATATGCTGCTGTCTGTCGCTACGGTTGTGCAAATTCGCGCGCTTTGGTGCTTCCTTGATCGGGCCAGTATTCGGGTATGAGGAAATAAGGCAGAACAAACCGGGTAAGGGAACCGGCACTCAGCTCAAGCAAGGGGCTCTCGGATTCCATTGCGCTACTCTCTTCTCGCTAACGCTCGAAGGAATTGGTCCTCGCCCATGCGGTACTTGAACGCCTTGCGCCCATCGATGAAGACAACAGGCACTTGATCGTTGTATTCCTGCCGCAACTTGAAGTCATCGTCGATATCGACCTCACGCCATACGAATTCGGCTTTGCCATGCGCATGCGTGAGCGTCTGTTTGACGACATCGCAGAGATGGCATCCTCGACGCGAGTACAGCACCACTTCATGCATAAGCTGATTTTATCCGCGCCGGTATGTTGATCCGGCATCAGGGGCCATCTCTTTCGCTCGAATTCCAAGCCTGCGCCCCGCGCGAAGACTTAGGAGGCACGCAACAATATGGGATCATACCGGTGGCATCGAATTCTGCTCCATCGGCGACTCAGATTGATGTCAGAATGGGATCGCGACGAAGGATTGCATCATCTGCAGGTCATTTCTGGCTCAATTATCAATTGAAAATACGATGCGAATTGCAGGCGGCAAAGGCGTCATCATGAATGCACGACCGGGGGAATCGAGACGGCACAATCAGCGCGTTCGATCGATCGTGCGGATAGACTGTACTGTCATCCCAGATGCTACGATGGCTCGGGTGCCGAGTTGGAGATTTTTATAATGGACCGTAGAAGATTTCTCTTGCTGACCTCCGCAGTCCTTGCCGGGGGCCTTTCCAACACAACGGCTTCAAACGCTTTTCCCGCAGCGGAGACGGCTGAGTGGAAGCTCTTCATCGAACAACCAGACCAGGATTCTCTTCTCGCATGGAGATTCGCCTTGCCGGAGAAAGGCGCGCGGGTTCTGCGCAAGTCGCTTGCCGGTTTGGATGTAGAGGCCAAAGTCCAGCGTGTGGAGCACTACTGGAGGTTCTCGGCCAGAGTCAGCTCAGGGCAGCCTGGGCGCGCTTGCTTTCTGAGCCTCTCGCGCGAGTACTCTGAGCAGTGCAAGCCTGCAAACTTCAACGGCGAAGTGGCCGAAAGCGATGTCTTTCGCCAGAGCCCGCACTATCCGACGGCGGAATACAGGGGCAAACATCTGCAGCCCCTACCGATGGTTGCTCTGGAAACTCCTACTGGAGTCGAGGCCGCAATCAGCGACACACCCGCGCACTATGACAATCTCACCAGCCAGACATTCGACCTCGAGGCTCGCAGGGTTTTGCTTGCCTCCGGCGATCGGGCTCTCCACTGGGACGCAGCGACCGGGGGCTTCATCAAGGCTCGACCGCAAACAATAAGCAGCACGCAACACGCGCAGACCATTGAGGCGCATTTCTTTCCGCTCGGCGCGGGCGTGGAGCACAAGTTCGAAGTGGTCTTCCTGCGTTTTCCCGGGGCCGAACTTGCCGCGCTTCGCCAGCAGGTAAACCAGGTCGTCTCGCAGCGCTGGTCGCCCAAACCAATCAACGATCTGCTGGGTTCGACTTATTTCGCCACGGCATACATGAATCTACGCGCCAACGAAACGCAACCGGGACGCTATTGGGTTGTGCCGGCCATTGAATACGCAGACCACCAGTATTCGCGCGATGCCTTCTGGATCTCAATGATGCTGCCAGAGTACTCGCGATCGTGTTTCGAGAATGAAGCGGCCAACGACAGGGAGTTTACGGGAGCTGAGCGGCAACTCTTCACGATCGTCTGGGCTTATCGCAACTACCTCAACGGGTTCGCGGTCGACAAGAGTCGTGTGGAGCGAATTCTGCGAATCGTCGAGGCGCAGGCCCCGGGCGGCTATTACTCCGGCTTCTCGACCAGGACGCGCGTGCCGGGCCGTCGACCGCGACGACGTAATCAGCAATAACCAAGGGCTGTTTGTTGTCGCGCTTTTGTGCGCCGAGGCGCTGGGCATAGCGCCCCAAGTGTCCATCGAGCGCGCGACCGCCAACTATGGCAACCTTTTCAACCCGCAGTTGAATGCATATCCTCTCAGCCTGCAGCGCTCAGACATTCTGGCCGTCGATCCGCTGATGGGGGATCTACTGGCGCAGGTCTTTCTGGGCAAGAAGCTGCTGCCCGCAGGGCATGTGCTGGCGCACTTTCGAGCGATGCAGGAGCGGGCCAGGACGCCATACGGCTTCAAGATTTTCTGCGCGCCCGATGGCTCCTATCTTCGCCACGATCAGTACAACTCGAAAGAGTTTAAGGCGGCGATAAGCAATCCGATTGACGGAAGCTACCAGTGCGGCGGGTCCTGGTATTTGTATGACATGCAGATGCTGATGGATGCTTATCTGCACGGCGCGGCAGACGCCGAAGACGAGATGATCTGGCGCACGAAACTGGAGTTTGCCAGGGGTGGAACGACGCACGAGTACATCGATACGATCACCGGAAAGGCGTTCAAGCCCAACATGGGATGGAACGCAGGAACCTACGCGATGTGGCGGCAGATCATGAAGAGGGGCAAAGCCACAGATCGATTCTTCCGCGAGATCAACCGCCTGCGGTTGGGATGAGTACGCGGCCAATTTGGACTGAAACTCGAGGAGCGGCTTAGCCTTTCTTTGCTCCTGCTTCCGCCATCAAAGCTGGAATCGAGCCATGACGAGCGCGACAAGCAAATGATAAAATCGCGCTGAAACACCAATACAACTGAAGTTGGGGGCCACGCGGAAGATTTCAGATGGAGTCGCTTGACCCAATTGATTCAAGAGAAGCGGAGTTTACGAGATTTGCGAGCTCGCCCGAGCATCTTGCGGCTCTCCAAAGACATGTGCACGAGATCATCCGCGGACCTGCATTCAAAGGAAGTCATCGCAGCGGTCAATTCCTGAAATACATCATCGATCAGTCGATTGCCGGCCAGTTCGACTTGCTGAAGGAAAGACTGATAGGAGTGGAGCTTTTCGGCCGCTCTCCTTCCTATGATACCGGCGACGATGCAATCGTTCGGGTTACGGCGAGCGATGTCCGGCGGCGTTTGCTGCAGCACTACGGCACCAACGGGAAGTCTTCCGAGTTCCGGCTCAGTTTGCCCCTGGGGTCGTACATCCCGGAGATCACAAGCTGTGCCGCGAATGAAGATGCGGATTCCATCGAGCCTCGCCTGCAACAGAATCATCTGCAGGCAGAGAGCGCGGCCCTGCCGGATTCCGACGCTGGCCCGGTTGCTGAGCATGCCGCTCAGGACGCCAGGTTTGCGGGGAAGCTTTGGGCTGTTCTTCTGCTAGGGGGCGGTGCGCTGGCAACGGGCGCCCTCCTGGGCATCGCATGGAGCCGCTCCGCAGCGAACTCCTCCGCTCCATTTGTGCATCAGGTATTGTCGCTTCCGTGGTCGGGGCTTCTGAACTCCGCACGTCCGGTTCATCTGATCACAAGCGATCCGAATATCGTCGTGATTCAGTCGATTACCGGAAGAGAGCTAAGTCTTTCAGACTATGCGAATCACAGGTACATTCCGGATGAAAATGGACTGGCGCCCGAAGAGCTTCGGTACTGCCGGAGCATTCTTTGGGGCGACAATTCGGCTGCCGCCGTGGATCCCCCGATCGCGGTCAAGATCGGGGCGCTGGCGGCAATGAATTCGAAGACGATCGACGCCCGGGCCTCCCGGAGCATCCAATTGTCCGATCTAAAAACAGACGACAACTTCATCTTCTTGGGGAGTCCGCGATCTGATCCCTGGACTTCTTCGTTCAGCGATCAGTTGGGCTTCAAATTTGTTTTCGATCAGGCATCGAAGCAGGAAATCATCGTTAATTCTCATCCACGCGCAACAGAGGCATCTAAATACGTACCCACTGCCTTAGGTTGGGCCACTGGCCAATCGTTTGCTATCGTCGCGTTCGTCCAGAACCCCGACACCAATGGACAGATCCTGCTGCTCGCCGGGGCCGATGGAGAAGGGACGGAAGCGGCCGGCAAGTTTGTGACCGATCTGCCGCGGTTGTCAGATTCGCTGAAAGCATGCGGCATCAAGCCGAACGGTTCTCTCGTTCACTTCGAGTTTCTCCTGGGCTTGAACACGATGGCAGGCTCTCCGAGCCATATCGACGTTGTCGCGTGCCACATTCTAGGCAGCGGCGTTTCGCGTTAGGGCTCCGGGCTGAGGCGCATCCAGGGCTCGCATGGCGGGATCGGCCTGATTCTCCGGTGCTGCAAGTCGCTGATCGCCGGAAATTCAATTCTTCTCGCGATTTTGAATCGGCACTGAACCCCTCCTGTGACGCGCGCAGTTTCTTGCCGCAGAAGAACGACGTATCTACTGTTAGCAACAGGTTGCGATTCATATCCTGCGGATTCCACGCTATTTAGTTCGCTCTTCAATCGGCGCGCTAACGTTGATGGAATCTGCTCAACTCGGTTAATGTAAGTTGCACAGCAGCGGAAATCTCGGGACAGAGTGAAAAGATTCAATCGAGCATGAGGGAAATCGGCGCCGTATCGAGATGATTGGGTCCCGATGCTGTACGACCGATCTTCCCCGGGCACCAAGTCCGCTGAAGGCAACTGCAGCAGGCGACAAGGCGATAAAGATCATGAAGAGTGGAACCGCATTTCTTTGGCCATTGATGCTTTTGTGTTCTGCCGGCCTGGCGGATGGGCAAGCAAAGAAAGACTTGGTTGACTATGTCTCTCCTAATATCGGAGGGATCGGGCAATTGCTGACGGCGACGATCCCTTATGTGCAGTATCCGCATGGGATGGCCCGGCTTTATCCCATCACGACCCCGGGGATCACGGATCGCTACCTGGCCGATAAAATCTATGGCTTTCCTGCCGGGCCGGCGACCTTGATGGCGTCGACGGGTGAAGCGGGCACAACTCCGGCTGTCTATGCATCGGACTTCGACCACGATTTTGAAACCGCAACGCCGTACTACTACGAAGCCGACTTGCAAAGCTGGAACATCAGGGCGGAGTTGACTCCCACTCCGGAAGCCGCATATTACCGGCTTACGTTTCCTTTGAGCTTGCATGCTCATATCGTGCTCAGCCTCGGAAAGGATGCGGAGCTCGTCGTCGGCGACAATGCAGTGAGCGGCAGCCAGAGGATTGACGGCAATATCGCGCGAACATCCGCGCCGGGCGGCGAAACGCGGCAGTATTTCTATGCTGTGTTCTCGCGGCCGATGCCCACGTACCAGACCTGGGGCGAAGGGGCCCTCACCTGCAAGGAGCGCCGGTCCGGCGATGATATTGGATATGTGACCACCTTCGCTTCGAAACAAGGCGAGGTGATCGAAGTAAGAGTTGGATTCTCCTACATCAGCGCAGAACAGGCGCACCGTAATCTGGACCGCGAGATTGCCGGCAATGATTTCAGCCGCGTGGAGGAGAATGCACGCGCCGCGTGGAACCAGGCACTGTCAGGCATTCAGGCCGCCGGCGGAACCGAGCGCCAGCGAACCATCTTCTATACGGCGCTTTACCGCTCTCTCTGCCGCATGACGGACATCACGGAGGATGGCCG
>Ga0335074_10005424_pt1 | contig 17634 bp, 12 predicted proteins | sample Lox_Sample_23_FD_206715 | JGI IMG/M metagenome (GOLD analysis project Ga0335074, IMG submission 206715) | Soil microbial communities from Loxahatchee National Wildlife Refuge, Florida, United States - Lox_Sample_2.3 | ecosystem: Environmental > Terrestrial > Soil > Wetlands | place: USA... | reverse complement strand
CAGCATTCAGGCCAACTATCTTGATGCCGTCCTTCTGGCACGTGCCAAAGACTTCAAGGCCGCCGATGCTGCGCTGCAGCGGATTTCGGTGGCGCTGGCCAGCATTCCGAAGGCCTATTTCCTGCAGGCGATCGTCAAGGCCAATCTGGGGCAGATGCAGCAAGCCGAGTCCGCGGCAGACAAATACGCGGCACGCAACCCGGACGACCCTGCCGGGGCACGGCTGGCCGCGAGTCTGGCCCTTCATGAGCATGATACCGACAAGGCGATCGGCCTGCTGGAAAGCTCGGCCCGGACCGGACACGCGGACGCTCAGCTCTACGACCTGCTCGGCCGCGCCTATCTTGCTCAAAACAAGCCGGATCTCGCGGTTGAGAATTTCCGCAAGGCGCAGGAACTGGCGCCGGGCAGCGGGGCGATTCTGAGTCAGCTCGCAGGCACGGAGCTTCGTCTCGGCAAAACCGACGCGGCAATCAGCGATCTCGAGCATTCCCTTGAGAGCAAGCCGGATCAGACCTTTGCCGCAGAGGCATTGGTGCTGACCGAGCTTGCCAGTGGCAAGGTTTCCGAAGCCGAGGCGAGCCTCGCAAAGCTGCGGGCGGCGCAGGGCGACACACCCATGATCGATAACCTGGACGGGCTGGTGAAGCTCGCCCAGCTCAATCTCCCGGCTGCCCGGGACGCCTTCGCCGCGGCATTGAAACGGCAGCCGGATTTCAAACCCGCCCAGCTCAATCTTGCCAAGGTGGCGGCGCTGCAAGGCAAGCCGGAGGAGGCGGACAAGATCCTGTCAGCCGTTCTCAGCAAGGACCCGGCCAACCTGCAGGCGCTGACTTTGCTGGTCAACAAGGACCTGCAAGCCGGCAAGACGGATGAGGCAATCGCCCTGGTGCAGCAGGCGCAGGCTGCCGCGCCGCAAAACCCGATGCTGATGGCGAATCTGGCGGAGCTCTATATCCGCGCCAAGCAGCCGAAGAAGGCGATCGACCTTCTTGCCGACGCAAGCCAGCAACCCAATGCGCCTCTGGTTTTGGTCGCGGCCCGCGCCGAAGCGGAAGTGGCGGCTGGTGATACCGCTGCGGCACAAGAGACCTATCGCGACATTCTGGGCCGCGCTCCCGCCGCGGATCTCATCCGGCGAAACCTGATCGCGTTGCTTTTGCAGGACAAGGATTTCGATACGGCGAGAACGGTTGCGACGGACGGACTCAAGGCGAACCCGCACGACTATGCAATGCTGCAGTTCCTGGTCGGCATCGATTTGCAGCAGAATGGCGCCGACGCCGCGGTCGCCACGGCCAAGCGGCTGCAGGGGCAATACGCCACAGCCGGGTTTCCCGCGGCCAATGCGCTGCTCGGCGACACGCTTCTTACGGTCAAGCGGTATGATGACGCGACGAACGCTTACACCGACGCGTTGAAGACCGCTCCCTCGGCTTCGCTCGTGCTCCGTCTCGCCGGCGCGGAGAACCTGGCCGGCAAGCCCGACCAGTCGTCCCAGACGCTGCGCGACTGGTTGGCGACGCACCCGGATGACGTGAACGTCGCCAACATGCTGGCGAGCAACGACATTCTCGCGCACCGCTATGACGATGGCATCGTGCGCCTGAAGCAGGTCCTGGCGCAGCGGCCCTATGACGGTCCTGCGCTGAACAATCTTGCCTGGGCCTATCAGCAGACCGGCGACAAGGATGCGCGAGCTGTCGCCCAGCGCGCCTACCTCCTCAATCCTGCGCCGGAGACCGCCGACACGCTCGGCTGGATCCTGACCCAGCAGGGAGACGCCGCAACCGGTCTGCCGCTGCTTCGCGAGGCGCATATGCGTATGGCGAATGATCCGGAGGTCCAGTACCACCTGGCCATTGCCTTGAAGGACGTGGGGCAGCGTGACGAGGCGATCAAGCTGCTGACGACCCTGGTAAGCGGACCGCAGACCTTCGACGAAAAACCTGCCGCGAAAAAAGCGCTCGATCAGCTGATGGGGAAGTCCTGACCGGCAGTGGATGCAGCACTTCGCCGGGCGGCAATCACATGTCGGAGCACTTCGGCGGTGCGGGCGGCGTTTGCAGCGAAGGAGCAGTGGCGGACAGCGAAAGCGCGTGCCTGCTCACCGAGCCTGCTGGCAAGCTGCGTGTCAGTCATGAGGCGTTGCACCGCAGCACGCATGGCAGTGCTGTCGCCGCACGGCACGACCAGGGCCGTTTCTCCCGGGACGACGTAGTCGCGAATTCCCGGAGAGTCGCTGACGATGATTGGCTTGCCCATGGCCATGGCTTCCAACAGTGTGCCGACGCCGCTGGCGTTCACTGTCATGGTCAGCGGCAGCGCCACCAGCCGTGCCTCGACGAAAAGCTGGCGATAGGCCAAGGGCGAGAGTCGCTCGGCGATTGTCTGGATCCGTGGGCGTGCCGGATGCGCGACAGTCAGACGCCGCGACTTGATCACGAGATGGGCGTCCAGTCCATCGAGTGCCGAGATCAGGGTAGGGAAATCGCGCCCGACGTCCTCGCCGACGCTGAGAATTGGGCCACCTTCCGAAATCGGCGAGGGTGCGTAGAAAGCCGTATCCACGTGCTGGTGGATAAAGGTCACCAGCGCGTTCGTCTGCCACCGCTGACGAATGTAGTCCACCTGGTTGCTGCCGAGGACGATGATGCCGTCGATCCGCGGGATGACAAAGTCGAGGACACGGTCACGAATGGCCCACCCGCCGGCGAGACCCACGTCGACCATCACGATGGGAGGCGGGAAAGCCGCGACGCGTCGCAGGAGCAGCAGCGGAACAGTGGGAGATTCGAAGCAGGCCAGCACCAGATCGCAGTCACGCCGTCCGGCCAGGATTCGCACGGCTCTCACGGGATCAAGACCCTCGAACAGCGGATGCTGCCCGGAGAACGGGTTCCAGGGGCGGTCGCCGGGATCGATCAACTCGAGTTCGATACCCAGGGCCGAGAACTGCCTGGTAAGTTCGACTGGATCCGGCCCTTCCCCGGGGTGGAAGGCCCGCCACGATGGTCCCCATTTGTTCGGGGGTAACATCAAAACCCGGAGGGGACGCGCCTCGGCTGGTTTGCTCTTCGGCTGAGTCATGGTCGGAAACGGAGTTTTGCGAGTGTAAACCAGGAGCGGCTATCGAAGGCTGCGTAGCGTGGCCGCCCGCTTTCCCCGAGGCAGAGATCGAAGGCCCAAGCCGGACATGATTGACAACGTCTCGATCCTTTTTTCGACCGTGATGGTGATGCTGGTCGTTCTGCGGGCAGTCAACCTCGACCGGCGACTGCCTTGGTTCGGCAGTCCCGAGACGGCCGAGGAAGATAGCCGGAAACGGCGCTGGCAACCGAGGTCCAGGTCGGCGGACCGCGCCCGCACAAAACGGCCGGTGCGGTAGGCAAAGACGGCACGGCGAAAGTCCTGACATGCGCGATCTTTATATTAGCGCGATTTATTTCAGCTTCCTGCTGATCGGGCCGATCGCACCTTTCGTCTTTGCGCTGGGCTATATCTGGACGGATACGTTCAGCCCTCAACTGGCCACCGATCTTCTGGCGACGGTTCCGGTCTCGTTGATCATGGGGGTTGCGACGATCCTGGGGTACGTCGTCCTTGACAGGCGTTCTCCACCACGACTGACGGCAGCGACCGTCCTCACATTGCTTTTCGCGATCTGGGTGACCCTGACCCTGCTCTGGGCGGTGGCGCCGGAAGCGGCACTGGAGAAATGGAACTGGGCGTTTAAGACACTGGTCTTCTCGGCATTTATTCCATTTTTCATTCGCTCGAGAATCCAGATCGAGGCATTTCTGTCAGTCTATGTTTTTGCGCTTGTCGTTCAGTTTATGCCGACCGGAATCAAGACCATTTTCAGCGGCGGTGGATACGGTGCGCAACTTGGCGTGGAAGCTGGTAACTCGGGGCTGGCTGAAGGCGGAGCCCTGGCGACCGTAAGCCTGATGGCGGTTCCTCTGCTCCTCTTCTTGCGAGCACATGGACAGCTGGTGCCGAAGTGGCCATTTCGGTCGTGGCTGTATCTGGGGGTTGTTGTCGCCGCTCTTCTGGCGGCGGTCGGAACCTATGAGCGAACCGCATTGATCGGCCTGGCGGTAGTCGGTGGCTGGGGCTGGCTGAAATCACGCAGGAAGATCCTGTTCGGGCTCGGAGGCATCGCCGCAGTCGCTCTGATCCTTGCTGTCACATCCCAAAGATGGGACCGCCGGATGTCGACGATTGAGACCTATCAATCGGATTCTTCCGCCATGGTGCGTCTCCTCGTCTGGAAGTGGACCTTGAATTTCGTGGGAAGTCATCCCTTTGGCGGGGGCTTCAACGCATACGTCGTCGACGAAATCGACTTCCCCGGCGATCCGGCACATCCGGCACCAATCGTGCAACGTGGCAGAGCATTCCACAATATCTACTTCGAGGTTCTCGGAGAGCATGGCTATGTCGGTATAGCGATATTTCTTTCCTTGATCGCCACGACCTTTGCCTCTTTGATGCGGATTGCGCGAAAGAGCCGGGGCATCGCCGAACTGGCGTGGTGCCGCGATTTGGCCAACGCGCTGCAAGTGTCGCTTCTGGTCGTGCTGACTTGCGGCTGCTTCATTGGGATCGCTTTCCAGCCAGTTCTCTACTATCTTTTCGCAGCAACCGTGTGTTTAAAGGAGTGGGTGCGCCGGGCGCTGAAGGAAGAAAGCCGGAGGCGGCGACCCGCCTATGGCGCGCCTGTCGAGGGTCGGTCCGTCTTGACAAGGGCCGAAGCCGCTAGTCGATAGGCGATAGTGTGGGTGTCTTCTCGCGCGGAAGTGCTGGAGTCACACCTCGCAACGATTGTATACCTTCTGCGCCGAGGTGCTTTTGGAGGATCTGACCGTCAATCGCCGTGCATCACAACAGGACTTTGCACGGCGCTTCGCCGTCGCGGGAGCCAACGCCCGCCACACCATGATATTGCGCCTCCTGTTCTGCCGGGGGCTTTGCTTTCGGCTCGCGGGTTAGCAGCATGACATCCAAGTGTCATCGGGGCGTCGGGAAATCCCAGGGATCGCGTCAGGCGGGGTAGTGAACTCATTGCCGGTCCTTGGCCTCCACGACGTGGCCTCTTCGATGTTCGTGGCGCACGTGCATCGTGCGCCGGACGGGGGCCGCGTGACTTGCGTTCCCGGCTGGAAGCGCTCTGCGGGCGCGCGATTGCGCTCGCGTCATCTGGGTGAACATTCCCATGGGAGCGACGTGCCCGGCCGCAGTCAAACAGAAGCCTTCATCCGCGACGCCTCGAGCTTCGTCCACTGCCTGACAAGCGCCGGCTATCTGGCAGGTCGACGACGATGTTGAACGCCGCCGATCATAGCGAAGCAGCGACGCTCGCCCCTGCCCCACGGCTGCCGTTGTGCGTCGACCTTGACGGAACGCTCGTTCGCTCCGATACGCTGATCGAACTGGCCCTGACGCTGGCAATGTCCTGGCGTCTGTGGAGAGAAATGCTGCTATTCCCGGTGCGAGGGCGCGCTGCATTCAAGGCGAGGATCGCGCAACAGGCCGTCTTTGATCCGGCCCTTCTGCCCTACAATGAGCACCTCCTGTCTTATCTGCGTGCCGAGAAGCGCGCCGGGCGGCGGCTCGTTCTCGTCACCGCGGCCGACACGACCATCGCCAGCGCGGTTGCAAGCCATCTTGGCTTGTTCGATGAAATCATGGCCTCCGACGGCACCCGTAACCTCAAGGGCATACGCAAGGCGGAGGCCCTCTGTGCGGCGTTCGGAAAGAGGGGATTCGTATACGCCGGCAATGAAGCCATTGATCTGCATGTCTGGCGCGAGGCAGCCGCCGCGATCCTGGTACAGACCTCGGGCCGGGTGACTGCCGCCGCCCGTGCGCAAGGACCGGTCGAGGCGCAGTTCCAGACCGAATCGGGTTTCTTCCTGCCGCTGCTGCACGCAATGCGTCCCTACCAGTGGGTCAAGAACCTTCTGGTCTTTGTTCCCATCTTCACCGCCCATGCCTGGCACGAGACGGCTGCGTGGATCGGTGCCTGCCTCGTCTTCGCCGCGTTCTGTGCCACCGCGTCCTCGGTTTATATCGTCAACGATCTCACGGATCTCGCCGCAGACCGCCGGCACCCACGCAAACGTCAGCGACCATTTGCCAGCGGCGCGCTTCATCCTCTGGCCGGCCTCGCAGTGGCCGCGCTCCTGGCCGGCACGGGCGCAGGACTGGCGATAGCAAGCGGTACGCTGTTCGTCATCGCGGTCTACGTCGCGATGACCTTGAGCTATTCCCTCATCCTCAAGGAGATGCCACTCGTCGACGTCTTTCTCCTGGCCGCGCTCTATTCGATTCGACTCTTTGGCGGCGGCACTGCGACCGGGCATACCGTATCTCTCTGGCTCCTCGGGTTCTCCAGCTTCCTGTTTCTCGGTCTCGCCTTGCTGAAGCGGGTGGAGGAACTGACCTCGATGGCTACGGCCGAAAACCGCTTTGCCGTACGGCGCGGCTACATGCCTTCCGACGCGTCGATCCTGCAGATATTCGGGTGTGGCGCCGCATTCGCCTCCAGCGTCGTGCTGGCGCTCTTCGTCCAGAACGAGGCCACGACGGCGCGTTATGCACTGCCGGGACTGCTCTGGGCGCTGGTCCCTCTCATGCTCTTCTGGCAATGCCGCCTGTGGCTGTCGACGGCGCGGGGCTATATGCATGACGATCCGATTATCTACGCGGCCGGAGACTGGGTGTCCTGGATCGTGGGCGCGGTCATGCTGGCCCTGCTTGTTGCCGCGAAGACCAATCCGTTCGGGCTGTTCTAGCCGGGGAGAAGAACACCCTTTGCCTGCCCTTGCCGCAGTCTTCGACGCCTGCCTCCCCGCGTGACAGGACGGGGTGCGCTGGGCGACGCCAGGAATTGACGCACTATGGTACTTTCCGTCATCAAGTGGGCATATGCCGCGTCCCTCTTGCTGGGACCGGGAGGCCTTCTGGCCTATTCCCGCTTCGGCTTGGGCCTCTCCGGAACGCTGGCAATTGCGGCCGCCGTCGTTTTGTCTCCTCTGGTGATTGCGCTGGAGTTGGCGGTCGCGAGCATCGCCGGGATGCCATTCGACAGCTTCGTGCATTTCGTGTTGCCGCTGAACCTGATCGGATTTCTGCCCTTGATCCCGGCGAGCCGCAGACTGGAGATGCGGCCGGGCCTGCTGCCCGCGATTGCCGGAGCGATGCTGCTGTTGGTGCCAATTGCAGCGCTCCTCCTGTCGATCCCGCATCTGCGGGAGTATGGCTGGCACAATATGATGCAGATCGCGTCTATTCAGCCGATGTACCGACTTCCGGCGATGCCGGAGGATTTCGATTTTGCCGGCTACCGCCTGAACTACCCCTGGCTCGGCCTCGCGCAGCTCGCCGCAACGTCCTGGGTCACCGACCGTCCGGCGACGATCCTCTTCCCGATCATGAATGCCGTTCAGTTCATGGCGATGTCCGTGTTTCTGGTGGCTGCCACGCGCCGCCTCGGGGTCCATTCGGCCTGGATTGCCGCGCTCGCCACGGCAGCGGTTCTGCTGATGCCGGGACTGCTCGATATTGCCGGCGCCGTGATGTCTCCGCAGCACCTGCCGCATGGCGAGCTGCGGATCACGCCGATGAGCAGCAAGTTTCTGGTCATAGACGCGATGGTCTTGGGCATGTCGGCCTTTGCCATGCTGATCCACGCGACCACGTGCTCGCTCGAGACCCGGGATGCGGCGGCGGTGCGGCTCGTCCCCGTGGCATCACTCGCGTGCGGAATCGGCTATCCGCTGCTGTTCCCGTCCTGCCTCGTCGTCGTCGCACTTCTGTGCATCTGCCTGCTGGCCAGGGCGCGATTGACGTCGCTCTGGGTCTCACGCCTGCGATTGCCGGTGTACGATTGGCGAGACTTCCTCTTTCTGGCCGGCGGGATGATCGTCGTGACCGCCGTGGTGGGCGGTTATATCGCGGCGCTCGGCACGTCGTCCGCGAGGGTACCAATGCATCTGGTCGCCCGATGGCAGATCCGCCGTCACGCGATACAGATCGTCCTGGTCTTCGGAATCATCATGCTGGCTCTGCTGCCGTTCCTTCCCGCCTGGCTGCGGGAGAGGAATATGCGGCGGCTTGTCCCGATCGGGATGTTCGGCGCGCTGCTCGGTTGCTTCCTGGTGATCAGTCTGCCGATCACGGCAGAGTACAAGTTTCTCTTTGCCGGCTTGTTCGCAGTCACACCGACCTTGGCTTCGACGCTGGCGGGAATCCCTCTCTCAGGGACTGGACGTATCGCCGGGCTGGCTCTGCTTCTGGTGATCGGTGAGGCTGGCAGCGGCTGGGCGCTTTGGCACTGGCATATCCCTCGCGAGCGGCTTGGCGAAGGCGTCGCACTGGATGAGACGACGCGCTTCCTACACCCGCTTCGGGGTTGGCAAGGGAGCTGGATGCAGGCGGTCCACGAAGCGACACCGCCCGACACGGTGGTTCTGACCGGCAATACCGTGCTGCCCATCCCGGTCTTCGTCGACCGGGCACTGTATGTCGTCGCCGACTGGACCGGGCTCAAGCGGCCGGGAGGCGGGCCGATCGGGCGGGTGGGCTATTCGATGAATCGGACAATGATCCTGGAGGACGTAAAGGGATACCCCACGACAGAGATCACCCAGCGGGTGAAAGTTTTGACTGACAGCCTCGCGGCAGATACCTCTCCGCAGACGCTGAAGGAATGCCTGAAGGCTCTCGCGGAATTGCATCGCCCGGTGGCTGTCCATTTTGCCGCGCCGGCGGCACTCGCGGTGATGCTGCAACAGCAGCATCTGGGGCGGGTCATATTCCGCCACGGTCAGGAAAGCGTCTGGCTGCTACAGCCTGGCGAGCTTGCCAGTTTTACCGATGCCACGCGCCTCAGCGCGCGGGAAAGCGGCGCATGGGCCGGGAGATAGGATTGCACGCTTTCCCGCCTTCAGGCCGCACGACCGCGACCGCTCGGGCGAACCTGCCTCTGCCGAAGGTTTGCCCGCAGCTTCATGACCGAGGACTAGCCACGCATGCCGCCTCAAACGATGCCTGACGAGCGCCTGCTGACCGTCAACACGGCGGGACCGGCATCCGTCGCCTCGAGCCGCCGCACCGCACCCCGCGCAAGGGCGTGGTGGTTCTTCCTGCCGGCCGCTTTCTGCGTACTTGCAGTGATCGTGTACTGGCCTGGCAGCCTGGGCGCAGATGCAACGATCAATTGGTATGGCGCCCGCTTCGCAACCATCAAGCTGGGACAGCCCGCTTTCATAAGTTTGGTGTGGCGCGGCTTTGACCGGATCTACCCGAACCCCGGGTTGATGCTGGCGCTGGAACTCCTGACGTTCTGGCTCGCCGTGAGCTGGCTGTTGCGGAGCCTTCGCCCGGCGTGGCACCTGGCTTTACTCGTGTGCGTGGTGTTCGCCGCCTACCCTCTCCTGATTGCCCACTCGGCGCTGATCGTCAAGGACGTTGTCGCAGGCAATTGTGGCCTGCTGGCCTTCTGCATGCTTCTTGGCTACGCGCAGTCGCGGCATCGCTGGCGGCTTGTGCTGGCGGCATTCATCCTCTTCTCCCTGGCCGGTCTGTTTCGGTTCCAGCTATGGGTCACCAGTGTTCCCGCTCTGATTGCCGTCCTCGCCTATGATGTTCGCGAAGCTGCAACGCTGCGGGTAATCCTGCTGCGGGGTGTCGTTGCTGTTTCAGCGCTCGCACTTCCGGTGCTCATCGCCCAGCTTCTCATCAGCCAGACCTTCCAGTTCGATGCAACGGTCACGGGCCTTCAGGTCCGAATGATGATGTACGATGATATCGGTGCGGTCCTTCATGCGCACCCGGACGCCCCCCTGACGGAGTTCGATCGGGTCGGCGCCAACACGGACGGTCTTCGAACGTCTTCGAAGAACCTGTTCTCTCTGGAGCGCGTCGATCCTCTCTGGAAACCGTTCGACCGAGATCTCGTGGGGGTGGGAAACGCCGAGGTTCGGCAGCAGTGGCTGGAGCTCCTCCGCATCTACCCGGGCGTATTTCTCTGGCATCGGCTGGAGAGCTTTGCACGCCTGCTGGGGATCACAGGCCGGACCACGTGCTCTCCCTTGCTGACGGTTGGCTTCTCGCATTCTCCGCCGGCGTTGTGGAGGTCACTCAACGCCGACGGTCTTCGGGAATCCTATGCGACATCGATCCTGAGATGGCGCTATTTCCCGGCCAATACCATCCTGTTTCGGCCGGTTCTCTATCTCGGCCTCTCGATTCTGCTGATCGGCACGATGGCGGTCCGGAAGCGCGTGCAGATTTTTCCATCCGCGATGATCGCCGCCGCGTGGCTCTACTGGGCGACCTATCTTCCCGATCCCATTGCTTGCGATGTGCGCTACTCGTATTTTTCTTGCGTCAGTATCATTACAGCCGCCCTGTATATGATGCTGCGCAACCTCCGGCCTGATTCAGACGCGATGCACGTAGCGGTCTGATGGCACGTGACGGTGTTATGAACCCATCCAGTCGTTCCGACGACATGAGCCGGACCGGCTCGAAGTCCGGGCCTTCGGCCAGTGGCACCCATTCACCGTCAGGCAAACTCGCGAGGTGTCGATGATGGATCATCCGGATCCGGCTGCATCCACTCCGAGCACGCCTTCGCCTGCATCGGTGACGCCCAACGCCCAATACAACGTCGCGCGGCCAGGGTCGCTGCCGGTCCGTTTGGCCGGATATCAGCGACGCCGGATGTTTGAGGCGTTCCTGGCCTGTACCCGCCCCGGTCCGACCGATACGATTCTGGATGTAGGAGCGACCAGTGACCGGTCCTATTCCCATTCGAATTACCTGGAAGCCTGGTACCCGCACAAGGATCGGGTCACCGCAACCGGCATCGACGATGCCTCGTTCCTGAAAGATGTCTATCCTGGAATGCGCTGGGTACCGGCCGACGGCAAGAAGCTCCCGTTTGACGATCAGGAATTCGATGTCGTGCACTCCAGTGCGGTTCTCGAACATGTGGGCAGCCGGGAGAACCAGATCCGCTTCCTGCGTGAGACCTGGCGCGTTGCGCGAAGGGCACTCTTCATCACCACGCCCAACAGGTGGTTCCCGGTCGAATTCCATACCGTGTTGCCGCTGTTGCACTGGTTGCCGCCTGCCGTATTCCGTGATGTGTTGCGGCGGACCGGGCGAGGATTTTTTGCCGACGAGGCCAATCTGAATCTGCTTACGCCGGGCCAGTTGCGGAGCCTGGCACGGGAGGCCGCGCTGCAAAACGTGAAGGTAGAAAGTGTGACCCTGGGCAAATGGCCCAGCAATCTGATTCTGTCGGCCAGCCGGTCGGTCTCGCAGTGATTGGAGATCGGGTAAGGCACCGGGCGTTTGTCGACGCACCCAATGCGGGAGCGATCGCGACGGTTGCAAAACATTTGATATCATTGTGACCAACGTGCTTAGCCTGATGCTGGTGACAGCTATGCTCGCCGCGGGTCAGTTGCTGTTCAAGCAGGCCGGGCTCGCGATCCGTGGGCGGCCGATCGCCGACGGGCTTCTGACTCTTGCAGCCATGCCAGCCTTCTATATGGCGCTTGCCATCTACGGCGTGGCAACGCTGGTCTGGATCTGGATTCTCTCTCGTGTGCCGTTGATGCAGGCCTATCCCTGGGTTGCAGCCGGTACGGTGATTGTCCCGCTGATCGGGTGGGGAGTGTTCGGGGAAAGGGTCGAGCCGATATTCTGGATCGGAATTGCGTTGATCATGGTGGGGCTTTCCCTGACGCAGTTGGCGGGTCGGGGCTGACCTGCGCCGCCTCGTGCAGGCGAGCAGTGCTGGAGACGCTGCGCAAGCACCGAGGAGAGGTCAGACTGACACCCGTGTCGATTTGAGACGATGGTGCTACGACCGGCTTCCAGGCGCCTTGACCACTGTGGCTGAGGGGAATACCTGACGGGACATTCACCCTGTGCCGGTGAGAACGGAAGGACGTCGGATGAAAGGGAGAAGGGCGTTCTTCGCAAAGCCCAGATATTACGCCCATGTTCGCCGTGTATAAACACTTAGTATGGTGGCGATGTTTCGTATCATCGCGGTACGCTCGCTTGAGGGTCTTGCATGATGCTTGAAACGGCTGAACGCCTGTCGTCGGCCGGCAAATCCATCGAGCCTCGTGTCGCCGTCCTGATTCCGTGCTTCAATGAAGCTGTTGCCGTGCCGAAGGTCGTGGGCGATTTCCGCGCCGCCCTGCCGGCCGCAACTATATACGTCTACGATAACAACTCGCAGGATGGCACCGCGACTGCCGCCCGGGCGGTCGGTGCAGTTGTCCGTACGGAGCGACTGCAGGGCAAAGGCCACGTGATCCGGCGCATGTTCGCCGATATCGAAGCCGATTTGTACGTCCTGGTAGACGGCGACGACACTTATGATGCGGCTTCCGCCCCGGCAATGCTCCGACTTCTGATCGAGGAAGGCCTCGATATGGTCAACGGTGCCCGGGTAACGAGTATCGAGGCCGCCTATCGCCCGGGTCATAGGCTCGGCAACCGGGTGCTGACTGGCCTCGTCCGCTACATTTTCGGCAGCCGCGTCACTGATATGCTCTCGGGCTACAGGGTGTTTTCACGGCGCTTCGTCAAAAGCTTCCCGGCGCTCGCCGTGGGCTTCGAGACCGAGACGGAGTTCACCGTACATGCGCTGGAACTCCGACTGCCCATCGGAGAGGTGCCAACGCCATACAAGGATCGGCCGGCCGGCTCGGCAAGCAAGTTGCGAACCTACAGCGATGGGCTGCGCATCCTGCGGGCGATCGTCCTCCTGGTGAAGGAGGAGCGACCGCTGCAGTTCTTCTCTGCCGCGGCGGCATGTCTGCTGCTGCTTGGGGTCGGCTTGGCTGTTCCCGTCATGACGGAGTATCTGCATACGGGCCTGGTGCCACGTTTGCCAACCGCCGTGCTTTCGACCGGGCTTGTTCTATTGGCAATGTTGAGTCTCGCCTGCGGTCTGATCCTCGATTCTGTTGCGCGGGGACGTAAGGAATTTAAGCGTCTCGCTTACCTCTCCTTTCCGGCTCCGGATTGGCTGAGGAAGGAATAAAAATCGAGTCAATATTAACTATCGTGTTGTATTTTGGTACGCATCAGAGGTCATCACGGTGCGTGTATAAGATAACGGTGATTGACGGCTAGAAATACATGCGGCGTGAGTGTGGATGGCGTCCTACGTCACTCGGGATGAGCCAAGCCAAGGCACCTCGGGACGGGACAACTGCCCTTCGCCCGAATTCCTGGTGTCGACAAAAGCGAGCCAGACCTCCGCCCAGGAAAGGCGAGGTTCACTCACGCTCTCGTGATAGGATGTAGGATTCTTTTACACCTGCGTCTCGAAATCGCCGTCGCATGTCATGGAAAGCACTGACTTTCCACAAAAACATCTGGTGGCACGACGGTTGCAACCGCGACGGGTACGACCAGTCAAGCTGCGTCGGATTCCCGAAAGGAACGCCCACTCATGCGTAAAGGTCTTCTACTCGCCGCGGCCATTCTTGCTGCTGCCCCATTCCTCATCTCCTCCGCCGACGCGACGCTCGCGATCAAGCTCTCCGAAACCGGCTATTCCGACTACACCCAGACGGGCCTCAGTCCGCTCACGGTGACACAATCCTTCGGGACGTTCTCTCTGACGGTGAACACCGGAACGGCGACCACCATTCCTGCACTGGATCTCTCTTCGGTCGAAATCGCATCCGCCTCGACCGGAACCCTCGTGGTCACCCTGTCCGAGACGGACCTGACCTCGCCGATCGGCGCGGCAAACTGGCTGTCCCAGCTGACCGGACACCTCGTATCGGGCTCGGGAACGTTCACCTTGTCGACCTATCTCGACAACACGAACACCTTGTTCGGCATGGGGACCCCTCTGGCCGGGCCACTCACAGCCGGCGACAGTGTGGTCACTTCCGCCAGCAGTTCCGCTCCGTTTGCCCTGACGGAGGTCCTGACCTTCACCGCGAATACCGGAGGCGCACAGCTCAGCGCCGATGGCTCGATCACCAATGCGCCTGAGCCAGCCTCGCTGGCGCTGCTCGGCACCGGTCTGCTGGGGCTCGGCCTGGTCCGCCGCCGCCGGGCCTGAACATCCGGACCTTCCCGGCATTTCCGGGACGGGAGAGATGGCAGGGGTTGCCGCGAGGCGGCCCCTGCCCTGTCTTTAACTCAATACCAGCCGTGTTGATCCCAGAAGGCGACCGCATGTTCCGCGGTGGTGTAGCGATTGCGGATATAGCGAATGCCACCCTGCGCCTCTTCGACGGCATCGCCGAATGACTGAATCCCATTCGGGTTGAAGTGGTAGTTCGCAGCGGTCAGCTGAAACAGTCCGCGCGCGGAGTGAGTGTGATTTCGACGCCCGACCTGTCCGCCTGACTCCCGCTCAACGATGTACTCTAATGCGCCCCGCCAGGAGCTGGGCGCTCCTTCCAGTGCCATCGCCTGATCCAAGGCGCCTCGGACGCCGGTCGAGATCCCTGCTACGGAACCAGCCGGCCGGATGGCATGATGGTGATGCAGGGCGTGTCGGTGGTAGCTGTGATGGTGATACGCATGATGAGCTGCGTATTCATGATGCTTGACGTGCAGGTGATGGCTCGGGTGTTCGCCGTGGTAGACATGCGCGCCATGACTTGGCTTGCCACGCGATGAGTGGGCCAGCGCTCGCTCGAATGCCGCCGCATCGGCCCTGGTCGCGGGCGGCCGCCGCGCCGAGGCGGATCCGAAAGCTGGCGAAGTGCTGTCTGCCACGAAGGGGAATCCGGGCGGGACATGCGCAGCAACGCTAGGGAGGGAACGTTAGCGATTTCCTACCGCTTCGGCGTGCCGGGGTTCTGCCCGCCCAAGTGTGAATGCCCGCTGCCGGTCAGGTGGATGAGCCGCAACGGTTGAAGGGCGTGGGTGAGAACATATATCCGGCCTCCCGCCTCCCGTGCGGCTACGCTCGGCCGCCGTTAGATTGACCCCCGGTCAAGGCTTAAGCCGGGCTCGCGCGATCGGCAACAAGCCGGCGGCGCAGGAGGAACCCGAGGTCAAATTTATCCACGCCGCCAGGCTGCCCCGGATCCGGAGACCAACGCTCTTGTCGCCGCCTTCTGGAGGAAGGCCGGACAACCGACTTGATCTCACCACCTTCGTCGAAAACTGCTGGTGGAATCATTTCAACGCATGAGGACCGCTCAAGGCGACAAGACGGGCCACATCAGTGACAGCTTTGCCGTTTCCAATCACACGATAGAGTGCAACCGGCGTCGCGTCTTCGCCCTGCCAGATACGCTCCCATCGGTTGGGATAGCGCTGAATGGCGTCGCGGATCTGCTGCAAATGTGTCCATTCTTCCGCGTGATGATCGGTGCGCAGGAGCACCAGGGGAATTGCGTAGTCGTCGATCGCCGCCATAATGTCGGCAATGGCATGATAGCGCGGTCGGTAATCCGCGTTGTTGTAGCCGCCGCCACCAAGCAGTCGCGAACCTCGGACCGCAAAGAGACTCGGACGCCGCGGGTCACGCATCGCGAGCTCGGCAATCATCGCCGCCTCCATCGGGCCATCGCCGGCGATCAGCACGACAGGATTGCCGGGCGAGTGCCGAGCCCAAATCTCCCGTGCCGCCGCCATGAGATCACGAGACGACGGTGGTACGGCGTAGGTGATGTTGGGAATCATGGACAGCAACAAAACCGCGGCGGCGACCAACCCGGGTCGCGGATGGCGAATGGCCCGGCCTGCGATCCAGGCCCAGAACTGTGCAGCCCCCCATATCGCCAGTGCGACAAGCGGCGGCACGGCAGCGGCCAGGTAGCGATCCTGGATTGCCGCCGGCACCATTGACTGGAAAACCCATACGGCCATGAGGAGTGCAGCGATGCAGACGAGGCGGCCGTCGACCGCTTGCGGTCCGGACGATCGTACCGTTCGCCAGCATGTGACGATCACGGCGACGAGGCCCCCGAGTGCAGCGACTACGATCAGGCCGCCCAAAGATGTCAGGAGAATGGTAGCATTTGCGGCCGTGGCAGTCTGGAGATAGTGCCAGCCCCAGGTGAAACGCCAACCCGCAGCAACGAGACCGTAGGTCGCGACGGTCCATGGGCCAGCCAATATCAGCACAAGCGGGAGTGGCAGCCAAAAGGTCCATTGCCGAAGCAATTCGAACCGCCGCCCGATGATAACCGCAAACGGAGGCAGCAAGGCGAGAAAGGCGCCGTTGCCTTTCGTCAGCAGTCCCGCGGTGGCGAGGATGCCGAAGACGACGGCATCGCGGGCGCGGCCGGTTTTGAGATAGCGCGCATAGCCCAGCGCCGCCCATAGAGAGACAAGTGCCAGCGGCACGTCCAGCATGAGCGTGCAGCTACCCGCCTCAACGAGCGGAGCTGCGACAAACAGGATAGCCGCGGCCAGACCCGCCATTCGGCCAAGCCATTGCGTCACGATTCCGTACAAAACAGCCCCGGTCGCGGCCGTCACGAGCGCCGAAAGCATCAGTACTGATTCGCGAGAGCAGCCGAAAACAAACATCCAGATTGCGGTAACACCGTAGTAGAGCGGCGGCCAATGGCCGATGCCAATAAGTGGGTAATGCCCCTGATATTGAACGATATAACTGACCGGTGATCCTATCTGTCCATGTAACAATGATTTAAGGTAATCGTGAACAAGCAGGCTGGAAATGTAATGTGATGCTTCATCATCACCGAATACGTTGACATAGGCATGCCCATATATCTGTTGGGCCAGGACGACGGCCAGCAGCAACAGTACGATCGCGATCAGTTCCAGGCTGCGGCTTCGGCCCGGCCACACGATATCCAGTTGCCAAGGTCGACGGATCAGCACCTGCGGCTCGGATGCCATTGACGTCCCATCCGTCTATATGAAGGGCACGCTACCGGAGCGCGACCGGAACCGGCAACCGAGGCTGCATGCGGCGCCATTCCTTCCGGCGGGCGGAACCGGTAGACTGTCCGTCTGATGCGCGGCCTATGATGAGCATCTCTTGACAATTTTCAGGCCAGTATTGCTCCTGGCACGGCCGCGGCGAGATCGAATGCCGGAGATTTGAGTTCATGTGCGGAATTGCGGGCATATTCCACCCGGCGGTTGGGTCGCTGGACAGGGCAGAGGTCGATGCAGCCGCCTTGCGGCGCATGACCGCAGCCCTTGCCCATCGTGGTCCGGATGGCGATGGGTTCCATACCGAACCCGGGATCGGCCTCGGGCACCGGCGGCTGGCGATCATCGACATCGGCGGCGGTCAGCAGCCGATGTATAATGAAGACGGCTCTGTTGCCATCGTATTCAATGGCGAAATCTACAATCACCTGCCCTTGCGCCAGGAGTTGCAGGCACTGGGTCACGTCTTTCGAAACCGATGTGACACGGAAGCGATTATTCACGCCTGGGAAAGCTGGGGCCCGGACTGCGTCACGCGCCTGAACGGCATGTTTGCCTTCGCCCTATGGGACAGGAACCAGCAGTGCCTTTTTCTCGCCCGCGATCGATTGGGCAAGAAGCCGATTTATTATGCGACGCTTGATAACGGCCGGTTCGTATTCGCGTCGGAAATGCAGGCCCTGACCACTCTGCCACAGATTCGACGCC
>Ga0335074_10005423_pt1 | contig 17637 bp, 16 predicted proteins | sample Lox_Sample_23_FD_206715 | JGI IMG/M metagenome (GOLD analysis project Ga0335074, IMG submission 206715) | Soil microbial communities from Loxahatchee National Wildlife Refuge, Florida, United States - Lox_Sample_2.3 | ecosystem: Environmental > Terrestrial > Soil > Wetlands | place: USA... | reverse complement strand
GCGTCACGCGGGCCGGCTGCGCGCTATCCACGTGCTCTCAATTTCCTCGAGGGTTTTGCCCTTTGTTTCAGGGACCAGTCGGACGACAAATATCCACGCCAGGACGCCGACCAGCGCGTAGAGCCAGAAAGTCCAGGGCCGCCCGAGCACTTGAAGCAGGCTGAGAAAAGTAAGGGCGACGAGCAAGTTCGATCCCCAGTTTGCGGCCGCGGCGACGCTCATTGCCGTGCTTCGAATTTTCAGCGGATAGATTTCCGCAATCATGAGCCAGAAAATTGGCCCGAGGCTGATGGCGAAGCAAGCCACGTATGCGGCGACGCAAACCACGGAAGTCAACGCGAGGCCGCGAGTTGGATTCGCCGAAAGGAAGGCAGCTCCGAGAATTCCCAGGCTAACGATCATGCCTGCCAGGCCGTAGAGAAGCAACGGGCGGCGCCCGACGCGGTCGAGCAGTTCGAGCGCGACAACTGTCATCAGCACGTTGACGATGCCCACGCCGACGGTGGCCAGGATCGCGGCGGAATTCGAGTGGAGTCCCGCGAGCTGGAAGATCCTGGGGGCGTAGTAGATCACCGTGTTGATGCCGGTGAACTGCTGAAACACCGCAAGGCCGATCCCGATCACGAGCGCGGGACGCAGCGAAGGGCTCAGTAGCTCGCGCCAGTTGCCCTGCTGCTGATTGAGGCTGGCCTCGATGTCGGCGAGCTCGGCGTCGACCTCGGAGGGCTTGCGTATTTTTGCGAGCACCTCGCGCGCGCGTTCGTGCAAGAGCTGCCGCACATACCAGCGCGGGCTTTCCGGCACGAAGAGGAGTCCGAGCAGAAGGATCGCCGCCGGAATGGCCGCCAGGCCGAACATCCAGCGCCATCCGCGCATGTCCGCGAGCCCGTAATCCGCTAGATACGAGCAGACGATCCCGATCGTGATCATCAGCTGGTTGAGCGAGACGAGCTTGCCGCGGACGTCGGCCGGCGAGATTTCCGAGATGTAAAGCGGCGCCGTGTAGGACGCGATACCGATCGCAATTCCGACAACGACGCGGCCTATCGAGAGCGAAATGGTTCCAGGGGCCAAGGCCGTTCCCATCGCCCCAAGAATGAATAAGCACGCAACCTGAATCAGAACGCTCCGGCGGCCAAAGCGGTCCGCCAGGCGGCCGCTAAGGGCTGCGCCGACCAAGCAGCCAAGCAGCACTGCGCTCACGACGACCTCTTGCTGAAACGTGGTGAGGTGGAAGTCTTCCTGAACGAAGAGGACAGCGCCGGAGATGACGCCGGTGTCGTAGCCGAAGAGAAGCCCGGCGAGCGCGGAAACAGCAGCGACGATGGTGACGAAATGCCGATTTCGGTTAGCAGTATTTTCCGCCGCAGCGCTCGCCATGAAGACCGCCTTTCGTTTTTTCCGGTGGAACTGGGCGGAGGCAAGTCTAACCGCAAAGGGCCGGGCGCGGAAGATGCGAAAGTGGGTTCTCGCGACGCGCTTACTGCAGGTGCTTCACAGCTTCCAGGGCGAGTTCGTTCAGGCCGGCGCCACCCTGGGCGACGTATTCGATGATCTGCTTGCGCATGCGGGGCTCCCAGAATTTCTGGAAGTGGTCGGTGACGCCGGCGACGGCCTCGTCCTTCGGATAGGCGGCGAAAAAGAGAGCGATCTGATTCGCCATGTGAACCATGTGTTCGGGTTCCATCGCTCAGTCGTTGGCCGCCGATTCTTTCTCGATGCGGGTGGTCAAGCGGCGCGTCTGCTGATAGTGCTCTTGCCACTCGGAGATGTGCCTCGCAAGCTGCACCTGCACGGCAGTCACTTTGTATTCGGGACAATTCGTCGCCCAGTCGGAGTAGTCCGTGGTGACGACGTTTGCGCCGGTCATAGCGTGATGGAACGTGGTGTAGACCACGCCCGGCTGCATGCGCTCGGAGATGCGGGCCGGAAGCGTGATGTCCCCCGCGCGGCTGGTAAGGGAAACGAGGTCGCCTTCCTTGATGCCGCGATTCTCGGCGTCCGAGGGATGAATTTCGAGAACGTCCATGTCGTGCCACACGTTGTTCGCGGTGCGGCGAGTTTGCGCGCCCACGTTGTATTGCGAGAGGATGCGCCCGGTGGTGAGAATCAACGGGAAGCGGCCGGTGGTGCGCTCGTCGGTGGGGACGAATTCGGTGATCATGAAGCGGCCCTTGCCGCGGACAAAGCCGCCGACGTGCATGACGGGCGTGCCCTCGGGGGCTTTGTCGTTGCACGGCCACTGAAGGCTGCCCAGGCGATCGATCTTCTCGAAGCTCACGCCTGCGAAGGTGGGAGTGAGCCGGGCGATCTCGTCCATGATTTCGGACGGATGGTTGTAGTGCATGGGGTACCCGAGCGCATTCGAGAGCGCCACGGTGATTTCCCAATCGGCCATTCCGGCCATCGGCTCGATCGCTTTCCGCACGAGGCTGACGCGGCGCTCCGCGTTCGTGAACGTGCCGTCTTTTTCGAGGAAGGAAGATCCGGGCAGAAAGACGTGAGCGTAGCTTGCCGTTTCGTTCAGGAAAAGATCCTGGACGACCACGCACTCCATCGCGGCGAGACCGGCGGAGATATGCTGCGTGCCCGGGTCGGACTGAACGATGTCTTCTCCCTGCACGTAAATGCCTTTGAACGTGCCGTCCAGAGCCGCGTCGATCATGTTCGGGATGCGCAGGCCCGGTTCGGACTGCAGCGGCACTTTCCATTCGGCTTCGAAGGCCTGGCGGACTGCGTTGTCGGAAACGTGCCGATATCCGGGGAACTCATGCGGGAACGATCCCATATCGCAGGAGCCTTGCACGTTGTTCTGGCCGCGGAGCGGGCTGATGCCGACGCCCTTCTTGCCGATGTTGCCGGTGGCCATGGCGATGTTGGCCATGCCCATCACCATGGTCGATCCCTGGCTGTGTTCCGTGACGCCGAGACCATAGTAGATCGCGGCATTTCCGCCCGTCGCATAGAGCCGCGCGGCGCCGCGAATGTCCGCGGCGGGCACGCCGGTGACGTGTTCGAGCGCTTCCGGCGAGTTTTTCTCTTCGGCAATGAATTTGCGCCACTGATCGAAGGCTGCCATGTCGCAGCGTTCCTTCACGTAAGCCTCGTCGACCAGGCCCTCCGTAACTACAACGTGCGCGAGAGCGTTGATCACCGCGACGTTCGTGCCGGGAAGCAACGGGAGATGGAAATCGGCCTGGATGTGGGGCGACTTCACGAGGTCGATCCGGCGCGGATCGACGATGATCAGCCGCGCGCCCTCGCGCAGCCTGCGCTTCATCTGCGAGGCAAAGACGGGATGCGCGTCCGTCGGATTGGCGCCGATGATCATGATCACGTCGGCGGCTTCGACGGAGTCGAAATCCTGCGTGCCGGCGGAGGTGCCGAACGTGGTCTTCAACCCGTAGCCCGTTGGCGAATGGCAGACGCGCGCGCAGGTGTCGGTGTTGTTGTTGCCGAATGCGGCGCGAATCATCTTCTGGACGAGGTACGTTTCTTCGTTGGTGCAGCGCGAAGACGTGATGCCGCCGATCGAATCGCGGCCGTACTTCGCCTGGATGCGCTTGAATTCGCTGGCGGCGTGGCTGATGGCTTCTTCCCAAGTGACTTCGCGCCACGGATCGGTGAACTTGGCGCGAACCATCGGCTTCAGAATGCGATCTTTGTGCGTGGCGTAGCCCCACGCGAAGCGGCCCTTCACGCACGAGTGTCCGTGGTTTGCTTTGCCTTCCTTGAACGGCATCATGCGCACGACGGCGTCGTGTTTCAGTTCGGCTTTGAAGGAGCAGCCGACGCCGCAATAGGCGCAGGTGGTGACAACGCTGCGATCCGGCGCACCTTGAGCGATTACCGACTTTTCAAGCAGGCTGCCCGTCGGGCAGGCCTGCACGCACGCGCCGCAAGAAACACACTCCGACTCGATGAAAGGTTTGTCGCCTGCCGAAACCTGCGAAGCGAAGCCGCGCCCGTCGATCGTGAGAGCGAGCGTGCCTTGCACTTCATCGCACGCGCGCACGCAACGCGAACACACGATGCACTTCGCGGGGTCGAAAGTGAAATACGGGTTCGAGTCGTCCTTCTCGGCATTCTGGTGATTTCGCCCTGCGTGACCGTAGCGAACGGGACCCAGCCCGACCGCCACGGCCATCTCCTGAAACTCGGAACTCACGCCGGCCGTGCTGTTGAGAGCCTCGGGCGGAAAATCGGAGGCATAAAGCTCCATGACGCCGCGGCGCAGTTTAGCCAGCCTGGGCGTTTGAGTGCGCACCTTCATGCCGGCCTCGACAGGCGTGGTGCAGGACGCAGGCGTGCCACGGCGTCCATCGATTTCGACAAGGCACAGGCGGCAAGAGCCGAACGGCTCGAGGTTGTCGCTCGCGCAGAGCTTGGGTATATCTACGCCCGCTTCCGCGGCGGCGCGCATCACCGACGTGCCCGCGGGCACGGTGACTGGCTTCCCGTCGACCTCCAAAGTCACCGCGGTCTCGGAAGCCCGCTTCGGCGTCCCGTAATCGACTTCTCGAATCAGCTCCATGATTGGGTCTCCTGAACTTTTCCTGGAACCTTGCTCGACCCATTGGCCGGCGGCGGAGGCGCCGGCTTATGGAAATCCTCCGGAAAATGGCGAATCGCGCTCTGCACGGGGTAGGGGATAAGGCCGCCCAGCGCGCAGAGCGAGCCATCCGTGAGAACTTGGCACAGATCGTCGAGGAGTTCAAGGTTTAGCATCCGGTCGCGGTCGGCGATGATTTTGTCGATGACTTCGACGCCGCGCGTCGAGCCGACGCGGCACGGCGTGCACTTGCCGCAGCTTTCGACGGCGCAGAACTCCATCGCGAACCGCGCCTGATGGGCGAGGTCGACGGTGTCGTCGAAAACGACGATTCCGCCGTGGCCGAGCATGCCTTTGCGTTCCGCGAAGGCCTCATAGTCAAGCGGCGTATCGAGCAGCGATTCCGGAAAATATGCGCCGAGAGGGCCGCCCACCTGCACCGCGCGCAACGGCCTGCCGGAAGCGGTGCCGCCGCCGAAGTCATAGATTGCTTCGCGCAGGCTTAGTCCGAACGCCTTCTCCACCAGACCGCCGTGCTTGATATTTCCCGCCAGTTGGATCGTCAACGTGCCGCGCGATTTGCCCATGCCGAAGTTCTTGTAATACTCGCCGCCCTTATCGAGAATAATCGGCACCGTGGCGAGCGAGATGACATTGTTGATCACGGTGGGCTTGCCGAATAAGCCGCTGATCGCCGGCAACGGCGGCTTGAAGCGAATCTGACCGCGCTTGCCTTCGAGGCTTTCGAGGAGCGACGTTTCTTCTCCGCAGATGTATGCGCCCGCGCCCATTCGCGCTTCGAGATCGAAACGCTTTCCGCTGCCGGCGACATTCGCACCGAGGTAGCCCTTGTCGTAAGCAATTGCGATGGCACGGCGGAGCGCGCGGAAGGCGTGCGGATACTCGGACCGAACGTAGATGTAGCCGCTCGTGGCGCCCACGGCGATTCCGGCGATGGTCATGCCTTCGATCAGCACGAAGGGATCGCCTTCCATAATCATGCGGTCGGCGTAGGTGCCGCTATCGCCCTCATCGGCATTGCATACAATGTACTTTTTATCCGCGGGAGTGTTCAGCACGGTGCGCCACTTGATTCCGGTGGGAAATCCTGCGCCGCCCCGGCCCCGAAGTCCGGAATTGGTTACGTCTTCGATAATCGTTTCGGGCGTGAGCTTGAGCGCTCTTTCAAGCCCGCGGTAGCCGCCATGGCTCACGTAATCCGAAAGCGACAGCGGGTCGGTGATGCCACAGCGCGCGAAGGTGAGCCTCTCCTGCCTCTTCAAGAAGGGAATCTCTTCGGTCGGACCGAGTCGAAGCGTGTGAGGCTTGCCCTCGAGAAATCCCGCCTCGAAGAGGCTCGCTACCGAATCCGCCGAAACGGGGCCGTAGGCGATGCGGCCCTGCGGCGTCTCGACCTCGACCAGCGGCTCGAGCCAAAACATTCCGCGCGAACCATTTCGAACCACCGAAGCGTTAAGGCGCCGCGACGCAATCTGCTCTGCAACCGATTTGGCGACAGCATCCGCGCCGACCGAAACGGCCGCAGCGTCGCACGGGACGTAGACCTTGACGCTCATGCGTGCCTCTGCGCGCTATCGATCAGGAAGTCGGCCACCTCGCGCGACACCCGCCCGTATAGCTTGCCGTCGAGCATCACCGCTGGGGAAAGCGCGCAATTTCCCAGGCAATAAACGGCATCCACGGTGAAACTGTGATCTTCTGTGGTTTGCCCCAGGTGAATTCCCAACTTGTCCTCGACGTGGCGAATCATGCTTTCGCAGCCCATCGATTGGCAGGCCTCGGCGCGGCATAGCTTCAGGACGTGCTTCCCGGCCGGGTTGTGTCGAAAATCGTGGTAGAAGCTGATCGTGCCGTGGACCTCGGCGTGGGAAAGATTGAGGGCGTCGGCGATCAGCGGGACGGCCGCCTTGTCAATGTATCCAAACTCATCCTGCAATGCATGCAAAATTGGGAGGAGGGCTCCAGGCAGGCGTTCCAGTTCCCGTATGCGGATTAAGGCTCGATCAGCGTCCCAGGCCTTTGGATTGCCCATGCGTCTCAGCCTCTAACTTGGCGTGAATCACATACATCCGAAGCGTCAACGTCTCGCTCCGTCAGACTCATCACAAATTTTAACACACACGCCGCGGCTAGGGGATCGCGGATTTTTGGATTTCTGGCCAGGGGCGAGTCTTCGCCCTTGCTTTTTGAGCGGCCGTCACAGTACCCGTTTTTCGACCGGACGCCGAATTTTGAGTGGACACGCTGGGCGGTTCTCATTCAAATTAGGGGGGGTTGCAGAGGCGTGGGGAAGTTCAGGGGAGATAGGCGATGAGACATTTGGGGTTTGTCTTGGGAGCCATCGTTCTTTTCGCGGCAAGCGCCAGCGCTCAGAGCAGTCCGCCACTGAGCCCGGCTACAGTGGCGCTCACGACTGACAATATTGCGTTCGAGGCGCCGGACGCACCGATCGCAAGCACCCTATATGCTGCCGCATCGACTCCCGCAGCTCCGGCGGCCCTTTCGTTGGATCTGCCGGCGAAACCCGAGCCGGCTCCGGCGCCGGTTCAAAGCGTTTACCAGACGTACAACTGGCAGCTATACGTTGGCTACACTTTCTTCCGCTTTTACGCCTACCCGAAACTCACGAACAACATGAACGGTCTCAACATCAGTGCAGTGTATTATCCCGGTGGAAGATGGATTGGTGTGGATGGAGAAGTCGTGGGCACTTTCGGCTCCATACCAACTTGCACCACCAAGTTCGTCATGGCAGCGGGCGGAGCGCGGGTTCGCTGGCTGACGACGCACAGCATCGAGGCTTGGGCGCACGGTCTCGTAGGCTATTCGAATTTTCTGCCGCAGACGGCCTTGGGAACGCATTCGGCGTTTGCATTTGAAACGGGCGCAGGTGTCGACCTGAACGTGCGTCAACAACGCTGGGCGTTGCGCCTCGCGGGAGACTTGGTCGGAACGCGTTTTTACAGCACCGGCCAGTACAGCCCGAAAGTGTCTGCCGGAATCGTGATCAAGTTCTAAAAGGTGCTTTTCATCGGCGTTTAACCGACCACGTTGTTGGGCCTCTTCTGTGCGCCCAGGCTGGTGATTCTCGTTGCGACCTCCTCGCCGGTTCCCACATCCAAGCCTAAGGTGTTGCAGTTCATTTACGGAACCTGACGATGACGTCATGATTTGTACGTTAGCCGAAATTCGACGAGCCCGGAGGCAGCGATGAAGGCCGAATCAAATCCCACTAGAATTGTGTTGCAAGTCGGCAGCGAGCTTCGCATCAAGAACAACGGCGATATCATCATCGATAATCCGGAGCTCGAGCTCGCGGGAGACGACCGGGCCGCGGATGCCGTCTTGATGTACCGCTTCGAACCGCAGGCCGGCATTCACGTGCTGCGGCTGGTGGATCCGGTCGCGGACCACAGACATTTGGCGAAGCATCGCCGCGATGATTGATTATCCGCTCGCCTGCACGCAGAAATCCGCAACCGATTTTTCCGGGGAGTCTTCTCGATGCGCCTATTCGACGAACTGAAGATTCGCGATATCACTCTGCGCCACCGGATTCTCGTTTCGCCGATGTGCCAGTATTCGAGCGAGGACGGCTTTGCCAACGACTGGCATCTGGTCCATCTGGGGAGCCGCGCCGTGGGAGGCGCCGCGCTGGTGTTCACGGAGGCGACGGCCGTCAAGGCCGAGGGGCGCATCAGCCCGTGGGATCTCGGAATCTGGAAGGACGAACATATCGAGATGCTTTCACGCATCACGCGATTCGTTCGCGGGCAGGGATCTGCGCCAGGCATACAACTCGCGCACTCCGGGCGCAAAGGCAGCACGCGGCGCCCATGGGACCAGCCTGGCGGAGCGATACCGCAATCCGAAGGAGGATGGACGCCCGTCGCGCCAAGCGACGTGGCGTTTGACTCGACGTATGCGGTTCCCGCGGCGCTTGATGAGCACGGAATCCGCGACGTCGTGCAGGCATTTGCCGACGCAGCGGGCCGGGCGCTCGAGGCCGGCTTTCGCGTGATCGAGCTTCACGCGGCTCATGGGTACTTGCTCCATGAGTTTCTTTCTCCGCTGGCGAACAAGCGAACCGACGCGTACGGCGGGTCCCTTGAAAATCGTGCGCGCCTTTTGCGAGAAGTAGTGTCTGCCGTGCGCGGCGTGTGGCCGGAGCGCTTGCCGCTGTTCGTGCGCATCTCCGCGACGGATTGGGTCGAGGGTGGATGGGATATCGAGCAGTCGATCGAACTCGTGAAGCAGATCGCGCCGCTCGGCGTCGATTTTATCGACACGTCGTCGGGCGGGATGGTGCCGGACGCGAAGATTCCGCTGGTTGCGGGCTACCAGGTGCAGTTTGCGGCGGCCATTCGCGAGAGAACCGGAATTCTCACTGGCGCGGTGGGCTTGATTACATCGCGCGAACAGGCCGAAAAAATTGTGAGTGAGGGCAAAGCGGACGCGGTCCTGCTCGCGCGCGAATTCCTGCGTCATCCGTACTGGCCGCTTGCGTCGGCCCGCGAAGCGGGGAATCCGATCGCGTGGCCCGCGCAGTATCTGCGCGCGGCTCCGAACGGCACGCCCATCCGGCAACGGGCCGAGGCGCTTTCTGAGGAAGAGCAAGCCGCCGAGAAGGTCAGCTAGGCGCCGGGGGCGGCACTTGTCGTGCGCTACGCACCGCGCAGTTTGCTGATGGCTCGTCCGAAAAACATGCGCGCCTCGGCAACGCCGAGAAGGCTCGTTAATCCGAAATAAAGGGCGCCGTACGGGAGCAACACGACAATCGCGACCAGAATCGGCCTATGATGCGAGCCGAGAGCGTGGTGAATGGCCCAGGCTGCGCCGGCCGACACGATCGCGGCGCTCCACACATTCAGCATGTATCGAGCGCGCAGGCCGGTGAGGCCGATGCGTCTATTCAGGGTCCGCCGCAGCAGCGTGAATTCGACCCACGACGCCATTCCCGCCGAGATCGTCAGACCCGCAACTCCCCATCGCGGATCAATGCCTAAAAGACGCGGCAGCGGCAGCGAGCATAGGTAGCCGAGCAGAGTTGTGAGAATGACTCTCACGACCGCGAAGCGCAGGGGCGTTCGCGGGTCGAGCAGCGCGTAGTAAGTCGAGGAATAGAGCCGCCCGAGCGTCGATGCGAGCAATCCGACTGCCGACCCCGCGAGGATTCCCCACACGTAAATCACGTCCGCCTGGGTAAATCTGCCGGTTCGATAGATCGCCGCGACAATTACATCGCCGAGAACGAGAAACGCAACCGCGGAGGGCACAACGAAAAAGGAAATCTGACGCAAGCCCGCGTTCAGACGGCTTCGAAGGATTTCCGCAACCTGGGTTTCGCTGCCGACCGCGCCCGACATCTGAGGAAGTTCGGCCGCCGAGACCGACATGCCAAAGAGGCTCACGGGCAGCAAATAGAGAGTCTGCGCGTTCGTAAGCGCGGCCATCGCCCCTGTGGGCAGCCAGCTCGACAGCCATGTGTCCACGTATGCGCTGATTTGCACCACTCCGCGGCTGACGAACACCGGGCCGAAATTGCGCACCACGGTCTGCACATTTTTCGCGCGATATCGCAAGGAGAGACGCAGCCCTTCCAGCAGCCGCAAGACAGACGGCAGCTGCACCGCAACCTGCAGAGCGCTGCCGGCCACCGAGCCCCACGCGAGAATGATCGCCAGCCGACCCTGGGAGTTGTGTCCGCCCCAGCCCCACATCGTCGCGATCATCGCGACGTTCCAGATCACGGGAGCGCTGTACGAGAGAAAAAAGCGGTGGTGACTATTGAGAATGCCGAGGCACCACGCGGACAGAACGAGCAGTCCGACTCCGGGAAAGAGTATGCGCACGATGCGAATCGCCAGGACGCGCGTCTCGCCGTGAAAACCCGGCGCAACCAAGTCGATTAGATAGGGAGTTGCGAGCACTCCGACGAGCACGAGAATCGATGCGGTTAGCGCGAGAAGCGCAGCCACTGCACCCGCGGTGCGGCGCGCCTCCTCCTTATCATCGCGAGCGAGCAGGCCTGCGTACACCGGGATGAACGAGGCGGAGAGCACGCCCTCGCCGAAAAGATTCTGCAGAAAATTCGGAATGCGGAGAGCCGCCTTGAAGGCGTCGGCAACTTCGGAAAGGCCGAAGTAGTGAGCGAAGACGCGGTCGCGAACGAGCCCCGCGATGCGGCTGAGAAATATGCCCATAGCCACGAGGAACGCGTAGCGTTTCGATCCAGCCTGTTGGGGTTGGCTCATCCCTGGAGTAGTCGCGAGTGAAATCGGCGAGGCATGCGCATGTGTCGGAGAAATTCAATTACAGAGGGTATGTGCGGAGATGTCAACGCCGATTCCGGACGTTGTGCGGTGATGATAGCTTCGGCGCGGGTGCGGCCGGTAGTCCGTCCTAAGGAGCGGAATCGAGAACGGGATGCAGCGTGAGCTGGCTATCTTTGAGGACATCGAGATCGCGCGCCCAATCCTGCTTGCCGGCCGATTTCACTTCCACGTGATGTGAGCCAGCCGGAAGCTCGATCGTGGAGGGCGTCTGCCCGACAAACTTTCCGTCGACGTAGATTTCCGCGCCCGGCGGTTCTGAGGCTACCGCGACACTTCCCGATGAAGCGTGACCCTCGCGCTGATCGGGCACGGCAGCGGCCTCGGATTTCAGCGCCGGATACGCGGGACGCATCGGACCCTGGTTTCCGATCGTTTCCACCGGGCCGCCCGATCCGTGGGAGACAGGGTCGAGCCTCACCTCGAAGCGGCGGGCTTTGAGCAAGAAGTAACTTCCGCGATGGCGCCCGTTGATGGCAACCCAGTCAAAGGGACCGCTCGTCAGCGTGATCTGCTGCGAGAGATATCCGTCTTTCGATACCCGGAGCACCATCGAGTGTTCGAGGCGGGTGCCGAATGCCGTATGAGTCTTGTGAAAATATCCGCCGGGAAAGTCAGACTCATAAGGCGTAGAGCCGACGACCAAGCCGTCGATTTCAACTGTTGCGCCCGGAGGCGAACTGGTGATGGTAAGAGTTTCGGCATGGGTTCGCGGAGCGAGCAGGCACAACACCAGCGCGACCGATGCACAGAGACAGTGTCTCCTCGATGGCTGCATCCAAGCCCTCCGAGGGAATTAGTTTGGACGCGACGATCTCACCGCGGACGGCGAAGTGTCAATATCGGGAAACTACGGACAGTCAGGGACTTTTGTCACGGGACCGTTTGTCACTGCGCCTGACGGTGGAAAATTTCGCTCAGGTAATCCGGATGGCTCGAATCGCGCTCGAGATGCGGATATCGCAACCCGCCGTGATAGTCGATCTGGCGTGCCTCGACCTGCGCGCCATTCGCCACGATCAGCCGGATCGGCGCGCTGCCCGACGCGGCAGACTCGATCGCGTCCTTCAGCAGGTCCGACGAATACTGCTGGCCGTTGACCGCGGAAATCCTCATGCCGGGGCCGATGCCGGCCTTGTACGCCGGGCCGCCGTAGATCACGTCGGCGACTACCCCATCTTCGGAGAGCAGCATGCCGATGGAGAACGTCAGGGTGACCCGCTTCTTCACGTCGTCCTGCACCTGCTCGATCTCGTTGGGCTGATCGTTGTAGACGATCTTCCAGCCGCCGTTACGCAGCGCCTCGGCTGGCGTGTCCGGCTCGACCGAATCGAGGCGGCTGCGCAGAAAGCCCGCCCAGTCGTAGGGAGCCAGGCCGTTGAGCGTCGCAACGATGTCGTCGAACGTGTACGTCTTCAACACCGGCTCTCCGCCGGGGCCGCCGTAAAAGATGCGGCAAAAGTCGTTCATCGACTTTTTGTCGTCCGTCAGATGACGCAGCGTGGTATCGACGTCGAGCCAAAGAAGCTCGCCTTCTTCGTAGAAATCGGTGCCGCGGCGCCAATTCTGCCAGTCCGTGTCGGCGTTGTAGAGCACGGAAGCGTCATCGGCCGTATCCTGCAGCGGACGCCACTCCCGCCCGGGACTCGCTCCTATCTCGGTGGCGATGCGCGCGAGATCTTCGCGGGACTGTTGCATATTCCGAAGGCCGCTGCGCGCCGTGAGCACTTCGCCGAGATATTCGGTCAGGCCCTCGTAGACCCACAGAAGATCGTCCTTCATTGGCTGGTGATAATCGGAGGTGGCCAGGTCGGCGGGGCGGCGATATTTTCCGTTCCACGAATGGACGAATTCGTGAGGCAATAGTTCCGAGAAGGCGATGAGTTCTTCTTCGTCGATCAGGCTGTGTGCGTCGTCGCGATCGTCGCTCGATTCGTGGTGCTCGAGGCCGAAGTGCGCTACGTCATCGCTCAGGCTGACCAGGAAATGGTAATCACGGTAGTGCCGCACGCCGAAAAGCGCGCCGGTTTCCGCGACCAACCGCCGGAAGTGCATTTCGGTCTCCGGCGTCATCGCCAGCTCCGCCGCGCTGTCCGCGGCGATGTCCATCTCGTGTGGCGGATTTTCACCCGGCGTGAGCTGAATCACGCGAAAATTCTGGCCGGCGAGGACCGGCGAATCGACGAGGGTGTTGAGCGAAACGGGCGAGAAGTCGATGGTGTTGTCGCTCTCCTCCTTCGCGCCGGGCAGGGCCGTGCCGAACTTCCATCCGGCCGGCAGGCGGAGGCTCGGCACGTAGGTAAGGTCCCGCACGGGATAACCCTGGGGATAAAGAACCACCTGATTCCAGCTGATCAGATCAAGATATGCGGTGGCCGATGCGCCCGCCGAATATCCGGTGGCGGGTGCGGAAAGCAGAAAATCGAGATCGATGTCGAGCGTGCTCACGCCGGCCGGAATATCGAGGTGGAACGCAAACATATCCAGCAGGTCGCGCCGCCAGGGAAGCGCTTTCCCGTCGGCGATGAATTTGAGTCCGGCCACGTCAATGATCGGGCCGTCCGGCATGTGCTCTCCCGGAATCCATTCGGGGTAATAGAGAACCAGCGGACCCGGTTTCACCGGCATCTCCATGTGGGCGTGGAGGATTTTTTGCGGAGCCTGGCGCGCGTCGACTTCCAGGCGAATCGGCCCCGGAGGCTCGGCGGCAAAGGCTTGCGGCTCTACCGCGATGATTAATGCGAGCAGAAACAAAGACAGCACTACAGGTCGATGGTATCGGTGAGACATGGAGTCCCTTTCCGTGTCGAAACAAGGGAATGCTCGCCTCCAACAACGGAGCGCGGCACGGGAAATATCGAGAGCAAGAGTTGACCTAAACGTTCCTTAAGCGCGTGTTCGTCGCGAAACCTGAGGGTGTTAGTATCCGATTCAAGAACGATTCGCCGCAACTAAAAAAGTCCGCACCTTCCAGCCGGCTGCTAAAGCGAGCCCCTAAGGGTTCTAGGTTGTTTACCTGATGGCGTGGGCCGACACTCGGGCCTATGATTGATTCCCCGGCAGAAGGGAAATACGGGCCATGTGGGTCATACTCGGCACTGTTCTTCTGTTGAGCTTCGTCGCCAGCCTTCCGGCTTGGCCGCGGAGTAAGCACTGGGGCTCTTACCCGAACGGAGGGGTCAGCCTCGTCTGGCTGGTGCTTCTGGTAATGTTTTTTCTTGGCCGCTTCTAGCAATCCACTTCGGCAACGACGCGCGGCCCGCCGCAGGCCGCCCGTCCTTGCCTGTTAAACGGGCCTGTCAAACGGGTCTCCGCCAGGCGATGCCGGAAGTTTTGCGAATTGCAGTAACTTCTTTTTGTCTGTCCCGTCCATAAATTTGTGTAGCAAGAATGGCCGGCCAACATGCCTTGACAGTATTAGCCTGCTCGTATTACCTAGCATGGTTCATTGGGAGGGGGTTATGACCGCACATCCTAGATCGTTGTGGACTGCTTTGCTTGCGCTCGGATTCTTATGCTGGGCCCCAGCGATTGCCGCGCAGGGTCCTCCGGTCGCGCCGCCCCACTCGCCGCATCCGCTACCGACGCCGCAAAGCCTCGCCGAAGGCAAGATGCTGTTTGAAGGCACTTGCGCCGGTTGCCATGGCATTGACGGCAGCGGAGCAAACGGACCCAACATTCGAAATGTCGGTAAGCAGCTCGGCCCCGAAGGCATCTACACGATGATTGCTACCGGCGGGGCGATCGGCTCGGGAATGCCGAATTTTTCGAGTCTTGGCGACCAGAAAATCTGGCTGCTCGTGAATTACGTCAGCACCTTCGACGAGACTGGCGGTGGCGCGGTGACCGGCGATCCCGCCAAGGGCAAAGAAGTCTATGAAGCGAATGGCTGTTCCAACTGCCACATGATCGATGGGCAGGGCGGCGATTCGGGACCGGACTTGAGCCAGATCGGTGGGGTCCGCAGCGCCGGTTTCCTCCACGACGCGCTGATCGACCCGGGCGCTAACTTGCCGCAGAGCGACGCCGCGCTGCAGGAACGCGCGAACTACCCTTCCTACACCATGTACCGCGTGGTCATGAAAGACGGCAAAGTGATCGAGGGCACGCGCGTCGATGAAGATTCTTTCACGCTGCAGTTGCGCGACGACAAAGGCCAAATCCGCTCGATCGAAAAGCAGCAAGCCGAAAAAATCGAGGTTCTGCCCAACAAGAGCTTCATGCCGAGCTACAAGGACAAGCTCACCGAAACGCAGTTGAATGATCTTGTGGCGTATCTTGCAGGTTTGGGAGCGGCGCGATGAAAACGAGTCGATATCCGCTTATTCTCTCCGGTTTTGTTTTGCTCGCTCTGGCTTTCGGCGGCGCTCGTTCCCAGGCGCAGGGCGTGACATACGAAGACATCGTGCATTCGGCGAGCCACCCGCAGGATTGGCTCACGTACGGCGGCAACTACGCTTCGCAGCGCTTCTCGGAACTCAAGCAGGTCGACACGGGAAACGTGAACAACCTGAAAGTTCAGTGGGTGTATCAGCTTCGTCATCAGGGCATTTTCGAATCTTCTCCGATCGTCGTTGACGGCATCATGTATGTCACAGAGCCGCCCACCACGGTAACGGCTCTCGACGTCCGGACCGGAAAGCCGATCTGGAGGTGGTCGGCGCAACTGCCGCGCGATTTGCTGACCATCGGCCTTTTCCCCACGAACCGTGGCGTTGCGATTTTGGATGACACCGTTTACGTGGCGACAATCGACGCGCATCTCGTCGCGCTGGATGCGAAAACCGGCGCCGTCAAATGGAATGTCGAGGTTGGCAACAACAAGGCATCCGTGGCGATCACGCAGGCGCCGCTGGCAATCAACGGCAAGATCATCGTCGGCATGGGCGGAGGCGAGGGTGGCCTTCGCGGCTACATCGACGCCTACGACGCAAAGGACGGCCATCGTCTTTGGCGGCTTTATACCATTCCCACCACCGGCGAGCCGGGCGTAGAAACATGGGAAGGCGACAGCTACAAATACGGCGGCGCCACCACGTGGAATACCGGCGCCTATGACCCCGAGACGAACACTCTCTTCTGGGGCACCGGCAACCCTGCGCCTGACTGGAACGGCGACGCGCGCAAAGGCGACAACCTTTATTCCTGCTCTCTGCTCGCAATCGATGCGAATACCGGCAAGATGAAATGGTATTTCCAGTTCTCGCCGCACGAAACCCACGATTGGGACGCGGCCGAACCGCCGATCCTTTTCGACGCCAAGATCGACGGCAAGATGCGCAAGATTGTCGCGCAGGCCGATCGCAACGCGTTCTATTACGTGCTCGATCGCGACACCGGGAAATTCATCGCCGGAGCCGCATACGCGAAGCAGACGTGGGCCAAGGGTCTCGATGCGAATGGCCGTCCCATCGAACTCCCGAATAACCAGCCGACCACCAAGGGCAATCTGATCTACCCCAGCATCACGGGCTCCGTGAACTGGACAAGCTCGTCGTATAGTCCGCTGACCGGCCTGTTCTACGTCGATACGCGCGAGCAGGGAGCTTACTACTTCAAGGGCCATCCCGAGATGGAGCCGGCTAATCCGCGCGACATCGGGGGCGGCGGCGGGCAGAAGGTTGTTCTCGGAGACGCCGCTTACAGCGCGATTCGCGCGCTCGACGCCACTACAGGCGAGCTGAAGTGGCAATTCAAAATGGTCGGAGATTCGTGGACGGGCACGCTCGTCACGGCCGGCAATCTTGTTTTTTGCGCCGATGCGGGCGGGAATTTCTTCGCGCTCAACGCTGAAACGGGAGCGCCGCTCTGGCACATCCAGCTCGGCAATTCCGTCCGAGCCAACCCGATCACGTATGAAGTCGATGGCAAGCAGTACGTGGAAGCTGCGGCGGGCAATTCCGTGTTCGTCTTCAGCTTGCCGTAAACGCCATCGGGCGCAATGAGGAGAAGCCGTTGAAGCTATCCGACTGGGCTCGCAAATTATCGCGGCGCGGCTTTCTCGCCGGCGGTGCCGCAACCGTCGCTGCCATTGCCGCAAAACCGCTGCTCGCCGTTCCGGCGCCCGCTGAGACCGAGGCAGCGGCGGACCGGTTGCCCGCGACGCTCGTCCGATTCACGCGCGATCTTTTCCCGCACGATCGCCTGCCGGATTCAGCCTACGAGAAGGCAATCGCGCCCTTGCTTGAGGAGGCGGCGCGCGAGCCGTCCACGAAGAAACTCCTCATCGAGGGCATCGCCCAGCTCAACACGATGACTGCGGCAAGCGGCGGCAAGAACTACGTTGACGTTTCCGACGAACGCGTTCGCCTCGCCGCTATCAAGCAGATCGAAAGCGGCGCGTTCTTCGCGAAGGTATACGGCGACACGATCACGCCGCTCTACAACCAGCCCGGCATGTGGGCGAAATTCGGCTACCAGGGTCCCTCTTCCGCGCTCGGCGGATATCTCCATCGCGGCTTCAACGATCTGGACTGGCTATGACGCGCCTGCGCCGCACTCCGGCTCACGAAAACTGACATGCCGGCAACCTTCGATCTTAACGATTCCAGCGTCGTGGTAATCATCGGCTCGGGCGCCGGAGGCGGCACGCTCGCCAACGAGCTCGCGCAAAAGGGCGTTTCGAGCGTCGTCCTCGAAGCGGGAAAGCGCATCGAGATCAGCGATTTCAAGAACGACGAAATCGCCATGTTCAACCTCTTCTCCTGGTTCGATCCGCGCACCACGTCCGGC
>Ga0335074_10005422_pt1 | contig 17637 bp, 17 predicted proteins | sample Lox_Sample_23_FD_206715 | JGI IMG/M metagenome (GOLD analysis project Ga0335074, IMG submission 206715) | Soil microbial communities from Loxahatchee National Wildlife Refuge, Florida, United States - Lox_Sample_2.3 | ecosystem: Environmental > Terrestrial > Soil > Wetlands | place: USA... | reverse complement strand
CAGACATTTGTCATTTCTCTTTTGAGTTTCGAGCGTTGCGTTGAGCTTTTTCCTCCATTCCTATTACCGACCATTCTATAGCCTCTTTAGCTCATGCACTGGCTACTCTATCGCCCTAACCATCTTGCGCTTAGACAGCACATCCATTCTATCTCTCTACAATATGTGATAACTATTGACTCTTTGATTGGCAGGAACAGCTTATTCTATCTACTAGTGCAAGTAATCAATTACACTTTGTTAGTCGATTAAAGAACGTGCCTCTGCTCACACCAAAGAGTAGGATCACTTTACAGATGGAAATGGACTCTTTATGGAATCCGTAGCAAGCTAGAGCACTTCCTAGAAGTATATCATGTTCGGCAGTGGAAAACCACGTTTTGGAAGATGGTTTGGCGACGATGCCGCCTTGCAGATACGGCAACGATTCCTTGAGGGTTTTCTCCCCCTTCTACTTTCGGTGTCGACATTGAGCTCTGCAGGGATCCGGCTTGCCCGAACACAACACACATTATAGCCACAGATATACAGTTCCAACGACAACGTTCGCATTCGAGTGCTCTTTGAGCTATCTTGGCTGGAGACGGAAGGCGGCTTGGGGGTTTTTCCTGAAGGTCATAAGGACTATGGGTGGAATCACAGTCGTCGAGGTCCTTACGTGTCATCATCGGGTGGGTGGAGCAGAGCGCTAGCCTTGAGTTTTACGAGACGCATATAATGACTCTCAGCGGAGGCTCTATAGGAGGGGGCATCTTGTCACATAGTTACAAAGCTACATTGTACAGGGCGTGGTACTTGTAAGGAGTAGCTGCTCTTAGCGGACGAGTTGGTGTATGAATCCAACAAGAACAACTACAAATTGTATGTTCGAGCCAAAATGTAGGAATAGTAGCATATTGCCACTTATGACAAATCTTCTAGAAACCGAAAGAACATTGGAAAGCAATATATAAAGGTTGCAAATATCACGGTGGTGGGTGGGGTGGTTGGTTGTAGGTAGCACTATTGAGATTGTGCCACAGCCCCCTTCTCGAGCAGACGCTGGACGACCTGGTCGTGGCCTCGAAGTGAAGCCGCCTGCAGCGCGGTGCCGTACGATCCACCCTGTGCGTTGACATTGGCCCCCTTCTCGAGCAGACGCTGGACTACCTGGTCGTGGCCCTCAGCTGAAGCCGCTTGCAGCGCGCTGCCGTACGATCCACCCTGTGCGTTGACATTGGCCCCCTTCTCGAGCAGACGCTGGGCAATCTGGTCGTGGCCCTCAGCTGAAGCTGCTTGCAGCGCGCTGCCGTACGATCCACCCTGTGCGTTAACATCGGCCCCCTTCTCGAGCAGACGCTGGGCAATCTGGTCGCGGCCTCCAGCTGAAGCCGCTTGCAGCGCGGTGCCGTACCGTCCACCCTGTGCGTTAACATCGGCCCCCTTCTCGAGCAGACGCTGGACGATCTGGTCGTGGCCTCCAGCTGAAGCCGCTTGCAGCGCGGTGCCGTACCGTCCACCCTGCGTGTTGACATCGGCCCCCTTCTCGAGCAGACGCTGGACGATCTGGTCGTGGCCTCCAGCTGAAGCCACTTGCAGCGCGGTGCCGTACGATCCACCTTGCGTGTTGACATTGGCCTTCTTCTCGAGCAGACGCTGGACTATCTGGTCGCGGCCTCCAGCTGAAGCCGCTTGCAGCGCGCTGCCGTACGGTCCACCCTGCGCGTTGACATCGGCCCCCTTCTCGAGCAGACGCTGGACGATCTGGTCGTGGCCCCGAAGTGAAGCCACCTGCAGCGCGCTGCCGTACGGTCCACCCTGCGCGTTGACATCGGCCCCCTTCTCGAGCAGACGCTGGACGATCTGGTCGTGGCCCCGAAGTGAAGCCACCTGCAGCGCGCTGCCGTACAGGCCATGCTGTGCGTTGACATCGGGCCCCTTCTCGAGCAGACGCTGGACGATCTGGTCGTGGCCCTCAGCTGAAGCCGCATACAGCGCGCTGCCGTACGGTCCACCCTGTGCGTTGACATCGGCCCCCTTCTCGAGCAGACGCTGGACGATCTGGTCGTGGCCTCCAGCTGAAGCCGCTTGCAGCGCGCTGCCGTACAGTCCACCCTGCGCATTGACATTGGCCCCCTTCTCGAGCAGACGCTGGACGATCTGGTCGTGGCCTCGAAGTGAAGCCGCTTGCAGCGCGCTGTCGTACGGTCCACCCTGCGCGTTGACATCGGCCCCCTTCTCGAGCAGACGCTGGACGATCTGGTCGTGGCCCTCAGCTGAAGCCGCCTGCAGCGCGCTGTTGTACAATCCACCCTGCGCGTTGACATCGGCTCCCCGCTCGAGTAGCAGTCTAACTGATTCTATTAAACCAGTCAGTGACGCGTAGTATAGTGGAGAGGCGACACTCTTCAAGTCCTTGGTTATATTCGGCTTTTGCCACGGCGTATCCGGGTCCGAAAGCCGAATCCAGTTGAAGTAAGCATCTCTCTTTGACAAAAAGAACTCCATAATCAGCAAATGGAATGCGATCGCATCTTCTCCAGCCCATCGAGCATGTTGAGTCCAGTACTTCGCTGCGTATCCAACTAGCGGAAGCTCTTCGAGGGTTCGAGAGGTTAAAGAGTCGGGTTTGTCAAATTGTAGAAGGTATGTGAGGCAGATCTCAGCTATGGATATATTGGCAGGTATCTCTTTGATGCTGTATCGACTGGCTCGCATCCTGTCTGACACAAGATATTCCTTGACAGAGAAATGGGCAAGTCTGATCGTATGGCGCTTTTGTCCCACTTCACCGGTCCCGATCGAGTTGTTTTCCTCGTTCGGGTGCGTAGAAGAGTCCGAGTTTTCGCTATAAACGACGGTTACAAGGCCAGGTAGGAAATTCAGTACATCTATTGGGCTAAAATATCTATCTTTATCGAACGGCGGGGAGGACTTTGAATCAATGATTGAAGCCTCTGCAAGCTCATTCAATGTAAGGGGACGCATTGAAAATGCAAGCCACTTCAAAGAGCGAATTGCTTGTGCTTGCTGATATGGGTCAATACTTGAGAGCGCTCGCTCGTATGTCTCGTCAAGACCTGCTGGGAGATCTTTTAGTGCTTGATTTACGGCGTCCCGTGACTTGGCCTTTTGAAGAGCTTTGAGCTGCAGGGCAATGTATTGAAACCTGTTAAATTAGCTTGAGATCTCAAATTGATAATAGATTGCACCATACATTCCATCAGCCTTGTCAGTCAAAGCCGCCTTTACCTCTTTTTTAGTCTCGGGTGGCCAAGTGCGGAAATCTGACGATGCAATCTTTTGGTCAATGTAGGTGCCAATATCTCGGTTGACTTCTTCACGTCGCTTCTGAAGATCAATAATCGATGTTGTCGGTCTTGAAAACAATGGCGCAAGCTCTGCTTCAATGTCCGGTTCAGGTCGACTAGTGTACAGAACGTGAAGATTGGCCAAATTCCATTTGTGAATATTTTCTAGGTGTTTCAAGAGCTTGTCTCGCTCGCCATTTGCTCGAGGACATTCATCAAGTGCGTCGACTACTATATAGACATTCTTGAAATCCTGTGTACTTGCTTGTAAGGTTTCTTCAAGTTTCTCTAGACCTGGCTGAAGATTTTTATCTCGATAAAGATGAAGATCTAGGAGAGGCTTTGGCGTATCTGGTCTTCCACCGCAAAGCTGTACGATGAGTGACCGAAGCATGTTCTCAGTGCTTTGCTTCTCTGTCTCACTGAAGCTGAAGTAGAAATAGGCTAGAGCTGTGTAAGGATCTGAACCGTACAACTTTTCGAGATGGTGAATGACCGAGGAACTAGAAGCTTGATCAGCCTCAAAGGAGATCGAAAAAGGCAAGATTCTAATGGGATAAGAAAATGAGTTATGTCTAAACTCGCATCTCGTACCTCAAGAATGACTTCCCTGCACCAGCTGCAGAAACTTATTAGCTGCATTATTCGCTCATTGGGGAATTGTACCTTTTCCATGGAGCCAGAGAAGAGAATTCGGGGCTTTCTCCCAGTTCTTGAAATCGCTGCTTTTCTCCACCAGCCAATCACCTGTCAACAATGCATAGTTTTTGCGAGCAGAATTGTAGTTTTTTGAAGGATCGACCGAGGACAGCCATTCTAGTAGCTTCTCCCGCTTGTTGTTATTCTGAGCTTGCATGATGACGCTGCGTAAGCGGGAGACTTCGTCTTCAATTGCGCTCAACCCTCTAATGCGCTGCTCGTGTTGATCATTGTGCAATTTGCACTCTTCGTCATATTTCATATCACGCCATTGTTCTTCAATAGACTTGAGCGCGTTTTCCTGCGCTTTGATCTCGGCCAGCATGTTGTCCCAGTCATTCCATTTCACCATGTCTGCCGTAACCCTCGAAAAAGTATTTTTGGAGAGAAAGCAAACGCTTGTGGCTTGGAAGCTAAGTATCTTCACATAGAGGGCTTTCAGAGCATCTCGGTAGCTAATATGAAAAGTTACGAATTCTCTCTTTGATTCGCCGTGATCGGCGGACTCGTAGCGTCGGTGGTATAAAGCTTCTCTCATGATACACCGACTTATAATAGTGGCAATGTCATCCAGGCCCTTCACACGAGCGGCTTCCTGTTTAGACGGATTCAAAACGAGCTAAGAGGTTCAGCAAATCAACCAAGGCATGGTATGGCTGGGTGTGAAGTGGCAAAGGTTGCACTTACTAGAAGCAAGACGCACACACCAGCCCATGCAATGGACCCATAAGGAGAAGGCTCTAGAGCAGTGCCGACAAAATCTTTAGCCCAGTCTATTACACCTACGACAGGCTCAACCAAATCCTTCACCACTAATTCGTGGTCTTTGAACTTTAACTTCCATTCACCCTCATCAATTTCTTTTATCTTCTGCTCTAAGAGAACCTTCATTTGCTGACATCTTTGAATTTTCCCTAATCGAGAGAACGCTATAGCTGGTGCCAAGGCGACAGCCCCGACCAGGCCCTTGGACAATTGTGCTTCATAGTCGGCAACCAAACTCTTGTCTTTCTTGCACAACTCGTTGTACGCTTCGTCCCAAAGCTCGACTATCGGCCGCGATATCAATTTCTCTACATTTTCCTCCACGATGGGTTCGGCTGCTGAAGACTGTGACGGCCGCCCTTCCAATGGCAACTTGGAACCAGCCTTGCCCTGCGACGCCCCCACATCATCGCCGTTTGCCGCAAGCGTGTTTGTGCTTGTTGTAGCTGATTTTGAAAACTTTGAAGAAGAGAAGACTTTCGTCGCTTTCGATTTGAGCCACGATGTTTTCGACTTCGAGGCTGTGTGGGCAGCGGGCCGGCCCATTGCAATCACCGTCGCGAGGCCGTCGGGAAATTTAGATTTCGAGGGATTTTCGTCGCCCCGATATCGCTTCCTTGGTTTGTGTGCCCTACAATGAGATTGATTCAGATATTAGGGTGTACCTTCAAGAGCCGAGAGAGATCTGAGGCGAGTAAGTTGTCAATATCTGCAAACCCTTGTTGCCTTGTGCGGCAATACAAACTGTTTGTGTCAAGAGTAATGAAAAAGCCACTGAGCGCCAACGTAAAACCACCTAATCTAGACCTCAGGCAGACCTTTGAAATAAAATGAAGCTTTTGATGATTTCAAGAACTTTTAGGTAGTTTATTAATAAAATTGAAGCTATTGATGATCCCTAAACTCCCTTTGCTATATCTAAATCAGTTGCCTCTAAGTCAAGCCAATCTCTAGTCTCTCCTAAGACATCGCCATCTTGATATAGCCAGCCCTTATACTTATTATCGTCTTCTAATAATATTACCATTGCAATATGCCGTATAATACGCTTAATCCAGTCCTGAATTCATTCCTGCGACATGCCTCTCCAGCATTTCTTCCATGCTGTCTTTGCCTCCTTCCTGGTGCTGGGTACACCTCGCTTTGTAGTTTCTTGCTTCACCTATATCTAACATAGCTCAATTATGTTGAGATCGGGTGAATTGCTAGGCCAGAGTAGTCTCAAAATAGAATGTAAATCATAGACTAGTTCTTGCTGAAAGTGGGAAGCGCGGGAAGAGCAGTTGTCTTCCTGAACGACTGAGTTAGGCCTCTCGATTTGACACTGTTTTGCAAAAGGTATCAACTTTGGTTGAATGACCTCTCGTCAATACTGAATATAGCATCAATTCCATCAGCTTTTCCAGTCCTTTTCATGGCTCTACGCTTTGTTGTATATTTCCAGGTTGGCTTTCTTCTACTATGGTTTCTGTTGACATTCAGATGGCGAATTGCTGTCTCCAACTCCCACTCAATTCTGTTGGAATCACGAGGTTATAAGTAGTGATTGTAAATGCGCAGCATAGAACTGATTGAATTGCTTAATGATCTTGTATGGACGTGAGTCCGTATTTCTATACATTAGTTGTGGCAAAGCAGCTGTATCGCTGTCACCACCTAGCTAGTTGCCACTGACATGATAGCTGAAAGCTCAGCTATGGATGTCCTAATTGCCACTCTGTACAGCTAGTGTGGAGGGAATGAATGGGTGTGCCGTCGAAGTGCACGATCGTCAGGGCAACAGGTAGGGCAGCGTACAAGCTCGAAGCAAAACCCACAGAAGGAACGACTGTATTCCGTGTCCGTAAAGAAAGAACTGTCCAAAAACCCGTATATCGTCCGTAAATTCTCTCTGTGTCCGTAAAACCTCTAATCTCGTCCGTAACTAATTCCTATAACAATCACTTGTTCTGTGCACATCTGTAAAAACGTCTATTCCAAATCTCTGATCCCGTTGTGGATGCTTCCTTCTCTCTCTACGGAGAGTCTACAAGCTAACTAAATACACTAATATCCTTAAAGTCAACTATCGCCTAAATCATGTGATTTTTATAGGGGACCACGGAACCCTAGTCATGGGGTTTGCGGTCCACTATAGCGGTAATTCCCACAAATTCGAGCGCTCATTTTGTGAATACCATTATACTCATCTATTCCTTCTGAGCTGCTTTCTTTTCCGTAGCAGTCTCCTTAGCTCAAATGTGGTAAGGCCCCTCACGATCCTAAGAAAAGGCACTCTATCACATAAATTCAGAAGCCTTCTTCTAGCGGGGCCAACAACTTCGGCAATTAATGCTTAAGTTCGCTCTAAGGTTCGAAGCTTTAGACGGCCAGAACGAGGTGTATCTATAAGATGCAAGTCATATAAAATAGGAGAAACCTTATAGTTATAACTATAAGATTTTATAATATATTTCTAACGATATATAGCAGATTTTGTTACATTCCATCGCTCACAAATGGTATCTATTGGAATACCAACATCAAAAAGAGTGACACACTGTACGTGAAGGGCAAGGCTATATCACTAGTATATCTTTTTACAGCAAAGGACTAACTTACCCCTACTATGTTCCAAACCTAATATTGTTGAGGGATGGAATGGATGTGCCGTCGAAGTGCACGATCGTCAGGACAATGGGCAGGTCAGCGTAGGCTCCGGAGGTGCTTAGTGGAGGGAATACGGTCAAAATCCCCAAACTACACACAATGTATAGGCGTAGCACGCAACCGAGTGACTAGCACTGTAATAAACGTAGGAAAAGACAGTATTCAGTGTCCGTAAAACTCTCCCAAAGTCCCGTAATCCTTATGGTAGTCCTTATAGTAATCACTCGTCCGTAAAAGCGTCCGTAAAACCTGTCCCTACCCGTAAGGATGTCCATGAAAAGAGGCCCTCGAACTGGACTGAATATATCAATGCCCCTGGTACAGGAACAACTATTGCTCATATCAGGTGATTTTCCGGGAGCGACCGCAAAATCATGCCACGATATCTGAATGAAAATTTGTTTAAGGCCTATAACCATAAGCTTAATTTAAAGCCTTAAATAAGTTCTTTCGTTTGATCTAACTAGACTTTGAAACAAAAATTTGTTTGGTAGTTAAGACTTAGTCTAAACATAGTAGATTTATAAGGGAACTTACTTTATTAATGTCGCTCTAAGCACTTAGCTAGTTATATATTGTGGTAGAGTTCCGTGGTCCCCTATAAAAGTCACATGATCAGGGCCTGCACTAGGGTATTTATGTATTTATCTAGCTCGTAGACTACCTTCGAGCACCATTATCACCTTTATAATAATCCTCTATGGGTCGTACGGGTCGGACAGTTTGTTTTTACGAGACGTTTACGGGCGCGGATTAGTTTTGTGGGTATTAATAGGAAGTTTTACGGACATGGAATACAGTCTTTTTTTTTGTGTGTTTTGAGCGTTGCCTCTGTCCCTATTGCCAGCTATTCCAGGCTTCAAGCTCGTGCACTGTCCTACTTGTTGCCTTGACGATCGTGCACTTCGACTGCACACCTATTCATTCCCTCCACAATATAATAGGTGATTAGATACTAATCTAAAGCTTTTCTTTTATTGCAAATTTTTGTACTTTAGCTTAGAAGCCTGCTTATTACTATACTTAGCAACTTTTCCCAACTAGGTATGCCTAAGGCTAATTTAAACGTCTAACACTTACTCTGCTATCTATGCTATTACTGTAGTGGGGGTTTCGTGGCTACCTACGATAAATTACCTGATCTGAGCAATAGTTTTCTTGTACCTAGAGCATTAATGTATTTTAGTTAGTTCTTATTGGATATAACGTTCCATTTCTCTCATTTGTGTTCTCATATATCGAAAATGCCTCACACTTAAGGCGAATACCTTCAGCTTCTCTTATGTAAACTGTTTCAGAGACAACTCCTTAAACCCCTATTCTCGTGGGGATAGATAGATTGATCTCGACATGCAATTCAATATATTCAAATCGATGAGTTTGTTCCAAAGAACCGCCCAAGACCTAGTTGAGAACTCAACAGTTCTAGGACCTCGTTCTCATGGATATTGAAAAAGGGGGTAGCTAGGACTAGTGGACGGGACGATAGACGGATAGGACTAAAGATTGGGAAACAGAGTTTTACGGATATGGACAGGGCCGAGCGACTACTATAAGGATTGCCATAAGGATTTACGGACACAGGTTGGGCTTTCACGGACCTTTAAATAGATCTTTACGGATACAGAATGCAGTCTTATCAGACTTCAATAGATCAAAGAGAATATTCAGGGAGATCCAGCTCTTGAGTTTGATCTGATCTATCTATCCTAATGGGATTCTGGTGCGCTATATACCCATAGTAGGGGCAGCAGAGTAGTACTAACACCGGACCTGACAGCATCCGATAATGGTGATGCTGTCGATCATACATCTATCCATGCCCCAATGCCAGGTTGTAGGCTGACATCATCGTCACGTGCTCAGGTTGACAAGTCTCCTCTTTCTTTTGGGCTTTTGGGCTCTATTCCTTCTGCTGAGCACCTCTAAAGCGTACACTGACCTAGCTATTGTCTTGACGACTGCAATTCGACGGTACTTCCATTCTATCCCTCCATATTATCTTAATCGTCTTAATCATCTTAAATATCGTAATCTATAAAGAAATTACTTGTTCCACCTATTTTAGCGTTATATAATTTAACACCCTCTCTTTTAATATCCTTAACACTAATGCCTTAACTTAATTAAACGTTGTATATGCTATTAAATAACGGCAAATGATTAACCTACCACCCCACTAATTATAATGACTGTACTGTGTAATGCACATGAAACTGCAAAGTACATAATAACAATAATATAGAAAACAAATATCTTGCATCCTAATTAACTTACTTTGCCCTAAACATTATTGTTCTTATTTTAGTCTTCTTATCTGATTGGCTAAGGGCTGGTGTTTTGTGTTATTTCAGACATGCTGAAAGGCACTAGAACATTAGTGATGTGCAGCTTGGAATTAAGCGATTAAGAGCCTAAAAAGGCCTTGCCTCAACCGTCAGTTAATATAATATCGTGCGTAGTTAGCGAGATGTGTTGCGAATGCGATTCAATAATAACCCTAAATGATAGTGATTAACGGTCACATCGTGTGCTAGTAAAGTGTTATGAAAGCGTAACCTGAGAAATGCTAGTTATTTAGAATAGAATAGAGGATACGCAAGAAACACTAGATTCTGTAGGCAGCTGTAGAGTCCGTTGTTAAACGCTCTAGAATTCAGGGTGGTAGGTTAGTCATTTGCTGATTAAATAAGCTACTAGTTAGCACTAAAAGCTTACTGTCTGTAAGACTGCCAGTCACATAGGGTCCCCAGTATGGAATTAACAGGTTATGATACGGTACTATGGTGTCACATGTACAGGATATATAGATGGGCCTCTAGAATGACACTCGCGGTAACCGGCTGGATAAACTATGCTCCGTAGCGTTCTGACACCGATTATTGTTACGCTGCACGTGACTTAATTTACTTCCTCTCTAGATTTGGAGGGCAGGCTACCAGATATTTCCCCTATATACCAAAACAGGTAATAGATCCCTTAGGTATTGATGTAACGAAACGATGGTTGGCTGAAATAAAATCCACTTAATCTACGCAGATTTCCGTGTAATCATTTCAAAGCATATCCTTACACGCAAGTCGCTACATACGCCGCATGATAGGATTGCCACGATTCAAAGATTTAAGCCTAGGGTTTCTCGGGGATAAATCTGTTGAAAATAAAGCCGATGTACTACAAAGAGTAGAGACCTCGTGACTTGCTCTATGCGGGCGGAATCGGCAAAGACCACGCTAGTCAGCTTCAGGTGAGGCTAATTTTGGAGCTTCAGCGTCACGACCATTTCGAGGCCTCAGCTTTAACAACTCCCTTCCAGGACGCCATTGACTTCCGCAACCATGCGACGGACCTCCAGGCTACTCGCGGCAGTCAAGCCAGCTCGATATCTAGAGGCCGGCGCCCCGACTGGCCTCACAGGACTCTTCACACACCCGTCACCGCGGTCGACTCTCATCTACCTATACTCCAGCACCCTTGACAAGCTCAAGCAGCTCCCAGAGTCATCAATCTACCGTCAATCAACTGAAGCACTCACTAAGCACCGCCTCAAAATCGTAAATTCTGTGGTACCTGCCGGCTTCGAGGAATGGTCGGCAAAAGCAAAGAAGATCATTGCAGAGCATCCAGAAGTGTTCAACACTCCAGAAGGTGGGGTGGACTATGATAAGGGTAGACATTTAAAGGAGACATTTGACGGGCGGAGCTTTGTCACAACCAAGCTTGATATAGAGCTTGATGATACCGTTAATGAATGGGATGGAGAGGAGGACCTTGAACCGGAATTGGAAGGCACAAGGAGCAGAGCAGAGAGGAAGGGACAGTCTGTATTAGGGATGAAGAGGCCTGGAGAGGATGAAAAGCAGGTCAAATGGGACCCTGAGCCGCCACTCAGTGCTGATCAGTATGTTGAAGCACACTTTACATGTTGCAAACACTAACAGTTTCACAGAATCTCCGAAGTTGAGAACCAGATTGGCGCAGGCTTGATCGAGGAGGTTATTCAAGTGGCAGAAGGAGAACTGAAGCTCGTAGGAGTAATGGCGAAGGCGAAAGTGTATGGACACAATGCCGCACTTCCCTAAGATCTACGAACGATGCTAATAATCTCTTTTAGATGGGAAGACCTCGAGGAGAAGCCAGCGGAGGGTCAATGGACGTACTTTTCTCGCGGGACTGACACGGGATCGACACAACCACCCCCTCAAACTAAATAGAGGCCGAACTCAATAGAGGATGGCAGCTATGCGAAAAGGACTTACTACAATGTAAATATACAAGAAGTATGGCATGTGGCGATCACTTCGCAAAAGAACTACATATTCTGATCATAAAAGTCTCTTTGAATGGCAGTGAGCAACATGACTCGAACTGTTCGTTGACAGGCTATATAGTGATGACTACGCATGCATATACCGGGCTGCCCTGGCAGCTAACGAATGCATGAATAACGGCATTCTAGTCGAGGGGTTCAAGGCAGGCATAGCACGACCTATGAGAACGGACTCTCAAAGGCAAGAAACCCTCCGACGGCAAAAGATTTAATAACAACAAGAAGCTAAAGTTTGTACGTAATACATCTCATACTTAATGCCCGTCTTGCCAGTATCTTTAGTTTCTTTACAAAAATACTTCCTCGGCTTCCTGGTACCCTTCTTCGACTGTGTGACGCCATTCTTGGGGACAAATCGGTAATGCATTTCGAAGCGTAATTCCAAACTGAGAAGGGTGTACTGTACATACAAAGCATGACCGCAAAGGAAGACGTATATTGGCAGAGCTCTTCGACACTGGTGAGGGTGAGATTGAGACAGCCTAGCCCTTATGTGTGCTGTCACGGCCCAATATTTACAGACATATCAGTGGGGAGCCGTGCACAGGCCAATATCTTACGACCATCATCAATTGGCCGAGCACAGGGTGCCACAATTAATTCCTAGCATGAAAATATGTCACATTTGGGAAATACCCAGATAAAAAGAGCATGTTCGTCATTGCACACGTGGCAGAATGACTACAACAGGAGAAACGATGGCACCGGCGACGGAAGGGGAATCGACAACAGGAATAGAGAGAGCAACAACCACTTTGAAGTGAAAGTTAAAGCTCTCTTCCTTCGTCTTTAAATGTTATATGATCTTGGCTGGGAGTTGAATAGTGGGCTTGTTGCTGTCGGTTCGAAGCTTAGACAGTCACAATCAGAAGGAACCAAATGTAGCATTATTTGGTGTCAAAATATGGATCTATTTCCGTAGACAAGGAAATCTATAACTTTGCAACTTGTGCATATTCGGGGGGATGTGCAATGAATTGCGTGCGGCGCATGCGTATTATGGATAGTTGAAATGTGTATTGAAGTCCAAGCCAGGTTCATGGGCGTGACAGCCATGTCAGCCAGACTTAGATGAGCATATTAAACGGCTATGGAAGAGAAGTATCCGGCAAATGACGAGACATTGCTGATCCTAAGAACCAATGCATGGATGGGGATGTAAATGCGTGATCATCGACGAGTTCTCTTTTGAGCGAAATCAATGATGTCGAATGACGGCTGCAAATGAAACCTGGGATGTGAATGCGAAGTGTGCGCCGGCTTTCGGTAAAGACTTAAATCTGATATGGATACTTGTTGTGCTGCTCGTAATATTAGAGTCACGCTGCGACTGAAGGCAGCTTTTGAGATAAGTGGGGAGATAAAGTATGCAAAGGGTAAGGCGGTAATATAAACGGAGACGACAAGCTCGGGGACTCATGCCATTAACTGATGTAGGATTATTGCCAGTACTTTCACAGGTTAGTAAGGGTAACGAGAAGGAGTTGAAATCCTCTTACCATATTCCATTTCAGGTTGTTGTGGACCTGAGGGAGAAGCTGGTTTCCGTTAAATGCATCCTGCAAATGCAGGCGGGCTCTTTCGCCGATCTGATCGGCATAGTAAACTGCCAGGGTTAGCCAACGTGAAGAAAATGGGAGAGACGGACTCACTCGGAGGAACCACAGCGACGGATGTAGTAGCGCGAGCATACGTAGAACAAAGTTCATAAGTAAGACTATGGAAGACGTCGACGGAGAGATTATTCTCGTCAACTTTTGTGTTAAAAGTCAGCAAAAGCTTATATTGCATCCTTGAAGAGCCTTACCGATGGAGACATAACGTGTTGGTCTCTTGGTTCCTATAAGGTCCTTCTGACTAATAAGGTAGGCGTCGTTTCTTGAGGAGCTATTTTCTATGACAGTGCCGGGAGGAACATTCCTGTAAGTTGTCAGCAATTTGCTTAATTATCTTAGAGACGGATTGAATCCTACCCAAGCTTTGTGGCTAATCCACCTTCAGCGAAGAATCTCGTATGGTGTCTTTTTATAGCCACAATAATGGTGATCTTTGTACCAGAGTTCTGGCACAGTCGGCGAAGCTCGCGACCTTCATTATCACGAATCGCTTCGAACTCGCTCTCGCTGGCTCCATCCCTGTAGTAGATGATATGTTCGGGTAGCAGACCGTTATTCTTCTGCTTATATCGGGTGAGTAGCTCCTTGAACATAGCCCCTGCATGAACTATGGTATTGGTGTTAGTGCTTTGTTGCATGCTGGCGATACCTGTATAAGCTATGTGAACTGGTCAGCTTTCGAATGAGTAGGCAATGGCGAGGAAATCTTGCTGCATCAACAATTTCATGCAACCGACTTACCAGTACAATATTGGTCCCATGTAGCGCAAAGAGCAGCTGCTGTGGGTGGCGGAGGATCACGCTTTAGGGCTGAGGGGCTGCCCGAAGAAGTGTCGCCGCCTATAAGCATCCATCTGGCCTGCGTAAAGAAGGGCTGAGGGACTGTGCAGTTTGTCCCACCGAGTTTTACATTAACCTGCATTTATTAATCAGCAACCATAGAGGGCGAGGCAGAGTTACTAACCTTCATCGAGATGTTGGCAAGATATTGTGCAAGGCCTCGATCCCTGAACACCTTTTCGGCTACCATTACCTGTGAAGCAGTACCTTGAACAACATCCAAGGCTTGCTTGATTGAGTGATAAACTGGAATGGAGCTTGCCTTCAATATGATGAGGATTAAGTCCGGCGGACAGCGGAAGTCTTGGTTTGCTTTGGCAATTGCATCACGGAAGATAATTTCCATATCGCCCTGCGGATTGCCAGCGAAGATCAATGGGGGATCCATAGGAACAGACATTCCTACTGCACGGAAGCCTTGAATGATCTCGCGTCCAAGATTTTCCAGTCTATCAACTTGTGGGGTGAATGAAATCAGTACCCACGATTTGATCGTCGCAGGCTACGTTTACGGTTAATAAAGAGCATTCAACTAGACCAAGATGGGCGTACCCGCAAGAATTTAAGTCCACGGAGATTCCAGGATCCATCTCGTGGCGATATCGTGCTCGATCCATATGTCAGCTGTGGGGCATCTAGTACGGCCTAAGAGGTTTAGCTTGGTGGCTAAGTTGCACAAGGCAATGCAAAATTGAGAAACTTACTGCATGTACCTGCATCATCTTTGGGTCTACGGATAAGCCATGAGCCCGGATGGTTTGATTTTGATGCCATGCTAAGTTCCGTAAGTTTGCATCTATTTGCTGTCGCCGTATGAACGCGGAAGTGGTCGCGAACTTTATGAAATCCGAGGTGATTTGTCCTTGCAGGACACCTCTGTACCTTTCGCCTGTGATGTGTTAGTATGGAACTAACTTTGAGTCGACAGAGTAAGATACCTGAGGCTGTGAAGCACAACTCTAAAGGTATATCACCTTCCCTTGTGTGCGCTAGCGGAAGACTGGGATATAAAAGCTTAATACTGTATTTCCGATGAAAGTAATCTGCCACAGATATTGGCTGTATTGTATCGCCATCAAGGCGTTCATCGAATATTGTTGAGAGTGCATCTTGGCCCGACCAAGAGAGAAACTTCATTTTCTTCGCATTTCTGGCAGCACTGAGATGTCGAACATTGAAGTAGCAGCCCAGCAGCATACCGCAAGCTTGGAAAAATTGGCCAGGATTGGAGAGAAAGCGTTGCTCTAGATTCCGAGGGGATCTCTCACCGGCCAAAGCACAGACACAGTCAATAAGGGTAAGGCCCGGAGTCCAGAACGGAGTTGTAGCCGTATCGACGCAGAGGGACAGACGTGAAAATCTCAGCTGTACCGTTTGGTATATACCTGAACGACTGTTAGTAAGCCTATCCTGGGAAGTCATACAGGCAGTTCTGGTTGGGACTTACCCCTAAGAGCCTCTAGAACCCCGCCTGTGGAAGCCAAGGTCATGGAGGTCTCCTTGGAGCGCTGGAAGAAAGCGTTGCTGTTTGGCCGGGAAATCATTCTTCTTGCGGGATCATCACGGAACAGGGCATTGAGCCATTTGAACATGCTCTCGAGGCTAGGGTTCCCCGTCGGGTTCAAATCAATGCGGCCATTTTGGAGGTAATTGACGAGACCACGAATATCAAGCGTCCCAACGTTTCGAATGTCAACTTCTACCTCATTAGGCTTGCCGTCTCTACGTGCGCCTAATGAGATGGCGGTAGAACGAGCCTCTCCAATAGGAAAGAGCTCCTTGGGAGACCAGCCCAGTGAGACGCCATCGAACACGAAGTAAGGACCAAGGAAATCCACTAGTGCATTATTAATTAAAACTTTTGCTAGCTGCGCTGCCGTAACCTTGTCGCTGCCTTTGGCCTGAGACGATTCGGGTACTCTAAATCGAAGATCATATCTAGTAAAAGTTAGTACCGGTTGAGGAGACTTAAGAGAAGCTCTCTCACTGGTAGATCTTAATGACGGGCAAGCACTGAATTACATGGTGATTCGCAAAGACCATGGCCCGTCTGCCGATTGTGCCTCTAGAAATATGTTCCTTGTATGGAACCTCTCTGCCAGTTCCGTCTGGAAACGGAGCCGATGCTGGAAGGGGAGGGAGGCTTGATGCGGAGCTGGCGCTGTTTATGCTACCTTCCCAGCCTCCGCGACCGCCAAAGCCGCTGCGAGAGTCATCCCGTAAACTTCTACTGCTTTCATGGCTGCTGGTGCCGTCTGCTAGTTGTTAGCATATGTGGCAATGCGTTGGACTTGACATGAAAGGATATAAATCTCCGGTACTCACCTCTGCGAAGCTCCCCACCGGCACGTCCTGGGGAGCGAGATCGTCGACGTTCCTGGTCTCTATTGCCTTGGTGATCTCTGTTATCATCACGGCTACCTCCAGCATTGTTCCGCCCACTGCGATAATCATCGTGCCTACGATCGTATCTTCCGCGGTCATCTCGGCCACGGCAACGATATCCAGACATTTTGTGGGAATTGACTTGTGTCTATTGATAGTCGGTTCAGAGGTTATGGGAGACAAATCAATTTGAATTTATTACTTACGTAGTAATTTTTGCTCAACTGGGATTGCCTTGACCTATTTTGAAATGCCTAGCTTAGATGAAATGAAGTTGAGAAATTGGAATAACACTCCAAGAGATGAAGGAGTCAAGAGACAAATAAGCTGAAGAGGAATAGAAGGTTGCCGTGATTGTAGAATAGTCAAGGTGGTGAAGACAGGTGAAGAATTCTCGTGCGGTTTCTTTGGGAGAAGGACCAGATAGATATGCAGGTGGTCAGAAGAAATTGAAAGGAGAATGAAAGTGAGATTATGATAAGATTTGAGATACAAGATAGGGTTGAGATAAATGGAGGAGTTCCGAAAGACTGATAGGGAAAGTACCTTTGGGGAGGATTCAAATGAGACTTATATGACGGGACCTGAATATGCCGGTGTTGGATCTCTGAATGAATCTGTCTGAAACGTTGGAAGGAAGTAGATTTATTACTTACGCTAGGTGCAGATGTGAGAAGACCTACTAAGAAGTCGAAGCTTGGAAGAGCTTGTGGAAGTTGTCAGAGGAGGTTGATTGTGAAAGGAAAGGTTGATAACGAAAGAGCAAGGTCGAAAGTAGCGAAGGGATATATTTGGTGAAGGTGATGGAGGAAGGTGAAAGTAAAGGAGAAAGTTGGAGAGAAGACTGAAGATGAAGGAGAGAGTTTACGGTAGAGGAGGAATACAGTTTTGTGGGAAGGATGGGGAGAGTTACCACGCTTAAAGCCTCTCAACTTTGGCTATTCTATGAGGTCATCTTTAAGTGGTTGTTTGAGTAAGTTCTCTGATACTTAACACTTCCTTCTCCTCCTCCCTTGCCTCCTCACCACTTCCGTCCTTCCACCATGGCTTGATCCATCCAACT
>Ga0335074_10005421_pt1 | contig 17637 bp, 18 predicted proteins | sample Lox_Sample_23_FD_206715 | JGI IMG/M metagenome (GOLD analysis project Ga0335074, IMG submission 206715) | Soil microbial communities from Loxahatchee National Wildlife Refuge, Florida, United States - Lox_Sample_2.3 | ecosystem: Environmental > Terrestrial > Soil > Wetlands | place: USA... | reverse complement strand
GTGATCGGGCTTGACCATCAGGTCGAGGTCGTTGTCGGGCTCGGGCCCGCCGCGAACCCAAGCCGCCATGCTTCCGCCGAGCATGAACTCGACGTCGACGTCTCGCAGCACGGTGACGGCGACCTTGGTGGTCTCGATCACGGCCTTGAAAGCGTCCCGGTGGCGCATGCCCTATCGAGGTACCCGGGAAACGGGTAGTTGAATGCGGGTATGCCAGAGCATCGCAACGGAGGGCGCACGAGCTGTCTGCGGATCGCGGCCGCGGGCGACATGCACTGCTCCGAATCGCGCCGCGACGAGATCCGGCGGTCGGTCTCGGCGCTGAACGGGGTGGCGGATGTGGTCCTGCTGGCCGGCGATCTGACCACGCACGGCGAGCCCGAGCAGGGCCAGGTCCTGGCCGATGCCTGCGCCGCGCTCGAGGTCCCGGTGTACGCGGTGCTCGGCAATCACGATTGGCACGCCAACCGCCACGACGAGCTCGTTGCGGTGCTCGAGTCAGGCGGGATCCGGCTGCTCGACCGCGCCTGGCAGATCTGCGAGACGGGCGGCCTGCAGGTCGGCATCGTCGGCCTGAAGGGATTCGTGGGCGGCTTTCCCGGCTCGCATCTCCCCGACTTCGGTGAGCCCCTGCTGCGCGAGGTCTACCACGAGACCACGCTGGACGTCCGGGCGCTCGACCGGGGCTTGCGCGAGGTCGCGATGTGTCCGGCGCGCATCGTGCTGCTGCACTACGCCCCGTCCGAGCAGACGATCGAGGGTGAGCCACCCGGGATCTGGGGCTATCTGGGGACCGACCGGCTGGCACCCCCGATCGCCGAGCACGAGCCCGACCTCGTCCTGCACGGGCACGCCCATGCCGGTACGTTCGAGGGAGCGATCGGCAAGGTCCCGGTCTATAACGTCTCGGTGCCGGTGATCGGACGGGATTTCTGGCTGTTCGAGCTCGACATCCCGTCCCCCGCGCACGCACCGATCCACTGAAAGGAGCTGCGAATGGAACGCGACGAACGCAACAGCCCGCCTCCTGCTGAGGACCGTGATCCCCACCACGAGCTGAACAACCCTGCCGACAGTCCCGACCCGACCGAATGGCCGGATCCGTACGACAAGCGGCCTGACCCTCGGGATCCGGAGGCCGACGACGAGCCGTTCGGTGACGAGTCCCACACCCCGACCGGCGCCACCAGCACCAGCGAGCCACACCCCGATCAGGACCTGCAGGCGGAGGAGCGAGCCGAAAGACTCCAGCGCGACAAGCTCGACGACTGACGAGAGGAAAGGTGGCCATGCCCCGTTTGAAGGACAAGGTCGCCCTCATCACCGGGGGCGAGAGTGGAATCGGACTGGCGACGGCCCGGCTGTTCGTGTCCGAGGGCGCTGTCGTGCACCTCGTCGGGATCGACGAGTCCAGGCTGGGCTCAGCTGTCGGCGAGCTCGGACCGGACAAGGCGCTCTCGTCGGTCGCCGACGTCACCGACGAGGACGCGGTGGCGCGCGCCGTCGCCGCGGGGGTGGATCGCTACGGGCGATTCGACGTCGTCGTTAGCAATGCGGGCATCAGCGGGGAGATGGTCCCGATCGTCGACTACCCGTCCGAGGTGTTCTCGCGCACCCTCGCGGTCCACGTGCTCGGTGCCTTCCACGTCCTCAAGCACACGATTCCGCACATCCCCGACGGCGGCAGCGTGATCATCACCTCGAGCGTCGTCGGTCTAATCGGACCACCCGGGGCCTCTGCCTATGTCTCGGCCAAGCACGCCCAGGTCGGACTTATGCGGACCGCGGCCAAGGAGCTCGCGTCCCGCCGCATCCGGGTGAACACGATCCACCCGGGTCCGACCTCGACACCGTTCCAGGACGACATCGAGATGCGCGCGACGCATTTGCCACAGGAGGAAGCCGCGAAGGCCTTTGACGGGATGATCCCGCTCGGCCGTCACACCACCGTCGAGGAGATCGCGCACGGGATGCTTTATCTCGCCGCCGACGAGAGCGCGATGGTCACCTCCCACCGGCTGTCGATCGACGGCGGCATGAGCGGCTGATCGATCCGGAGGGAAGTGGGTACGCGCCCGGCAGGATTTGAACCTGCGGCCTCGCGCTCCGGAGGCGCGCGCTCTATCCCCTGAGCTACGGGCGCTTACTCCAAAGGAGCTTACCGTGCAGATCGCTGTGATCTCGGACACCCACCTGCCGCGGGGCAGCCGGCGGCTGCCCGAGGACTGCGTGGCCCGCCTGGAGACAGCTGATTTGATCGTCCATGCCGGCGACCTGATGACGCTGCCGGTCCTGCGCCAGCTCGAGTCCTGCGGTCCGGTGATCGCCGTGCACGGCAACGTTGACGACGCCGCGGTGCGCGAGGCGCTTCCCGCGATCGCATCGCTCGAGGTCGCCGGGGTGACGATCGCGGTGCTGCACGACGCCGGCCCGGCCAAGGGGCGCCTCGAGCGGATGCGCCGGCGGTTCCCGGACGCCGATGCCGTGATCTTCGGCCACTCGCACCTGCCGCTTCACGAGCGGGCTCGGGACGGCTTTCAGATCTTCAACCCCGGTAGCCCCACCGAACGGCGGCGCGCGCCCGGGCACACCATGGGCATTGCGACCGTGGAGGCCGGGCGGGTCAGGTTCGAGCTCATCGCCGTGGGCTGACAGACTGGACCGGATGGACCTCTCGGTCTTCTTCGCGGGCACCGGCGGTTCGATCCCCACTCCGCGCCGCGGGCTGCCCGCGGTGCTCGTCCGCCGGGGCGGCGACCGCATCCTGTTCGACTGCGGCGAGGGAACGCAGCGCCAGCTGGTGCAGTCGGTGGGCCTGACCGAGCTGACCGAGGTGTTCCTGACCCACTACCACGCCGACCACTGGCTCGGCCTGCCCGGGCTGCTGAAGACGTTCGATCTGCGCGCCCGCGAGCGGCCGCTGGCAATTCACGGACCGCCGGGCCTGCGCGAGCTGATCACGCTGGCGATGCGCGTGGCCGGACGCGTGCGCTTCAACCTCGAGCTGGTGGAGCTCGGGCCCGGCGACGTGCTCCCGCGCGACGGATACAACATCGCGCCGGTTCCGGTGGCGCACCGCGTCTCGAATGCCCTCGGCTACGTCCTGTATGAGGAGCCGCGGCCTGGCGAGTTCGATCCCGACGCCGCGACCGCGCTGGGCCTGGTCGAGGGACCTGAGTTCGGCCTCCTGCAACGGGGAGAAGTGGTCCGGGGAGTGCTTCCCGAGCAGGTGCTCGGGCCACCCCGCCCCGGGCGCAAGATCGTGCTGTCCGGCGACACCTCGCCGTGCGAGACGCTGGCCGTGGCCAGCCACGAAGCCGATCTGCTCGTGCACGAGGCGACCTTCTCTGAGGAGGAGCACGATCGGGCGGCCGAGACCGGCCATTCGACGGCCGCCCAGGCGGCGACGCTGGCCCGGGACGCGGGCGTGACCGCGCTCGCGCTCGTGCACTCCTCGACGCGCTACCCGCCCGGGGTGCTGCGCGATGAGGCGCGGGCGATCTTCCCCCACACGGTGCTGCCGCGCGATTTCGACACCGTCGAGGTCCCCTTTCCCGAACGCGGCGAGCCCGAGTTGATCCATTGGTCGGACCGGCTCCCGGACGAGGGAGCCTCCGAGGGAGCCGAGGAGACCGAGCCGGTGGGGGACACCGCACGGTGAGCACCGGGACGATCGACCGGTTCGAGACGGCTCGGATGGTCCTGGAGCGGGTGGCGTTCGACCAGGCTCCCGAGCACCTGCGCCTGCTCCTCGATCCGCGCGTCTCGAGCACGCTGTGGCCGCGCCGAGGGTCGCCGACCGAGGCCGAGATCCTCGACGGACTGCTGGCCAAGATCGAGCACTGGGAGCGTCACGGCTTCGGCATGTGGCTGCTGCGCGATCGCCAGACCGGGGAGATGGTCGGGCGCGGTGGCCTTCAGTACACGTATACGGCCGGGCTGAACGACGTCGAGGCCGGTTGGGCAGTGGTGCCGGAGCGCTGGGGGCAGGGCTTCGCTACCGAGCTGGCCCAGGCTTCGGTCGAGGTCGGCTTCGAACAGCTCGATCTGCTCGAGATCATCGCCTTCGCCCTGCCGACGAACATCGGCTCCCGGCGAGTGATGGAGAAGGCTGGCTTCAAGTTCGAGCGGGACATCATCCACGCCGGCCTTCCGCACGTGCTCTACCGCCGTCGCCGCGAGCGATAACCGACCGATCCCCAAGGGTGGTCGAGAAAACGTCCTCCTGGTTCGTTTTCTCGACCAGCCTCAGCCTCGACCCGCCTTCGTCCGCCGAGACCCCTGTTACGCTGAGTTGAGTCGGCCCCTTTAACCCGGTCCAGTGAGGCCAGGAAGGAGCGCGTGAAGATGGGAACGGTCGTGCTCGACCGCGATGACATGCGCCGCACGCTGGTGCGGATCGCTCATGAGATAGCCGAGAAGAACCCGGACGGCGCGGTGGCGCTGGTCGGGATACACCGACGCGGGGCGGTGCTGGCCCGGCGGCTCCAGACGCTGACCAGCGAGCTGCTCGAGCCGGGTGTGCCACTCGGCGACCTCGACATCTCCTTCTACCGAGACGACTACTCGCTGCGGCCCAGCGCGCCCGTCGTCCACTCCACCCACCTCGACTTCCCGATCGACGAGCGCACGATCGTGATCGTCGACGACGTGCTCTACACCGGGCGAACCGTCCGCGCGGCGATCGACGCGATCTTCGACTACGGCCGGCCGGCCCGCGTTCAGCTGGCGGTGCTGGTCGATCGCGGCCACCGCGAGCTCCCGATCCGTCCCGACTACGTCGGAAAGAACATCCCTACCTCCCAGGAGCAACGAGTGAACGTTTGTGTCGAGGAGATCGACGGCGAGGACGAAGTGAGAATCGAACAGACACAGGCCGTCGCATGACCCGGATCGGAACGCACCTGCTCTCGATCGACGATCTGGACCGGGCCTCGATCGAGCGGATCCTCGATCGAGCGGAATCGTTCGACGAGGTGTCGGGCCGGGAGATCAAGAAGGTCCCCGCGCTCCGCGGCCGCACGATCGTCAACCTCTTCTACGAGTCGAGCACGCGCACCAGTTCGAGCTTCGAGCTCGCGGCCAAGCGGCTCAGCGCCGACGTGGTCTCGATCCGCTCGCAGGGGTCGAGCGTCGACAAGGGCGAGTCGCTCAAGGACACCGTGCAGACCCTGTCGGCGTACGACCCGGCGGCGATCGTGATCCGCTCGCCACACGCGGGCGCCGCCGGCCTCGTCGCGCGGTGGACCCCGGCGGCGGTCATCAACGCTGGCGACGGCAAGCACGAGCATCCCACTCAGGCGCTGCTCGACGTGTTCACCCTGCGGCGCCGGCTCGGCGCGCTCGACGGGACGAACATCTGGATCGTCGGCGACGTCCTCCACTCCCGGGTGGCGCGCTCGGACATCCTGGCCTTCACCCGGATGGGCGCGAACGTCACCGTGTGCGGGCCGCCGACGCTGATCCCGCGCGAGATCGAGGCGCTCGGTTGCGAGGCGGCGACCACGCTCGAGCGGCTGGGCGAGGCCGACGTGGTCTACGTCCTGCGCATGCAGCAGGAGCGGATGCGCGACTCGTTCGTGCCCTCGCTGCGCGAGTACGCAGCGCGCTACCAGATCACCCCCGGAAGGCTGCTCCCTGGACAGCTGCTCATGCACCCGGGACCGGTCAACCGCGGGGTTGAGCTCTCGGGTGAGGCGATCGACTCGCCCCAGGCACTGATCGGCGCCCAGGTCAGGGCGGGGGTGGCGGTGCGGATGGCGGTCCTGTACGAGTTGCTGGTCGGGACCCCGAGCCTGGCGGCGGTGGCGTGATGGCCGCGGAGCGACTCTTTCACCACAGCGGTACTCCCGCCGAGCTGCTGATCCGCGAGGCCCATGTCCTCGACCCCCGCACGGGTCTCGACGAGCCCCATGACGTCCTGATCCGCGCCGGCCACATCGCTGAGCTCGGCTCACCCGGCTCGCTGCAGGGGGTGGGTGGGGATCCCAATATTGAGATCCTCGAGGCGGCCGGCAAGCACCTGTTCCCCGGCTTCGTCGATCCGCACGTGCATCTGCGCACGCCCGGGCAGGAGTACAAGGAGAACATCGAAACCGGAACGGCGGCCGCCGCGGCCGGGGGGTTCTGCGCCGTGATCGCGATGCCCAACACCGACCCGGTCGTCGACGACGCGCCGATTCTCCGCTCGCTCATCGACACCGCGCGCCAGCAGGCGCGCGTCCCGGTCGGCTTCCTCGCGTCGATCACGCGAGGCCTGGGCGGCGATGAGCTGACCGAGATGGCCGAGCTGCGCGACACCGGCGCGCTCGGCTTCACCGACGACGGCAAGCCGGTCGTCTCGGCAGGCGTGCTGCGTAAGGCCCTCCAATACCAGCGGCTGTGCGGCGGAGTGATCGCCCTGCACGAGGAGGACCCCGAGCTGTCCCGGGACGGCGCCATGCACGAGGGCGCGGTGTCGGCGCGCCTGGGCATCGCCGGGATCCCGTCCCTGGCCGAGTCGACGATGATCGCGCGCGACGGTGCGCTCGCCGCCTACGAAGGCGCCCGCGTGCACTTCCAGCACCTCTCATGCGTCGAGTCCGTCGACGCCCTTGCCCACGCCAAGCAGAAGGGCGCCCGCGTGAGCGCCGAGGTTTGCCCCCACCATCTGACCCTCACCGACGAGGAGGTCCGGACGCTCGACAGCCGTTTCAAGATGAACCCGCCGCTGCGTGCAGAGAGCGACCGCCGGGCGCTGGTGCAGGCGCTGAAGTCCGGGGTGATCGACTGCGTGGCGACCGACCACGCGCCGCACGCGGCGCACGAGAAGGAGGTGCCATTCGAGCAGGCGCCGATGGGCACGACCGGCCTCGAGACGGCGTTTGCGGCGCTGTTCACCGAACTCGTCCTCACCGGCGAGCTCGACCTAGAGGTCGTGGTCGAACGCATGACCGAAGGTGCGGCGCTCTACGGACTGCCGATCCCGCGGATCGCGCCGGCGCAACCCGCCAATCTGTGCCTGGTCGACCTCGAGGCGAGCTTCGAGGTCGGGGCGGGTGGCTACGCCAGCCGTTCGGCCAACTGCTGCTTCCACGGCCGGATGCTCCAGGGCACCGTGCTGATGACGGTGGCGGCGGGGACGGTCGCGTACGCGGCGCAGACCCTCGCCGAGACGACGGCGGTCTCCTCAGCGTGAGCGAGCCCACCGCCTACGTCCTGCTCGAGGACGGCACCCGGTTCGACGGGGTGGCCTGCGCGGCCCCGGGCTACGCCGTCGGCGAGATCGTCTTCACCACCTCGATGTCCGGCTATCAGGAGGCGATGACCGACCCGAGTTACGCCGGACAGCTGATCACCTTCACCTACCCGCAGATCGGCAACTACGGCGTCTCGGAGCAGGCCATGGAGTCGGACCGAGTGCACGCACGCGCGGCGATCATGCGGGCGGCGGTCGACCGCGACGACGCGCCCAGCGCCGAGGGGGGATGGCTCAGCTGGCTGGCCAGCCAGGCGATCCCGGCGATCACCGACGTCGACACGCGCGCGCTGGTGCGCCACATCCGCGATCGCGGCGCGATGCGCGGCGGCGTTTTCCCGGCCATCGTGAGCGAGGCGCAAGCACGCGAGCTGATCGACGCCGAGCCGGACATGGCCGGCCGCGACCTGGTCCGCGACGTGACGCCTGAGAAGCTGATAGTCGTAGGCCCGAGTTCGCCGCCAGGCGAACTCACAAGCGATTCTGGGCGGGGCGCAACCCGGTCTCGAATCACCGACGGCCCCAGAATCGCCATGATCGACACAGGCGTCAAGCGCTCGATCGTGCGCAACCTGCTCGAGCGCGGCGCGGTCGTCGAGCTCCATCCGTGCACGTCGAGCCCGGCCGAGCTCCTGGCCAACGATCCCGAAGCGATCTTCCTGGCCAACGGCCCCGGCGACCCCGGCGCGCTCGACTACATCGTCGAGACGGTCCGCGGGCTCGTCGGCAAGCTGCCCGTGTACGGGATCTGCCTCGGCCACCAGCTGCTGTGCCGCGCGGTTGGCCTCGAGACGTACAAGTTGCCCTTCGGTCACCACGGCGCCAACCATCCGGTCAAGGACCTGACTACGGGGATCGTCGAGATCACCAGCCAGAACCACGGTTTCGCCGTGCTCGCTCCCGACGGAGCGAGGACGATCGACCGCGACGAGGCGGTGCGGTGGGAGACCGACTTCGGCGCGGCCGAGCTCAGCCACATCAACCTGTACGACCGGACGGTCGAGGGGCTCGTGCTCAGAGACGTTCAGGGCGCCACCGTCCAGTACCACCCCGAGGCCGGCCCGGGACCGAACGACGCCCTGTACCTGTTCGACCGCTTCGTGAACGAGATTCGCCATGCCGCGTAGGGACGACCTCCAGAAGATCCTCCTCATCGGCTCGGGCCCGATCGTGATCGGCCAGGCGGCCGAGTTCGACTACTCGGGCACGCAGGCCTGCCGCGTGCTGATGCAGGAGGGCTACGAGGTCGTGCTCGTCAACTCCAACCCGGCCACGATCATGACCGATCCCGAGGTGGCCACCGCCACCTACGTCGAGCCGCTGCTGGTCGGCCCGGTCCGTCAGGTGATCGAGCGGGAGCGCCCCGACGCGCTGCTTCCGACGCTCGGCGGCCAGACCGCCCTCAACCTCGCCAAGGCCCTGAAAGAGAATGGAACCCTCGATGACTACGGCGTCGAGCTGATCGGCGCCGACTACGACGCGATCGAGCGCGCCGAGGATCGCGAGCTCTTCCGCGACACGATGCAAAAGGCCGGACTCCGCGTGCCTCGCTCAGCGATCGCCCACACGATCGAAGACGCGCGCGCGGCCGTGTCGCAGATCGGCCTGCCGTTCATCGTCCGGCCGGCGTTCACGCTCGGGGGCAAGGGAGGGGGCGTGGTCCGCGAGGAATATGACCTCGACCACGTAGTTGGTCGTGGCCTGAGCGCATCGCCGATCACGCAGGTCCTGCTCGAGGAGTCAGTCCTCGGCTGGGGCGAGTTCGAGCTCGAGGTGATGCGAGACCGTAGCGACAACGTCGTGATCGTCTGCTCGATCGAGAACCTCGACCCGATGGGCGTCCACACCGGCGACAGCGTCTGTGTCGCCCCCCAGCAGACGCTCACCGACAAGCAGTACCAGAGCCTGCGCGACCAGGCGATCACCGCGATCCGGGCGGTCGGCGTCGAGACCGGGGGCTCGAACGTGCAGTTCGCGGTCAACCGCGCCACCGACGAGATCGTGGTGATCGAGATGAACCCGCGGGTGTCGCGCTCGAGCGCGTTGGCGAGCAAGGCGACGGGCTTTCCGATCGCGAAGATCGCGGCGCGCCTCGCCGTCGGCTACACGCTGCAGGAGATTCCCAACGACATCACCAGGGCCACGCCGGCTAGCTTTGAGCCCGCGATCGACTACTGCGTGGTCAAGTGGCCGCGGTTCGCGTTCGAGAAGTTCCCCGGCGCCGAGGCCGGCCTGACCACCCACATGAAGTCCGTCGGCGAGGCGATGGCGATCGGCCGGACGTTCAAGCAGGCGTTCGCCAAGGCATTGCGCTCGCGCGAGCTCGACTCTCGGCCCCGGCCTCCCCAGGACGACGAGGCCTTGCTGACCGCGCTGCACTCTCCCGGGGCCGAACGCTTCGATCACCTGCTCGAGGCTCTGCGGCGCGGCCTTCCGGTCGACGAGATCCAGCGGCGCACCGACATCGACTGGTGGTTCCTGCGTGAGTTGTCCGAACTGGTCGACGATCCGGAGGGACCGTTCGAGGGGGAGCGCACCTACAAGTCGGTCGACACGTGCGCGGCCGAGTTCGCCGCCCGCACGCCCTACTTCTACTCGGCCTGGGAGCGGGGCGGGCGGGACCAAATCGAGGTCGAGCGGGGGGAGCGCCCGAGCGTGGTCATCCTGGGGTCGGGGCCGAACCGGATCGGTCAGGGGATCGAGTTCGACTACTGCTGCGTCCACGCCGCCCAGACGATCCGCGAGCAGGGCCGCGACGCGGTGATGATCAACTGTAACCCGGAGACCGTCTCGACCGACTACGACACCTCCGACCGGTTGTACTTCGAACCGCTCACGCTCGAGGACGTGCTCGCGGTATGCGAGGTCGAGCAGCCCGAAGGGGTCGTGGTCCAGTTCGGCGGCCAGACCCCGCTCAAGCTGGCCGCCGGCCTCGAGGCGGCCGGGATCCGGATCCTCGGCACGAGCGTCGACGCGATCGACCTGGCCGAGGACCGCTCTCGCTTCGGCGCGCTGCTCGACGAGCTCGGTTACAAAGCGCCGCCGTACGCCACCGCCACCTCGACCGAGGAGGCCCTGGACCGGGCCGAGCAGGTCGGCTTCCCGCTGCTGGTCCGCCCGAGCTACGTGCTCGGGGGCCGGGCCATGGAGATCGTCTACAGCGTCGAGGGCCTGGCTGACTATCTGCTGCGGGTGCAGGCGGATGGGGGTGGGGGGGCGGGGACCCAATCTTCCTCGCTCATCTATCTCGACCGCTTCCTCGAGGACTCGATCGAGGTCGACGTCGACGCGCTCTGCGACGGCGAGGACGTGTGGATCGCCGGGATCATGCAGCACGTCGAGGAGGCCGGGGTCCACTCCGGCGACTCGGCCTGCGTGCTTCCCCCGCACACCCTCGGCGGGGAGATGCTGGCGCAGCTGCGCGAGCAGACCGAGGGGATCGCCAAGGCCCTCGGTGTGGTCGGGCTGCTCAACGTCCAGTTCGCGATCCACGGCGAGGTCCTGTACGTGATCGAGGCCAACCCGCGTGCGTCGCGGACGGTGCCCTTCGTCTCGAAAGCGATCGGGCTGCCGGTGGCCAAGCTGGCCTGCCGGGTCTTGCTGGGCGAGCGTCTGGCCGACCTGCACCTGCCTTCCGACCCCACCAACGGCCACGTGTGCGTCAAGGAGGTCGTGCTGCCGTTCGACCGGTTTGCGGGCGCGGACTCGCTGCTCGGGCCCGAGATGCGCTCGACCGGCGAGGTGATGGGGATCGCCCACGACTTCCCGACGGCGTTTGCCAAGGCGCAGGCCGCCGCCGGCGCCCAGCTCCCGGGCAGTGGCCGGGCGTTCATCACCGTCGCCGACGGGGACAAGCCGGCCGCCACCGGTGTGGCCACGATCCTGCACGACCTCGGCTTCGAGATCGTCGCCACCCGCGGGACGGCCCAGGCGATCCGCAAGATGGGGATCCCGGCCGAGACGATCAACAAGATCGGCGAGGGCTCCCCGCACGTGGTCGACTGGATCGAGCGCGGCGAGGTCGACCTGGTCATCAACACCCCGGTGGGCACGGGCGCCCGGACCGACGGCTATGAGATTCGCTCGGCCGCGATCGCGCGGGGCATCCCGTGCATCACGACGATGGCCGGTGGGATGGCAGCCGCCCGCGCCATCGCCGCCGCACGGCGCGGCGAGCCCGAGGTGGTCTCGCTCCAGGAGATCCATCACGGCGCCGCCGAGGCCGAGTCGACCGAGGTGGCATGAGCGCCCCGTTCGGGTGCCGCGCGGCGACGGTGACCGCGCGTGAGAGCCACGGCGCATACGTGGTCATCCGCTGCCAGGACCCCACGGGTCCGCGTCCCCGGCCGGGTCAGTTCTACATGCTCCGCACGGCCGAGCGGTGGGGAGGGGGAGACGGTGAGCGGCCGTTCCTGCCCCGCGCTTTCAGCGTCCTGCGCGCCCACGACCACGAGCTGCACTTTCTGATCGAGGACGTGGGGCCAGGGACAAACCGGCTGTGTGAGCTCGAGCCCGGCGAAGAGCTGCTGCTCGTCGGCCCGCTCGGCAATGGCTTCTTGGCCCCGCGTGAGGACCGCCGGCCGCTGCTCGTCGGGGGCGGCGTCGGGATCGCGCCGCTGGCGATCTGGCAGGACGAGCTCGGTCCTGATCCGCTGGCCTTCCTCGGCTTCCGGGATGCGCTGCATGCCCACGGGGCCGCGCTCCTGGCCAACCCCGTGGTGGCCACCGACGACGGCAGCGTCGGCCATCACGGGCTTGTAACAGACCTATTGCAGAACGAGCTCGAGGAAGTCGAGGTGTACGCCTGCGGCCCACCTCAGATGCTCGAGGCGGTGAGGGAGCTGTGCGCCGATCGCGGCGTCCCGGCCCAGCTGGCGCTCGAATCGGGCATGGCCTGCGGCTTCGGCGCCTGCTTCGGGTGCGTCGTCCCCACGACCGACGGCTACGTCCGGCTGTGCCTGGACGGACCTGTTTTGGACGCCTCCATCCTGAGGACGGCCGCCCCGGCTGGAGCGGGACATTGAGCGTCGAGTTCTGCGGCCTGGAGCTCGAGCATCCGATCATCAACGGCTCCGGGACATTCGATGCCATCGCGGCGCGGCGCGCGTTTGGCGATGAGCTGATCGAGCGCTTCCCGTTCGCTGCCTTCGTGTCTAAGACCGTCACGCTCGAACCGCGGCAGGGCAACCCACCGCCCCGCCTCTGGGAGCTGGCCGGCGGGCTGATCAACTCGATCGGCCTGCCCAATAAGGGCCTGGCCGGCTATCTGGAGCACGATCTGCCGGAGCTGGCCGAGCTCCCGGTCCCGCTGATCGTCAACGTGATGGGCTTCAGCCGGGACGAGGTGGCCGCGCTCGTCGGCGCGTTCGCCGAGCGCGAGGAGGTCAGCGCGCTGGAGCTGAACGTCTCCTGCCCGAACGTCGAGACCGGCCTGATGATGGGAGCCGATCCGGGAGAGGTGGGCCGCCTGCTCGAGCGGGTCAGACCGCTGACCGCCAAGCCGCTGATCGTCAAGCTCACTCCGAACGCGACCGACGTCCCGTCGGTTGCCCGCGCCGCCCAGGACGCCGGGGCCGATGCGGTGTCGCTGATCAACACCCTGCGGGGCATGGCCATCGATCCCAGGAGTCGGACCGGGGAGCCCTGGCTCGGCGGTACCACGGGCGGGGTGTCCGGGCCGGCTGTGCGCGCCGTCGCCCTGGCCCAGGTCCACGACGTGGCCCAGGCGGTCGAGATCCCGGTCGTGGGAATGGGTGGCGTGCAGCGGGGGGTTGAGGCACTCGATCTGATGCACGCCGGGGCGACGCTCGTGGCCGTCGGCACGGAGAGCTTTCGCGATCCCGCCGCCGGCGGGCGAGTGGCAAACGAGCTGGTGGAACTTCTCGCAAATAGCGCCGTGTGACCCGACCGCGGGGGCGCCGTGGACAGTTCACAACGGTGGCTGTGACCATTTTGCAAACGTGTTGCAAAACCCCCTGCAAACTCAGGTAATTGTCCGAACCATCCTCGACAATGCTCTAGCTCAGCTTGAGGTCGAGTCGAATTGGAGCCTTTTGTCTTGATCGGGTGTTCCCAAGATGTATAGTCGCCGCCCATGCCGCCGGTCACCGAATCGCCCACCAAGCCCACGGCCGCGCCCGAACGGTCGCTTGTGCAACGCATGGAGGCGCTTGCCCGGGCCAACGACATCCGCACCCGTCGGGCGCAGCTGAAGCGCGACCTCAAGGCCGGCCGCCAGCCGATCGACCGGCTGCTGCTCGAGCCTCCGGATTACCTCGCCACCGCGAAGGTGTTCGATCTGCTGCTGGCCGTGCCCAAGTACGGCCGGGTGAAGGTCAACAAGATCCTGGGCCAGTGCAAGATCTCGCCGAGCAAGACGGTCGGCGGTTTGTCCGAGCGCCAGCGCGGTGAGCTGGTGGCGCTCATGCGCCGGCGCTGACCGAAAAGCCAACGCCCAGAGTTTTCGTCATCACCGGCCCTTCCGGCGTCGGCAAGGGCACCCTGATCCGGGGCCTGCTCGCGCGAGTTCCCGATCTCGAGCTGTCGGTCTCGGCCACCACCCGCCCGCCTCGGGCCGGTGAGCAGGACGGCGTCGAATACCACTTCCTAACCCCCGAGCAGTTCGAGGCTCGGGTGGCCTCGGGTGATTTCGTCGAGCACGCCGAGTACTCCGGCAATCGCTACGGCACCCTGCGCTCCGAGCTCGAGCGGCGGCTGCAGGAAGGCGCCGGAGTGGTGCTCGAGATAGAGGTCCAGGGCGCGCGGCAGGTCCGCGCTGCGATGCCCGACGCCGTGGCTGTGTTCATCGCACCGCCGTCGCGCGAGGCGCTCCGAGCCCGACTGATCGGGCGCGGCACGGACGGGCCCGATCAGGTGGAGGCGCGCCTGCGCACGGCGGAGCGCGAGCTCGCGGCCCAGCCCGAGTTCGGCCACGTGGTCGTGAACGACCGCCTGGAGCAGGCCACCCAGGAGCTGATCGGGATCGTCCGGCGCACGATGGAGTAAAGGCGGCCGGACGCGCAGGTGGGTGATAGGTGGCGGGGCGCCATGGTCATCCCGCTAACCTGTGGCCAACACTTATAGCCAACGAACGGACCTGCCTTGATCTCACCCCGCATCGACAAGCTCCTCGAGCACGTCGACTCCGACTACGCCAGCGTGATCGTCGCAGCCAAGCGCGCTCGGCAGATCAACTCCTACTACCACAACCTCGGCGAGGGCACCTTCGACGAGTTCCCGCCGCCAATGGTCGAGACGCGTTCGAAGAACTACCTGACGATCGCCCTCGAAGAGGTAGCTCAGGGCAAGCTGAAGTACCACTACCGGTAGAGGGCCGGGCGGAGCCGACCCGTGGCCCGGTTGCTCCTCGGCGTTAGCGGAGGGATCGCCGCGTATAAGGCGCTCGAGGCGGCGCGGCTGGCGGTCAAGCGGGGCCACGCGGTACGGGTCATTCAGACGCCGGCCAGCGAGCGCTTCGTGGGCCGGGCGTCGTTCGAGGCGATTACCGGGGCGCCGGTGCTGACCAGCGAGTTCGAGCCTGACCCGGCGCGCGGTTCCTACCCCGGCGAGCCGCTGCCCGAGCGAGCGCCGATCAGCCACCTCGCGCTCGTGGAGCGGGCCGAGCTCTTCCTGATCGCACCGGCCACGGCGAATACGCTGGCCAAGCTGGCCCACGGCCAGGCCGACAACCTGCTGAGCACCGCGGCGCTGGCGGCCGCGTGCCCGGTTGCGGTGGCGCCCGCGATGAACGGCCGCATGTACAACCACCCGGCCACGATTGCCAACGTCGAGCTGCTGCGATCGCGTGGCGTGACGGTGATTCCCCCCGGCGAAGGGGCCCTCGCGTCATATGCCGAGCATGGGGTTGGCAGGTTAGCCGAGCCCGAGGAGCTGCTGGAGGGATGTGAGTCGATGCTGACCCCCCAGTCGCTGGCCGGCGTGCGTGTGATGGTGACGGCCGGCGGAACGCGCGAGCCGATCGACAGCGTCCGCTTCATCGGCAATCGATCCTCGGGCCGCATGGGGTTCGCGCTCGCGCGCGAGGCCGTCCGCCGCGGCGCCGACGTGATGGCGATCGTCGCAAACGTGGTACTCGCGCCGCCCCCCACGGTGGGGCTGCAGCGGGTGCAGACCGCCGCCGAGCTGGCCGGGGCGTGCCGGCGCGAGGTTGGATGGTGTGACGTGCTGCTGATGAGCGCGGCCGTGGCCGACTTCCGGCCGGCCGCCGCGGTGGATCGCAAGCTCAAGAAGGACGAAGGCATCCCTCAAATCGAGCTCGAGCGAACCGAGGACGTGCTCGAATCGGTGGCGCAGAGCCGGCGCGACGACCAGATCATCGTCGGGTTCGCGGCCGAGCACGGCGAGGACGCCGTCGAACTGGCACGCGGCAAGCTCGAGCGCAAGCGCCTGGACGTGCTGGTGATCAACGACATCTCTCGCTCCGGCGTCGGATTCGACGCCGAGGAGAACGAGGTCACGATCCTGACCGCCGATGGAGGCGAGCGGCACGTGCCACGCTCGCGGAAGGAACAGGTGGCCCGCGCCGTCCTCGATGAGGTGGAGCGACTGCGCGCAGCCAGGGAGGGGACGGATGGAGCCAGAGCAGACACCCGTAGCCCCGCACGAGTCTGAGGCCCACGCCGCGGTGGCGCGGCGGATCGAGGCCAACATCGCCAGCGCCGTCCAGGTCCGTCCCGAGACGCTCACCAACCTGATGGTGGCGCTGCTGGCCGAGGGTCACGTGCTGATCGAGGACTATCCGGGGGTCGGCAAGACCGCGCTGGCGAGATCGCTGGCTCGGTCGATCGACTGCCAGTTCGCCCGCGTGCAGTGCACCTCGGATCTGCTCCCAGCCGACGTCGTCGGCACCAACGTCTACCAGCAACGCGAAGGGCGCTTCGAGTTCCGGCCCGGACCGGTGTTCGCCAACGTCGTCTTGGTCGATGAGATCAACCGGGCCTCGCCCAAGACGCAGTCGGGACTGCTCGAGTGCATGCAGGAGCGGCGGGTGACCGTCGACGTCCACACGCACGAGCTGGCGCGTCCGTTCCTGGTCCTGGCGACGCAGAACCCGATCGAGTACGAGGGCACCTATCCGCTGCCCGAGGCGCAGGTGGACCGGTTCATGGTCAGGATCGAGCTCGGTTATCCCTCCCGCGGGGCCGAGGCGGAGATGCTGGCCGACCACGAGACGGGCGACCGGGTGCTGACCCTGGCGCCCGTCGCCACGGCGGCCGAGGTGCTTGCCGCTCAGGACGCGGCCAAGCGCGTGCAGGCCACCGAGCCGCTGCGGGACTACATCGTGCGTGTGCTGTGGCGCACCCGCGAGGATCCCCGGGTCGACCTCGGCGCGAGCCCGCGCGCCGGTCTGCTGCTCCTCCGCGCTGCCAAGGCTTACGCGATGATGCAGGGACGCGACCACGCGCTTCCCGACGACGTGCAGGCACTCGCCCAGACGGTCCTGGCTCACCGGCTGGTGCTCGCGCCCGAGTCGGCTCGCGGGGCCGCGGCGGACGTGGTCAGCGATGCCATCTCGTCGGTGAGGGCGCTGTGAGCGCCGAGGAGGGCCCCGTGCGGTGAGACGGGCGGGGGCGGTCGCGGTCGCCGGGCTGGCGCTGATCCTGGTGGCGCTGATGTTCGACGCCGCCCCGCTGTTCGTCCCGGGAATCGCGCTGGTAGTGCTGGGCGTCGTCGCGCCGGTCTGGGTGCAGCTGGCCGCGCGCGCGGCCGGCATCGAGCGCCACCTCGATTCCGATCGGGTCGTGGAGGATGAACCGATCGAGGCGACGATTGAGGTCAGCCGCGGGCACTGGGGGCTGCCCGGGGCCGCCGTGCTCGACCCGCTCGCCGGCAAGCCGGTGCTGCTGTACGCCCCGATGTCGCTGCTCTCGGGCGCGCACAGCGCGAGCGTCCGGATCGTGGCTCGCTTCCCGCGCCGCGGCATCCGGCGGATCGATCCGCCCACGCTGGTTGTGTCCGACGCGCTCGAGCTCGCCCGCGTGGTCCGGCTCAGCCCGTCGCCTCCCCAGGAGCTGCTCGTGCTCCCGCGCACCGAGCGCGTGCGCTGGGTTCCGGGAGCGGGCGAGAAGTGGCGTCGCGCGGCGGGGGTGGCCTCGGTCGAGCCGATGGGCGCCACCGAGGTCGACGGCCTTCGGCCCTACCGGCAGGGCACGCCCGCGTCGCGCATCCACTGGCCGGCGCTCGCGCGGGGCGCCGGGTTGCTCGAACGGCGGTTACAGGCGGACACCGACAGCCGTCCGCTCGTCGTCCTTGACGCCCGCGGCAACGGACCGCCGGAGCATCTCGACGCGGCCGTCCGGGCCGCGGCATCGCTCGTGCTCGAGCTCGGAGGGCGCGTCGGCTGCGGCCTTCTGCTGCCCGGCGAGCACCGCCCGCTCGAG
>Ga0335074_10005420_pt1 | contig 17640 bp, 18 predicted proteins | sample Lox_Sample_23_FD_206715 | JGI IMG/M metagenome (GOLD analysis project Ga0335074, IMG submission 206715) | Soil microbial communities from Loxahatchee National Wildlife Refuge, Florida, United States - Lox_Sample_2.3 | ecosystem: Environmental > Terrestrial > Soil > Wetlands | place: USA... | reverse complement strand
CAGCGTCCTGTCGCCTCGGTTCGCCAATTTCCCGGCCCGGTTATAATATTTTCCTTGAAATACATATCGATTTCGAGGAGATTTTTATGCGATCGAAATCTCAGAGGATTTTCTTGCTGATTCTGGCAATACTGCCGCTATTGATGGCGAGTTGCACTGAGCCGTTGTTTTCGGATCAGGCAATCGCACCCAAACATAGTATTACTATCGATAAAAGCCTACTCGGATGCTGGCAATTCAAGGGTATTGTTAATACTGGCTCTTTATCCGGCTTTTCAGAGCCATTGAATGGTCCAGTAAAAAATAATACAACTGTACCGACAACGAAACCCGCTTCGCATGTCATGGTGTATACCGTGGTGATTTATCCTTTGGATAAGGATGAATTATTGATCAACATGACCGGTTGGCCGTCCTTCGGCGTGCAAGTTCTTACGATGCGGGCATGGGAATTGCAAATCAAGGGACAAACCTATTTGAACTGTGAATTATTTGTGCCGGGGATGCTATATGATAAAGCGGGATATGCAGATCTCAAAACATTTATTACTGGAGACAAGGTACATCATGAAGACTATATAGATTCGTTTTGTAGAGCCGAACTTAACTCTATGAGCAAAGACGGATTTTTCAAATGTTATATTCTGGCGCGAATTCAAAAAACACAGTCAGATAGCTTGGACGTTTTTCCACTCGTATTTCCGAACGATTTATCTGTGCTCCCATCGAAGGGGTTTGAATCCGGCGAACAACTCGAACAATTTCTGATCAGTCCCACAGGACAAAAACTCCTCAGCGTCAAAGATAGTTTTGGGACCGATGCGATGCATTTCAAACGCATTAGCGTAAGCGAACTGCCACCAGGATTGGGAGTCACGGATAATTGAAAATAAAAAAATATGAACCCTCATTCCCTCGCAACCAGATGCAAAAAGTTCAATTGGTGTCATGTCTTCCCGATTCGCCAATTTTCTAACCCGGTTATAATATCTCTTCACCTTCGGTTTTCCGGCAAGGAAACAAAGCCATGCGAAAAGTTTTGCGATAAGCGATAATACAAATGAAAATATTATGGACCAAAAAACTTGACGATACACCAATCTATAGCACGCCGGTAATTTTCAACGGAAAGATTTATGTTGGGACAAATTCTGGGAGAATTTACTGCCTAGATCTTTCTTCCGGCGAATCAGTTTGGAATTGTGAAATTGGACAGGAATTGGTTTCTTCACCGTCTGTGAACCGATATAGAGTAATCTTTGGTGGTTATACATCAGACATATATTGTTTTGATCCCAATTCAGGCGTCACAAAATGGATAAGTAAAATTGGAACTGGGATTTCATCTTCACCGGCAATTTACAGAAACCGTATTTACTTCGGAGCAGATAATGGTCGTCTATATTGCTTAGACATCAAGACGGGCGATGTGCTCTGGGAATTCAAAACAGAGAAAGAAATTAACTCAAGTCCGGCAATTGCTAACGGAAGATTAATTGTTGGTAGTGAAGACTACAATGTATATTGCCTGTCTACCGCTAACGGCAAATTACTTTGGAAATATCCGACAGAGTTCTGGGTGAGAGCTACACCCGCCATTTATAAAGATCAAGTTTTTGTTATGTCATTCACTAATTTGTGTTCTTTGAACATTAAAAACGGCTCACTGATATGGCAATATGGTGCTGAAACCGAAATCGGCAATTCACCGGCTGTTGATCGGGATCTTATTGTATTCGGCGATCTTTTCGGCGGTATATATTTTTTAAAATCTCGCAGTGGAGAATTTATATATCATTTCAAGACTGACAGAGATACATATTCATCGCCAGTAATAATCGGATCAGAAGTTTATGCTGGTAGCAATGACGGCTATATATATTGTTTTAATAAAAATACTGGTAAAGTAATTGATAAATATGAAATGAAAACTTCAATCGCTTCATCTCTCGCGATTTCGGGTTCGCAGTTTATTATTGGAGATGCTCATGGTAATTTATACTGTTTTGAATTAACGGATAATTATGCACACGACTGGCCTATGTATCGTGGAAACCTTGCCAGAACTGGATGCGCGAAAAATATTATATAAGAAAGTTTCTATCTACTTGGCGCAGCATTCGAAGGAAACCAAGCCATGCGAAAAATATTGGGTTCATTGGCGTGCGCGGCGCCATTGATGAGCATTTGTTTGTTCTGCTTGGTTATTGAGTGCCAAAATGGTTAAACAAACAGATAAAAAGTCTGCTGGTTTCTGGCGGCGAGGTTCTTCTTGTCGCTGGTGCTTATGGGTGCGGCGACATTGGAAACAACAAATAAGGATTTAGTAAAATCAAAATGATATGATACTCTCTTACGGGTGTATGATGGTTTTTGCCGGGAAAAGTGTTATATGATCCCTCTGCTTAAAGATAAATCCGATGAACTGACCCGATTGTGCCGAAATTTTGGCGTGGCCCGGTTGGAAGTATTCGGTTCCGCCGCGGAAGACTCGCGGTTTGACCCCAGCCGCAGCGATGTGGATTTCCTGGTCGAATTCGCGCCGGAAGCCGAGGGTCGCTTAGCGGAACTATACCTGGACTTGATCGCCGCTTTGCGCGATCTATTGGGGCGGGACGTAGACGTGGTAATGACTCGCGCCATCCGCAATCCCTACTTTCGCCAGGTTGTTAACCGCAGCCGCAGGACGCTCTATGCAGCCTGAGACACTCAAGCTTTTGGCTGACGTGCGCCAGGCCGGCGATGCCATCGTGCGCTACGCCGGCGACATTACGCCTGGGCGCTATGAATCCGATATATTGTTGCGGTCGCTGGTAGAGCGTCAAACTGAAATCATTGGCGAGGCTTTGCGACGACTGGAGCGCACCGATCCAGGGGTCTTTGCAAAAATTCGCCATGCCCGCCGCATCATCGACTTTCGCAATGTCATCGTTCATGGATACGACTCAGTGGATTCCACCATCGTCTCGCAGGTGGTGCGCCAGCACCTGCCAATTCTACTGGAAGATATAGAGGCGGCATCGAAGACACCTTGAAAGATACAGGTTTTTATTCGCCAACAGACACTAACATGTAACATAATCTTATTGATGATGTTTCGTGTCTTTAGTGTCTTTCGTGGTTAAAACACGTTCTCGATGATTATCGGGATTGTATCGTTGTGGTAAAATATTCTTCCGGCGAGGAAACGGCCATGCGAAAAATTTCGAGCCTGTTCACATATAAAACGACTCTGTTGGTGGCAGTCTTGGTGATGCTGGCAACAATTTTTGTATTACAGGCAGTAATGAGTGAAAGCACTTCAAATACCCATTTACAAGCCAGTGGTAAAGGTTGGTATATGGGAATATGGGTCGGTAAAAGTCCCGGTCCCTGATGGTCCACGTCATGGATCTCTACCTGATGCCTAATTTGGTGTAATCCGTGGTTCGCTATTTCCGCGAAAACCTTGCGCCATTGTCCCGATAGACATCGGGATCGTTTAATCTACGGTTTGTTCTTGCGTAACTGAGCCTTGCGCACCCGTTGCCACCATCGCCCCAGACTTCCGCGCTCCGCCGCCGCTTCGAAATACGCGATCTGGCTCGCCGCATCCATCTTCGCGATCTTCCTGTAAATACGGGATTGGGCCTTGTGCTTGAATGTCACACAGTCAAAGGATTTATTCACCGGTTTGCTCATGTGTCACCACCGTGGGTGTAACGATTACCAAGTCAGGGTATCCGAGTTTCCTATTTACCCCATTATAACCTCGAATTCGATCTAAACGTACTATGTGCTTGAAATTCCATGACACAATGGCATCAGCTCGAGCTACCGAGGCGGCGGCAACGTGGGTCGCATCATCCAACCACTTAGCGGAAACTACGCCTGCGGCGACGTATGCATCTCGAAGCGCGACGATGTCATCTGTAATCGGAACCTCTTCAATGGCTGAGGCGGGAATGCGTGTGATTTCAGCGCTCACCTGTGCTGGGGCTTCTTCCAATTCCGCCAGGACTACGGTGCTCAATAACAAAATAATACGGCCTCGTAACGCCAAATCCATCAGGCCGCGAGAGTCTGCGGCGAATTCTGCATCATGGCAACCGCCAATGACAGAAGTATCGACGTAAATTCTTTTTCTCTTTCGGGACATTGCCGGAGGAGTATAACTGAAAACCGGGCAAGTCCGTTAATGTTCATGATGATTCAGGTCGTATCTCCACTATCTTGCACTTGCTGTAAAGAATCTTTTTCATGATTCTATCTGCGCCATCTGCGGATTTGTGATTAAAATCGCCGTGCCGTCGTCTCTTTGCGGTAAAACAATCATTTCTCTGTGTTCTTCTGTGGCAATCTGTGTTCCCTGTGGTGAACGTTTCCCAACTAAGCTAAAATTGTAAGTCTATGGAACTAACGGTTAATGGCGAGAAAATTGAACTGCCGCAAGGCGCGACGGTGCAGCATTTGCTGGACCGCTATAAGCTCCAGCCAGTGCGCGTCGCGGTGGAACTTAACCGCGACATCGTCGCCAAAAGGCTTTTCACCACTACCACGCTGGCTCCCGGCGACATGGTGGAAATCGTCACTTTTGTCGGAGGCGGGTAGCGGCGCATTCTGCGCCGAGTAGGGAGACGGGAGCAACGGCGCGTTCCGCGCCGAGAACAGGTGAAAGTTGAGGAGGTGAACAGGAGAGCGGCGGCGGCGATGCCGCGAAGGGAACAGGTGACAGGGTACAGGGGACAGGAGATAAAGACGGGAGACGGGAGTAGGGGGACGGGAGTAGGGAGAATTAAGGATTTAAGTGCATAAACATGTTTAAAGTTGGTCCATATACGCTGGATTCGCGCCTCATTGTCGGCACGGGTAAATATTCTTCACTGGAATTAATGCAGCAATGTCACGACGCCAGTGGCGCTCAGGTCGTTACCGTGGCCGTACGCCGCGAAAGGCTCGTGGATAAAAATTCCGGGCGCAACATTCTCGATTTTATCGATCCGAAGCGCTTTATCCTGCTGCCCAACACCGCCGGGTGTTTTAACGCCGAGGAAGTCATTCGCGTCGCCAGGCTGGGCCGCGAAATGCTCCGCGATTCCGGCTACCGAGGCGCTGACTGGGTTAAGCTCGAATGCCTCGGCGACACCAAGACGCTTTTGCCCGAACCAGTCGGCACGCTTTCAGCGCTCAAGACACTCGTCGCCGATGGTTTTTGCGTTCTGGTTTACTGCTCCGACGACGTGATGCTCTGTAAACGCATCAAGGAGGCCGGTGCCACGGCGGTAATGCCGGCGGGTTCGCCCATCGGTTCGGGCCAGGGCGTGCTGAATCCCAATGCGATCCGGATTATTCTTGAACAGCTCAAGGAAAACGATCCGGATTATCCGATCATCATCGACGCCGGCGTCGGCGCCGCCAGCGATGTAACTTCCGCCATGGAACTCGGCGTTGACGGCGTGCTGCTGAACACGGCGATCGCCGGGGCCAAAGAACCGGTGAAAATGGCCCAGGCCATGAAACTGGCCGTGGAATCGGGGCGGCTTTCTTATGAGGCCGGCCGGATCGGGCGCAAGCTCTACGCCACCGCCAGCAGCCCGTGGGAAGGGCGGATCAATGCATAGCGGCTACGCCGCAGTTTTGAGTTTGAAGTGTTCAGTTTTCAGACAACATGGAATCTCATAATTGATTTATAAACGCCTATCGCTGGTGGGTAGATGAAGCGCACTAAGAAAAATCCGAACGAAGTATTTTCTTATTCTTTTCAAATTTATTATCGAAAAGGACAAACGCGTCGGACTCTTTTAAAGAATCTCGAAAGGTTGGCCGCCAAAGGCACGATTGATTTAAGCGATGTCATCAAGACAAAATCCTGCGTAAAATCTTCTACTACGGACTTAAAGAAGCTGGAGGCTGCATTTGAACGTATAAGAAACAAATTATTTGAACCAAAGTGGCTTGAAGAACTTAAACGCACCGGCCGCGATAAACTTGATCCAAAAATAATAAAAGCCTTTATGCGCCCGGTCGAGATATTACATATTGCAAATATAAGTTCAAAGACATTGGGAAACTTCTCCTTAAAACTGGCCCCTAAGAATAAAATGCTCGTCATTAGTTCGGAGATGTGGTTAGATAGGATGCTCGTTGTTATAGGAGGTGTTGTCGATGTTGTCATTTCAAAATCGAGCAATCGTGAATCCATACGGAAAAAATTTAAACGAGCTTTGGGCATTCGATAATTTCAGTGTTCAGAATTCCGGCATAATAAATCTGCCGGCTCTTAAATAGCCATATATTGAACAGCCTGGAGAGGCTGTTCTACATTTGCCAACTCTTCCGGGCAATATTATGCCAAATTTGATAACCACAACTGTTACTGCCGCTGGTCGCACGGGACTTGATTTAGAGTCCCCGGTTCAATTCGCCAAAGGCGTCGGACCGTATCGGGCTCAATTGCTCGCCAAGCTCGGTATTCACCGCTGTGCCGATTTATTGGATTATTTTCCGCGCGATTACGTGCAGTTCCTGGGTCAATTGAAAATCGCCGCACTGCAACACGGCCAATTAGCCGCGATCGAAGGGGAAATTGTCCAGACGCGTCCGATCCGGCGCAAACCCCGGCGTTTTGAGGCGCAACTGGAAGACGACACCGGCCGATGCACACTCATGTGGTTTAATCGGCTCGACGTGGCGGAAAAAATCATTCCCGGCGTGCGAATTCGCGCCCAGGGAAAAGTCGATTTTTACAAGAACCGGCCGCAAATGATCCAGCCACGATTTGAACTTCTCGACCATTGGGTCCATGAAGTTTCCAGCGCCGAATGGCAGCCGGTTTATCCCGTGACCGCCGAACTTTCCTCAGCCATGGTCGCGAAAATCGTTCGCGAAAATCTTCCCGTTCTGCTTCCACAAATCGCCGAATGGTTTGAGGAGGGTTATCTGCGCGAGCGGCAGTTGCTTTCTTGTCGCCAGGCATATTATTTGATTCATCAGCCGGGCGCTCATGAAGATATTGCCCGCGCCCGGCGTTCGCTGGCCTATCATGATTTTTTCCTTAATCAGACCGCGGTGCAGATCAAACGTTATCATCATCAGCAAACACATTCCGCGCCCGTCTTGCGCACCGACGCTACGGTCGACGCCCGCATTCGCAGGCTGCTGGATTTTTCTCTTACCGGCGCCCAGGAGCGCGTCGTGGCGCTTTTACGCAAACAACTGGCGCAAAATACGCCATTAAATATGCTTTTGCAGGGAGACGTTGGCAGCGGCAAAACCGTCGTGGCGCTTTACGCCATGCTCGTTGCCGTGGCCTCCGGCGCCCAGGCGGCATTGCTGGCTCCGACGGAATTGCTTGCCGAGCAGCACTTTACGACGCTTCAGCGTTACCTTACCGGCAGCCGGGTAAAAATTGCGCTGCTCACTTCCAGTGTCCCGGGCGCTACCAAAAATTCCGCGATCGCGGCTTTAGCCGACGGTTCGCTGGGCATCGTGGTCGGGACGCATGCTCTGCTGCAGGAACAGGTTGCGTTTAAAAACATCGCAGTGCTGGTCGTCGATGAACAACATAAGTTTGGCGTTGAACAGCGCGCCAGCATCCGCAATCGCTATGCAGGCGTTCATACCATGGTGATGACCGCCACGCCCATCCCGCGTACGCTGGCCATGACCATTTTTGGCGACCTGGACAGGGCCTTGATCGATGAACTTCCACCCGGCCGCCGGCCGGTAACCACGCGGGCCGTGGACATCTCGCGAAGGTCGGAAGTATACGAATTCGTTCACCGGCAACTATCCCAGGGCCGCCAGGCGTATGTTGTGCTTCCGGCGATCGATGAAAATACCCAGGATCTGCAAAGCGCCAAACAGGTTTTCGATGAATTACGCACCGGCCCATTTAGCGATTTTCGCGTCGATCTGGTTCATGGCCGGCTGGAAGCCCGCCAGCGCCGCCGCGTCATGGAGCAATTTCGGGCGGGAAAAATCGATCTGCTGGTGAGTACCACGGTAATTGAAGTAGGCGTTGACGTACCCAACGCCGCGGTAATGGTTATTGAACACGCGGAACGTTTCGGTCTGGCCCAGCTTCACCAGCTTCGCGGGCGCGTGGGGCGTTCAAGCGCCAAATCCTGTTGTATTTTGATCGCGGCTCAGACTGATGAGGTTTCAGCGGCGCGCCTGCAGGCGCTGATAAAGTATTCCAGCGGCTTTAAAATCGCCGAGGAGGATTTAAAACTCCGCGGCATGGGCGAAATGGTCGGCACACGCCAGAGCGGCCGCACGGAACTCAGGTTTCCCGATCTGTTACTGGACCCGACATTACTTCCCATGGCGCGCCGCGACGCCCGCGAATTGATTAATAAAGACCCGCATCTGATCAAGCCCGAACACGCTACGATTCGCCGTCTGATCGCCGAAAAATACGCCGATACACTTGCCCTGGCCGATACGGCGTGATGTTTTTCGGACGGACCCTGAAAGGCGCGAACCCAAAAGTCATAGTAAGCAATTTAATTTCAAATTTTGATCGTCGTCTAAGTAACATTCCCAATAAAAAGCTAAAATTTTCCAGAAAAACGTTGGATTTATTTATGCGAAGTTTGTCAGACAGTCGATAACACTTTTAGTCAAACCATACTTACCTTATGAAAGGAGGTACTTCTAATGGTCAAGAAGAAATCCAAGAAGAAAACTAATAAGAAACGGAAGTAACACTCTAACCATGGCGGTCAGAGGATGGCACGCGGAGTTGTTAAATAGCTTTCTTTTAAGCGCCGGTGTGAACGCCGGTGAATCGCGTGCCGGCTAAACTTCCAAAAGCCTGACGCTAATCGCGGCGGGCTTTTTTCTTTGCGCTTCTTCAAATCGTTTCCATATCTTTCAGGCCCCATTTGAAAAAATCTCTCAACCCTGAAGTATTTTCAGACATAGCCTACATCGCTTACACTCCAAGAGCCTCTAACAAAATAAGACGGGGCCGCGACGCTGGGCATTTTGATCCCAGACAAGGAGCTTTGACGATGCAAGTATTCAAATACAATACAGCAAGGAAAAGCGACACCGTATGGGGCCAAAAGGCACCGCGTCCCGAAGGGTTGGGCTGCAAACAGCCCATCTGCGGCGTTGTCGGCCCTCGATGTATCATCCTTCGGATACGGCTTCGGGCCTCCGCCTTGCATCTGGGCCATTTGCGGCCCAACGCGGCTCCCGGCTTATGTTGTTAGAGGCTCTAGCCATGAGGAAAATCGCCCTGTTTAATCAGAAAGGCGGCGTCGGCAAGACCACCACCGCCGTCAATCTCGGTGCGGCCATCGCCGCGGCGGGCCGGAAAACCATTCTCATTGACATGGATCCGCAATCGAATCTTTCCTTTCATCTCGGACTTGAGCCACAGAAAATCACGCACAGCATTTACGATGTCCTTTGCCAGAACCTTCCACTGGCCGAGGCCCTGCATCCCGTGACGGAAAAACTCTTTGTCGCACCCGCGACGCCTGATCTGGCGGGCGCTGAAGTTGAACTGGTCAATGAACCGGATCGCGAACTTCGCCTGCGTCGCATGGCGGATGCTAAACCACTTGACGCCGAATTTATTATCATCGACTGCCCGCCCAGCCTCGGTTTGCTGACGCTCAACGCGCTGTGTCTGGCCAATGAAGTGATCATCCCGCTGCAGGCGCACTTTCTGGCGCTGCAGGGGATGGCGCGTTTGCTGGAAACCTGCTCGCTGGTTCGCCGCCGGCTCAACCCCGAATTGCGCATCGCCGGTATTCTGTTTTGCCAGTATGAATCCACGCCACGCCTGACCGGTGAGGTGACGCTGGAAGTAAAAAACTTTTTAACCAATGCCCGAGGCACCGATGAACCGTGGAGCAACGCCGTCGTCTATCAAACCCAGATTCGCCGCAACATTAAGCTGGCCGAAGCTCCCAGCTTCAGCCAGAGTATTTTTCAATATGCCCCGGGCAGTGCCGGCGCCGCCGATTATGAAGCCCTGGCGCGCGAGATTCTCAGCGTTCCTTCGGCCGCCGCGCCTCAATAACCAGATTCACCGCGCGACTTCGAACTTTTTTCCGGTCAATTGCTCGTACGCCTCGACATATTTACGCCGCGTGTTTGCCACCACGTCCGCCGGCAACTGAGGCCCCGGAGGCTGCTTGTTCCAGTCCAGCGTCTCCAGGTAATTCCGCACATATTGTTTGTCAAAACTCGGTTGATCGCGGCCAGGCTGGTATTGATCCAGAGGCCAGAATCGTGAGCTGTCGGGGGTGAGCACTTCGTCAATCAAAATCGGTTCGGGCTCTCCGGGCGCCAAACCCCATTCAAACTTTGTGTCCGCAATGATGATTCCGCGCTTCAGCGCCTCTTGAGAGGCTAATTTATAAATATCAATCGAATGATCGCGCACAAATTTCATTACATCCGTTCCGACTTGTTGAGCCGCTTCATCAAATGTAATGCTTTCATCATGCCCTTTTTCCGCCTTTGTCGTAGGCGTAAATATCGGCTCCGGGAATTTTTCGCTCAATTTCAAACCCTTCGGCAAGGCAACGCCGCAAATCGCCCCCGTTTTCTGATAGTCTTTCCATCCGCTGCCGGTGATATATCCGCGCACAATGCACTCAATGGGAATAACCCTGGTCTTTTTCACCAGCACCGCGCGCCCGGCGAGTTGGCTGCGATATGCCTGAAGGTCGGCGGGAAAATCTTCGATTTGCGTGGCCAGCAAATGATGTTTCACCCGGCGTGGGAAAAAGCTGAACCAGTAGTTGCTCAGCGCCGTGAGCACCATCCCTTTTTCGGGTATAGGCGTGGGCAGAACCACGTCAAAGGCACTGATCCGGTCTGAGGCCACGATCAATAATTTCTCTCCCAGGTCATAAACGTCGCGCACCTTTCCCCGGCGCACGGGAAGGTTGTCCAGTTTTGATTCCATTAATGCGGTCACAACGATTCCTTTCTAATTCCTTTGACTATTGGCTGTGGCTTATCCCCTGTCGGTTTTAATATTGATTTTTACCAGCGGCGTCGGCACGTCGTAACGCAGATTCTCCAGCGAATCCGGACTCACGTCCGCCAGCGCCGGCGACTGGAGCAGTTCCCGCACCACGGCGATTTCATCGCACCCGTCGCGCTTGGGGCATTTTACACAATCGCTCCAGACTTTCAGCGGCAGGGCGGATTTTTCCACCACCTTAAACCCAAATTTGGCGAAAAATTCCGGCTCATAGGTGAGTGCGAAAACCTTCTGAATTCGCAGTTCGCGCGCCTCGTCCAGAACCGCCTCCACCAGTTTCCGGCCGATGCCTTTTTTCTGGAAGTTTTCGTCGACGGATAAACTTTTCACTTCCGCCAGATCGGCCCACACGATTTCCAGCGCGCAGGTGCCCACGATCAACCCCGCCTGTGCGCCTTCGTCGAGCTCATAAACCACAAAGTCCCGGAGGGTTTCGTAGAGTTCGGCGTACGAACGGAAAAGCATTTTTCCCCGACGCGCATGCTGGCTGATCAGTTCCGCGATCCGTGGAACGTCGGTAATTTTTGCTCGTCGAATCATGTGTTTTCTCAATTCCATTCTCTGGCCGGTCGCCGCGCGCCTCTCCGGCATCTATAATTGTACGCCATGTTAACCAAACGCATCATTCCCTGTCTTGATGTTGACGCCGGCCGCGTGGTTAAAGGCGTGCGCTTTTTCGATCACGTCGACGCGGGCGATCCCGTCGAGCAGGCGATATTTTACGACAAGAACGGCGCCGATGAACTCGTTTTCTACGACATCACCGCCAGCCACGAAGGCCGCCAGATTATGGCCGATGTGGTTCGTCGTGTGGCTGACGCGGTCTTTATGCCCATTACCGTCGGCGGCGGCATACGCACTCTTGAAGACGCGATGGCGCTGATCCAGGCCGGCGCTGAAAAGGTGAGCGTTAATTCCGCCGCGGTGCGCGATCCGGAATTAATCTCCAAAATTTCCCGCCGTTTCGGCAATTGCGCCACGGTACTCGGCCTGGATGCCAATCGCATTCGAAAGCCAGACGGCACAGAATTCTGGGAGGTTTATATCAATGGCGGGCGCGTCGGCTCCGGCAAAGAGGTCCTCGCGTGGGCCAAAGAAGCCCAGGAGCGCGGGGTCGGCGAAATTGTCCTTAACGTGATGAATTCCGACGGCACACTTGAAGGCTACGATGTGCCGATGACGCGTGCCGTGAGCGATGCTGTGCATATTCCGGTCGTCGCCAGCGGCGGGGCGGGCAATCCCGAGCACATCCTCAAAATCCTTACCGACGGTCATGCCGATGCGGCGCTGGCGGCATCTATTTTCCATTTCCGCCAGTTCTCGATCGGCCAGGTCAAGGAATATCTGGCGTCGCATGGCGTGAATGTAAGGCCAACGTAGGGTGTAGGCCACAGGGAACAGGCCACAGAGCGGTGCAGCCGCCGCGCCCAAGCACCACAACGCCGGGGCCATAAAACGGCTATAATCAAAGGTTTATGAAATCCAGCCGAAGACGGTTTAAAGAGTTTCGAGCTAAGCTCCGCCAGGGATTGCTGCAAGGTGATCGGCTGGTTGATCCCAGCGAGCCACGGCCGGAAACATCGCCATCAATCGGCGGGCGACATAGTGCTCCATCTGATGGTCCGCATACTTTCAAATATTCCAAACGCCGGCTCTTTGATGAATATCGCTTAATGCTCCGCGGCTATTACGGCTCGGTCTTTGTCCTCATTGGCGTGGTGATTGCCGCATCGCTGGTAGCGCTTACGCCGCCGTATATTCTCAAACTGGCCATCGATAACGTCTTTGCCGGCAAACAATTACCACTGCCACATGGGTTGGCAACCGGATCGCTGGCGGCATGGCTTGCTCAATCATCCGTACATAAGCTCACGTTTTTAGTGGGTATTTTGCTTGTGGCGGAAGTGATAGGCGTGAGTATTTCCTGGCTGCGCATACTGGCGGTGCAAAGGCTTAATTTCCGTCTGGCCGCCACGCTGCGGCAGCGCATGCACGAACATCTGGCCACGCTGCCGCTGGCCCAGCTTGCCGATTACCGCACCGGCGGAATCATCAGCCGGATTATGAGCGATACCGATCAGGTGGTCGGCGGCATACAGAACGCGATCATCAATCCCGTCGGCGCAATTTTCCGCGTGATCTTCATACTCATCATTCTGATCCTGACCAGTTGGAAGTTATTTCTGGCGGCGGCGATTCTGATTCCGCCGATCATTGTGGTGCACATGATGGTTTTCCGACGTTTAAGGCCGTTGTGGCGAAACATCCAGGACGATCGAAGCATTCTTTCCTCGCGCGTCAGCGACATGTTCGCGGGCATCCGCGTTGTCCGCAGCTTCCGGCGCGAACGCAGCGAACATAAGGAATTCGCGGCGCGCCAATACACCATGGTGCGCAAGCAATATTACACCTCGATCATGGGGCGCATTCTTTCGACGGGTTGGGCGGTTTTTGTGCCGGCGATCGGCCTTGTGATTATCTGGTACGGCGGCCAGATGGTTCTGGAACACAAACTGCAGATCGGCGACCTGGTGATGTTTCAATACTACTGCCTGATGCTGCTGGGGCCGATTACGCAGATGATCGATTCGATGCAGTCGTTGCAACAAAATCTTGGCTCACTGGACCGGGTGTGTGACGTACTTAATCAGCCTTCGGACATGCCGGATCGTCCAGGCGCCATTGTGCCGCAAAAAGTCCGCGGGCAAATCGCACTTAGCGACGTGAGCTTTGGATACCGGCCACAGCAGACGGTGCTGAGCCGTGTGAATCTGAATGTGCCGGCGGGATCGACGCTGGCCGTTGTGGGGCCCTCGGGCAGCGGCAAGACGACGCTGGTGAATCTGATCGCCCGATTTTACGACGTGCGCGAAGGGGCCATTAAACTTGACGGGACGGACATTCGCGATATTCGCATTGCGGATTTCCGGAGTCTGTATGCGATGGTGCTCCAGGATGTGTATCTGTTTGACGGGACGATTCGGGAAAATATTGCGTTCGGGCGGCGGGGGGCCAGTGAAAGGCAGGTTATTGAAGCGGCCCGCAAAGCCAATGCGCATGACTTTATCATGCAGCTTGAAAAGGGTTACGACACGCCGATCGGCGAACGCGGGGGCAAACTTTCCGGCGGCGAGAAGCAGAGAATTTCCATCGCCAGAGCGATGCTGGCCGATCCGCGCATTTTGATTCTGGATGAAGCGACGAGTTCGCTGGACACGCAGAGCGAAAAACTGATTCAGCAGTCGCTCAATGATCTGATGAGCGACCGAACGACAATCGTTATCGCCCATCGGCTGAGCACAGTTATGCACGCGGATTCGATCGCGGTATTGGTGGAAGGGCGGATCATCGAGCAGGGGACGCATGAAGAATTGATGGAAAAGCAGGGGATGTATTACATGATGTTCACGCAACAATTCCAGGCGCATCGCGATCCGATGCTCGAACGCATTGATTGGCGGACGGATCAAGTAAAAAATTGATCCATTGGAGGGTCAAGGTAATTCGTTGGCTCGCGGAACGCCTAGCGGCTCTTAGTAGTCATGCCCTCTTTTGAAAAGAGATTCTTGTTCCCTGATGAATGCTCCAGGATCAAGTATTTTTGCATTCGGCAGCCGTTGACGAAAGCGTTTGGCGGCATCACTGTGGCTCGACGCCAGTGAAAGAAGGTCGCTATCACCTGATACAATATGTGTGGCCCCACCGGCGATAGCAAGTTCAATAAATTTTTCATCCCAGGGATCACGCTCAAATTGGAAACGGACCTGCGTATTGGTTTGATAATCGCAGATATAACGCAGACGACGGAGAACCAATTCGACCGCCTCCGGCGTGATAGCGGAATGGCGCCGCGATATTACCGGATTGCCGAGCACCATGCGATATTCCGTCAAGATCTGTTTATTCAGAAGCAGCAAAACGCTTCTGTTGTCACAGGCATGCAGGATTCGTCCAGCCGCGGTATCCACCTTGGACAAACCCCTCAGCAGGACGTTGGTGTCCAAAACCAATCTGAATCTGGACGTTAACAAGGTTAATGTTTCCGCCTTGAAGAGCGCTGATGGCGATGCGCTCGTGCGGTATTGATTCGACGGTTCAATTCTTCATCGGAAATGTCACCGAGAGCCTGATGAAAAGGGGCCGCCAATTTATGCAAGGAGCCGCTCTGCGCTTTACGGTCCAATTCCAGGTCGTTGCAGATGAGTTCTTTGAGGTAAGTTTCCGGCGTCAGGCCCATGCGCTGTGCTTTGCGTTTGATTGCCGATATTTGAGCAGGTCGCAAATCATTGACTCGAAAGAAAGTTGCGGATGTCGCCATAAAATTCTCCTGATGGAGTAATCGGGTATATATAGGCCATATTGTATCAATTGATTCGAGTTGATTACAGTAATCCGCTGCAGCTCGGAGCTTATCCTTTGGAGGCTTTGTGTGAACATGGCTCGCGGAGCGGTTAATCGGTAAAATCAACTGAACTTATGAAGACCATCGCCTTTCAAAAATGCATCAACCCGGATTGCGGCGCTACATACGACGTATCTCAGACGCTTACCAGTTGTCAAAAGTGCGGCGAATTGCTGGACGTGGATTACGAATGGAGCCGCGGACATTTACCCGGAACGCTGCGCGACTTCCAGCAACGCTGGCAGAACCGCCGGTTCCCGTTGGATTATTCCGGCGTCTGGCGGTTCCGGGAATTACTACCCTTCGCCGCGGACGCCATGGTCTGCACCATCGGCGAGGGGCAGACGTTTTTGCAAAACGCTGTTTGCCTGGGGCATCACCTGGGCATGTGGCCGGGGCAACTCTGGCTGCAATATGAGGGAATGAACCCTTCGGGAAGTTTTAAAGATAACGGCATGACTGCTGCGTTCACCCACGCCCGAATCGTCGGCGCGCAACGGGTGGCGTGCGCCAGCACGGGAAACACTTCAGCATCACTGGCGTTATACGCGGCGATGAACGGCTTTCAGGGAATTGTGTTCATCGGTTCGGGGAAGATCGCTTTTGGAAAGCTTTCGCAGGCGTTGGATTATGGTGCGCGGACGCTGCAGATCGACGGCGACTTTGATGCATGCCTGGCGCGGGTGCGGCAGGTAAGCGGGCAGCTTGGCTTGTATCTGATGAACAGCGTGAATCCATTCCGGCTGGAAGGCCAGAAAACCATCATGTACCGGATTCTCGAATCGCTGAACTGGGAAACGCCGGACTGGATCATCGTGCCGGGCGGGAACCTGGGAAATTGCTCGGCATTCGGCAAAGCGTTTAGTGAATTGTTGAAATTGGGGCTTGTTAAACGCGTGCCGCGCCTGGCGGTGATCAACGCCGATGGAGCTAATACGCTTTATACGCTGGTGAATAAAGGGCTCAAATGGAATGGCGGGCGGCCGGACAAGGGGATGATCTCGGCTTTCTACAAGGAGATGGCACAAAAGGACATTCATCCACATACGGTGGCGTCGGCCATCGAAATCGGTCATCCGGTGAATCTGGAAAAGGCGCTAAGGGCATTGAACATCATGGATGGCGTGGTGGCACAAGTATCCGATGAGGCGATTCTGGAAGCCAAGGCACTGATCGGCCGATTCGGGCTGGGTTGCGAGCCGGCCAGTGCGGCGACCATTGCCGGCCTGCAGCAGTTGATGGAGCGCCAGATTATTTCGCGCCATGAACGCGTGGCGTGCGTGCTTACGGGCCATGGTTTAAAGGATCCGGATGCGACGGTGTATTACCACACAGGGATTAATACGAAAAAGGCGCAACTTCCGCCAGCGCAGCCGACCTGGGGGCACCTGAGTAACCAGCCGGTGAAGGTGGCGGATGATCTGGACGCGATTGTGCAGGCGCTGGGACTGGAAAGCGGTACGCTGGATGAAAGCCACGCCGGATATGTGGAAACCAAGGTTGATTTGCCGTTGGTGGAATATTGAAAACAGTTTGAAGTTTACAGTTCTTGTCCGTGGTTTTTATTATAGCAGCGGCCTTTTTGAAATGGAATGGTATAATGTCGCCATGATGCGGAAAGCCACATCATCCGACAGCGGCAAACAAACCCCATTTACACGCTTCATGGAGGCGGGAAAGCACATCTTCAATATCCCGCAGACCGACGTGAAGAAAATCAAAGCCAGCAAACCGGGGAAAATCCGCAAGGAAAAATGATGGCATGAAGCCGTTTGAAGAAAGAGACCCTGTTTACCAATATGGATTCATTATTTATGTGGTCGTTAATTTTCTCGCAATGCTCTGGTGTTTTTATTGGCTTCTTTCTTCCGATAATGAAGCCAGAATGATAGGTGAAGATGGACTTGATTTTGGTCTCATAGTCAGGAATGGTTGTTTAGTCCTTCCTGTTTATTTAATTTGTATCTTGATAAACTTTATATGGGGAATAAAGGCATTATTCGATCTTTTGGGTCATCGAGGCTATCACGCGGCCTTGGGATGGCTTGTCGTTGCTGTAGCATGGGTATGTGATTTAATACTAATTTATGCAGCGGCGCATTGGCCCACACCCGTTTAGGGGGAGTGCAACGTGTATATTATTACCGAAGTTTTCAGTGTTCAGTTTTCAGATTTTTTAGCCACAGAGGACACAGAGAGGAATTTGGGGCACAGGATATAGGGGATAGAGGCCCGTAATGAAAAT
>Ga0335074_10005419_pt1 | contig 17640 bp, 14 predicted proteins | sample Lox_Sample_23_FD_206715 | JGI IMG/M metagenome (GOLD analysis project Ga0335074, IMG submission 206715) | Soil microbial communities from Loxahatchee National Wildlife Refuge, Florida, United States - Lox_Sample_2.3 | ecosystem: Environmental > Terrestrial > Soil > Wetlands | place: USA... | reverse complement strand
CTATCCTGCCGCCCGTCATCGACAAGGAACTGCTCGTCGAGGCGGAGAAGGAACTCGGCCAGAGCCTGCGCCCCTACCAGGAGGCGCGCGAGTGGCTGCGGGACGCCTTCTGGGCCCGGGTGCACCGCGAGTTCGGCATCGGCGTCGGCAAGTCGCGTGGCTGAGCAGCCCGAGCCGTACCTGCGCGTCGTCCGGGGCGACGCGACCGCGGAGGAGATCGCGGCCCTGGTCGCCACCCTGACCGCCATCGCCGCCGCACGGTCAAGGGCCGCCGCGAGCACGCGACCCGCACCGGTCAGGTCCCAGTGGAACGCCCCGGACCGGCTGCTGCGCGTGCCCGCCCACCCGGCCGCGGGGGCCTGGCGCCGCTCCGCGCTCCCCTAACCTGACCCCGCCGGCCATGGTCTGCACGGCCGCCGACCATGATCAACCACCTTCGGCCCGAATGGTTGTGACAACGCTACGGTCATGGGCGTATGGCTGCCGCAACCATCGCCCCGGCGTCAGCCCTCTGGCCCTGCAGGGTGAGGATGCGGGGACGCACGGTGCCCCTGGGGCGAGGGCTGCGGCTAAACCGCGCTGCGGGCCGGGTCGGCGCCAAAAGCTGCGCGGCCGCGCGCGAGACATGACCGCTTGGCAGCACATTTCCGGCGAAACGGGCGCGAGGCAGGCCGAGTGGCGGGCCTTGCCAGGGGATGGCGGATCGTATACGGTCGCCGCGTGGCTGAGCGGTGGCGCGACGTGGCGCATATCGGGCACGCGGAACTCCTGACGCCGGCACCGGAGGCGTCACTGGAGTACTTCACCACGCTGCTCGGGCTCACGGTGGCCGGCGATGAGCGCGGGTCGTGGTACCTGCGGGGATACGGCGACTACGAGCCGTACTGCCTGAAACTGACTGCCGCCGACCACCCGGGACTCGGGCACATGGCGGTACGAGCCTGGTCCCCCGAGGCGCTGACCAGGCGGGTGGAATGGCTCAAGGCGGCGGGCGTAGCCGGCGGCTGGGTCGAGCCGGACGGCGGCAAGGGACCTGCCTACGAGTTCACCGACCCGGACGGGCACCGGGTGCGGATCTACTACGAGACAACGAAGTACGCCGCGCCCGCCGGCGACCGGCCCGCGATGAAGTCCAGCCACCAGCGTTACCGCGGGACGGGCGCGAACGTGCGGCGGCTCGAGCATGTCAACCTGATGGCCAGGGACGTGCGGGCTTGCCGGGAGTTCTGGGCCGACGGGTTCGGGCTGCGCACGTTCGAGATCATCAGGCGGGACGACGGGTCAGAGGACGGCGCCTGGCTGTCATCCACCGTCCAGGGCCACGAGGTCATCTACGTCCGCGACTACCTGGAGGGCGCGGGGCGCCTGCACCACCTGGCATTCTGGGTGGACTCGCGGGAGGACGTGCTGCGCGCCGCCGACCTGATGAACGACGCCCGGGTGCCGGTCGAGGCGGGGCCGTCGCGGCACATCCCGATCCAGGGCTTCTACCTGTACACCCGCGAACCAGGCGGGAACCGCATCGAGATCTGTTCCGGCGGCTACCTCGGCTTCGATCCCGACGACAACCCGGTGGTGTGGACGCCGGCGGAGTACGCCGCCAAGCCGGGCTGGGGCGCACGCCTCCCCAGCACCTTCCGCACCTACGGCACTCCCCCGGTGGGCTCACCAGAAGAGTCCGTCACCGCCGACTGGCCCGCTCCGGCGTAACCCGCCGGGCGGCGGCTCGGGTAGCTGGCAACCGCCATGCGGCCAGCTACCGCTCCCCGGCTGGGCGGCCGGCCACCGCGGCGACCTGTCAGCCGGTCACCAGAGATCTTGGAAATTTCGTGCTATATATCAGTTCCGCGTGTGTGACGGACGTTTTTGTTGCCAGCGAACGCAAGGTTTCCACACAGATCACGTTTTCTCCGTGGTCCTCCCGGCAGGACAACGGACTGACCGCTCCCAGTCAGCGCGCGGCACAGCCTGAGATCGGCTAGCGTTCATGAGGCGATGACGCTAACCGAGGATCGTTCATCAAGGTAGGGGCATGAGGAAAGTCGCATGGCTGGTCGCGGTGGTCGTCGTCGCGCTCGGCGTCACAGGATTCGCGTTCCTGCACGTGGTTGACGGGAGCGGACAGCAGGCCAGCGCCAGCACTGTGGACAACGTCAAGGTTCCGACGAGCACGAAGACGTACTCGATGAAGGTCGCGGGCCTGGAGCGCAGTTACGAGGTCATCGCACCGGACAAGGGACTGCCCAAGTCGGCCCCGGTCATCGTCTTCCTCTCCGGTCTGGGGGCCACGGTCGCCAGCGAGGTGGGCCGGGACGACCTCGTCCCTTACGCCAGCAGCGACCAGGCGGAACTGGTCTACCCGGTGGGCTACGGCGAGTCGTGGAACGCTACCGGCTGCTGCGGAAAGGCGGCGGCCAAGAACGTCAACGACGTGGCCTTCATGGAGGCCCTCGTGCCCAAGGTCGATCCGGGGCACGCGCGGCCTGTCTACGTCATCGGGTTCAGCAACGGCGCGCGGCTGGCCTACCGGATCGCCTGCACCGACCCGGGCCTGTTCGACGAGTACGCGATGGTGAAGGGCGAGCCCATGTCCGGCTGCGCGGTCACCAAGCCGGTGCCGATCCTCCAGATCGCGTCGGTCAACGACCCCGAGGTGCCTTACAAACCGGGAGACCACGGCAGCGTCGAGTCGCTGCCGATGACGACCCTCGTCGCTGAGCTGCACGAGGCGGAAAAGTGCCCGGCCGCTAAAACGGTCACGCATTCCGGCGCCATGACCATGACCACGTGGTCTGGGTGCGCTGAGGGTAGCCGCCTCGCGTTCGCGGTGTGGCCGGGCGGCTTGCACCTGTTCCCCCGGCCGCCCGTCATCAGCCCCCCGGCGGCCTCCCAGGTCATCTGGTCCTTCTTCACCAAGACCCCGATCGCGCCGCTGCCGAAGTAACGGGTCCTTTCGTCCCGCCGTCGGCCGGGACGAGTGACCGCGGCTAGGGAGCCCGCTGAATGAGAATGTTTCTGGAGTACTACACCCGGATAGCGCCTGGTCAGCCGACGCCGCGGTGAGCTGCGCCGTGAACTGGCCCGCTGCCTGCGCACCGGGAGGGCTAGGCGCCACCCGCGCGAGACCGTCACGCCCGGGCGTCACTAACCAGAAAATAGACGGATTCCGCCACGAGAACCGTCCGCCGCGGCGGCGGATTTACACGCCCACACGGCGTGGGAAGGCCACCAAAGACCAATTCTGCAAACGCTCAGGATGAGAAGGGCTGGCAGGGCAGGGTCAGGCGCATCACGGTGCCGCCGCCAGGAGCGGGCTCGGCGGCTATCGTGCCGCCGTGTACGGTGACGATCTCCTGGACGACGGCGAGGCCGAGTCCGGAGCCTGGAGCCGATCGAGACGACATGGCACGGTAGAAGCGGTCGAAGACAAACGGCAGGTCCTCGTCGGCGATGCCGGGGCCGTGGTCGCGCACGGTGACCTCGCCGCCAGTCACCCGCACCTGGACCGGCCCGTCCGGCGGGCCGAACTTGGCGGCGTTGTCAAGCAGGTTCTTCAGCGCGACGCGCAGCCGCTCCGCGCTGCCCTCGACGATGCCCCCGGCGAGGTACGAGGTGAACTTCGTCTTGGGCCAGTCGCGGCGCGCCGCCTCGAGGGCCTCGGCGGCGACGTCGTTGAGCCGGACCGGAGAACTCCGGGCGGCCGGCGGTTCGCCCCGCGCCAGGTCGGTCACGCTGGCCACCAGGCGGCTGAGCTCCGCGACCTGGTCGGTGACCCGCGCGAGCACCTCCTGCCGGTCGGCGGCCGGCAGGTCGGGGTTCTCGGCGAGAACGTCGACGTTGATCCGCAGGCTCGCCAGCGGGGTTCGGAGCTCGTGGCTGGCGTCGGTGACCAGTCGCCGCTGCGCGTCGAGTGACCGCTGGAGCGCGCCGAGCATCGCGTTGAACGTGGTGGCCAGCCTGCCGAGTTCGTCTCTGCGGCCGACCTCCACCCGTCTGCCCGGATCACCGGTGAGCGAGACCTCCTCCGCGACCCTGGCGAGCCGTGAGACCGGCGCGAGCCCGGTGCGTGCCACCGCCCAGCCGAGCAGCGTGGCGGCGAGCACGCCGATCGCGCTCAGCGCCGCCAGCGTGGTGCCGACGCTCGTGACCTCCTGGTCGGTGGACGTCAGCGGCTCGGCCACCTGCATGGCGAGTCCTGGGGCGAGCGGGGCGGTGAGGATCACGGACTGGATCCCGTCGACGCGGCCGTTGACGTAGAACCCGTCCGTGCGGCCGGCGGCCACCTCGATCGCCCGCGCGCTCGGCGTCAGGAACCCGGCGTCGTTGGACGGAGCCCAGACCTCGCCGGCCGAGGTAATGATCTGGGTGTACGTGGAAACGTCGAACCCGGACGAGTGCGGCGGCACCCAGTGGTCTGGAATGTGCCCGTGGTACAGGTGCGCCGCGTGCGTGACACTCTCCGCCCGGGCGGCGACCTCCTGACGGACCTGGTTCTGCAGGTCGGTGCTGATCGCGAAGAAGGCGACCGCGGTGATGGCGAGCGCGACGGCCGCCACCGCCCCGGCCGCGACCAGGGTGAACCTGGTCTTCAGCGTCAGGCGTGCCGGGTATCCCCGGCTTCCGGTCGCGAACCCGTCGTGGGGTACGGGGGGCCGTTCCCGCAGATGACGGCCGCGGCCCGCGCCGCGCGCGGGCCCGGCCCGGCCGTGGTCTTCCTGGTCGGGCGGGTCCGGGGGCACGGAGGGCCGGCCCCCCGGGAGATAACTTCGTGTTCTCATCCACCCGCCCGCAGTACGTAGCCGACACCTCGCACATTGTGCACGAGGCGCGGCAGGCCGTCCACCTCAAGCTTGCGGCGCAGCAGCGCGACGAAAACCTGCAGCGTGTTCGACGCGGGCGTCTCGCCGTACCCCCATACCCGGTCGGTGATCACGTCGTAGCTGAGCACCTGCTCCGCGTTACGGACGAGCAGTTCGAGGAGCCCGAACTCGATCTTGGTGAGGACGACGGGCGATCCGGCGCGGGTGGCCGAGTGGCTGGTGAGGTCGAGCGTCAGGTCCCCGTAGCCGAGCAGGTCGTGCACCGGCTTGGTGCGCCGCAGCAGCGCGTTAACCCGGGCGAGGAGTTCACGCAGCGCAAACGGCTTGACCAGGTAGTCGTCGGCACCGGCCTCAAGCCCGTCCACCCGGTCGTCGATCGCATCCCGCGCGGTGAGCACCAGGACCGGGGTGCTGTCGCCCCGGCCGCGCAGCGCCCGGCAGGTGTCAAGCCCGTTGAGCATCGGCATCAGGACGTCAAGGATGATCAGGTCGACCGGCGCCTGAGCGACCGCGCCCAGCGCCTCGGCGCCGTTCGCCGCCGTGGCGACGGCGTAGCCCGCGTACCCCAGGGCCCGGCGCAGCGAGTCGCGGACGTCGGCGTCGTCGTCCACCACCAGCAGCCGTGGCTGCAGGTCCGACCCATTCGCCTTTCCGTCGGGCATACTCCGGGGGGTACGGGGGGTCGCACCCCCGGGGGATAGCTGCATAGCAAAGAGTGAATCAGGCGAGGCTGCGAGAAGGCTGCAAGTTGCCTGAAGGCTGTTACATTTTCAGGGACTTTTAACAATCGCTGGCCAGGCTCCTTTACATGCCTCTCAGCAGCCCGTCTGGCACAGCCTCCGCATTCGCAGCAGCTGCGCCGGACGCCACCGCGGCCGCGTCGGGTACCCTCGCTCTCCGTCTTCCGGATCTCTGGCTGGTCCGGCACGGTGAGTCCACCTGGAACATCGCGGGTCTCGCGCAGGGCCACAACGACGAGGCGGTGCTGACCGAGCGCGGCCTGGACCAGGCGGCCGAGGCCGCGGCCGAGTTCGGCTACCGTCCCGTCCGCGCGATCTACGCCAGCGACCTGAGCCGCGCGCAGCAGACCGCCGCCGCCTTCGCCGCCGTGGTCGGCCTGCCCGTCCTCGCCGACGCGCGACTGCGGGAGCGGTGCCTTGGCGTCCTGGAGGGCACTCCGCTCAACAGCATCAGCGCGTCGGTCACCGGCGTGGCGGACGGGCTCGTCATCGACCCCGATGCCCGGCCTGGCAGCGGGGAGTCGCTGCGTGACCTGTACCTGCGGGCCGCGGCGTTCTGCGACGACCTCGCCGCCGGCCTCGGCGGCGGCTTCCCCGGACTGACCGAAGCGGGACCGGCCAGCAGTGCCGGTGACGTGCTGGTCATCGCGCACGGCGGCACGGTACGGGTGCTCGACGCCTACATCCACGGCGTTCCTGTCGACCAGATGACCTGGCGGCCGGTCGGCAACGCCACCATCGTCCGGATTCCGGAATTTGGTTCGCAACCCCGAGGAGGATGTCGATGAACCAGACATCAAATGCCTTTCACTCTGACCTTGGCACGCCGACCGTACCTCCGGTCGTCATGCGGAACGAAGAGCGTTCGCACCTCACCCTGCCCGCACGCCCCGCCAAGCCGCGTGTCTCCGGGCTGACCATGGTGATCGACGGCGGTGTACCGCTCGGCCTGTTCACCGACCTCATCGAGCTAGGCGCCGAGTACACCGACTACGTCAAGTTCGGCTGGGGCACTTCGGTCGTCACCGGGTGCCTGCGCGAGAAGATCAGCGTGCTCGAACGCCACGGCATCGGCTTCTACTTCGGCGGGACGCTGTTCGAGAAGTTCGTGCTTCAAGGCCGGTTCGATGACTACCGCCGCTTCTGCGAGGAGTATTCCGTCCGGCACGTCGAGGTGTCCAACGGCACGATCGAGATGAGCAACGCGGAGAAGGCCGGCTACATCAGGAAGCTCGCCCCGGACTTCGCGGTCGTGTCAGAGGTCGGCTTCAAGGACCCGGGCCGCTCGGAGATGCTGCCGCCGAGTGAGTGGGTCGCCGCCATCAAGGAGGACCTCGACGCCGGCGCCTCGCTGGTGACCCTCGAGGCAAGGGAGAGCGGCACGTCGGGCATCTGCCGCCCCGACGGCGAACTCCGGTACGGCCTGATCGAGGACGTGCTGCACGCCGGCATCGGCATCGACAGCCTGCTCTTCGAGGCGCCCACTTCCGCTCTCCAGACACACATGATCAAGCGGATCGGGCCCAACGTGAACCTGGGCAACGTGCCCGCCCAGGGGGTCATCAGCCTGGAGACGCTGCGACTCGGGCTGCGCGCCGACACCCTCACCGTTTTCGAGTAACCACCACCGAGGCAATACCGTGCGAACCACTACCGATGTCTTCCACCTGGCCATCCCCGCCCACGACCTGGACGAGGCGTACGACTTCTACGTCACCAGGCTGGGCTGCAAGCTCGCCAGACGGTACGACGACAGGATCACCCTGGACTTCTTCGGCGACCAGGTCGTGTGCCACCTGACCCCAGGCGGGCCCGCCAAGCCGGAGAGCCTTTACCCCAGGCACTTCGGCGTCACATTCCGCGAGGCGGCCGACTTCGAGGCACTGCACTCGTGCGCCGTCAACAGGAAGATCCCCTTCTACTACGACGTGTCACTGCGGTTCGAGGGACTCGTGGAGGAGCACCGCACCTTCGTGCTCGTCGACCCCTCGGGGAACCTTCTCGAGTTCAAGCATTACAACGATCCTCGGATGATGTACTGACTGAACTCTTTTCATTTTTCCCGCAGTCTCACCTTTCCCGTCCGTATCAAAATGAAAAGAGTTCAATGGACGCCACTTACCCTGTGATACGCGCATGGATCGAAGAGGCGGCCGACAGGCACGGCGACGACGTTTACCTCGCCGACGCCCGTGGCAAGGCGACCCTGACCTATGCGAAACTGCTCCGGATCGTCCGGGAGACCGAGCGCCGCCTGGACGAGGCCGGATTGCCGCGCGGCGCCAGAATCAACGTCAGACTCGCCGATCCGCTGAACTACGCCACCGCCCTGGTCGCGGTCATCGCAGCCGGACGGGTCGCGGTTCCCCTCGACCCGGGGGCACCCGACTCCGACGTCGCCCGCGTGCTGCACGTCGCTCACCCGGCCGGCGCGGTCACGAGCCACGCCGGCGCACCCAACGGGGAAGCGCGGGCGGATGACGGCGAAGCGGCGCGCCCGTTCCTCGTCACCGCCTTTGACCTTTCGCCGTTGAGCTCCGGTACCGACGGCGGCGGGATCTTCCTGTGCACCAGCGGCACCACGGGAACGCCCAAGGGGATCCTGCTGCGGGAAGAGCAACTGGCCCACGTGGCATCAAGCGTGGTCGACTGGCACCGGCTCGGCCGGGACGACCGCGGGTACTGCTCGCTGCCGCTGTTTCACGTCAACGCCGAGGTCGTCGGGCTGCTCGCCACTCTCCGCGCCGGGGCGTACCTGGCCGTGGACCGCAAGTTCAGCAGGCGCGGGTTCTGGGAACTGATCAGCGCGGACCGGATCACCTGGATCAACGCGGTGCCGGCGATCATCTCGATCCTCTCGATGGACCCGCCGTCCGTCCCGCCAGCGCGGCTGCGGTTCGTCCGGTCGGCCTCCGCGCCGCTGCCGCTCGCCGCGCTCAACCGGTTCGAGCAGTCGGTCGGCGTGCCGGTCATCGAGACCTACGGCATGACCGAGGCGGCCAGCATGATCACCGCCAACCCGGTCGACGGGCCGCGCAAGCCCGGATCGGCCGGCCTGCCGGCCGGCTCGCAGGTGCGGATCGGCGTGCCCGGCGCCGGGACTTCCGAGGCTGGCGAGGTCGGGCGGGTACTGATCCGCGGCGCGGGCGTGATCACCGCCTACGCCTCAGGCGGACGGCCGGGGGCGATCGACGATGACGGGTGGCTGGACACCGGCGACCTCGGGTACCTGGACGCCGATGGCTACCTCTTCCTCGTCGGGCGGTCTGACGACGTGATCAACCGGGGCGGGGAGAAGATCTACCCCCGGGAGATCGAGGAGATCCTGCTCGCCCAGCCCGGTGTCAGGTCCGCCGCCGTGATCGGCGTGACCGACGACGTGCTCGGCCAGCGGCCGGTCGCCTACGTGGTGCCCGATGGCGATGCACTGGCGGGCGAGATCGAGACGACGCTGCGTGCCGCGTGCGCGCAGTGGCTGCCGCGGCACAAGCAGCCGAGCGCGTTCTGCCTGGTCGAGGAGATGCCGCTGGGCCCGACGGGAAAGATCTCCCGGCGGCTGCTGAAGGAATCCGCGGCAGCTCAGTGAATTTTTCTTACTCCGCCCGAGCGCAGGACTTGACCCGGCCGACCAAGAGAAGCACAAAGAATTCATCGTGAGCTCAGCGCTGTCAGAAACCCAGTCAGCCGCGCCAGTCCCGGCGGGCGCGGCTGCGGGCCGTTCCCGGCCGCACATCGTCGCGTTCGACATGATCCGGCTGATCATCATGGTGTTCGTGGTGAGCGTGCACACGCTGGCCTTTGGCGGCGGCGCCGTCACCATGAGCATCGGCGCCGTCACCACCATCTTCCACACCAGCCGCGAGCTGTTCCTCATGCTCACGGCCCTCGTGCTGACGTACAACTACGGGCACCGCGCACAGCTGAAGGCCGGGCGGTTCTGGCGGCGCCGGTTCTGGCTGGTACTCCCGGCCTACGTGACCTGGTCGGCGATCTATTACGCAGCGGACGGCCACACCCGCGGCGCGTTCCCGACCGCGTTCCTGCATGACCTGCTGAACGCGGGCGCTCGCTACCACCTGTACTTCCTGCTCGTCAGCATGCAGATCTACCTGCTGTTCCCGGTGATCCGCTGGGTGCTGAAAAAGACCGAGCGGTACCACGCCTGGGTGTTCGGCATCGCGCTCGCCTACCAGGTGTGGCTCACCGTCGGGCTGCACTACAAGGTGGGACGCCAGGGCAACGGGATCATCGCTCAGTTCCTCAACGGGGCCGGGCTTGGCTACTGGGCCGACACCTACGTCCTGTACATCGTGGCCGGCGCGCTGGCGGGCTGGCACTTCGAGAAGCTCTGCGCGTTCACCCGCCGGCACCTGCGCAGCGGCTGGCGGGTCGCCGTCGTGGCCGCCGCAGGCGTGGCCGCGGGCATCGGGGTCTACCTGATCGAGACCCTGGTCTTCGGCGCCACGCCGAACAACGCGAGCGCGGTGTTCCAGCCGGTCGTCATCTTCGAGGCGCTCGCCTTCGGCTGGGCGCTGCTCGGCGCCGGGCTGCTGTGGAGCGACCGGGGGGCGCCCGCGCGGAAGTTCTGCGCCGCGGGCTCCGCCAGTTCGTTCGGCATCTACCTCGCGCACCCCCTCGTCCTGCAGGTGCTGCTGCTGATCGCCGGCTCGAGCTTCTTCGGTGCGCACGGCGGGCTGCTCGGCGCCCTGCACCGCCTGCACCACTCCAGCATCCTGGTGCTCGTGCTGCTGTTCATCGCGGTGCCGGTCATCTACGCAACCTCCTGGCTGATCGCCTCGACGGCGCGGCGCACGCCGCTCAGCCTCTTCCTCACCGGGCGCGAGTGGCGGCCCAAGCGCAAGCTCCGCCTCGGCCAGGCGACCGACCGGGCGCTCGACGCGATCGAAGGCAAGATCACCGCCAGCGCCAGGAAGGTTCCCCGGCGCGTGGTTGTCGTCGCGCTCGCGGTTGCCGTCGTGGCGGCCGGCGGATCAATCGCCGGGGCGAAGATCGTCAGCGCGGCCAACCGGACAATCAACAGCACGACGTCCACCATGCAAGTGGGCGACATGACCCGGAGCTACACGGTACTCACCCCAGCGAAGACGACGCTGCCCGCATCGGCGCCGATCATCATGGTGCTCTCCGGCCTCAACTCCACCCAGAGCCAGGAGATCGGCCGGGACGAGCTGACCCCCTACGTAACCGCGGGCGAGGCGGAGCTCGTCTACCCGCTGGCCTACCGGGAGTCGTGGAACGCGATCGGCTGCTGCTCCTTCGCGGCCCGGGCCGACATCAACGACACGGGGTTCATCCAGGCACTGGTGAAGAAGGTCGATCCGGGGAACGCCCGCCCGATCTACCTGATGGGCTACAGCAACGGAGCGCGGCTCGCGTACACGCTCGCGTGCACCGATCCCTTGCTGTTCGACGGCATCGCGGCGGTCAAGGGGGACCCGATGACCTGGTGCAACGTCGTCGTCCCGCAGAAGTTCCTCCAGGTCGCGTCCACCGACGACACAGACGTGCCGTATACAACCGGGGAAAAGGGCAATTTCCGGGAGTCGCCGGCCGCCTTGGTCCAGGATACTGACCTGAAAACCGCCGACGGGTGCACCACGGAGTCGGAGAGCTCGTCGGCGGGAAACATGACCCTGACCACGTGGCCGGACTGCCTCGACGGCTCGAGCGTCACGTTCGCGGTCTATACCGCCGGGGTGCACAGCTTCCCGCGGCCGCCGGTCAGCAACCCGCCCGCGGCGGAGGTCATCTGGGCCTGGATCAACAACACCGTCACGGTCAAGCCGCTGCCGACGACGAAATAGCGGCCGCTTAAGCCGGCCCCGGGACACCCACACCCCCGTGTCCCGGGGCCCACGGGTTTCCGCGGCGGCCGGCGCGGCGAAATCGCCGTCCCGCACGCGACGACGTGGCAGGGGCCGCGTGTTGCCAGGGCGTTAATCGCTTACGAACCGCGGCCCCGTCCGCCCTAGGATGGAGGCCATGCCGATTACCCGCGACGAGGTCGCTCACCTGGCCCGGCTGTCCCGGCTCGCGCTCAGCGACGAAGAGCTTGACCACCTTGCCCCGCAACTCGACCAGATCATCTCGTCGGTGGCGCAGGTGCAGGAGGTCGCGGCGGACGGCATCCCGCCAACCACGCACGCGACCGGCATTGCCAACGTGTTCCGTGCCGACGAGCCATCACCCTGCCTGACTCCGGAGCAGGCGCTGTCCGGCGCGCCCGCGGTAGAGCTGCAGCGGTTCAAGGTCCCGCGGATCCTGGTCGAAGAGTGAGGACGCGATCATGAGCGAGCTGACCACTAGGACCGCGGCGGAACTGGCCGCCGCGGTGTCCGCCGGCGAGGTCTCCGCCGCCGAGGTCACCCAGGCGCACCTGGACCGTATCGCCGCAGTCGACGCCAAGGTCAAGGCGTTCCTGCACGTGAACGCCGAAGACGCGCTCGCGCAGGCGCGCGAGGTCGACCGCAGGCGGGCGGACGGCGAGCCGCTCGGCCCGCTGGCCGGCGTGCCGGTCGCGGTCAAGGACCTGTTCACCACCGTCGGCGCGCCGGCGACCTGCGGCTCGAAGATCCTGGACGGCTGGTATCCGCCGTACGAGTCCACGGTCACCAGGCGGCTGCGCGAGGCGGGCGCGGTCCTCATCGGCAAGACCAACATGGACGAGTTCGCGATGGGCTCGTCCACGGAGAACTCCGGGTTCGGGCCGAGCCACAACCCCTGGGACTTGACCAAGGTGCCCGGCGGCTCGTCCGGCGGCTCCGCCGCCGCCGTCGCCGCCTTCGAGGCGCCGCTCGCACTCGGGACGGACACCGGCGGCTCCATCCGGCAGCCCGCCTCGGTGTGCGGGATCGTCGGCACGAAGCCGACCTACGGCGGCAACTCCAGGTACGGCGTCGTCGCCTTCGCATCGTCACTGGACACGCCGGGACCGTTCGGGCGCACCGTGCTTGACGCCGCGCTGCTGCACGAGGCCATGTCAGGGCATGACCCGATGGACTCGACGTCCATCGACGCCCCGGTGCCGCCGGTGGTGGAGGCCGCGCGGCACGGTGACGTGGCCGGCCTGCGGATCGGCATCGTCAGCGAGTTCTCCGGCGACGGCTTCCAGCCGGGCGTGATGACCCGGTTCACCGAGGCGGTCGAACTGCTTGAGTCGCTCGGCGCGAAGCTCACCGAGATCAGCTGCCCGCACTTCAAGTACGCGCTGCCCGCGTACTACCTGATCGCGCCGAGCGAGGTGTCGTCCAACCTGGCCAGGTTCGACGGCATGCGGTACGGACTGCGGACGGGCAGCGGCTCCGCCGAGGAGGTCATGGCGGCCACCCGGGAGGCCGGGTTCGGCGCGGAGGCCAAGCGCCGGATCATGCTCGGCACGTACGCCCTGTCGAGCGGGTACTACGACGCCTACTACGGCAAGGCGCAGCAGGTGCGGACGCTGATCATCAGGGACTTCGACAACGCGTTCGGCCAGGTGGACGTGCTCATCTCGCCGCCGACGCCGACCACCGCGTTCGACATCGGCGAGCGCGCGGACGACCCGATGGCCATGTACCTCGCGGACCTGTGCACGATCCCGTCCAACCTCGCGGGGAACGCGGCGATTTCCGTGCCCGTCGGACTCGCACCGGAGGACGGCCTGCCCGTCGGCCTCCAGGTGATGGCGCCGCCGCTGGCCGATGACCGGCTGTACCGGGTGGCCGCGGCGGTCGAGACGGCGTTCACCGAGCGGCGCGGGCACCCGCTGCTCGCCGAGGCGAGGGGGCTTTAGCGATGACCGCGACGTACGAAGAGGCGCTGCAGAAGTACGAGCCGGTCTTCGGGCTCGAGACGCACGTCGAACTCGGCACCAGGACCAAGATGTTCTGCGGCTGCATCACCACGTTCGGCGCGGAGCCGAACACCCAGACCTGCCCGGTCTGCCTCGGCCTGCCCGGCTCGCTGCCGGTGGTGAACGAGCGGGCGATCGAGTACACGATCAAGATCGGGCTGGCACTGAACTGCTCGATCGCCTCGTGGTGCCGGTTCGCCAGGAAGAACTACTTCTACCCGGACATGCCGAAGAACTTCCAGATCTCGCAGTACGACGAGCCGCTGTGCACCGACGGGTACCTGGACGTGGCCATCGGCGGCAAGACGGTGCGGGTCGGCATCGAACGGGTGCACCTTGAGGAGGACACCGGCAAGTCCCTGCACGTCGGCGGCGCTACCGGGCGCATTCAGGGGGCCGAGTACTCGCTCGTCGACTACAACCGGGCCGGTATCCCGCTCGTCGAGATCGTCACCAGGCCGGTGCCAGGCACCGGGTTCCTCGCGCCCGAGGTCGCTCGCGCGTACGTCACCGAACTCCGCGACGTGCTGCGCACGCTCGGCGTCTCCGACGTGCGGATGGAGGAGGGCTCGATGCGCTGCGACGTGAACACGTCCCTTTCGCCTCGCGGGTCCGGCGTGTGGGGGACGCGGACAGAGACCAAGAACGTGAACTCGCTGCGCTCCGTGGAGCGGGCTGTCCGCTCCGAGGTCGAGCGGCAGTCCGGCGTGCTCGACGAAGGCCGCCGGGTCATCCAGGAGACCCGCCACTTCCACGAGGACACCGGTGTGACCACCTCCGGACGGTCCAAGGAGGAGGCGCAGGACTACCGGTACTTCCCCGAGCCCGACCTGGTGCCGGTGGCCCCGGCGGCGGACTGGGTGGAAACCATCAGGAAGTCGCTGCCCGAGCTGCCTTCGGCCCGCCGGGCGCGGCTGATCGAGTCGTGGTCGCTGTCTGAGCTGGAGTTTGAGGCACTGCGCAACGCGGGCGCCCTGGACGCCGTGGAGGCGACCGTTGCGGCCGGCGCCTCCCCGGCTGATGCCCGCAAGTGGTGGCTCGGCGAACTGGCCAGGCGCGCCAACGACGCTGGCCTCGATGTACCGGAACTGGCGATTACCCCAGCCGATGTAGCCCGCGTCGCTGCCCTGGTCGCGGCGGGCACGCTCAACGACCGGCTCGCACGCGAGGTCATCGAGGCCGTGCTGGACGGCGAGGGCACGCCCGACGAGGTGGTCGCCGCCCGCGGCCTCGCCGTCGTCAGCGACGACTCGGCGCTGACCGCCGCCGTCGACGAGGCGATCGCGGCCAACCCGGACGTGGCGGCCAGAATCCGTGACGGCAAGGTCCAGGCGGCCGGCGTCCTCGTCGGTGCCGTCATGAAGGCCACCCGCGGCAAGGCCGACGCAGCCAAGGTCAGGGGCCTCATCCTGGAGCGCCTGGCTTAGCAGCCCAGAACCTCACTCAATGATCCCGAACGTTTCGTGCTCCGCCTTTACCCCGCACGTTGGATCCCGGAGTGCGCGGTGAAGGCGGAAACGCGGGGCCAGGTTCAGGAGTCCGCTGAATTAGACCGTTTCTGGGCTGCTACTTGCAGGGTCTTGCCTAGTCCTAGTCACAGGCATGACCGCACGCCCGTGCGGCGCTAATTCAGCAGACTCCTAGATCGCCTCGGGCCCGCCTTCGAGCAGGCGCTTGAAGGCGGGCTCGTCAAGGATCGTGATGCCTAGCTCGACGGCCTTGTCGTGCTTGGAGCCCGCGTTCTCGCCCGCGACGACGAAGCTGGTCTTCTTCGAGACAGACGACGTGACCTTGCCGCCGGCCGCGCGCACGGCCTCGGCTGCCTCGTCTCGACTGTAGTTCGGCAGCGTTCCGGTGATCACCACGGTGACGCCGGCCAGCAGCCGTCCCGCCGCCGCCGACGGGTCGAAGCCGGGGGTCTCGAGCTGGACGCCCGCGGCGCGCCACTTGTCCACGATCGCGCGGTGCCAGTCGACGGTGAACCATTCCTCGATCGACGCGGCGATCGTCGGGCCGACGCCGTCCACGATCGCCAGAGCGTCGGGCGATGCGGACGCGATCGCGTCGAGCGATCCGAATGCCGCCGAGAGCGCTCGCGCCGCGGTCGGGCCCACGTGCCTGATGGACAGCGCGACCAAAATCCGCCACAGCGGCCTGGTCTTGGCCTCGTCCAGGTTGGCGAGCAGCGCGTGCGCGACGAGCTTGAGGCCTCCGGCCTTGTTCACGAAGAACGGGCTGGTCGCGAGCTCCTCGTCGGTCAGGTCGAAGAGGTCGCCCTCGTTGGTCACCAGGCGGTCGCTGAGCAGCGCGACGACCGCCTCGTAGCCGAGCGCCTCGATGTCGAGCGCGCTGCGGGAGGCGAGGTAGAAGAGCCGCTCGCGGAGTTGCGCCGGGCAGGCGACCGTGTTCGGGCACCGCCAGTCGACTTCTCCCTCGTCCCGCCGCAGCGGCGTACCGCACTCCGGGCACTGGCGGGGGAACTGGAACTCCCGCTCGTCGCCGGTGCGCAGTTCCACGACCGGGCCGACCACCTCCGGGATGACCTCGCCTGCCTTGCGCAGGATCACCGTGTCGCCGATGAGCACGCCCTTGCGCTTGACCTCGTCCTCGTTGTGCAGGGTCGCGCGGTCGACGGTGGAGCCGCTGACCTTGACCGGGGCCATCACGGCGAACGGGGTGACCCGCCCGGTCCGGCCGACGCCGACCAGGATGTCAAGCAGCTTGGTGTTGACCTCCTCGGGCGGGTACTTGTAGGCGATCGCCCAGCGCGGTGCCCGGCTGGTCGCGCCCATCGAGCGCTGCAGCTCGATCGGGTCGATCTTCACGACCACGCCGTCGATCTCGTACGGCGTCTCATGCCGGTGACCAGGGTCCCCGTAGTAGTCGATGTAGGCACGGACCTCGTCCAGATCGGTGACGACCTTGTATTTGTCGCTCACCGGTAGCCCCCAGCCGCGAAGCCGCTCGTACCAGCCCGACTGCGTGTCCGGTGCACCCTCGAGGTGCCCCTCCTCGCTCGGCCCGGCCGCCGACCCGGTGATCGCCCCGTCGGCTGTGCCCGGGTCAGCGTCTGGCTCGCCGCCGTCGGCGGTGCCCACCACGCGGCCGATGCCGTGCACGATGGCGCCGAGCGCGCGGGACGCCGTGACCCGGGGGTCCTTCTGCCGCAGCGAGCCCGCGGCGGCGTTGCGGGGGTTGGCGAAGGCGGGCTTTCCCGCTTCCTGAAGTGACTGGTTCAGCCGCTCGAACGCCGCCTCCGACAGGAACACCTCCCCGCGCACCTCGAGCAACTCGGGCACATCGTCCCCGGTCAGGCGGTCAGGGATAGACCCGATCGTCTTGACGTTCAGCGTTACGTCCTCACCGGTGCGCCCGTCTCCCCTGGTCGCGGCGCTGGTGAGGCGGCCCCGCTGGTACACCAGATCGATGGCGAGCCCGTCGATCTTCAGCTCGCACAGGTACGGACCGGCTCCGCCCAGCTTCGCCGCCCGGTCCGCCCAGGCAGAAAACTCCTCGTGCGAGAACACGTTGTCCAGGCTGAGCAGCCGCTCGAGGTGGGTCACCGGCGTGAACAGGGTCGAGATCATGCCGCCGACCTTCTGCGTCGCAGAGTCGGGCGTGCGCAGTTCGGGGAACTTCTCCTCGATCTCGTTCAGCGTGCGGATGCCCTGGTCGTACTCCGCGTCCGAGATCGTGGGCGAGTCGAGCACGTGATAGCGGTACTGCGCGTCGAGCAGCCTCTCGCTCAGCTCCCCGTGCGTGCGCCGCGCCTCGGTCAGCTCCATCAGGTCAGCTCCTCCATCATTTCCGGGAGGACCCTGGCCGCCTCGCGGCACCAGCGCAGCGCGTCCCGTGCCTGCTTAGGCGAGGCCCCCGCGAGCCCGCAGGCCGGGGTGATCACCACCTGCGGCGCGCACTCAGCCGCCGGGAGGTCCATCTTCCGCCACAAGTCCCTGACGATCCCGGCCGTGCCGGCCGGCGTCGGCCTCGTCCGCGGGTCGCGTCCGGACCGGCGTGCTCCGTCCTGGCCTTCTGGCACGGTTTCCTGCGGCCCCGTCGTCGGCAGCGCGCCGATCAGCATCCCGGCTCCCGCCTCAACCGCCTGGGCGAACCCGTCGAAGTCTCCCCGTCGCAGCTGGCCGGGGTCGAACGAGACGGCATCCGCCCCAGCGCTCACGATTATCCCGAACGGAACGTCGTGACCGCAGCAGTGCACGATCGTGTATTT
>Ga0335074_10005418_pt1 | contig 17641 bp, 26 predicted proteins | sample Lox_Sample_23_FD_206715 | JGI IMG/M metagenome (GOLD analysis project Ga0335074, IMG submission 206715) | Soil microbial communities from Loxahatchee National Wildlife Refuge, Florida, United States - Lox_Sample_2.3 | ecosystem: Environmental > Terrestrial > Soil > Wetlands | place: USA... | reverse complement strand
CTCGGGCGAGAAAACTCGGACTGCATACTTCTAGCCGGAGAAGAGAGACCTAATTAATTGAAGGGCAAGGGAAAAGAGTGGCGCGCCCGGAGAGATTCGAACTCCCGACCTTTTGGTTCGTAGCCAATCCGTGGGTTCCGGGGCGGATTTTGACGATTTGGTGCTATTCCTCTTCCTGACCATCCTCGGGGTCAAAGGCAAGTTTGAACCCGAGTCCTACCCGCTCGGCTTCCGCCAAGCGGAACTTCAAGTCGCGGCTCAGCTTCACGTAGCTGCTAGACGTGACGCCCTTCGGCGAATGCCCGAGCCAGAACACGAGCAGGTCGTGGTTGCAATTGACCTCGCTCAGGTGCGTGGCCCGCGCCCGCCTGAAAGCATGGAACCCCTTGTCCGAGACCTTGGAGATTCGCCTCAGCAGGTTGCGTACAAGCCGGGGCGAGCCTTCCCTTGTGGGGAACAGGAGTCCCTTGCGCGAGCGGGTGTACATCAGCAGCACGTCCGTGACATCGGGGGCGATGTCCACTTCCCGCACTCCCGACTTCGTCTTCGTAGCCTGTAGCTTGCCGAAGCGGTTGACTTGCTGCTCCACCTTTATGGTGCGCCCGCCGTTGACGACGTGGACGCTCTCCAAGGCGAGGGCCTCCCCGATGCGGAGTCCCGTGCTCGCCAGGATGAGGAGCAGCATCCCCCACCACCCTGACGAGCCGTTGACTATGTCTTGGAGTTCCTTCCTCGTGTAGCAAGGCTGGCGCTGGTCTTCCACCACGGGCATGTCGATGAGGGCCGGGTTCCATTTCCGGGGATGAAGAGGAATGCCTGTCTCTTCGTCCACGACGCTGGAAACCACGGACTTCACGATTTGCACGTAGTTCTGGATGGACTTCGGACTCAGGTTCGCCTTGCTCATCTCGGAGACGAGGACCTTGACCGAGCCGTTGTGAATCTTGGACAGCGGGAGGTCTCCCAGGTGCGGGAGAATCCACTTGTCCAACGGGCATTGAATCGCGGGCACCGACGATGGCTTGATGGGCTTCCTGTTCCTGCTGAGGCTCCATCGCAGCCATGACTCGCTCGCTTCCCTGAACGTGCTATCAGCACTCACTGTTGGCATGACGTTCTTCCTTTTCGCCTTGGTGAGAGCCACCATGCCGCGAGCCTACTGCAACCGTGCCAAATCGTCAATGGTACGGGTTTACTAATTAGTCCCTTTCCGGCTGTTGGCCCATCGCTTCTTCCCTGCCTCAGAGAGCTTCTTGCGGGCTGCGGCGGACAAATGCCGCTTCTTACCTTTGCGCCCGCTCGCCGGGCCTCCAGAAAAGGCTGCTATTGCGTTCTCGACTACTTGTAGCTTCTTCCTCAAGTCGTCGCCGATTGCCCTGAGTGATTGCAGGCTATCCATAGGCTGTGTCTCCTTGCCGCGAATATATCACAATTTCTGGACTATCAGCCTCTAGGTTAGAACTGGCTTTGACGGAGGTCAGGACGGTTCTAACCACACGGATGAGCGCAAAGCTCAGGGTGGAGTAGCTCTCCACCCTCCTTACTTCCGCGTGGCACACCACAACCGTGTGGAGGACAAATGCAAAAAGCAAAGAAGCAGAAATGCGCCCAGACGCCGAAGCCTGCCCGCAAGCTCACGCCGCTCCGGGGCAAGATGGAACTGGACGCCTTGCAATGGCTCTACGAGAACACAGGGCTGTCCCAGGAAGCCTACACCAAGCAGAAGGCCGCCATCCTTGCGCGGCTGGAGCCTTAGCGTGGGCACGCCGGAGCAGTGCAAAGCCTGGCGCAAGGAGAACCCCGAACTGAACCGGGAACTGAATGCCGCGTGGCGGAAGAAGCACCGCGCCTACTGCAAAGCCGTTGACCGATGGCGCATGTGGCACCGCCCGGACATCCGCGCCAAGCGGGAGGCCAAGCACGCCCTGTGGCACCGCATCGTCGAACTTTCGGGGCGCGGACTCAAGCGCCGCCACATCGCGGCGGCGGTGGGCATCCGCCCCAAGGCCGTGTATGAAATCCTCGTCCGCCATCGGGCGGGGACGCTTTTCTGGAACGAGAAGGAGCCGGAGCGTACCGTTCTCCGGCAGAGAATCAAGCCTGCGGGACGCATGTGGGCGAGCGTGCGGGGGCGCGTGGGGCGAACACGCCGCGCCCGGGAATCAAGACCGCGATGGGAGGTCAAATAGTATGAAAGTCTTGTACCAAAACCAAGAGGTCGAGCTTGTCGCCGTGCCGAGATTCTCGGGCGCACAGTCGCAGCCGCGACCGAAGCGCGAGATGACAGAAATCCAGAAGGCATGGTGCCGACGCAAGGGTATCAAGATAGACCAGCCGCACAAGCCGGTCCCCGCCGTGGTGTACGAGTTCAGAATCATCGACCCGCTCGTCGGCGAGTTCGGCGTGCGCCCGGGCGACACCGTGCAGGCCGTGCTCGTTGACGACGAATGGTTCGAAATCAAGACGCGGGCTGACGTAAACTACCTTTTTGAGTTGTGCATAGAAGAAGCGCGAGGAAAGCGCCCATGAAGATACTGGACCTGTCGGCGGGCCGCCGCGCCCAGTGGCACGACAAGCGGCGCGACGCGATTCTCACGCTCAAGTGGAACGACCACGACATCTCGCTCTCCCGCGTCATCGCGCTGATGGAGCCGTGGTGGGAGCCGCTCTACGGACAGACGACGGCGGTGCGGTCGGCCCACAAGTCGGCGACTACGTGGACTGTTTTCAAGCGGCGCGAACAAAAGGCGAACGCTTGACCTTCCGGCCCATTGGCCGTAACCCCCACGAACAAAAGGCGAATGGAAAAATCGCTAACTAATGCTATATAGCAGTTTGTTACTCCATCGTATCGTACTAATTTCACAGTACTTATAAAATCTTTGGAAAAAGTTTTAAATAAATGAACTATCAAATCCATCAGTGAGAGCACTCGGGGGCCAGAGATGGTCGGAGCGAATCCCGAGTCCAGATTTCGCGCTCGGCGCGAATGGTCGGGTAGAGGCTCTCCGCTGATGACCCAAGAGGCTAGTAGCCGATGTGTCAATTCCACGGGCGATGGCGACATCGCCTTGCAGTGGTGTCCCGTAGTGTGGCGAACGTTGAGATGGTCTGAGGCGCAAGAGCAGTGAAACTTTTTTTTGCACGGCGTGTGACCATGCGTAGCGGCTGAACCATCAGCCTAGCCGCAGCACATAATTGACCGTCCCATTGGACGGGCCGTGCGCCAAGTTTCGGGGTGGGGGGCCTACCGTGCGGCGCTGAAAGACGCCGAAAGCCATGAATGGCCTCGTTCTCGGGAGTCACGGGTTACCGTGTTTCCACCCCGAATTTTTTTGTTTGCCGGAAGGAAGCCGAGCCAATAACACACTACTCGGCGGAGCACCAACATGCTGGCAGAAATAATTGACGGAAAGATGGGATGGGTGAGTCAACCCATCACGGAGAAGATGGCGAGCGCAGACATCTGCGACCGCAAGCACGGAGGGGACGCGGCCTCGGTCGCGGCCTACCAGAAGGTGTCGCACGTCATCCGGGAGCGGCAGCTAGAGGTCATCGCGCTATTCAAGGAATACGGCGAACTGACCACGGCGGAAATCGCGGCCATCACGGGCGAAGACCGCAACGTGTACGACCCGAGAGTCTGCGAGTTGAAGGCGATGGGGATTCTGGAGCGGACTGGACAGATGCGGAAAGGGTGCAACGTCCTGCGCTTGGCCTCTTAGACCAAAAAACCGACTATCGGAATCTAGGTTGTGCGGGATGTGCCCAACACATTCCAGGGGTGGGAACACCTACCATGTCTCCCCCACCCCTTCCATTTTTCCGCACGCAGGAGACAAGCGGCGGCACACCGTGACGGTAGAGGTTATGGAGATATGGAAATGAACCGAAAAAACAGAGTTGCAGAGGCACGGCCTCAGCACACGATAGAGTGGCTTGACTGGCCGTACTACATGGCCTACGACCAGATTGCGCTGTGCCATCGCTGGACAGGCCCGATGAAGGCCGTTGCATGGAACATCTACATCCACACGCAGAAGAACCCGGGGCACCCCAGATACGGGCGGGCCTGGACCTCGCAGGAGACCATCGCCCGGGAAACAGGGCTGTCCGCGAGCACGGTGTACCGTGCCTTCAAGGCGCTCGTGGAGGACGGCCAGGTGGGGGTCGAGCGCATCCGAACGGGGAAAGGGAAGGCTGACCAGTACAACGAGTACTGGCTGGTATTCACCGAGACGGAAGCACAGGCCACTGTGGCCCCTGGTGCATCACACACCCCTGCGATGCCTGTTCACGAAGCACAGGTCGCTGTGACCGCTGCTGAGGTAAGCACCAGTCATGGTGAAACGAGCACCAGTCACCATGAAACGAGCACCAGTCACGGTGACGTGTCAGCACCAGTCATGGTGACTAAAGAGCTTTTGAATTTGAACTTTCAAGGGAACCATCAAAGAACCATCAACGGTGTGATTGATTATGTACACCTGCCAGAAGCAACACCAACGGCGACAAGACAAGCAGCACAGGTCGCTGTGACCGCTGCTGCAGCACAGGTCGCTGTGACCGCTGCTGCAGCACAGGTCGCTGTGACCGCTGCTGCAACACGGGTCGCTGTGACCCCTGTCCCAGAAGCACGGCACGAGAAGCCGCTGCGGCCCTACGGCTGCTACGTCTGCGGCCAGACGTTCACGAAGAAGGCCGACCGGGACAACCATCTCGCGGACTGCGAGGTCCCCGTCGCGGCGGATGGAGATTGAGAGCAAGACGAGGAGAACAGAGATGGGATACTACGAATTTATGGAGGAAGGAATCGTGCTCGCCTTGCGTAAGCACGGGCCGCTGGACGCGAGAGCGTTGTGCGTGCTCACGGGATACGACCAGACTGCCTGCTACCGGTGCCTCAAGCAGATGGCCGAGAGCGGCAGCATCAAGGTACACGGCTACACCAAGACCGCGACCAAGCCTATCCGCGTGTGGGAAGCTGCGTAGAAAATCGTCTTTCGCTCGGTATTATAGAATCACAAGTTTGTCGCGGTCGGCTTAACGTGGGGGCGCTGTGAGGCGTCCAAAGCCAAATCAGCCGACACCGTTGGTCCACTTTCAAGACACGGGTTCCGCGACACGGGGAGTACATCAGTCAGTCCTTCAAGGGCTGGGCTTATCCTCATCAGGGTGCCACAAGGCACCCGCTCCCCGTCAATTTTATGCAGGGCGTGGTCGCCAGATTGAGTTGGTTAGCGGCCTAGTGCTTCGGCACAAGGTACACCAATGGGCGGCGGTACGAGCACCGCCCCGATTTTATCGGCGGGCATATAGCCATGGGACGGCCATGGACATGGCGCTTGCGCCTCCATTGAACACCGCCGACCCAGAGGCCCATGCCGATGAATTGCCCGGACTGTAGCAAGCTGCTCGCGGAGTCGCCCGTGGCGAAGCGCCAGGGAGTAACGGCTCCCGTCCTGTGGTGCGCCGTCTGCCGGAAGCATTGGCTAATCAGAGAGGAGACACATCATGACGCAGAAAGAACTGAATGAGCGCAAGCTCGCCCTGCTCCGCAGCATCGCAGCGAACGTGGAGAAGCTGATAGCGCTGACCGAGCCGAAGAAGCCTTAATGGTTCCCAAATTCATCCGCGACCTGTTCACCGAGGACGGCTCAAAGTGGAGCCTCACCCGGTTCACGAGCGCAGCCTGCGTCGTCTCGGCCATCGCGTGGGTCAGCGTGGTCGTGCATTCCACCCATACGCTGCCTGACCTGACCAGCCCGGCCATATTCGTGACTGGCGGTGCGGCCCACCTCGGCGTAGGCAAGTGGTCGGAATGGGCGCACGCCAAGCTGGCAATCGGCAACGGCTCGCAGGCTACAGGCTCGGATAGCGCGAAAGGCTAAGCCTTGTTGCAAAAAGGCTAAGCCTGTGGCATACTATCCTGGAGGAGAATCACCATGAAGCACAACATCTTGGCAGTCATCGCAGCAGCAATCGCCTTGGCGCTGACCTTTGCGGGGTCGGCACTAGCCAAGGACAAGCACGAATACCAAGTGGGGACATTCCTTGGCACTCAGATGCTCGCGGATGGCACCTATACGAACGACATCCACTGTGGGTCAGGCGAGGATTACACTTGCACCGGGTCTGCTGGCTTCAACGGCTTCCGAGCCTACTACATTAGGATGGACGACGGTACGGTCTGGTCATTCGTCTCCGACCGCGAGAACAGCGACGCCATCGTCCGTCAGTTCGGGATGACCCCGACGCACATCGGCAAAGAGAAGCCCAACCTGCTTGACAGTCTGAATCCTGGAGACAAGGTGGCTTTCCGCATGGAGAAAGACCACCGCATCGGTGCGGGCAACACATATCATGTATTCATTCCGCGAGCCGATGACCCCAAGAAGGAGGAAAAGTTCGAGGGCTATCCACCGCCGACAGTTTCCGTGGCATCCAAGCCCACGGACAACATCAAGACGATGTGCGACGCACACAGTTTCTCTCCTGACGACGAGAAGAAGTACTGCCCGCAGCCTTAATTAACGCCCGCCAGCTTTCTCGGTTGTGAAGCCCGCTGTCTTCCCAGGCAGCGGGCTTTTTTATTCCCGCTAATGAACTCTAGTTTTTCGACTATCCAACCCCTTGGTAGATGCACTGCCCAATCCATCCTGACCGGCTGCTGACCTGCTCCGCGTGCCAAGGCGCAAAAGGCGGACGCTCCAAGTCCGCGAAGAAGCAAGCCGCTTCACGGAAAAATGGGTTGAAGAACCGGGGAAAACATGCCGCCTAAGATTTTCACCTGCGGCTCGGGCCACAAGACGGTGCTCCTCATGGGAAGAGCCTCAGCACGCGCCACGAACGAGATTGAGTGCGCGACATGCGGGTACTCCGCCTGGGAATACTCCGACCGCGAGAACATCGAATGGCTGCTCGGCGTGCTCGACCGCATCAAGCTGCTCTCGCACGGCGAGGAATGCCGGAAGCTAGACCGGGCCAAGGACTGGCTCAGATATAAATTGGGGGCTTTGTGATGCGCTACTTAAACGTACTACTTGGACTGGTATTTTTTGCAGGAGAGTTGACAGGAATCCTTATCGCTGCCTGGAGATTCAGATGAGCCTGATAACCTTAACGCCAGCGGCAGTGGCAAAATTCAAGGAAGTCTTGCCTCCCGGCAATGCTCTCCGCGTCGGTGTCATGGGCGGAGGCTGCTCGGGATTCCAGTACAGCCTCTCGTTCGCGGTGCTGTCGCCCGACGAGGCAGCGGAAGCCATGGACTTTGACGGCCTCAAGGTCCACGTGGACCAGATGAGCGCCATGTACCTGGACGGCGTGACCATCGACTACTCGGACGGCCTCATGGGCGGCGGCTTCAAGTTCGTCAACCCGAACGTGAAGCGCACCTGCGGCTGCGGCCAGTCTTTCGACGCCTAGGAGCGAAATGGATATTTCAGAGTTCGCAAAGGAATACAAGCGCAACGGCATCCACATCATCCTTAACGACGACGCTATAGAGTTCGCCAAGCAATGGGCCGCCGTGTCGCACGCCCTCTACCTGCTTGAGATTGGCATCATCCAGGTGGAGCAGGCCAAGCGGATGCTGGGAATAAAGCCCGATGCCAACTGACAAGGGATTCGACGATGTCTTACAAGAGATTGGTGCCGGTTGGCAAGCTGACTGTGTGCCCGAACTGCCTGAAGCTGTTTACCTACGCCTTTCAGGCGGGACGCTGGAGCAGCGGTCTGTTTTGCAGCAAGAAATGTGCCCACTCGTACAGCACGAAGAGCAAGAGACAGGAAATCAACCGCAAGGTGAGCGCGAAGCTCAAGGGAAATGTTCCATGGAACAAGGGCCTCAAGAAATGTCCAGCCGCGCCTTGAAAATCTTGGTGGCGTGCCTTACTTGCCCGAAATACCTGGACCGCCGCCAGGCTGTGCGCGACACATGGGCACCGTGGGTCGAGAAGCTCAATCCCGACGTTACCTTCAAGTTTTTCACGGGGACCATATACCTTGCCTCGGCGATGGCGCAGGTCAACAGCAGCAGCACCGGGATAGACGAATCCACAGCGATTGCGTTGGCAATCGCATTGGGGTAAGGAAAAATGAAGCAGCTAATCGGACATGATATTGGAACATACGTCTTCAACGCATCGGCGGGGACCATTACATTCTCGGATGTGACGCTGACGCTCGACCAGATTCTCCTCATCACCGACGCCACGGCGAGCACCATCATCTACGTGCTCGGCAACACGTCGCTCGGCGGCTCGATGAGCGACAACGTCCTGACGCTGGACTACAACACTTCGTCCCTGAGCAACTCGGACGTTCTTCAAATCTACGTCGATGTCCCCGCCTCCGCCAACCCCCTGACCGTGTCGGGCACCGTGTCCGTCTCGAACACGGTCCCAGTCAACGTTCAGGACGGCAACGGCAACATCGTCACGTCCACGGACAGCGCCCTCGACGTGAACCTCAAGTCTTCCGGCGCGACAGTCGCGGTCAGCGGGACGTTCTGGCAGGCGACGCAGCCGATTTCCGTGGCCTCGCTGCCGCTGCCTTCCAATGCGGCGCAGGAAACGGGTGGCAACCTGGCGACAATCGCCGGGGCGGTGAGCGGCGGCAAAGTCCAAGTCAACATCACGAACTCAAGCATCTCCGTGTCCGACTCCACGGCGGAAGGCTAGCCTGACGGAGTAGCCTGGTTCTTGAAGAAGTTCGCGCTGTACGATTGGGCGCTGATTTCCGTGCCGATGATTTCGCGGGCGTAATACTTGACCGGGGACAGGCCGACGAGGCTGTCGATGCCCAGTCCCTTGACGTGCAACATCTGGTAGGCGGGGATGATGCGTTCGCCGCCGCTCGGGTCGTCGTGCGTCTTGTAAATCAGTTCGCCTGAGTTCGTGCGGTAGGGATTCGTCTGGAATGGGGAGCGCACATACAGCGCTGCGACCTGGCCGCCGTTGTTCCGAATAATCTCGGCGTAGGAGTTGCCTGTCAGCAGGATGTGCGACTGCATACACTGGCGCACGTCGCTGGCGCTGACCTCGGGGTTGGGCTGCGTGTGAAGAATGCCTTGGAGCGGGTGGTCCCAGACAACCTTTTCTGAGCCGTCAGGCATACGCTCGTAGACATTGAGCGGCAGCGTGCCCACGGCGTCGGAGATGACGCGGATGCACGCGAAGTAAGCCGCGATTTGCATCGCGCTGAACTCGTTCACGATTGCGCCGCTTTCCGAGGGAGGAAGACCGAAGGCTCCCAGGAAGTCCTGCGGAAAGCTAACAACCGACGAGATGAAGTCTCTGAGTTCTTGCTTGAGCGTCATTACTTGCGACCTTTGGCGGAGATGATTCCTGCGGCGAGCAGGAGTGCGCCCGCGACGATGGGGCCGAGGGGGTGGTATATCCACGCAGCACCGGCATCAAGCAGGGCTGCGCCCAGGGCGATGCTAATCAGCGTGAAACGGTTCACCGTTACTTCACCGCTGGCTTGATTGCTGCTGTCGCGGTCGTGGTCAGGGCGGTCTTGACCGCCTGAGCCTTTGCGATGACGAGGTCAACCACGGTGTAAACCTTGTGGGCCACGTATCCGGCTCCGACTACCGCCAATGCGTCTACTGTGATTTTGAGGGGTGCAATCATGGGTTCTCCGTACTTCCAGAAATGGACTAGGCTGCTAACCTACATAAGAAGTAGGAAGTCGGAAAACCTTGCGCCCAAGCAGTTGGGCTAGGCTGGCAGGTGAGCGGGGCAGTAGAACTGGATGACGCCCTTGATGTCGGTTCCGACAGCCAGAGTCCCGCAACGCTGGCACGGGCCGAAGCAGTCGATGCTGCTCTCGCCGGAATTGCTTGCCTGAGCCATGACGCGGTTCAGCCCGGTGAACAGGGCGGTCGCCGGGTCAATCTTGTTCTCTGGCCGCTCTTTATTTGGAAATAAATTATCGTTCTTGTCGGCGTGGGCGACCACGTTGGCTATCGCCCAAGTGAGCACCGGGTCGCCGTCGAAGTGGAACCGACCGTCGTACACGGCAGCCTCAAGCTCCTTCATCGGTTCGGACAGGTGCTTCGGCATCTGCGGTATCTCCACCATCGTGATGCCTTCCTCGGTCAGGTGGTTCACGAGTTCCACGGCCTGGTAAGGGTCGTGCGCGACCTCGGCAACGGACAAGCAGCGGGAGCACATCGTCGAGGTCGCAAAGACCTGGTACGGCACGCCGTATCGCGGCTGGACTTGCATCAAAGGCGTCGGCTGCGACTGCGGACAATTTCTACGTGGCGTCTTCATCGAAGCTGGCCATCGCCCTGACGACGGGGTTCCGACTCCGCCCGACTACAAGCTGAGAATCGCGCTGCACCGCAAGTCGATGGAGTACATAAGCATCATCGAGAAGTACATGCGCGAGATTCCCGAGTCCGAGGTCAAGCCCGGCGATGTCGTCGTGTACAAGCTGGGGCTGGCTTTCGCGCACGCGGCAATCATCGTCAAGTGGCCGGAGCACGTCATCCATTCGCTTGAGCGCGAGGGCGTCCACGCCGGGCACGGAAAGAACTTCAAGTTCGGTCGGCTGGAGAAAAAGTTCTACACCGTCAAGGACGAGTGGTGCAAAGAGGAGAAAGCGTAAGTGGGAATTTTCGGCTACAGCAACTCGCCTCAGCGCGAGTTCAACACACGGGTAAACCAGAGCGCCTACGGCTATCCTTTTCCGGTCTGCCTGGGAACGGGGCAGGTCGAGCAGTCCATCCTCTGGACTGACGGATTCACTTCCAAGGCCGCGCCCAGCAAGGGCGGCGGGAAGGGCGGCGGCAAATCTGGCGAGTCCCTGTATTCCGCCGACGTGGTCGTGGCCCTGTGCTGCGGTCCCATCAGCGGCGTCGCCGACGTGTGGAGCGGCCAGTCGTGGCTCGGCTCGCCAACGGCTGCGGAACAGTACGCGATTTCGTCCGCGTCCAGCTACACCTACGTGCCGGTCAACGCGACGAACCTGTACAACGACCTTGGCGTCGCGGTCGAGAACACATACAGCGGAAGCTACAGCGACTTTGGCGCACCGTCCGACACCTCGCTGAGCGGCACCGACCTTGCGTCGATGACGCTGGTCCCCTGGTATTCCTCGTCCACCGCCTATGCGGCTGGCACCAATGTGTTCAACGGCACCGATGTCTACACCTGCATCCTCGCCAACACGGGCGAGTCCCTCAGCAACGCGACCTACTGGACGAACACTGGGTCGGGCCTGACGACGGGAACCTACAGCATCGACCCCTCGAACAACGGGTACACATTCTCAAGCGCGGACAACGGGCGAACCGTGCAGGTCAGCTACAGCTACCTCGTGCGCTACATCAACCAGCAGCAGTCCGGCATCGTCCCGAGCGGCAAGACCATCAGCGTGGGCGACGAAGGCAGCGGCGCGTATGTCTACAGCGACCTGGGCGTGACCTACTACAACACCGGGGTCGCGTTCAAGAAGGTAACCTCGTCGCCTTCGACGGGGCAGTACTACACGAGCGGCGACAATCCCATGGTCTACCACTTCGCCACCGGGGACATCAACCAAGAGGTCGTCCTCACCTGGCAGGAGTACAACCCGCAAGTCATCTCGCCGGGTCAGGCGACTTCGCTCAACTACACGCTCAACAACGGCGCGCAGGGGCAGGCTCCGTACTCGTTCCTCACGTCTAGCTATCCCGACGCGGCGTTCGGCTACACGAACATCGCAACCTTGCTATACGAGCCGATGGACCTCGGCATGAGTTCGGAAATCCAGGAAAACAGATTCGAGGTCATCACGCCGGACGTTTACGGCGGCGGAATCCAGGATTGCAACCCCGTGCAATGCATCGGCAGAGTGCTCACGGACACGACATGGGGACTCGGTGTCGGCCCCGTCCCGTTCCCGACCGCGAGCATCGACAACAGCGCGGACGGCACCTGGGGCGGACCAGCAAGCACGCCAGGCCAGCGCTCCGTCGCAGCCACGGCGTGGAATTGGTTCGCGGCGCAGAGCTTCTTCATCTCGCCCGTCATCGACGGGCAGGACACCGCCGCATCCACGATTAGCAAGTGGCTCGAAGCGGGCATGTGCGCCGCGTTTTTCTCCGAGGGTCTTTTGAAATTGGTCCCCTACGGCGACACGTCGGCGGCTGCGAATGGAGTCACGTGGACAGCGCCGAGCGAATATGTCGTCGCGCTGGACGACACGTGCTTCGTCGCCAAGGAAGGCGAAGACCCCGTCAAGATTTCCCGCGTCTCGGCGCACGACGCATGGAACGTCGTGCAAATCCAGTGGGACAACCGCCTCAACCAGTACGCGCCCGAGGTCACGCAGGAGAGCGACCAAGGACTAATCAACCGCTGGGGCGAGCGCCGCGAGGACGTGCAGGACTACGACTTCATTCACACTGTCGCAGCGGCGACATTCGCCGCGAACATGCGGATAAAGCACAACAGCTACATCCGCAACACCTACGAGTTCACTCTGCCGTTCACCTACAGCTACCTTGAGCCGATGGACATCGTCACGCTCACGACCTCAAGCCTCTGGGCGGCGAACCTGAACAACATCAACCTCGGCATCGTGGACTTGCCCGTGCGCGTCACGAAAATCATGGACGACCCTGAAAAAGGGTTGCAAGTCACCTGCGAGGACTATCCGTGGGGCGCTCACCAGCCCACTCTGTACAACAAGCAGTTGGGCGAGGCCCAGCCTCCGGCGAACGCATTCTCAGACCCAGGCAACACCGAGGTCGTGATGTTCGAGGCGACGAATGCACTGACGGGCTACCAGGGCGACCAGATTTGGATAGGCGCTCTGGGAACGTCTAGCAACTGGGGGTCGTGCAACATCTGGGTCGCGCAAGTCCCCGACCTGCCACTCGTGAGCGCGACGACGACGCCTGCCGACAGCGTGAACGTGTCCACGGGCACGGCGACCGCCTCTTGGAGCGCGGGCAACACCATTTCCGTGCCTGGGATTTACAGCTTCACGGTCGAGGTCAACAGTTCGCCGACAGTCGTGGAAACCGTCCTGTGGGCGTCGAACACGAGCAGCAAGCCCAACGGCTACCTGTTCCGCTTCGACTCCCGCTCCGGCTACAACGCGGGGCAAATCTGGGTACTCACAGCCGGGGTCGCGGGCACGGAAGGAACCGCCGAGACCGCAGCCAACGTCAGCAACCTCCCTGCCGGAACCTACACCGTGGACTGCTCGTGGAGCACGGGCGGCGTCATGAACATCTACGTGAACGGCGTCTGGCAGATGACGCTGACGGACACCACCTACACGCCCACGGGCGCTACATACTACGGCTACAACTCGGCCGTGGGCAATCCTTGCCCCATCGGGCCGAGCGGCGGCGAGAGCGGCGACGACTATGTCTGCGTGGGCACAATCACAGCGCCCGCACGCCTCGGCGAGCTTGATTCCACGTTCGCGAGCCACGCCGACCCCGACACCACGGACTCGCTCGTCGTGGACCTCGCGGAGAACTGCGCTGCATGGGAAGCGGGCACGAAGACCGACGCCGACTACGGCAACACGATGACGTTCGTGGACGGGGAAATCATCAGCTACTCGGCGCTGACCTACACGAACCAGAGCCAAATCACCTGCGGCACCTACATCCGACGCGGACAGATGGGCAGCGCGATAAGCTCCCACTCGTCAGGCGGCTTGGTGCTGCGCCTAGACAGCGCGATTTTCAAGTACACGTATCCCGCGATTTGGCGCGGCCAGACGCTCTCGTTCAAGTTCCAGTCGGTGAACTTCGCGGGATATATGGCTCAGGACTTGAGCACGCTCACGCCCGTGAGCTTTACGCTGCCGGGCGAGAACATCGGAAGCATCGACGCCGGAAGCGGGCTTGTCGTCCCGGACGCGAACTCGTCCCAGTACATCGGCGTGTGGAGTTCAACCGTCGCCTACGTCGTCGGCAACCAAGTCACGTACACGCCCGCAGGAGCGCCGCTGCCGAACTACTACACCTGCATCGTCGCCAACACGAACGAGGAGCCGGACACCCATACGACCTACTGGCAGCTTGCGGCGAACAATGCTACGCCGCAGAGCGGAGTCCTGAACTCCCTCGCGCTGACATCGCCCCTGACCTATGCGAGCACGTCAAGCTCTATAACGTGGACTGTCCCGGCCATGCTCGCCTACCTTGCGAACGGAACCACGCAAAGCATCGCCAGCAGCCAAGAGGCGGTCACAGGACTTAACGCATCTACGACGTACTATTTCTACCCGACCTACAACGTCGCCTCGAACGCCGTGGAGTGGATTGGAAGCTCCATCCTGACGGGCACGCAAGAATTGACGGGAGCAGAAGGCGCTGCGGCCAGTTCCTCGTACATCTCGACATCTGAGTACATCACCCGACCAGCCACCGTCTCGCTCGAAGTCTGGTGGCAAGGGACGGGGTCGTCAAAGGCGAGCCTGTGGGAGTTCGACAACGCGCATACCGGAACGGACGCTGATTACTGCTACGGGATAATCCTGAACGAGGCGACAGCGGGGGAAGTCTCGGTCGCCCTCGGAATCGGAACCTCCAACAGCATCATCAACAGCGCCGCGACTCCGCTGGTGAACGACGGCGAGTGGCACCAGATTGTCTTCACATACGACGGGGCCAACATGTGCCTGTACATCGACGGCACGCTGAACAAGACGACCGCCGCTGCGACGACTCCCACCTCGTTCTCGGGCTACTGGCGAATCGGATACGCGCAGAACAACTTCAGCGGAGGATACGTCATCGGGACTGCGACAATGGCATCCGCGTGGAACGGCACCGTCCTCACCGCTTCTCAAGTCGCCAACCATTACTCCGCGATGTTCGCGGGCGACTACACGACGGTCGTGCTGGCTGACAGCCCGACCTACTTCTACTACCTGAACGAAACGTCGGGGACGACGGCGACAGACCACTCGGGCAATTCCTACAACGGCACGTACCAAGGCACATGGACATTCAACCAGTCCAGCTACCTGTTCACTCCGGTAGGCTCGCCCGCCGTCGCTTGGCCGTCGAGCTATGCGCTCGCCGCGCAGAATCAGCAGATGGAAGGCAACATCGCTCTTGCTTCTGGCTCTATCACGGCTGCCACGGTTTCCAGCGGTAGCGGCGGCGGCACAGGCGGCGGTTCTGGCGGCGGTAAGGGTGGCGGCTGCTTCAGCCCGAACACTTTGGTGGTCACGCAGCGGGGCAACGTGCCTTTCAGCGACCTCCGCGAAGGGCTGGACTACGTCCTGACCGCCAACAGCACTTGGCGTCCAATCAAGCGGGTGTTCAAGCGCCGCTACAGCGGCAAGATGCACGACATGGGCGGCGGCGAGCTTGTGACGCCGAGACATGAGTTCAAGACCGATGGCGGATGGAAGGCGGCGGGATTCGTCTTCAGCCCGTGGGTCGAATACGACGGCCACGTGTGGAACTTGGAAATCGAGACGCCCGAGGACGACGACATGCTCCAGCCGGACACGGAGCACTCGTTCGCGTTGGCGAACGGCTGGACCGTCCACAACAACATCCCGGTGAGCTAACATGAAAAAATTCTACGTCGTGCACGGAGAGGCAAACGTCGGGCTGGCGAAGCTCTACAAGGAAGCCCACTGGATTGACCTTGGGGATGGATACCAGCTTGTGTGCGCCGAGTTCGCGTCCGGTCAGGACACGTTTGAATCGCATCCGCTCGTCGTGTCCCTGCCGCATCCGCAGGAACCCGGGGCCACTATTGGTCAGTCCGCAGCCGAGCACCTGTCGGAGCTTGGCGTCACCGAGACATCGACCGTGTGGGACGTGGCGAAAGCCGCCGCCAAGCGCCACCCGCAGATGAAGCTGCGGTAAATCATCAAGCCATCCTCGACGTTGATGCCTACGACGGCCCTTATTCCGATTGGTTCTTCAACCTGGAAGGGTACGTGGGGGCTGTCAACCAAGTTATCAGCGACAACAAGAAATATCTCGAAACTGGATGGGGCGACGTACCGGCCCCCGAGACAGTAGCGGCGTTGCAGGCGGCAGCCAAGACCTACAACCCCACAGGAATCTTCTTGGATACTGAGAGGGCGATTCGGATGGAGTTTTTTGACTTGAAAGACAGGTGGGACTTGGAGTTTCCAGAGTAAATGGGAATGAGATGATTTTCATGGCGTCTTACATTTCGCCCCTCACGGCTTGGGAGTGGGGCGAGTACATCTCCGAAGGCTTCGTTATTGTTGCCTGCGCCGGAGAACTTGTTGCGGATTTTGGAAAGAAACGCTTAACAGAAGCGCATAGGAACCATGTTCAAAGGTTCTCTACGGTCCTGCTTGTAGCGGCATTGTCGGCTGCGCTCATTTGTTTAGTCCGAACCAATGAGCTATCTGGAAACGTTATCGGTTCTCTCGGCAGCAAGGCAGAAGAAGCTGACCGAGAAGCGAGGACAGCCATCTCAGATTCTTCAACGGCACTATCCCAAGCCAAAGACGCTCTAACTGAAGCCGGAAAGGCCGCAGACTCGCTTGGGAAAGCAGAAGACAAAGCAAACAAGGCGCAAACGGCGTCATCCAATGCCCTCACTCTTGCGAGTAGAGCACGGCAGGAAGCGGATTCCTTTGAAAAAGACATTACATCGGCCAAGGAAGCGGCTGCCAAGGCAGAGGCGAAGCTTGCGGATAGAACTCTATCCGACGAACAGGTGCGGTCCATCGCGGCAAAGCTTAGAGTCTTTGCTGGCCAACCGTATACCGTTACGGCGTATTGGGACTCCAAAGAATCGCTTGGGATAGCCAACCGCATCTACTCCGCACTCTTGCTTGCAAAATGGGCATACTCAGATGAAGGGTCAAAGGGCATGATGCTTGGAGGCGAAATTGGGGTGCTTGTATGGACCCATCCTGATGCAGGAGAAAATACGAAAAAAGCAGCAACAGCCTTGATAGACGCATTGAATGCTCAGGGAATTGAAGCGACCCCAAAACTACAGAACCCCAAAAACCCCAAGAGCGACATGATAAGCGTTAACGTAGGCGCAAAACGATGAAATGGTTCGGGGCTTTTTTGTTGTTTGGGAACATGCGATAATTTCCTCACGAGCCTGTAGCTCAACAGGATAGAGCGCCTGGCTACGAACCAGGAGGTTGGAGGTTCAAGTCCTCTCAGGCTCGCCATCCTCGCAACGTGCGAACTTGCAATAAGTTTACACAGGATATGGAGTTTTGCTTATGAAAGAAAAGCCGAAAGGGACGGGACAGAGCTTAGCAAACGACGGATTACCCCATGACATCGTCATAGCGTTTGCTAAAGGGGCGGGAGCGGTTGCTGGAGGGGTCGCTGTGAAAGCCGCTATTCATGGCGCAAAGAACGTCATAGCGAAGAAAAAAGCCAGCGCCGAAAAACCTAGCATCATCCTGACCGACAAATGACCGAGTTTCCTCGCTAGATTTTCCTTCCCCTGGCGACGTGCTGGCTTTTTCTCTGCTCGGAAAAGTCTGGCGGCTCTCCCCAAGCTCTCTGAATTTCCGCGCCGGATGACGATTTGGTTCGTAGCCAAACGCTCTATCCAGCTGAGCTACGGGCGCGCTGAAGAGGAAGCGCAGTCCAGATAGTTTACGATAGCCTGCGAGCCGCTTCAATGGGGGCGCGGCGGGCGCGGAAATGATT
>Ga0335074_10005417_pt1 | contig 17642 bp, 12 predicted proteins | sample Lox_Sample_23_FD_206715 | JGI IMG/M metagenome (GOLD analysis project Ga0335074, IMG submission 206715) | Soil microbial communities from Loxahatchee National Wildlife Refuge, Florida, United States - Lox_Sample_2.3 | ecosystem: Environmental > Terrestrial > Soil > Wetlands | place: USA... | reverse complement strand
CCGTCGCTGCGCAGCACCGACCTGACCCGCGACCGGACAGGGGCCGATGGCCAGCCGGGCCGTGCGGCCAGGTCAGATGCCAGGACCAGGCCGGCGAACGCCGGCAGGTACCACGCGCCGTTCCATTTCGTGGCACAAGCGCACCCCAGGCAAATGCCCGCCAGCACGAGGCGCCACCTGAAGCCGAGCCTGAGCCTGCCCGCCTCAGGAGCCCCGCCCAGACCGGTCGCCTCGGCCAGCCGATCTCTGGCCCGGTCGCGGTCGATCACGATCAGCCCGAACGCGGCCAGCACCCAGAACATCAGGAAGATGTCGAGTATCGCGGTCCGGCTCAGCACGAACTCAAGCCCGTCGACGGCGAGCAGAAACCCGGCAACGCAGCCGACCGCGGTCGACCCGCTCATCCGGCGCGCGATCCGCGCGGTCATCAAGATGGCCAGCGAGCCGACGAGTGCCGCAGCGAACCGCCAGCCGAACGGAGTCAGCCCGAACAGCCACTCCCCCGCCGCGATCATGATCTTGCCAAGCGGCGGGTGGGCCACGTACTCGCCCTGGGTTCCGATCAGGATGTGAGTGCTGCTCCTGATCAGCAGCTCATTCACGTTCTTGACGTGATTGATCTCAACCCCGTGCCGCAAGATCCCGTACGCGTCGGGCACGTAGTAGGTTTCGTCGAACACCACAGCGTGCGGCACGCTCAGGCGGTCGAATCGCAGGAAAGCCCCGAAACCGGTCACCAGCAGCGGCCCGGCCCAGCCCAGCCAGGCATGACGGACCCCTGGCGGGGTCACGGGCCTGCTGGTTCGCGAGACTGACTCGACCACGACGGCGTCGGTCACCTGTCCAGGATCGCAGTGATTGCCCAAGTTGCCCAGTTGATTCGCCCAGCCACTTGATTCGCCCAACCACCCCGGCTGCCCGGCTTGCCGCATCGTTGGTTTCCCGTTGTCGTTCGCGGGCCGGGGCCGGGGACATCGATGGCTACCTGATGCTATTCCCGCAGCGTCGCGGAGCCACCGACGCTGTTCGTCTTGGCCCAGCTGCGGCATCTGTGGCTACTTGATGCTGCTGCGGTGCCCCCGACATTCATCAAGACCATGGTGCAATCGATCGCAAGAGCTGTCATACTGTGCAGCTAGATGGCAAGAAAAGGTGTTCGGCGTAGACTTTGGGGATCTTGAAGTCTTTGGGGGTGTCAGTGACTTACTGCCCATATTGCAGTCAGTTCACGACTCCATCACGGTGCACTGAACCTCGCTGCGGCGGATACGTCTGCGGTACGTGCGCGCAGTGCAACCGCAAGGAGCGCTTCCACGGCCTCGCGGACGCAGGCTCGAGGACCGCGGCTGATTCTGGCGATTCGCCGGCCGCCGACTGAACGCTGACCACGTTTTACCGAACGATCAAGCCATTCCGTGATTCAATTTCTGGCTATGCGAAAGCTGAGCGCCCCGCTGATCGCGCTGGCGTCGCTGATTGCCCTTGCGTTTGCACCGTCCGCCCAGGCCAAGCCGCTGACCAGCACGGGCCCTGGTGTGCGGGTCGGCGGAGGCGACTTGGTGACGGTCGGTACCGGGTACCAGTGGTGGGCGCGGAGTCCGGGCGTGCGGCGGCCGATGGGCAGCATTGCCAAGGTCATGACGGCCCTCGTCGTGCTCGATGCCGGGCACCTCAACCGTGAGATCAAGGTCACCGCCGCGACGATCCGCTACGTGCGCAAGGACGGCGCGAGCAGCGCCGGGCTCATCAAGGGCGACCGGCTGACCACGCGGGAACTGCTCGAGGCGATGCTGCTGCCGTCTGGCTGCGACGCGGCCTTCCTGCTCGCGACCTCATACGGGCCTGGCCGCGCCGCGTTCATCGCGAAGATGAACGCCACGGCCCTCCGGCTCGGCATGACCTCGACCCACTTCACCAGTTTCGACGGCATGCCTTACCCGACCGAGCACTCGACGTACTCCACACCCGCCGACCTGGTCAAGCTGGGTCTGGCCGCAATGAAATACCCGGTGTTCCGGCGAATTGTCCGGCAACACAGTTTTTATCTGCCAAAAACCACCAGCCATCACAGTTATCTCTGGTACACCACCGACGGGCTGCTCAGGACTTATCACGGTGCCGAGGGCATCAAGACGGGCGATACCAAGGCCGCTGGCAACTGCCTGCTGTTCGAGGCGAAACGAGATGGCCGCACGCTGCTTGGCGTCGTGCTCCATGCCAGCCCGAACAACAACCCGGTCTCCGCCATCAACACCGCCGCCCAAGTACTCAACTGGGGCTTCAGCCAGGTCAAGACCGCCTCCCCCGCCGCCATCGCCCGCACCCGCGCGGCCCGCGTGCCACCCAGGACGCAGCGGCACATCCCCGCATCCTGACTGCCAGCAACAACCGGCCAGGGGCGTCACCCGGGCGCGGGTGCGGTAACCCCGAATTGGGCTGACGTTGTCGATCGGCGAGCGGTAGCCTATTCCGGGGCGAATTGGCGCACAAACCGGCAAAGCACCCCATGAGGCGCGAGATTTCCTCGTGACCTTAAGCCTGGATGGGGAGCACGTTGCGTAAAAGGGTGTCAGGTCTGGTCTCAGCCGCGGTCTTGGCGTCGGCTTTCTTCGCGCTGCAGGCCGGCGACGCCGAGGCGGCGACGCCGGCTGCGCTGCCGATTTCTGGTTTCTATCAGATCGTCGCGGACCCGGCGCACGGTCACCTGTTCATCAGCGAGGGCGATCAGAACGTCATCGTCGTCACCGACCTTTCCGGTACGGAAGTGGCGACCATCGACGGGCAGTACGACGCGGCCGGCATCGCGCTCTCCCCGGACGGCAGCACCTTGTACGCGGCACTCGGCGGGGATGACGCGGTGTCGGCGATCAGCACCTCGACGCTGAAGCAGACCGCGCTTTACCAGCTAGGGAACGGCGATTCCCCGATGGACGTGGCGGTGCAGAGCGACAAGGTCTGGGTCAGCTACGCCACAGGGACGGCGGGCGAGGCCGCGATTGGCGCGATCGACCTGTCGGCGACGACGCCCGCGTTCGAGACGCAGTCCACGATGGGCGGGTGGTACAACCCGCCAGAACTGGCGGCCGACCCCAGCGGCAGCGGAGTACTCGTCGCCGCCGAGCCTGGCCTGTCCCCCACGTCGCTGGCGACTTACAACACCGCGACCGACCCGGCGACCGTGCTCGCGCAGAACGGTCATTTCGATAACTGCAGCAACGAGGAGGATCTCGCGGTCACACCCGGCGGTTCGGACTTCGTGCTGGCTTGCGGTTCCCCCTATGTCCATGACCAGTACAGCACCACTACCCTCGACGCGGCCGGTGACTATCCGAGCACTAGATATCCCGACGCGGTTGCCATGGACGCCAACGGCGATGTCGCCGCAGGGACGGGAAGCAATCCGAGTGACCCGGATCTGTATGTGTACGCCGCCGGCGGGTCCACGCCGCTGAGCACCTTTAACCTGGCCGACCCAGGTGGCTACAATCTCGCCGCCCGCGGGCTCGCCTTCTTGCCCGATGGCTCGCAATTGCTCGCGGTAATTCAGGATCCCAGCGTACCCGGCACGTTCGCCTTGCAGGTGCTGCAGGATCCGACGCTCACGACATCCGGTCTCACGCTGAGCGGATCACCATACGCTTACATCGGTCAGGATGTGAACCTGAGCGGCGCGCTCACGCTCGCGAGCGGCAGCACGCCGACAGGAACCGAGGTCGACATCACCCGATCGGTCGAGGGCGGGACGCAGACGCAGACGTTCACCGCCGACACCACGACGGGCGGTCACTACACGCTGAGCGACATACCGCCAGGCACGGGCGTCTACACGTACTCGGCCAGCTACAGCGGCAGCGCCAGCGTCGCTCCTTCCACGGCCACGTTCACGGTCACCGTGACGAAGATCAGGGCCGACCTTACCCTGAGCGGTCCTGGCAGCATCGCGATCGGCAAGAAGGCCTACCTGACGGGGCAGCTCACCACGGCCAGCGACAGCGTGGCGACCGGGACGCCGGTCACGATTACCAGGTCGCTCAAGGGCGAAACGCAGACCAGCCAGTTCACGGTCAAGACCAGGGCCAACGGAGATTTCAGCCTGACCGATACCCCGCCAGCGGCCGGCGACTACACCTACACCGCCAGCTACGCGGGAAGCTCTGTCTTTACCGCCGCCACGACCTCGACCGGCGTGACCGTCTCGAAGATCCTGCCCGTCCTGACGCTAAGCGCCGGCCCGTCGAGGGTGAACTACGACACGGCAATTCACCTGTCAGCCCACCTCGGCCCGACCTTCAAGAACCGCACCGTGTCGATCTACGCCCAGCCGCTAGGCAGTTCGAAGAAGACGCTGGTCAAAACCGGCAAGGTGAATTCGGCCGGCGACCTGGCGGCCAGTTACGTGGCACCGCACTCCACCGAATTCAGCGTGACTTTCGCCGGTGACGCTCACTACCTGGCAGAGGCCCGCGCGAGCACGGTCGGCGTCTACGCTCAGGTCGCGCAGACGATCAGCGGCTACTACGGGCACAAGCGCCTGCATGGCGTCACCTACTGGCTCTTCCACAGCAACGCCACGCTCAAGGTGCACGCGACAGTCACGCCGAAGAAGGCTGGCGAGTGCGTCGTCTTCGAGGTGCAGGAGTACTACCAGGGCGCCTGGCACGCCAACGTGAGCACTCCCTGCGTGAAACTCAGCAAGGCAAGCACGGCGGCAGCGGCCTTCGGGCTCAGTCACGCCGACCTGGGCCAGCCGTATCGTGTCCGCTCCGACTTCGTACGCAGCGGCACCGACAGCTCCAACCTCAGCAGCGACAGCGCCTGGGATTACACCATCGTCAACCAGTAACGCGGTCTGCCACCGAAGCCGCGAGCGTGGCCGCGATCTCGTCGGTGAGCACCGACAGGTGCGTGCGCAGGAACAGGTGGCGGCCGGGAACCATGACCATGCGGAACGGTCCTGTTGTCTCACGTTCCCATGCCCTGGCCTCGGCAGGCGTGCCCGCCAGCGAGTCGTGATCGCCGACGAAGGCGGTGACGGGGCAGGTCAGTGGCGGCGCATCGACATCGTGGCAGTAACTCTCCCTGATCGCGATGTCCGCGCGCATTCCCGGCATGAACGATCGCATGAATGCCTGGTTGGCCAGCGCTTCTTCTGGCGCACCGTCCAGAGCGCGAATGTGGTTGAGTATGTCCTCGTCCGTGGAAGACGAAGGCAAATACGGCGGTGGCAGGACAGTCGGCCCGCGCTGAGCGGACACGAACAGGTGCAACGGGCTGAACCGGTCGCGCAGGCTTACGGCCAGTTCGAAGAGCACTAGCGCGCCCAGGCTATGGCCGAACAATGCCATCGGCTCGCTAAGCCACGGCTCGATCTCGCGTGCCAGCGCGTCGACAAGTTCAGGCATCGAGCAGATCCCCTGCTCGCGAATGCGGCGTTCCCTTCCCGGCAGCACGACCGCGACCACATCAGCCGACCCGGCCAGCATCGCGGGCCAGTGCTGGAACTCCGACGCGAACGCACCGCCGCCCGCCATGCAAAGCAGCCTGGTCGCGTCCGTGCGCCCGCGGCCGAACGTGGTGAACCACGCGCCGGTCACTGCCGCACCGATCCGGCCGCGGCGACGCGATCGGCGATGTACTTGGCCAGCGCTGAGATCGTGGGATTGTCGAACACCTCGATGTGCTCTAGCTCAACGTCGAACTGCGTGTTCACCTTGTTCATGAGCTTGGCGACGGAGATCGAGTCAAGCCCGATCAAGAACAGGTCATCGTCGGCACCCGCAGTGAAATCCAGCATCTCACCGACCGCGTCAGCAAGGAACTGCTCGATCGGCGTTTCCGTTGGCCGCCATCCTCGTTGGGAGGATGCTGCCCCGGCCGCGCCTGGCAACGAGGCGACGTCTGCTTTGCCCCAATTGGTCGCCGGCATGGTATCGAGCCAGATGTAACTGCTTGGCAGCATGTACTCGGGCAGCCGACCGCTCAGGAACCGCTTGAGCGCCTCCGGCCCTTCCGGGCGAGTGCCAGGGTCGGCCGCGGTCGCGTAGGCGATCAGCCGTCCGCCGTCAACCCTTACCGCCGCGTCACCGACCGCGGGATGCTGGAGCAGATGGTGCCGGATCTCGCCGAGCTCGATCCGGAATCCGGACACCTTTACCTGATCGTCGATTCGGCCAGCAAACACCAGGGAACCGTCGCGGCGACGTACTGCCCTGTCCCCTGTACGGTACGCGCGATCGCCGTCAGGCATCGTGATAAACGCATCGCTGCCAGGATCATGCAGGTAGCCGAGGGCTACGCCGGCGCCGCCGATGACCAGCTCGCCGACCTCGCCGGTAGCTGCGGCGCTCAGGTCATGTCGCAGCACGTCCACCCGGCAACCAGGAATCGCCGTTCCCAGCGGGATCTCGGATTCCGTCCCCGAGATGTCTGCCATGGTGGTCCAGATCGTCGCCTCGGTCGGGCCGTAAGCGTTAATCAGCCTCCGCCCCGGTGCCCAGCGCCTGGCCAGGCCGGTGTCCAGCTCCTCGCCCGCGCTGATCACCAGGCGCAGGCCGTGATGGTCGGAGGGCTCGAGCGTGCGCAGCTTTGTCGGGGTGCACACAAGCACCGTGATGCCGCGCTCGCGGAGGAACCGCCTGAACCGCGGCCCGGCCCGCCGTTCGCCTGGGTCAGGCACTTGCAGGCGGGCGCCCGCCGCGAGCGCCAGGATGACCTCGAAGTAGAACGCGTCAACGGTGACCGGGGCATTCACGGCGACGCGGTCGCCTTTGCCCACGCCGAGAAGAGTGCGCTGTGCCAGGGCGACATTGGCCAGGGAGGCGTGGCCGCACACGACGCCCTTCGGCGCGGCGGTCGATCCTGAGGTATAGACGATGTAGGCCGGGTCGCCCGGCTCGGCCGCCGAAGCACGGAAAGGACGCGCGGCCGGCGATGAACTCGGGGAGACGTTCGGCGTCGCGTGCGTCAGCTTGTCCTCGTCATCGGAAATCACGAGCACGCACCTGGCATAGGTCACCTGCTGCACGCGGCGGGCGCGCGGATGGTCAGGGTCAAGCAGCAGGACGGCCGCTCGCGCCTTCATGGCCCCGAGCATGGCGCAGATGGCCACGTCGACCTTGGGTACCGAGATCGCGACCGCTTCGGCGGGCTGTACCCCGTGCTCGCGCAGCACTGCCGCGATCCGGTCGCTGGCTACCTCGACCTGCCGGTAGGTAAGCCGCGAGTCGCTGGTCGCGATCGCCATGGCGTCCGGTGCGGTGCGTGCTTGCTGGCGGAACAGGTCGAGGAAAGTAGATTGCGTGGTCATTGCGTTGCCTTCTTTGTAACCCGTTGGCCGCGGACTATCGGCAGGTTGACTGGACAGGGCAGGTTCACGTTGGAGGTCCAGCGGATCGTCTCGGTCGCGGGCACCGCGTCCTGCCACCTGGCGAGCAACTCGCTGACGACGATCCGCCACTCGAGCCTGGCCAGGAGCGCACCAGGACAGCGGTGGGGCCCGTAGCCAAACGCGAGATGCGGGCGGTAACCGATGTCCGCCTGGTTGATCGCGGCCAAGAGCACGAGCACGGCCTGGCCCGCGCCGATAAGCCGGTCACCGAGCCAGACGTCAGCCGTCGCGGTGCGGCCGATGAACCGGGACGGTGTTATCGAGGCGAGAGCCATCTCGACGTCGAGCGGGCCGGCCTGATGCTCCTCAGCGAGACCGAGCCGCCCCAAGACGGCACCCGCGATCAGGCCGCTGGTCGTCTGATGACCCGAGGCCACCAGCATGACCAAGTTAGCGGCCAGGTCCGTGTCGTCAAAGCCGCCCATCGCGTCGGCCGATGCGACCAGTTCGCTTGTGGCGTCGTCCCCTGGATGCCGGCGCTTTTCCCTGACCATTTCCAGCGCGTAATCGATAAATGACTCAAGCGCCGTCAGCGTCGCGTCGTCGGTCGTACGATCGATCCCGGTAATGACGCGGGTATAGGCGTCGGACATCACCTGCAACGCCGCGAGGTCGGCGGACGGCAGCCCGAGAAGCCTCGCGACAACTGCCAGCGGTACCGGACGGGCGACGTCCAGCACGACATCCAGTTCGGTGGCGTCCGGAGGGCCGCACGCCTTACGTGCCAGGGCGGTGATCTCTCCGGTCAGCCCGCGTATCCGGCGGGCCGACAGCGCGTTCGCAGTCAGCGAGCGCAATCGCGAGTGCGCGGGCTGGTCAAGGAAGAGGAGCTGCCGCGAGAGCAGGTCACCTAGCCGGGACGAGGTGCGAGCTAAATCCGGGTGCACCAGCCGGCCGGGACGTGAACTGAACACGGGCTCGCTAAGCACCCGCAGCGCCGCCTCCCGGTCAGCTATCAGCCACGTGTGGGTGTACGCATCCCAGTGCAGGCGCTCATCGGCCGCCGCCCGGTAGTAAGCATCCGCGTCCTGCGATGACGCATGAATAAGCTGATACAGGCTCAGCCTGCGTCCGCGCTCCCAGCCGGCGCCCGTGGCCGGGTTAATCGCGCACCGCCGCGAATGAGCATCTTAGTTGATATATGCGCCCCCTCCACTCTTTGCCCGGAAGTGGATGGAATACCTGCAACGTTCTCAGGAACCTTCGTCGCTGTCAAGAGCACCCCATACCACAATGGACTGGTCAATGGCTACCAGACAGTTAAAGGACGGCCAGGCAGGCGGCTAAGCCCCGAATCGCCTGCCCGGATCGCAAGGAGCGGCCGCGCGGCAGAGTGCGCTTGTCAAACTGATCGCATGGGTTTAGCATTATGATATCAGTTTTGATGAAGCGAGGAGGCCCCCCATGACTACACATGGCTGGGTTAACTACAGCGGCACCGCCGAGATCGTGCTGGTCGCCGTTCTGGCTGCGGCGGCAGCCGGCATCGCCTACGCGGGATTCAGGCTTCCGCTGCCCGCGACCCTGCCCAGGCCAGGCCGGGCAGCGAAGATCACGCTGCTGGCGGCCTGGGTGCTGGCCATCGTCGTGTTCCTGGTCTCGGTATCGGCATACATAACGCAGGTTTACAACGCCGGGCTGGAGCACACGCCCCAGTCCGATCCCATCACGCCGGTTACGCTGCTCGGCGCGTGCGCCGTGTTCGTCGTCATTGCCGTCGCGCACCGGACCAGCGGCGCGGGCATCGCTTTGGGCAGCGCCTTTGTCGGCGCGGCGGCCGGACCGATGATCTTCGAGCTCCCATTCGACCTCATCATCATGCCGCGGTCCCATCCGGTCATCGATCCCGGCCAGTACCGTGCGCTGCTCTTCGGGACGCTGATCCTGGTCGACATCACAACGCTGGCGCTGCTGGCGCTGTCACCAGCCGTGCGGTTGCGGCGGTCCACGCTGTGGTGCCTCGCCGGCATGGTAGCCATCTTCGGCATCTGGGCACTGTACGGTTTCAGCTACCCGTCGGCGCCCGTTCCCATCGCGCTCAACGCGGTATCGAAGATCCTCGCTCTCATCACTGCCCTGACCCTGTTCCTGCCTCGGTCAGCCGGGCAGAAGAGGTCTGATTCCATCACCGCGGAAGGTTCAGCGTCGCAGGTGACCCGAGGATTCCGCGCTGAGGCAGTCCCGGCCGGCAGGCTAGCGGATCGCCTGGCCAGTGTCCGGGTCGAAGTAATGCAGCCTGCTGGGCTCGACGCCAAAGGCGATCCTCTCGCCTGAGCGCACACCGGATAGCGGGTCGAGACGGGCAACGCCGTCGTGAGCCCTGGCTGGGAGCAGCGAGCTCTCGCCGGCCACGGCGGCGTTGCCGTTCGCGCTGACCGCCTGCGCGTCGATCGCGAAGTACGCCTGCAGATCACTGCCGAGCAGTTCTACGGCCAGGATGTCCGCGACCAGGGTCGCCGTACGCTCGCGACAGTCAGTCCCCTGCCTGACGGCACCTGGCGACAGGTCTTCGGGTCGCACGCCGGCGACTACCTTCCTTCCCTGATAGGGGACGAGAGCCGTTACCGCCGGGCCGAGCGGCAGCCGCTGGGACCCGAGCACAAGCTCACCGTCGGACACAGATGCCTCGTACAGGTTCATTCCAGGCGAGCCGATGAACTCGGCGACGAACAGGTTCGCCGGGCGGTCGTACAGGTCACGGGGCCGGCCATACTGCTGCAGTATCCCGCCGTCAAGCACCGCGACACGGTCGCCCATCGTCACGGCCTCGACCTGATCGTGCGTGACATACAGCGTCGCCGCCCTGATCTGCCTGTGCACCCGCAGCACCTCGGAGCGCATCCGCACTCTCAGCTTCGCGTCCAGGTTCGACAGCGGCTCATCCATCAGGAACACAGAAGGCTCGCGGACGATGGCCCTGCCCATCGCTACCCGCTGGCGCTGACCGCCGCTCAGCTGACCCGGCTTGCGGTTGAGCAGGGCGGAAAGGCCAAGCACCTCGGCAACCGAGCCGACGCGCCGGTCACGCTCCGCTCTCGGCACCTTCTTATTGGCCAGCGTGAACCCGATATTCTCTGCCACGGTCAGGTGCGGGTAAAGCGCGTAGTTCTGGAACACCATCGCGACGTCGCGCTGACGCGGCGGCACCGCATTGACCACCCGGTCACCAAACCTGACGCTGCCCGCGGTGATCGTTTCCAGCCCGGCAACCATTCGCAGGGTAGTCGTCTTGCCGCAGCCAGAAGGCCCGACGAGCACGACGAACTCACCGTCGGCGACGTCAAGGTCGAGTCCGTCCACCGCCTTGGCGCCGGTCGAGTAGACCTTGGTCAGGTTCTCCAGTGTGATGGCTGACATATCGGGTGACTCCCGTTAGTTGGCGAGGCCGCCGAGCAGCAGCCCGCCGCGCCAGTAGCGCTGCAGCACCGCGAACAGCGCGACCATCGGGATGATCGTCATCAGCCCGCCCGTCACGAGGAGCGGGAAGAGATTGGCGTCGCCGGAATTGCCAGCGTGCTGCAGCCAGAGCCCCATCCCGACCGTCGCCGGGTACAGGTTGTTCGAGCTGAAGAGAATGAGCGGCAAGATGTAGTTGTTCCAGGTTGTCGCGATCGACAGGAGCAGCACGGTCATCAGCCCTGGCACCATCAGCGGCAGCGCCACCCGATAGAAGATCCGCGCCTCGGACGCGCCGTCGATACGTGCCGCGTCGAGAAGCTGACGCGGAATCGACAGGTCCACGTAGGTACGCATCAGGTAAAGGCCGACCGGCGCCACCATAGAAGGCAAGATCATGCCCCAGATCGAGTTGATCAGGTGCACCTTGGCGTACACCAGGTACAGCGGCACCGCCACCAGCGTGATCGGGACGAGCAGCCCGGCGATCACGACAGCGAAGAACAACCTGGCGCCGCGGAATTCGAAGCGGGCGAACCCGTATCCGCCGAGCGCCGCGAGCACAGTGGAGCCGAACCCGGCTACCGCCGAGTACACGACGGTGTTCGCGAGCCAGCGGAAGTAGGTACCGTCGCCGTCGACGTCGCGGAAAAGGTTCGCGAACGTGTGGAAGAAGTCGAATGGCGACGCGAACCAGAAACCAAAGGACTGGAAGATGTTCGCCTGCGTCTTCGTCGAATTGATGATCATCCAGAGGATCGGTATCAGCGTGAACAGGGCGAAAAGCACGCAACAGGTGGTCAGCAGCGAGACTGTCCCTCGCTTCAGCCCGTACAGTTCCACCGGGATGGCGGCGTCCCGCTCCTCGAGCCGTTCGCGCCGCTTGCGCTGCCGGCGAGTTTCCGTGCGAAGGGCCAGTGCCTGAGTGCTCACCTCACTCCCCTCCCTGATTTACGGAATGCCAGCGAGGTGACTGAGATCGCGACGATAACGAAGGCAAGCACTACCGCCATCGCGGCACCGAGTTGGTATTCGCCGCTGGATATGGCCGTGTTATAGATGTCGAGAACTGGTGTCCAGGTCGTAGTGATCACCCCGGCCTGGTAATTGTTCAGTATGTTCGGCTCGATGAATAGCTGCAGTGCGCCAATCGTATTAATGAAGACCAGCATCACGATTGCCGGCCTGACCAGCGGCAACTTGATGCGCAGGATAATTTTCCACAGTGGCGTGTCGTCGAGTATCGCGGCCTCCACGACGTCGCGCGGCACGGACTTCAGCGCGGTGTACAAGATGATGCAGTTGTAGCCGGTCCACTCCCAGATCGCGATGATGATGATGGACGGCACCATCAAGCTGGCGGACAGCCAGTTGAAGTTGTGGAAGCCGACCGCGTTCATGACACGGTTGAAAGGACCGTAAGCGGGATCGAAGAGGAAGCCCCACATGAGCGCGGAGACCACGATGGGAACCGCGAAGGGGATGAAGAAGATCGCGCGGAAGATCCGGCCGAACCTGGCCAGCCCCAAATCGAAGACCGTGGCGAAGAAGAACGCGATCGCGAGCATGACGGGAATCTGGATGACGCCGAAGACGACGACCCTGATGACCCCGCCCCAGAAGGCGCCTGACTCGAGTACCGTCGCGTAGTTGGCGAAGCCGCTGAAGGTGGTTCCGCCGATGAGCTTGGTCGTGTAGAGGCTCTCGTAGATGGCGTAGGCGAGCGGCACGACCATGAAGAGCGTGAACACGATCATGAACGGGGTCACGAATGCCAGTCCGCTCCGGCCGCGCCGCCGCGCGTAGGCCGAACGCCTGCGCCACTGCCTTGACGTGCTCGGCGGTGCGGCCGCGGTAACCCGCGGCCGCAGCGCTGTCTCGCTCAACTTGGTCCCCTTCCTCGGGTCTCAGCGGCGGTTAGCCGCTCAGGTCGTGACCTTGAAGCCCTGGGACGTGGCGTAGGCGACTTCCTGCTTCTGGAAGGTCGCGAACGCCTGGGCGAGTGTCTCCTTGCCGGTCATGACAGGGCCGAAGGTGCTCGCGCCCTGGGTAAGCACCTGTGTCATGAACGGCGGCCAGGTGGTGTGCGGGATGTTCTGCGCACCCGCGGAAAACACCTGGTTGGGCTGAGAGGTCCCGGAGATCGGGTAGGTCTGCGCCTTGAAAGCGGAGGAATCCAGCGTCGGGAGGAAGGTCGGGAACAGCGAGGACGGCGGGGTCTTCACTATGTTCCATGACTCCGTGGTCGAGGTGAGCCACTCGGAGAACTCCGCCGCCTGAGCGGGGTACTTGGACTCGGAGAAAACCGGGTAGGTTGACCCGCCCCAGTCGGCGCCCACCTTCGCGCCCGCCGTCCACTGCGGGAGCGCGGATGCCCGCCACTGGCCCGTGGACAGCTTGACGTCCGGCGCGAAATAAGAGGGTGCCCAGGCCGAGTAGATCGCCGCCGCGATCGTGCCGTTGTCCATGTCGGAGAGTTCCTGCGTGCTGAGGTCGGTGACGGAACCGACCGCATGGCTGCTGATCAGCGGCTGCCAGAACGAGGCGAACTTTTCTTGCGCCGGCCCGGTCCAGTCGATCTTCAGGTTGGCACCACCGTCGTAGACGAATGGCCACGCGCCGGCCTGGCTCATCATGTCCATCAGCCATTGGGGATCGTTGGCCGGAAAATCTATGAGGTATGCCTTCGGGTCCGCGCTGTGCACCTTGGTCGCGTCGGCGGCAAGCTGCGCCCACGTCGCCGGCGGAGTGAGGTGGTACTTGCCGAGTACCTTCTGGTCGTAGTAAAAGCCCATCGGGCCGAAGTCGCTGGGCATCGCGTACACCGCGCTGCCGCGGCTGACCTGAGCCCATGCCCACGAGGCGAAGTCGCCCTTGTACTTGTTCGCGCCGTAGGGAGCGAGGTTGACCAGATAGTGCTGGATCTCATAGGACGGAAGCAGGTCGAACTCGATCTCCGCCACGTCGGGCGCGCCGGTTCCTGCCTTGAGCGCGTTGTCAAGCGGCACGTACTCGCCAGATCCAGCGCCGGGATCTTCCAGGGTGACGCAGATGCTCGGGTGGGTGGCATTGAACTCGGTGACCGCGCGGCTCATGCCGGGCACCCAGGCCCAGAACGTCAGGTGCGTGGCGCTGGACGAACAGTGGGCGCCGGCGAGGACAGAAACTGACGGGCTCGCGGACGCGCTCTTGCCGCTGCTGCCCGGCGTACTGCTGCTGCCTCCGCTGCTGCAGGCGGCAAGCGCGGCGAGCAGTGTCATGGCCACGGCGCTGGCCAGCCCGGCACCGGCGAACCGGTTGAACCTTCTCTTCGACAACATTTCTGGGGGACTCCTTCTGGTTCCTTGTGGCCGTGGTAGTTGACGTTGCCAGCGGCCCCCACCCCCGCCTGGCATGCCGAGTCAGCGGCTGATCGCCGCTTCGATCAGGGTGAAGGACTGCGGTGGCAGGGTCAGGACGACGATGCCGTCCTTGGGGTTCTCCGTTCCCTGCTCAAGATGGACGGTGGCGACGTCAGGGAGAGCGCGGGACTCGTCCTCGCCGCCGGCAGTGAGGGTTCTTATGCTGGCTGATCCGGCGAACGCATGATCGCGGAGCAAAACCTCCGCGGTCTGCGGGCGGTCGGGGTCGCGATTGACGAGAGTCACGGCCACCCGGCCATTGTTTGCGCTAACAGTTGCGGCGGCGTCAAGCACGGTGAACGGCCCGAGGTCCTTGACCAGGTATGGCCACCGGCCGGGAGAATCCGGCCACGCGGGCTCGAGGCAAGGACCGTAAACGTGCACGTCCGCCGCTTCATCGAGCGCCGCCTGGGCGTGCAAGAGCACCGGATAATAGATGGGCTGCACGACCGCGGTTTCCTCGGTGGTGACGATTGGCGCTATCGCGTTGACCATCTGCGCCAGGTTCGCCATCTTCACGCTGCCCGCGTTCCTGATGAAGATATTCAGGTAGGTGCCCACAGCCAGCGCGTCGGTGAAGTCATACCGCTCCGCCAGGTCGACCGTCATCTTCCGGTACCAGACGTTCCACTCGTCGTAAGCGATCCTCGGCGGGTCAGGAATCTTGTGACGGTAGGCGGCGCGCTTGATCAGCGCCCGCGCGGACCGTATTCCGCGCTCGGCCTGATGCGGCTGGAGAACATTCGTCCAGTAGTCCTCGCTGCCGGTGTAAATGTGAAGCGAGTGGTAATCGACCAAGCGGGCCATGCCCTCGACGACGATGCGATCCCACTCGTTCCAGCCCGTTTTACCGCAGCTCACGAGCTGAATATTCGGGTCGAGCATCCTCAGTGCCCTGGCCCACCTGCTTGCCTCGCGGACATATTCTTCCGCGGACATCGCACCTACCTGCCAGTCGCCGTACATCTCGTTGCCGAGGCCCCAGTAAGTCACCCGGTATGACTCAGGACGGCCGTTGCGCCGACGTCGGTCGGCCCAGTAGGTGTCCCGCGCGCCATTGCAGTAGTCGAGCCAGTCGAGTGCCTCGGCGAGAGTGCCGGTGCCCATGTTCAGGCAGATGTACGGCTCAGCGCCAAGCTCGGCGCAGTAAGCGAGGTATTCGTCGGTCCCGAATCTGTTGGATTCCGTGCCACCCCAGGCGAGTTCGGCCCGCACCGGACGCTCGTCTTTCTCCCCGATCCCGTCAGTCCAGTGATAGTTGCTGGCAAAGTTGCCGCCCGGCCACCGCAGCACTCCCGGGCGCAGTTCACGCAGCAGGCCGAGCACGTCCTTGCGGAAGCCGCGGTCGTCACTGAGCGGCGAGCCCTCATCGTAGAGACCGCCATAGATGCACCGGCCGAGGTGCTCGACGAATCCGCCGAATACCTTGCGGTCGAGCCTGCCGATCCGCCTGGACGGGTCGATGGCGATCCTGGTCACGATGCCTCCTGCCGCGCGCGGGCTGCCCCGCATGACTCTCGGACGACTAGCTCGACGGGCAGAAGATCGGGCCCGTCAGGTACCTGCTCGCCGGAAATGGACGCGAGCAGCAGTTCGACGGCGCGGATCCCGGTCTCGGCAAGCGGGACATGCACGGTCGTCAGCGGGGGAATCAGGTACTCGGCAAGCGGGATATCGTCGCAGCTCACGACCGCTACATCCTCGGGAACCCGGCGGCCTGCCTGCCACAGGGCGCTGAGCACGCCGATCGCCATCGTGTCGCTGTGCACGAAGATCGCAGTCAACGTGGGCGAACGTTCGAGCAGCAGCCGCGCCGCCACCGCGCCGCCGCGCGGAGTCCAGTCGCCCTCCGCGACCAGGTCTTCTCCAGGCTCAAGGCCGGCGGTCCGCAGCGCGTCCTCGTATCCGTGCAGCCTGCTGCGGGTGACCCTGCGCCGGAACAACCCGGTAACCGTGCCGATCGCGGCATGGCCGATCCCGATGAGATGCGCGGTCGCCAGGCGTCCCGTCTCGCGGTGATTGGAACCCACGAGCGGGATCCCGCCCCCTGGCACTGCCTGCAGGCTGACCGCCGGAACGTAGGACCGGAGCAACTCGGCCACTTCGGTATCTTCCTCGACTTCAGGCGCCGCCGCGATGATCCCGTCGACACGGCGCTCGATCAGGGACCGAACGATATCCGGGGCGTCCGAGCCACCCGCGGCAAGATGCCCAACGAGCACGCTGTGCCCGTGCTTGCGCGCGTCCTGCTCGGCGGCGACGCAGGCGAGGGTGATGGCCAGGTCCGTGGCGTCGCTGGCTACCAGGCCGATGGTCGCGCTCGCCCGCTGCACCAGGCTCCGCGCGATGCTGTTCGGCCGGTACCCGAGCTCAGCGGCAGCGGCGAGAATCCGCTCAGCGGTCTGCGCGGACACCCGCACCTCGCCGCCGTTCAGCACCTTGCTCGCCGTCTGGAAGCTGACCTCAGCGAGCGCGGCCACTTCCTTGATCGACACGTACCGCCGTCGTGCCACCGCTGTCTCCTCGCGCTCATTCCCTGACATGAGCGAACGTTCGCGCTACGTCAAGAGTCGCGCGGTTCCGCGACGGGGTCAAGAGGTGATGCGGCGGATCATCCTGGTCGGCTTCGGCTGAGTTCGTCAAGCGAAGCCCTGAGGCTGCCGGCTTCCTCAGGGATCGCGCTCTGCGCGCTGAACTTGAATTAACGGGAATCCACCGCGCTGAGTTTGCCATTCTGACCACGTTCTTTATGGTCGCATTGATACATTGCCAGATGGCGCAGGTGCGTCGGCAGATTAGCGGCGCGCGGCCGGAAAATACCCGATTCTGTGCCCGCATGGCATCGTTCTTCGTGCGTAACAGGGGGAGCTCGGCTCAATGCCTGTTCAGTTCAGGAAAAAAGCGACGTACCGTTTCGCGATAACAACGGCGACGGTCGGCCTCTGGCTTTTCCAGGCCGGTCAGGCGTCCGCGGCTCCCGTGCCCGCGCCGCTCGGCGTCATCCCTGTCCAGTGCAGCGGTCACGCACTGAGCGCGGCTGTGGCAAGCGCGCCGCCCAGTTCCGTGCTCGCGCTGGCGGCTGGGTGCACGTACCTGCTCGCGCGCGGCCTGCCGACCATAGACGACACGCTTGACCTGCAAGGTCCGGCTACGATCGCCCTGGGCTTGTCGGGCGGGCATGGCGGGTCAATCCTGACCGTAGGAGGTGGCGGCAACGTCACCACCGACCAGGTCAGCTTCACTGGCGGCGACCCGCCAGGTAAAGGTGGCCGCGGCGGCGCCATCGACAACGAAGGCGGCACGGTGCAGGTCAATTTCGGCAGCTTCAGCCATAATATCGTTTCGGGCGACGGCGGCGCTATTTACAACAGCGGCGGCCTGCTCAAGGTCTTCCGGGCGAAATTCTCCGACAATAACGCCCTGCAGGGCGGGGCCATCGAGAACTTCGGTACGGCGTC
>Ga0335074_10005416_pt1 | contig 17645 bp, 13 predicted proteins | sample Lox_Sample_23_FD_206715 | JGI IMG/M metagenome (GOLD analysis project Ga0335074, IMG submission 206715) | Soil microbial communities from Loxahatchee National Wildlife Refuge, Florida, United States - Lox_Sample_2.3 | ecosystem: Environmental > Terrestrial > Soil > Wetlands | place: USA... | reverse complement strand
ACGGACCGGCGGCCAGCGGCTGCGCCGCCACGTGCCGCTGCGCCGTGTTGCGAACATCTGTGCTGCAAACGGCTGTGCTGCGGGCGGCCGCCCACGGCATGAGCTGGCGCGTGGAAGCTGAGCCGGAGACCGGGCGCGGGCGGGCGACCGTGCTGACTGACGGCAGGCCGGCGCCCAGACCGAACGGCATACGCGCCGCCCCCTTCGCCGCGAGGCCTTCGCTAGCGGCAAAGCCAGCGGCAGCCGCAACGTCAGCGGCGCTCGCCAGAGCAGCGCCACCCTCAGGGCGTGGCACGATGTTCAGCAATCCGGGCACCTCCTTCCGGCAGGTCTCTCGTTGAGCTCTGGCGCGGGGCGCGCTCGTGCTCAACGCTGCATTCGATGGCCGACACTGAATGCCGACACAATCGCGGACTCGGCAGCAGCCTATGTAGCCGCCCCCAGAATGGGCAACTGATTTTCCGGGCACACTCTCGTGGCCGTTCAGGAAGCACTGCCGGGTTCGGAGACCCGGATCAGTCCTTCCTGGACCACGGAGACCACGAGGTCGCCCTCGCTGGTGTACATCTCGCCGCGGGCAAGCCCGCGAGCACCCCGGGCAACCGGCGAGTCCTGTGCGTACAGCAGCCACCTGTCGGCCCGGAACCTGCGGTGGAACCACATCGCGTGATCAAGGCTCGCGCCAACGGTGCGGCCATCAGCCCAGGACAGACCGTGCGCGAGCATCACCGAATCGAGCAGGGTCATGTCGGAGGCATAGGTCATCACGCACACGTGCAGCAGCGGGTCATCAGGCAGTTCGCCGTTTGCGCGCAGCCAGACCAGGTTCTTTGTTGTCCGCAGCGACGGATCGCGCTCCGCCTCGAACGTCAGCGGCCCGACGTGCCTGATGTCGATGGGGTTGTTGCTGAAGTAGTCATGCACACGAGGCCCGAACAGCTTCTCCATCCGCTCGGCCGTCGGAGTCACCGCCTCTGGCGGCGGGACGTGGGGCATCGGGTCCGCGTGCTCGACGCCAGCCTCGTCACGCTGGAACGACGCGGACAGAGTGAAGATCGTCTCGCCGTGCTGGACGGCCGATACCCGGCGCGTGGTGAACGAGCGGCCGTCGCGAACCCGCTCTACCAGATAGACCAGCGGCACTGTGGGATCGCCCGGTCTGATGAAGTACGCGTGCAGGGAGTGGACCGGCCGGTCCTCAGGCACGGTGCGCCCGGCGGCCACCAGCGCCTGCCCCGCCACCTGCCCGCCGAACACCCGCTGTCTGTGCTCGCCCTCTGGGCTGCGGCCGCGGAAGATGTTGGCCTCGATCTGCTCCAAGTCGAGCAGTTCGACCACCTGATCCAATGGGGTGCTCATGCGCGGGGACGCTACCGTTTGCGGCCCGACGCCGCGACGCCGGAGCCGGGGAGGCGGCGGCGGGGGCGGATATCGGGGAGGAAACGGGAGGGGCGCCGGGACGGGCGGGACCCCGGTGACCTGGCTAGAGCCCAGGAGAGGTAGAGGCGGTCCCGGGCGCGGGTGATCCCGACGTAGAGGAGGCGCCGTTCTTCCTCGATGGCGTCGTCGGTCTGCGCGTAGACGATGGGCAGCGTTCCGTCGGTCAGCCCGGCCAGGAACACCGCATCCCATTCCAGCCCCTTGGCCGCATGCAGCGACGCCAGCGTGACCCCGTCCAGCACCGGGGCCTCGCCGCTGGCACTGCGGGCTGTGAGCTCGGCGGCAAGATCAGCGAGCGACGCGCCGGGCGACGCGGCCAAGAACTCGTCGGCGAACCGGGCCAGCCCCTCAAGCGACTCCCAGCGTTCCCTTGCCTTGCCCCGGCCAGACGGCGGCTCTACCGTGAGCCCGATGCCGGAGAGGATGGCGCGGACTTGAGCTGCTGGCTCACGTTCAGCTGATATTGCATGTGAGGCGGCCTTCAGCAGCCCGGCCGCCTGGCGGACCTCGGGCCGGTCAAAAAAACGCTGCGCGCCCCGGACGACATAGGGCACACCAGCCTGTCCGAGGGCCTGCTCAAAGGGCAGCGTCTGCCCGTTGATCCGCACCAGCACCGCGATCTGCCGGGCCGCGGTCCCCGCACGGATCAGAGCCGCTGCTCGCCGCGCCACCGCCGCCGCTTCCTCGAGCTCATCGGCGTACTCGGCGAACTCCGGCTCCGGGCCAGCGGGCCGCTGCGCCACGAGAACGTCCCCGCCAGGGGCGAAGGCGCCGCTCAGGCGGTTCGCCAGCGTCACGACCTGGGGCGTGGACCGGTAGTTGCGCACCAGCCGGATCATGGTGGCCCCCGGATGCTCAGCGGCGAAACCGGTGAGGTACGCCGGGGTGGCCCCGGTGAACGAGTAGATCGTCTGCCGGGGGTCGCCGACCACGCACACCTCGTCCCGGTCGCCGGCCCACGCGTCCAGCAGCATTTTCTGCAGCGGGTTCACGTCCTGGTACTCATCGACGACAAAGTAGCCATAACGGTTCCGCACCGCGGCCGCGGCCTTCGGATGCTCGGCCAGGATCGCCGCGGTCAGCTCCAGGACGGACTCGAAGTCGACCAGGTGGCGCTCGCGGCGCAGGTCCTCATAGACCGCGTACAGCCTGGCCAGCTGGGCCGACCCAGTTGACAGCGTCCGGCCGACTTTCCCGGCCGCCTGCTGATAGTCCTCCGGAGCGACGCCGGTGACCTTGGCCCACTCGATCTCGCTGGCGACGTCCCGCAGTTCAGGCATGCTCAGCCGCTGCCGCAGCCCGCGGGCCGCGTCGGCGACCAGGCTTACTTTGGAGTCGAGCACCTGTGGCGGCCGACCGCCCACGGTGAGCGGCCAGAAGTGGGTGAGCTGGCGCAGCGCCGCAGCGTGGAACGTACGCGCCGCCACCTGCTCCAGCCCTCCTCCAGGCAGTGCCTGACTGCCCAGCAGCCGCAGCCGGGCGCGCAACTCGCCGGCCGCACGCGTGGTGAAGGTGACAGCCAGCACGCGCGCCGGATCCACCATGCCGGCAGCGACCCCGTAGGCAATCCGGTGCGCCACAGCCCTGGTTTTGCCGGTTCCTGCCCCGGCGAGCACGCAAACCGGGCCACGCGCGGCCAGCGCGACCTCGCGCTGCTCGGGGTCGAGGCCGTCAAGGACGGCGGCCGTGGCGTCCATCGGCACCTCCCCGGTCGCGTCCGCCCGGCGCCATCTTCCCGCATACCGCCGACACCCGGACGGCGGCCAGCCAGACACGCCCGCCGCACACACGGGAACGCATGCGAAGGTTCCGCGCCAGCACAGCCAGAGAAGGCCGCCGCACACGGGAACCTGCGCGAAAGTTCTGCGCGCCAGCCAGGCCCGACACACCCCGCACACCCGGGAAGGTCCGCGAAGGTTCTACGCGTTAGTTATGTTTAATGTGGTTGAACGCGAAGGGGAGGGTGGGCGATGACACAACCGCTGACCATGTACACCACCACGTGGTGCGGTTTTTGCAAGCGGTTGAAGCGCCAGCTCGCAACCGAGGGCATCGAGATGGTCGAGATCGACATCGAGAAGGACCCTGCGGCCGCTGACTACGTCATGAGCGTCAATGGCGGCAACCAGACAGTGCCGACCGTGGTCTTCCCTGACGGCAGCGCGCTGACGAACCCATCGGCTGCGGACGTCAAGGAACGTCTGCAAGAGCTGGCTGCCTGCTAATGCCAGCGAAGCGATATCGAACGCTGCCGCGTGCTGATGCCGCCCTCGACCCTGACGACCAGGGCCAGCGCGGTTCCCGCGGCCCAGCAGCTGCCAGCGGAGGCGCTGCGGGTGACGGCCGCCGTGACGATGGCCGCAGCCCCGGCGCTAACAGCACGGCCAACGCTGATCTCGGCGCTGGTCAGCCCGGCCATGGCGTCTCGTCCGGCACCCTGCTGCCGCCCGGCGAGGAACCTGTGGTCCGCCGCACCGCTGACGGCTGGCGCGTCGGCGACGACGAGCTGCCTGACCTGACCTGCGCGATGGTCCTCGCCGACCTGATCGCCGCTGAGCTGCCCACCCAGATCCAGCCGGCGATCCCGCCCGTCGCCGGGCCGTACCCGGCCACAGCCACGGCGCGGCCGCCAGCTTCCAGACAGGGCGCCGAAGGCCGCGCCCAGCGCGATGCGCGGTCACCCGAGCCAGCGATCGGTGACATCCCTCTGGAGGACGCGGCGAACCGGCTGCGGACTACCGTCGGCCAGCTTGAGCACGCGCTGACCGCGCGGATCCGCATCGAGCAGGCGATCGGCGTGCTGTCCGAGCGGCACCGCATCCGCCCGCGCCAGGCGTTCGAGCAGCTCCGGTCAGCGGCGCGGAACCGCGGCCGGCGCGTGATCGACATCGCCGGGGACGTGGTGGCCAGCGCGACCAACCCGCTGCTGCAACTGCCAGAGGAGCTTTCCAGGCAGCGTACGGGCCCGCGCCACGCGCGGAACCCGCGGCGCGCGCTGCGCCCGGAGTAGCCAAGCGCCCGGTAGCCGCGCTGACGGCAGCGACGGCCGGAGCGGTCACATCCGGGTAGCCGCATGTCGTGGCGCTTTCCGACTGCCCGGGCTTGTTCCGTCTGCCGCGCCGACTCCTCCTGCGACGATCTGCACCAATTGTCAAGTCATATCCCATTCGTGGCGCGCTCTGGCCGGGTCACGGGAGGCCAGCCGACGGCAGTGGGCGTCATCCTTCGCTGCTGGTTGGTCTCTGGATGCGGAGGGTAAGCAAAGGGCCGAGGGGGATGTGTGGACGACGACGGCAATCATCCCGGCCGCCTGCTCATCATCGGAGGGGCGGAGGATCGGTGCGACGGCACCGGGCTGCTGGAGCGATTCGTCGAGCTGAGCGGAGGAGCCGGCGCCCGGATTGTCCTCGTCACGGCGGCCACCAGAGCCCCCGACGAGGTCCACGCCGACTACGAGCGGGTGTTCCGCAGGCTCGGCGCTGACCGGACCATCCAGCTGGAACTGCACGGCCGCTACGACGCCGACAGCGACGACGCGGCCAAGGTGCTGCATGATGCCACCGGGGTGTTCATCAGCGGCGGGGACCAGTCACGGCTCATGGCTCTCGTTGGCTCCCGGGTTAACGACATCCTGGAGGACCGGCTGAACGCCGAGGATGGCGTAGTCGTGGCCGGAACCAGCGCCGGCGCCACCGCGATGGGACGCACGATGATCCTCGGCGGCGAAGGGCCGGACGTGTCCGCCTCGGCCGTGCGGACGGGCCCGGGGCTCGGGCTTATCCCGAATGTGCTCATCGACATGCACTTCGGCGAGCGCGGTAGGCTGCCGCGGCTGCTGAGCGCGGTCGCGCTCGACCCGGACCACCTGGGCGTCGGTATCGACGAGAACACCGGGGTTCTTGTCGAAGACGGCAGCTTCGAGGTCCTCGGCAGCGGAGTCGCGACGTTTGTCGACGCGGAGAGCGCCACCGTGATCCATCCAGCGGGCGACCAGGAACCGACCACGCTGTTCGGCGTCCGCCTGCACCTGCTTCCCGCCGGCTGCATCTTCGATACTGCCACCCGCGAGGCCTCCATCGGGCCCGCGCACGACCGGTACTGAACCGGACCGCAGGAGCCACCCGGAATCACCTGAGGGAGCGTCACGTGCGCCTGGAAGACCTGTGTCATCTGAGCGGACCGAACGTGTACACCACCAGGCCGGTCAGCCTGGGGCGGATCGAGCTGGACGAGCTGACCGGTGTCGAGACAACCGACCGCCCGGGTTTCGCGCAGCGGCTGGCGGCTGCGCTGCCTGGCCTGGCCGGCCACCACTGTGCCGCCGGGCGGCCGGGCGGGTTCATCGACGCGATGGCCCGCGGCACCTACTTCGGGCACGTCACCGAGCACGTGGCTCTGGAACTCTCCAGCCTGGCCGACCGGGACGTGCACCTGGGCCGGACGATATGGGCGGGCGCCGACGGGCGTTACGACGTCATGATGGAGTGCCCGCAGGACGAGCCAGCTGACTCCTCTGTGCCCGCCGAGCTGATCAGGGCGGCGATCGGCGGAGTAGAAGCGCTGCTGTCGCAGCGCACGCCGGACCTCGCCGCTGACGTCGACCGGATCGCCGGGGTCGTGGAGCGCGAACGGCTCGGCGTGAGCACCGCAGCCCTCGCTGCAGCGGCCCGGCGGCGCGGGATCCCGGTCCGCCGGGTCGGCGACCGGAGCATGCTCCGGCTGGGTTACGGCCGTCACCGACGACTGGTCTGCGCCGCGCTGACCGACCAGACCTCAGCGGTCGGGGTCGACATCGCCGCCGACAAGATGCTCGCCAAAACCCTGCTGGCTGAGGCGGGCATCCCGGTGCCGGACGCCATAGTCGCACGGAACGCGCGCGAGGCGGCCGCCGCCGCCGAGACGCTCGGCGGTCCGCTGGTCGTGAAGCCGCGCTCGGGCTGCCAGGGCGCCAGCGTGATCGTCGGCGTGACCACGCCCAGTGCCGCCGCAGCCGCCTACGCACAGGTCACCGCCCCCGACGGCGGGGTCATCGTTGAGCAGTTCGTGCCGGGCAGCGACTACCGGGTGCTCGTCGTCGACGGCCGGGTGGTCGCCGCCGCCGAACTCCGGCCGGCCTCAGTGACGGGCGACGGCGCGCACGACATCGGCCAGCTCGTGGAGCAGGCCAACGCCGACCCGCGCCGGGGTGAGGGTCATTCCCGCGCGCTCACCAGGATCAGGCTGGACGCCCAGGCGATCGCGCACCTGGCCGCGCAGGGGCTGGACATCGAATCGGTGCCAGCCGCGGGGCAGGCCGTCACTCTGCGGCGTAACGCGAACCTGTCGACCGGCGGGACCAGCCGGGATGTCACCGACCAGCTGCACCGCGACGTCGCGGACATGTGCCGCCGGGCCGCCGCTGTGGTCGGCCTGGACGTCTGCGGCGTAGACCTGCGCCTTGACGACATCTCGGCACCCCGCGCTGGCGAAGGCCCAGATGCCCGGCTGCACGGCGCTGTCATCGAGGTCAACGCCTGCCCGGGCCTCCGGATGCACGAGGCCCCGGCCGAGGGAACCCCACGGGACGTGGCTGGCGCGATCATCGACAGCCTGTACCCGCCGGGCGCCCCGTCGCGAATCCCGGTCGTCGCTGTCACCGGGACTAACGGGAAGACCACGGTGGTCCGCATGATCGGCCACATCCTGAGCCAGGCCGGCCTGGCCGTCGGCATGTCCACCACCGATGGCGTCTACTACCGCGGCCGGCAGGTCTACCAGGCCGATGCCTCGGGCCCGCGCTCGGCAGCGATGGTGCTCGACGACACCAGCGTGGAGGCCGCCGTTCTGGAGACCGCCCGCGGTGGCATCCTGCACGGCGGTCTCGGCTACGACAAGGCAGACGTCGCCGTGATCACCAACATCGCCCCCGATCACCTCGGTGCGGACGGGGTCGAGGATCTCAGCCAGCTCGTCGACGTGAAAGCACTGGTCGCCGAAGAGATCGCGGATGGCGCGACGATCGTGCTCAACGCCGACGACCCTGCCGTCGCCGCGATCTCCGACCGCCTCCGGGTGCGCAGGCACACGCCGGTGATCCGGTACTTCAGCCTGCTGCCGGACAGCGAGGTGACTGCCCGGCACCGGCAGGCCGACGGGATCAGCTGCGAGCTGCGTGACGGCCAGATCGTCGAGTTCGAGGGAGCCAGGGAGCGGCCGCTGCTGGCCGTGGCCGAGCTGCCTGGCGCGTTCGGCGGCGCGGCCCCGCACGTGGTCGCGAACGCGCTCGCGGCCGTCGCCGCCTGCCGGGCACTGGGCGTCAGCGCCAAGGACATCCGCCGCGCTCTGGTCACGTTCACCCCGGCCGAGGCGAACCCGGGGCGCGGAAACGTCTACCAGGCGCCGGACGGCGCGGTCGTCCTCGATTACGGCCACAACGCCACCGCCCTCGACGTCACCGGCCGGATGATCAGCCAGGTGTGGGGCGGGGAGCCCGCTGCGGCCATCACCTTGCCCGGGGACCGCCGCGACGACCTGATCGTGGCGACTGCTGAAACCATCGCTACATGGTTCGGCCGGGTAGTGGTCTACGAGGACGCCGACAAGCGCGGCCGGGCGCCCGGCGAGATGACGAACCTGATCACGACGGCCATGCGCCGGGCGCGGCCGGGCATCTGCTGCGCCGCAGCCGACGGCCCGCGGTCGGCCCTGCTGGCGGCCATGTCGATGGCGGCTGGCAGCCCAGTGCTGCTGGTGTACGAGAAGCTCGCGCCTGCGCTGGAGGCGCTGGCCACGATCGGTGCCCGGCCGTGGCCCGCCGACAGCGAGCTCGCGGCTGGCGGTCCGGCCGAGACCGTCCCAGCCAGGCACGACCGGCCCGGCAGGCCCAGCGAGCACGCGCCGTCCAGCCCGCTGCGGCGCGCGGACCGGCCGAGCCAGTGGAACCGCGGCCACTGGTGACAGGCCGGCCGGCCGAGAAGGAGGCGACCAGGACGCTGGACGCGCTCGCCGCGCGCCGCCGGCGTCTGCCGATGGTCACGTTCGACGCGAGCACGTATGTGTTCGACACCCCCGAAGGCCCCAAGACGCTGCTGGACCTGTTCGAGGGGCGCAACCAGCTCGTCACCTACCAGTTCATGCACAGGGGCCCTGACGAGTTCTGCCCGGGCTGCACCCACTTCGCCAACAGCGTCACCGACCTGGCCAACCTGGCTGACTACGGCATCACCTGGATGATCGTGTCCAACATGCCGCTGGCCCAGATCGAGTCCTACAAGGCGAAGATGGGCTGGACAATGCCGTTCGTGTCGTCACGCGGCACAACGTTCGCGGAAGATACCGGCGCGGACAACTTCTTCATGCTGACCGTGTTCCTGCGCGACGGCGATCAGGTCTACCGAACGTATGCCACCACTGCCCGTGGCGTGGACCGGCTGCTGTTCGCGAACAACATCCTTGACCTCAGCCCGTACGGTCGCCAGGAGGACTGGGAGGACTCCCCGCCTGGCTGGCCGCAGCAGCCCACCTACGGCTGACGCCCGCGCTCGGTCCCTGCCGGAGCGCGCGCTGCCAGGCCGCCGCGCGGCCGCACAGCGCTTCCCGGAGCGTGCGCGTTGGCAGACCGCCGCGCGGCCGCTCAGCGAGACCAGATGCGGTCGAAGGCGACGGCGTCCAGCGGGAGCAGCCAGCACGCTGCGACCCTCTGGGCGTCGATGTCGTACAGGCCCACCGTGGACCAGCGATGCTCGATGCCGCCGATCGTGGCTGTGCCGTCGTTAAGTGCGGCGATGCGGTTGCCGTCCCCGACAAGAACGTCCCGGCGAGCTATACGGAACGTGCCAGCGGCGAGGGCACGCCGCCGCCGGAAATAGCCCAGCACTTCGGCGAGGCCGCGATAAGTCCCGGCGATCGGGCTGGCACCCGGAATCGTCCAGATGATGTCGTCAGCAAACAACTCGCGCAGAGCCCCTGGCTCCCCGCCCGCGTAGAACTCGTTCTGTGCCCTGTGCAGCTGGTCGAGCAGAGCGACAGCCGCATCCCGGTTCATGCCCGTCATTGGTCCAGATTGTCATCCTTGTTGGTTGTCAGGGCCAGCGGCAATACGGCCGCGATGCTCCCGTGATGCTCACCTGATACAGCCCTGCCCCTAGGTTGCCTGGGGTGTTGGGCAGATCGGCCCAGGGCATGAGCTGTACGACCTGTGGCAGCCATGGTTCGCCCTGCGCGAGCAGCGGGGCATCGCACCCTGGGACGAGTGAGATCGCCACGCTGAAGGCGGCCGGCGGCTCAGGATGCTGGCTGGACGCCGGAATGGGCCCACGGGCGGGTGAAGCCGATCGGGTCCCGGTTGCCGTACGGGGCGATCCTGATCGGGTAGCCGGTGGCGTAGGCCTCGACCATCATTCCGCCGCCGATCACTATGCCGACGTGGCCGGGAGCGGTTGGCGTGCCGTCAGCGCCGACGAAGAAGACCAGGTCCCCTGGCTCGACCTGGCTGGCCGGCACCTGTGGCCCCCACAGCCACTGGTCCTCCGACGTGCGCGGGATGTAGATGCCAGCCGCCCTGTAGGCCATCATCACCAGGCCAGAGCAGTCATAGGCATCCGGCCCTGTCCCGCCATAGAGGTAGGGCTTGCCGAGCTGCTGCTCGGCGAAGCTGATCGCGGTGGCCGCGACCTGGTTCGGCGGCTCGGTCCCCTCACCCTGGCTGGCGGCGACGTTCACGGCAGGGATGCAGCCAGGGACGTCGTCGGCAGCCGTCGCGGCGACTGTGTAACCGCCACGGGCATATTCGGCGGCGTAGGACAGAACGAGCTGCACGTACGACTCGGAGTGGTTGTAGGCGAAGATGGCACCAGACGGATTACTCTGCACACCGTTCTCGAGCAGGTATTTCGCCGCGCCGGCTATCGCGTCAGCCGGGTCGTAGACGCTGGCGTCCGGGCCTCCGTCCTCGTCGGTGGCCACCCCGTTCACCTGCTCGCTGGCCGGGTGCACCGGCGCGCCGCCCCACGTGTTGCCGGACGCGCCACCGATGCCGATCTGCATCGGGCCCGCGGCACCGAACGCATTCGCGCCGCTGGCCACGCCCGGCAGGCTGGACCGCCCGTCGTCGCTCTCGACCTTGCCGATGCCTGCGAGGATCACCCAGGGCACCCCGTACTGCTGCCCGACCTGCTGGAACAAGGTCAGGTAGTTAGCTGGGATGGAGTTGCTGGCGTCGGTGCTGACCGCGGGCTGGTCGGCCGAGCCGCCCTGCCCACTCGAGCAGCCGCCGCCCGCGGCGAACAGCAGGCTGCTGCCGCCGACGATCATCATCGGCACGATGAGCAGCCCCATGAGGCCCAGCACGCCGACGACGACCACCGCCAGCAGCACGCCGCGGCTGATGCCGTCGGGCCGCCAGTCGAATCTCACGAGTTGCCAGCCGAAGCCAGCTCGATGTCATTGACCTGCCAGACGCTGCCGCTGCTGGCGACGGTCACCGCGTACTGACCGGTGACATTGCTGGTGCCACCCGTGCTGGTGATCTCCTGGGAGATCGTCACCACGAACGTCATACTCGACGCGCCGAACGCCCGCAGCTGGTTGATAACCGCGGTGCACGCCGAAACCTGCTTGTCCGTGGTCCGCTCGTTCGCCACAGCGGGCACGGAGTAGCCCTCGGCCACGAACTGCGAAAGCTCTTGCGTGACCAGGCCATTCATCGTCGCGACGTACTGGTTGGCGTTCTGTGTATAAGACCAGGTCCCGTAGTCCTTCGAGAACTGCGTGACGACAGCGGCGGCATTCACAAGATCTGATTCACTGAACGGAAGCCACTGGTAGATGTCCGGGGTAGCCCCCGTGGCTGGTGCCGGGCTTGCGCCGGCTGAAGGAGTGGCCGCTGCCGGGTGTGAGCGCGGGGCGGCCGCGTGGCTCGGCGGGGTAGCGCGCGGCGGGCTGGCGCTGTGCGCCGCGGGCACGACAAGGTAGACGCCGAGCCCGGCGAGCACCAGCACGATCAGTGCGAACACCGCCTTGCGCTGACCCGGTGACAATTCCATGGCGGCAGCTACTTCCGGCGCCGCGGGCGCATCCAGGACGGCCCGCCGGCGCGCGGCGGGGCGGGACCATCGCCGGGGGCGTCGCGGGGAGCCTCGGTGTCAGGGGCACGCCCTCGGGTGGCTGGGCTGCTGGGCCGGCGTACCGGCTGACGGACCGGGCCGGATGCCGGGGCCGCGGGCGGCGGGCTGGCCGGCGGCGGGGCCGGCTGGCGGGCCGACGACCCGGCCGCGCGGCCAGCTGACATGTCGCTCCATGGCCCGCTGCGGCCGCTGCTGGCCGGGGCGCTGCTCGTGGGCGGCCGCCCGGCAGGAGAAGGCGCCTGCGTTTGCTGCGCGCTCGGGCCTGGCCGCATTGGCCAGCTGGCCCGGGGAGCGGACCCCGGGGAGCTCGGCGAACCGGACGCCGCCGCGCCGGATCTGGGCGGCGGTGATGCTGCCGGTGCGGCGCGGCTCGTTCCGGCTGTGCCCGCTGCTGCGGCCCCGCCCGCTGCCCCGCCGGCTCCGCTGCGGGACGGCAGGTTCAGCGGCGGCGCCGACCGGCCCTGGCCATTGCCGGCCGTCGGCCCGGCGTTCCGGTTGCGCAGTGACAGCCCGGCACGTCCGCCCGCCCGGGCTCCGTCGCCGCCGGCCCCAGCGGCAGCGCCGCTGCCGTCGGCGGCCACCCGGCCGTCTTCGCCGCCAGTGCCAGCGGCAGCGGCCGCGCCAGTCCCTGCTGCAGTGCCGCCGGCAGCGGACGCTATGGTGCCCAGGCTGCGCCGCCCCAGCCTGATTTCGCGGAAGGTGGCCAGGCCAGGCAGGGCTCCAGCCGCGCGGGCCAGAGCGTTCTCGCGCACACTCGGGCGGACGCGGTCGATTTCGGTTTCGGCCCGGGTCGTGGAGCCGATCATGCCGTAGCCGACAGCGGAGAACAGGTGCTGGAATGGCTTGCGGTAGATGAAGACCGCGATCGTGACTAGCGCGATCATGAGGATCTTCAGGCCCCACGGGAGCACAGCGTCACTGGTGCCCATAATGAGCGAGTAGGCGTACAGCAGCACGCTCAGCACCAGCGCGACGGCCGCCTGCTTGAGGAGCACGCCGACGAGCATCTCGAACCAGCGGATGGCGATCACCCGCCCGAAACCAGGATGCGTGCCAATCAGCAGGAAGAACGGCCCGGTGATGAGCAGCATCAGGAAACCCAGCTTGAGCAGGATCAGCGTGACCGAGATCAGCAGCACCAGCACGCCCGCGATCGCCGCTGCGAACAGGGCGGCCAGGCCGATCTCCAGCCGGGTCGTCCATTCCTTGCCCTGGAACAGCGGATAGACCGACGGGTCGTTCTGCTGGAGGCTGGACGAGATCCCGGCGTAGGTGGACTGCTTAGCCTGGATCAGCGCGCTCGTCGGCTTCTCATTGGTGGCGATGGCCTGCGCCCACAGCAACTGCCTGGCATAGGTGTTCACCGGGGTCGGGGGACTGCCAGGCTGCGAGTACTCCGTGGTGCCGAATTCCCCGGCCAGCCAGGGCTTGCAGACCAGCACGGTCCACAGTTCGTTGGCGTTCTGCGCGACGATGGTGCTGCCCGTGGCCGAGCCGTAGCTAGCCGGCTGGACCTGCGGATCGTTGGCGCCCACCGGCAGGCAGTTGCTCTGGTTCGGGGCCGGCAGGTTCGCGAACGCGGTATTGAGCGCGCTTGTCATTCCGTTGGAGACGTCGGCCCCCATCCCGGTGAAGTCGGCCGGGCGCCCGATCAGCCAGATAGCCGCCGTGCAAGCGACGACCATCCAGATCGTCCCTTCGATCGTGCGGGTAGCGCGCTTGCGGATCAGACCCTGCCAGGCCAGCCACATCGTGCCGATGATCACGACGGGCGCCAGGTAGGTGAAGTAGATGGCCTTGCCCAGCGCGGTGATCAGATTGTTGACGACGCTCGTCAGCCAGTTCAGGATGCCGTTGCCAGCGGCGGCCTGGTAGACGGTTATCGTGACGCGGTCGATGGCCTTCGCGACGTCGAAGATCATGCCGGCGACGTTGTTGCCGATCAGCGAGGTCATGTCGGAACACTGCATGTTGGTCGCTGCCCAGTACTGCCCAGCGACCCCGTAGCTGCCGTAGAGGGTGGCCGGCTGCTTGCCCCCGGCCGGCGGGGCGACCATAGCGTCGATACCGGAGTTGGCGGCCTCGGGGTCGGGGAGCGAGGGCTGGCAGACGTTGTTCAGGTCGCCGATCAGGCCGCTGGAGCCGAGCGTGCACAGGTTGACGAGCGAGCCGATGTCGCCGATCCCCGGGACCGAGCACAGCCCGCCCGACGACGTGGCCGGCTGGCGCGCCGCTGTGGTGACAGCGGAGATCGGGTGACCGGCACTGGCCTGGGCCGAGGACGGCTCGGCGGCCTGCCCGGGCATCGCCGACCGCAGCATGAAGGCGAAGATGGCCATGATCCCGACCAAGATGGCGGTGCGGCGCACGCGCCTCCGGCGGCCCGGCCTGGTTTTCAGGGCCGGGCTGCCGGACTCGCGGGGGGCTGCGGGGGGTCGCCCCCCCGGGCCAACACCGCGGGTGGTCGCGGAAGGTCGGTTCTCTGGGCCAGACTTTTCGCCTCCGGGCCGCGCACGCGGCGGCCGGGACTCAGCGGGTTTGCCGACGTGGCGGCGCTTGGTGCGCATCGGGGGGGCTCCTGGCGGGGTTGTCGGGGACAGAGCGGCTCGGGGGGGCCGTGATGCCGCGGCGTGCGCCGCGTGTCGTCTTCAGCGGGTCAGGTTGTCGGTACCGGCACCTCCGGCTTGGCTCGGGTTGGGTTCGTGTCCAGCGCTTGCCGCAAGTGGTCGGAGATCAGGTCGATGCCGATCCGGCCTGCCCTGCCGTCGAGGTCACGGAAGACGCACTCGCCGTTGCCGAGCGAGCGCAGCACCGCCTTGTGATCGTCGGACCCCTCTACGCCGAGCAGCGCCATCACGTTCGCGACCTCGGCCCGTTCGGTGGATCGGAACGCGAACACAGCCGAGATGCAGTTCGTGACCTGTTCGTTCAGCAGGTCACCGGCGTTCTGTGAGACGAGGATCAGCGCGGTGTTGCGGGACCGGCCCATACGCGAGACCTCGGGAATCAGCTTGGCGCCCTGCGGCGTCGAGGTCACCGCCCACGCCTCGTCGAGGAAGATCGCCTTCGGCAGGCTGCGGTCCATGCCGTTGAGCAGCCTGCGGGCGAACTGCGACACCAGGTAGAGCAGAGCCACCGACAGCCGCTGCTCATAGGAGTAGTCGTCGCGCTTGACCCCGGCATCGGGCAGCGTCAGCCCGGCCAGTGTGAACACGGTGGTCCACCCGGCGGCGTCCATGGCCTCGCCGCCGGACGGGGCAAAGCACAGCCGGGCCAGCCGCATCTCCGACATCGACCCGAGCACCGCTCCGAGGTTCTTTGAGGCGGGGTCGGATGACTGCGCCAGGTGCGCGACGACCTTGCCCAGGCTGGGCTCGTCGCCAGAGGCGATCGCGCCGACCGCCTGGATCATCGCGCTCTCGCGCTCCTCGCTCATGTTCGGCAGCAGCAGCCGCAGCGTCTCGGTGGCCATCGTCCGCCGCTCGGCGAGGTCGTCTCCGAACGAGAACGGGTCGAGCAGCCCCGGCGCCGCGCTGCCCAGCGGCAGCACCCGCGCCTGGCGCCCCCGCTCCCGCAGCAGGGAAACCAGGGATTCCGCGTCCCCCTTCGGGTCGATCACCGCGACCGTCACACCCCGCAGCGCCAGCTGCAAGATCAGCAGCAGCGCGAGCGTGGTCTTACCGCCGCCGGGCTCACCAGTGATCGCGACGGCTGTCGGCCGGTTGCGCGCGGCCGCCACGAGCGGGTCGAAGTGCACCACCGACCGGGCCCGGCCCAGCGTCTCGCCGATGTAGGGGCCAACCCAGCCCGCGTCGGACGCCGCGCGGTCACCCAGATCCACGGTTGCCGTGGGCATCCCGCCCGCGATCGTGTACAGCGGCTGGCGCTGCAGGTAGGAGGAGAGCCGGACCCGCTCGCCCGGCAGCCACTCGCACAGCAGCGAGAACTGGTCCCCGGTGGAGTTGACCACGTCGATCCCGGCGTCCCGGTAGTGCTCGGTCACGGCCTCGGCCCGGCGCGAGCACAGCTCGCGCGTTGGCGCGGTCACCATGAGCCGGTGCCAGCCGTACACGAACGGCAGCCGCTCCTTGGTGATGCCGTGCTCCAGCAGCCGCGCCGCCTCGATCTGCTCGGCCAGCGCGATCGGCATGTCGACCCCGGCCTCGCGGATGTGCGCGTCCATGTCCCGCGCGTGGGCGAGGCGCCGGCCGACGTCCTTGCTTGCCTTGGCTGGCGGGATCAGCCGCATCCGCAGGCTGGCCTCCACCGGGAACGGGAGCGAGTCGGCATAGTGCAGCCAGGGCTCGCCGTCGGGGAAGTACATGACGTCGGGGAACCGGGCGAAGGACAGGAACGCCGCGTACGACTCCCCGGCCGGGTGCTCCAGCCGCAGCAGCGACCGGCCGTTGTGTACCTGCCCTTCCAGCAGAGCCTCGATCTCCCCCGCACCCCAGCGGCGGCGCCGCGCAGCCGACGGCGGCGGCTCACCGGTTGTCCCAGCCAGCGCGTGTCTGAACAGCCAGGCGATGTCGTCTGAGCTGGCGTGCCGGGCAGCCAGCGCACCGGAGCCAAGCGCCCGGCCGAGGCGCTCTGCCTGCTCGGTCCACCGGCCGATCTCGCCGGCCGGCACCGCGTCGTCGGCCAGGCCCAGGGCGTCCTCACTGGCCTTGTAGGCGCCGATGAACTGGGCCAGGACGCCCCCGGACAGCTGCGCCCGCATGCCGCGCTGGCCGAGCCGGACGCCGAGGTAGACCTCCTTGGTCCAGAAGTCCTTGGCCCAGACCTGCTGGTACATCTCGTCCAGGTAATCCGGCCAGCCCGGGCCGCCATCCGAGGTCGCGTCCAGGCGGGTCGCCCACTGAGCTGCTGGGTAGGACCGGTGCGAGATCCGAAGGTGCACCTCGGCGTCTTGCATCCGGATAGCGGCGAGCGCCACGGTGATGTTGGTTGCCAGCGCCTCCCGCTCGTCCGGCGTCGTGAACTCGTACGACACCGTCGGCAGGCGGTAGTAGGCCCATGCGTGCGTCTCAGTGAGCAGGATCCGGTCATCGAAGTACCGCACGGCCATGCGGTTGCGGCGCGCCGACTTGGCCTTGGGGCTCATGGCCGGGCTCGCAGCTTCTCGGGCGCGGCATCTGCGGCGCCGGCAGCATCACGGCCTGCGTCGCCAGGGCCGCCGTCCGGGATCGTGGCGACCGACGCCACCAGCAGCCCGGCCAGCGCTGTGTACGCGTGCAGCGTCGGCGGGTTCAGTGGCCCGGGCGCCGGCCGTGTGGCCGATGAAGGGGTACGGGACCGTTCTGAATCCTTGTTTTTCAGGTGGTCATCCCAGGGGATGCGGACGATCGCGCGGGACCGGCCGCGTGCCAGCGCCTCGGCCTGCTCGACGTGCTTGATCGTGTGCTTGCTGACGCCGTTCAGCACGGTGATCGCCGCCTCGGCCAGCCCGGCGTGTCCATTCGCCTCCAGCCATTCCCTGGTCGCAGCCAGCGCGGCGGCCGCGTCCTGGCTGGCGGGCGCGACCAGGATGAGCTGGCTGGCCGCTGCGAGCACCCGCGGCACCAGCGCCGCGCTGGGGTCGGCCAGGGTCAGCGGGTAGCGGGCTGAGAGCAGCTCGAAGATCTTCGCGGCATCCTCCTGGTCGGCATCGGGGCTGGCCGCTGCCGCGGCCTCGCGGGTGAACACCTCAAGGCGCGATGGTGCCGGCGCGCGGGTTCCGGTCAGCGGGGGCACGGCTCGGGCTCGCTCGGCCAGCGCGTCGGTACCGGGGTTCAGGTCGAGCACGGCGACTTGGTCCGAGCGGAGGCTGGCCAGCACTTCCCCGGTCAGCAACGTGGTCACGGTCTGGCCGGCGCCGACTGTGCAGCCAAGGACCACGATGCGGTGGCCGGGCGCGAGCTGCAGCCGCGCCCGCGCGCGGTCGCGCTGCAGCTGGTCTGGCGCTCCTGGCCGCTGGCCGCCTGGCACCAGGACGACAGGCTGGCGCCAGCCAGCGCCACGGCGGTCGGCCGAGCGGGCGAGCGCGCGCTCCACCAGGGCGAGCGGGCGTTCGGGGTTCGTGTCCCCAGCCACGGTGACGCGGGGCCGGTTCTGCGCAGGCGG
>Ga0335074_10005414_pt1 | contig 17647 bp, 12 predicted proteins | sample Lox_Sample_23_FD_206715 | JGI IMG/M metagenome (GOLD analysis project Ga0335074, IMG submission 206715) | Soil microbial communities from Loxahatchee National Wildlife Refuge, Florida, United States - Lox_Sample_2.3 | ecosystem: Environmental > Terrestrial > Soil > Wetlands | place: USA... | reverse complement strand
GAGCTGGGTGCCAGCGGCCGAGCTGCCAGCGCTGGTGGCCGGTCACGACGTGTGCCTGGGCATCTTCGGCACCGGGGACAAGGCTCTCCGGGTGGTGCCGAACAAGGTTTTCCAGGGCGCGGCCGCCAGCTGCGCGATCGTCACCTCGGACACCGCGCCGCAGCGGCGGGCACTGGGCGACGCGGCGGTCCTGGTACCGCCAGGCGACCCGGGGGCTCTGGCTGCGGCGCTGCTCGGACTGGCCAGCGACCGCGTTGAGCTGGCCCGGCTGCGCCGTCAGGCCTGGGAACTGGCGGAGCGGGAGTACGCACCGGAGCAGATCGTGGCCCCGCTGGCCCGCAGGCTTAACCCTTCGGTGCCCCTGTCCCAGGAGTCGCGTGGCACAGGGCGCCGCTCAGCCTGATCACGCTCAGGCCGTCATGGCCGATTGGCCTGGTGGACAGGCTCCAGTGCCGCAGGGCGGCTCTCCATGCGGCCAGCTCTGATACTGACGCATGCGTACGGACGAACCAGATGGGGGCACACGAGCGGGCCTGTGCCTGGTGCACCGCCTGGGCCAGCGCGGCGGTAACCCCGGCGGGCTCGCCGTTGAGGGCGACAACGATCCGCGGCTCTTGCGGGTAGTAAGGCTCGTACTGCTGCGCCACATAGTGATCGGTCCGGCGCGACGGATGGTCGTGCGGCCAGTAGAAAGCGAAGCCATAGCTGCTGCTGGTGTTGACCAGGATCACATCGGAGGGTGCCTCGTGGGCCGAGACATACCGGACCTGGTCGCGTACGTCCTCTTTGGGGATCGGGTGGTCGCGGACGTACGGGTGTGCGCTCACCGTGAACGCGCTGGCACCGGCGACAGCCACGGCGACCATAAGGATAGTTCCGGCCTTCCGCAGCCACGGCTGCAGCAGCGATCCCATGCCGACCAGACCGATCGCCGCGACCACGGCGGTGACCGCGAACATGAACGTGTTGGTGCGCAGGTCCATGAACGGGTACCTGCGCACCGCGTTGACGCCGAGCAGCACCGGCCACATGGCGGCGGTGGCCACTGCCGTGACCGGCCTGCCGAGCCGGGCCATCGTGACGATTCCCGCCACGACCAAAGGGACGGCAAGCCATACAGGACCCAGGTCGAAGAACTGGCTCACGGCGGCGACCTTGGAGGTCACGAACGAGATAGCGGAACCAAGCCCGCTGTCCAGCGGCACGAAGTAGTAGCGCATGTGCTCGCCGTCGATGAGCCCGGCCCCCACCGCGCGGGCGTCAAACGTCAAGTAAACGGCGACCATGACTACTGCTGTGACAGCGCTGGCAACGCAGGCCTCGGCCAGCCGGCGCCACGACCGCTTGGCCAGCAGCACGATGCACAACGCCGCGAAGGCGGCGATGCCGACGAACGTTACGGCCTGGCTGAACAGCATGCCGCCCCAGACCGCCACCGACAGGGCGATGAGCCGGCGTCGTGACCACTGGCGGTCCAGCCGGGACGTCAGCGCCAGCACCAGCAGCGACAGGCAGGCGTCGGCCGTGTACTGCTTCAGGTCATCGCGGACGAGCATCGCCGGGACCAGAAGCGCACCGATTCCGCCCAGGACCCCGGCGCAGACCGCGGCCGTCCGTGTCCGCCAGCCAAGCTGCCGCGCGAACCAGTAGGCGATCACGACCGCGGCACCAGCGAAGGCCAGCGGCAGCAGCCGGGCCGACTCTGTGCCGCGGATGGTCACCAGGCGCAGCAGCGCCGACCAGCCAATCGGTGTGCTGCTGGTGGTCGCCGGCAGCTGCGTCAGCGGAAACCCGGTGGTGACCGCCACCCAGGCCTCGTCGAGCCAGAATGGCTGGCTGAGCATGTAGCCCACGTCGTGGACGACGAGGACGAGCAGCCCAAGCAGCGTCGCAGTCAGGTGTTCTAGGGTCAGCCGCTTCCGGACGGCCGCCCGCAGGCCGGCCCGCCAGCCCTTGTCCGTGACCGGCGGCTCGGCCCCGGTCTCGCCGGGCAGGGCGCTAAGAACGTTCGCAATGCCCAAGCTCCCCCCAGGCGTTCCTCGGCAGGCATCCCAACCTGCCGCCCGGGCGAGCGCCTTCAGGCAGTTAGCGCGCCCCTGGCTTGGCAAAGTTGCTTGCCAGCAACTTACGACCCTGCTGCTGAGGTTAAGCTGAGAAAAGACCGGCGTCTAGCTGCCAGTTTGCGTTGTCCTCGCCGTGATGGGCTGTCTGCGGCACGCGCCCGGGACCGCCAAAGTAGGGTCTCGGTATGCATGTCGGCGAGCAGCACTCTGGTCCTGGCGACCCGCCAGAAGTGACGACTGCTCAGCGCAGGGAAACCCAGCTCACGCAGGCCCAGCCCGAGGAGACAGAGCTTGCGGCGGGCCAGCCAGGCGGCGGCCCCGGTGCCGCGCCCCCTCGGAGGTCACGGGGCCGGTGGGCGGTTGCTGCCGCGTGCCTGGCCCTCGCAGTGGTGATGTACGCGGTGCTCGTGCGGATCTCGCAGAGCTGGCCGATGAATTCCGACGGCGCGAACAACGCCCTGCAGGCCTGGGACATGATCCACGGTCATCTCCTGCTGCACGGATGGATCATCGGGGACGCATCGGTATGCACCTTCGAGCTCCCGCTGTACGCGGTCGTCGAAGCCATCGTGGGCCTGCATGGCGTGATCTTCCATCTGGTCGCCGGGCTCACCTACCTCATCGTCATGGTCTTCGCGGCCGCGCTGGCGGCGGCGGGCAGCCGGGGATCTGCGGCGGTCGCCCGGTGCGCGGTTGTCATCGCGGTGCTCGCCGCACCGGTGGTCACCGACCAGGGTGTGTCGATCTTGCTGGCGGCGCCGAACCACACCGGGACGTCAGTGTTCCTGCTGGCATCCTTCCTGCTGATCGACCGGGCCCCTGGGTGGCGGTTCACTCCGCTGCTGCTCGGGGCGATCCTCTGCGTGGGCGAGCTGGGCGACGCGACGGTCGCCTACATCGCGGTCCCCGCGGTCCTGGTGGTCTGCGCGTACCGCATGGCGGCCGCCAGGAAGATCCGCTCCGCCGACGGCAAGATGGCCGTCGCTACCGTCGTGTCGATACCGCTGGAGTACCTGATCCACGCGCTGATGCTGCACCTCGGCGGCTACGTGATGGTGCAGCCGAAGACGTCGATCGTCCCGCCAAGCCAGTGGCCATCGCACTTGGTGGTGACATTCCGGGCGGTCCGTACCCTGTTCGGGGCGTTCGGCGCGACGGTCGTGCCCGCGCATAGCGCGCTGAGCGGCGCGGCTGACCTGTTCGGGGCTGCCTGCCTGCTGGCCGCGGCGTTCGGCCTGCTGAAGGGGCTGTGGCGGTGGACGGCGGCGAGTCCGGGTGAGCAGCTGGCCTGCGCCGCGGTCGTGATCAACCTGGTGGCCTACATGGTGTCCACGCTGCCATCGACCTACAGCTCGCGCGAGGTGGTGGCGGTGCTGCCGCTTGGGGCCGCCCTGGCCGCACGGGCCTGCGTGCCCCGCCGTATTGCCGGCGTAGAACGGGCAGGCATCGCCGTGGCCGCGACAGCGGCGGCGGCCGTGGTTCCGCTGGCCGCCGCCCTTCTCACGCTGCCACCGGCGCCCGCGCCAGCGGCACCGCTGGCGGTGTGGCTCCGGGCGCACGGGCTCACCTACGGCATCGGCGGGTACTGGGACTCCTCCTCGGTCACACTGCAGTCGCGCGATCAGGTACAGGTCCGCGCCGTGGTGAGCGTGACCGCGGAGGCCGGCAAACCCGGGGTTCCACCCGCGTTGTGGTGGGGGCTGGGCCGGCTCGCCCCCTTCTACTGGGAGACGAAGGCCGACTGGTACAACCCGTCAGCGCACGACGCAAGGTTCGTGATCGCGAACGGGACGTACCCCGACTCAGCCCCGCTGAGTTCCGCCGAAGTCGAGCACGCCTTCGGGCCTCCGGCCGCGACGTACCAGGTGGCCGGGCGGGAGATCATGGTCTACCGGACGAACCTGCTCAAACGGCTTGCGCCGCCGGTGCTGCCGGGACCGCTGGGCAACGGCCTGTGAGGGGAAGCTGCCCCTAAGGCTTGGACAGCACGACGATGACAAGGCCGGAGACGACAAGGAGAGTGCCCCCCCAGGTCAGCAACGAGGCCCGCTCGTGCAGGATCAGGACGCTGGCGGTCAGGATCCCCAGGTAACCCAGCGCGTTGAACGGGTAGGCGAGGCTGAGCGGCACCCGGGACAGCGCCGCCAGCCAGACCACCGCCGAGACCGCGAAAACCACCAGCCCGAACAGGACCCACGGCGAGGTAGCCGCGCTCACGACCAGCGAGCCTCGGGTTGAGTTCGCGCGCGCTGTGGCGACCTGCATGCCGTGTTTGAGCATCAGCTGCCCCACGGCCGCCAGCGCCACGGCGAACAGCACCAAGGCGAGATTTGCAAGGCTCAAGTGCTTCCTCCCAGGCGTGCTGGCGGCCGGCTGCGCCGCAGGCGTGCTGGCTACCGACTGTGTCGCAGGCGTGCTGGCGGGATCGCCGCTGCCGCCTGTTACCCCTGACCGGGGCGGCTGCCGCGACGGCGCGGGCTCTCTGGCCGCCGTCAGGGCCTCCCCCTGGCGGCCAGGACCGTCCCTGTCAGACGACTTCAACGTGTACCGAGTCCTGGGCATGCGGGGTGAGCCGCATGACGAACTGGTAGCCGAAGAGCGTCGGCCGGGCGTGGACCAGCAGGCGTTCGATCGCCTTCGTCAGCCGCCCGACCGGCCCGCCGGTCATGGCCTTCTTCGGTACTCCCGTGCTCTGCTCCTGCAGGATGTCGAGCCCGCTGGAACGGACCAGCCGACGGAGCGTCCTGCGGGTGAAGAAACGCAGGTGGGTTTCGTCCAGGATGCCCCGGCGGTCGTAACCGAACAGCCCGCTGACGACCCTGGCCCGGGGGTACCAGTGCGCGAAGTTCGGGACCGACAGCATCACCTGGCCGCCGGGGCGCAGCACCCGGCAGATGTCGGCCAGCACGAGCGCGGGCTGCGGCAGATGCTCGATGATGTCGGCCACGACCACGACGTCGAAGCCGTCTCCAGCCTCGCCTGGGATACCGTCCTCGAGCCTGGCCTTGATGAAGTGATCGGTGCGCTCCCTGACGCCGGGTATCTCTACCAGGTCAACGCCGGTCACGTGATGGCCCGCCGCGCGGACGTGGGAAGCGAACAGGCCACCTGAGCAGCCCAGGTCCAGGACGCGCGAGGGTGGCATGTCCTGCATCATTCCCAGGATCACGTCGTGAGAGGAGCCCTCGCCCTTCTTGAACGCGTATTCCTGGGGCGTAGGCACCCACGGCGCCGTGCCGAATCCCTTGCTGACCAGGCGGTACTCAAGGACGTCCTTGATCACGTCTTTGCCGTAGCGCATGCCGTTGACGTAGCAGATCTCGTCGCCGTAATACGTGGGGATCGGGATCTCCACGAACTTCTTCCCCGCGTCCAGGAGCTGGACGATGATTTGGGTGTCGAAGTCGAAGTCGTCGGTATTGTTCTCGAACGGGATATCGCGCAGCGCGCTCGTGCTGTAGACGCGGTAACCGGAGTGGAATTCGGTGAACTTCGCCCCGAGCAACCGGTTCTCGGCCCAGGTGAGGATCCGGTTCCCGGTGTACTTGTACAGCGGCATCCCGCCCCGGCGGGCCGCCCCCTTGTCCATCATCCGCGAGCCCATGACGGCGTCGCACTCACCGCGCTCGATCGGTGCCACCATCTCCGGCAGCATCTCCGGTGCGTACTGGCCATCCCCGTGCAGCAGGACCACGATGTCGAGGCCGCGCTCGATCGCCAGCTTGTACGCGGCCTTCTGGTTTCCGCCGTACCCCAGGTTCTTGGTGTGGCGCACCACCAGGGTCGGCGGCGAGTCTGGGCGCTTCGCCCATGCCTGGCCGTGAGCGAAGGTGTCATCGTGGCTCGCGTCGTCGAGCACGATCACCTCGGCTATCCGCTTTCTGAAGTCGACCGGTATCCGGTCCAGAGTCGCAGCCAGGGTTGACTCGGCGTTATAGGCAACGACGAGGATGCCGATACGAGGAAAAGCCGGATTGTCGGCGGTCACTGTGCCGGCTCCCTAGCTGAGGTGACTTGTGAAGAATAGTAGGGCCTATCAGCTGGCCCGGCATGCGGATGTCGCCACCTGCGGGAACCAACTGGCACGCGGGAGCGTTGTACCCGCTCGCCGGGCAGCGCCCCGCTCAGCGCAGGAAGGGTATTCAGGTGTCGCCGCGGGACCTGACGATCAAGTCAGCCAGGAGCGCGAGCGACGCTATCAGGAGCCCGGTCACGAAGATCAGAACCGTGTTGACAGCGAACAGCAGCGGATGCACGACCATGTCGTAGATGCCCTTGCCGATGCCCAGGATGATCAGGAACAGGGCCAGCGGCATCAGGACCTTGAGCGGGTTGAAGTACATCACCATCCGCAGCACCTGCAGGATGTAGCGGTAGGCGTCGCTGACGAACTTGAACTTCGACTTGCCTGCCCGCTTGGAGTACTCGATCGCCACGTAGCGGACGTCGTGCTGGTTGGACAGGAACGCGATCGTGATCGTGGTGACGCAGGAGAACCCGGGCGGCAGCAGCCGCATGTACGGCAGCGCGACCTGGCGCCGGAACGCCCGCAGCCCGGAGTTCAGGTCCGGGATTTTGGTGTTGGTGAGCTGCTCGGCCAGCTTGCGGATGAACCACTTGGCCGGCACCCGCAGCATCTTGTGGGTGCCCTGCTCGCTGGTCCTCGCCCCCACCACCTGGTCGAGCGTGGGCTCCTTCTCAAGCATCTGAACGAACTCAGGGATGCGCTCGTTCGGGTAGGTCATGTCGGCGTCGGTCCACACGACGATCTCGCCGCGCGCCCGCTGGGTGCCGATACGCCGGACTGTGCCCGAGCCCCCGTTCCGGTGGAAATGCACCACCTCTAGCTGAGGGAACTTGGGCGTTACCTCGATCAGGCGGGCGTAGGTCTCATCGGTGGAGGCGTCATCGACGGCCAGCAGCTCATAGGAGTACCCGCTCGCGTCCATGGCCGCGGAGATCCGCTCGATCTCGGCGACGACGTGGTCCTGCTCGTTGTAGCACGGCAGGATGATCGATACGTAAGGCACGGTCTGCGACGCGGTTTCCACAGGCTTTGAGGCTACTACCGTCGCGGGTGTGTCACGGCTGAAGTTCACCGGGCTGGGCTCCCCAGTCATGATCGCGGCTCCGAGATCCACGTACCCCAGGTAAACGGCTGGGGGGTCGTCGGCGGGGTGGTCAGCGTGCTGGGGTCGACCGTGGTGCTCACGCCCATGAGCCGCTTTATCGGGCCGCCATAAGGGGCTAGCTGCTGCGTGCTGGACCCCACCAGCACCGGCTGCCGGCCGTCGGCGACGATGCCGCTGACGATCTGGCGCATCAGCGGGCGGGTGGGGGCGCTCACGCGCGCGGCCGGGTCACCGCATATCCCGCGGATGATCTGGGTGAACCGGTCGGCTGTCGGGCTGTCGAGGATGACGACCGACGAGTTGTGCGGGATCCTCCTGCACATTCGGTTGACGGCTCCCAGTTCACCCGCGTAGGTCTTTTCCAGAGCGGTACCGGTGGCGGCGAGCTTGATTCCCACTGGTCCGCCCCGGTCGACCTGCAGGCCGAACGTGGTGATCACGGCCGGGAGCAGCAGGGCGGCCAGGCAGCAGAACACGATGCCCCCGTAGACCGCCCGGTGAATGTCCATGCCGCGCAGATGCCAGACGAGCCAGCTGAGCGCCCAGACCGCCAGCAAGATCACGCCCGGCAGCACCGCCGGCACGAGCCTGCGGCTGGCCCAGGGCTGGTCAGCCGTGATCGCCGGATGGTAGAGCGTGGTGACGATCGTCCACGCGAACGTGATCAGCGGCAGCGTCCAGACCTGCGCGCGCCCCAGCGTCCCGCGCGCTGTCCCTGCCGCTGCGCCCAGCAGGCACCGCCGGGCAAGCAGGGCGGCCCCCAGAGTCGCCAGGACGACCGCTGGCACGCCCACGTACCAGAACACCCAGTCCATGCTGAGCTCCCAGTAGGTCCGGGTCGGGTCGATCGGCAGGTGATTGGCCGCCTGGAAGCCCGCTATGACCTGTTCGGCAGCAGCGCCTGAGTTCACCCGCACGGTCTGCACGTACGGGCGGACGGTGAAACCGACCGCCACCAGCACAGCCACCGCGGCTGCGGCATTGGGCAGCCACTTCCAGCGCACGCCAGGCACCCCGCGGCGCCACAGCACCACGACGGCCGCCACCGTCGCGATGAGCACGACGCCAGCGGCGAGCCCGAGCGGACCCAGTGATGAGCTGATGCTGTCCACGTAGGGCCTGCTGAGCACGTACCCGTCGAGGCCGCCGTAAAGCGCGCCGACGACAAGCCCGGCGGCCATCGGGAACGCTTGCCTGTGACGGCCCAGGAACAGCAGCCCGCAGTACGGGACCAGTGGCAGGACGTCGCTCGCGCCGTCGATGCGCACCAGCAGGGTCAGGCCGAGCGCCAGCCCGCCAAGCGCCGCTATGGTCCTGGCTGCGACCCCGTCAGAGTTCAGTGCGTCGATCACAAGGCAGAGCCCGCCCAGGAACAAGATCTGTGTCAGCGGCTCGCTGTAGGCCGACCTGCTGGTGAACTGCTCCGGCATCGAGAGCGCAAGAACCAGCGCTCCGAGCGGCGCCCACCGCGGCCCGACCAGCCGGGAGACCAGGCCGCCGAACGCGAGCACGCCGCAGGCACCGAGCAACGGCGGCATCACCAGTGCGAACTTCAGGCCGCCAAGCCAGATCGCCGCCGAGAGCACCATCGGCAGCCCGGCCATGAACTGCGGCACCACGGAGTTGCCCACCTGGTAGAAGGCGAAACTCTGGAAGGTCAGCGCCCCGTGATAGGTGCCACCGAATGCGGAGGCATCCTGCGGTATCGGCAAGGAGCCGTGGTGGGCGATCCAGTACCCGAAATTGACGTAGGAGGCCGGGTCACGGGTGACGATGAGGAATTCTGAGTGGTAGATCAGCTGGTCGATCCCGAAAGCCACGGCGACTGCCAGCACGCCGGCGACGGCCCACCACGGGGTTCTGGCCTGGTCCGGGCTGCGCACCGGAAGCGCGATATGCGTCCGGCCGGGAGTCCACCGCAGACCGAGGACCACGAACACGGCGGCCAGCGGCAGTGATATCACCAGCATCGGTACTAGCTGGAAGTGGCCTGCCAGCAGCAGCGGCAGCCCGGCAACCAGCCAGGCTGCCACGAGCAGCGCTGGCAGCACGGACAGTCGCCCGAGCAGACGGGCAGCCGGGTCTGGCGGATTGGCCAGCCTGTCATCCACAGCTTCGGGCACCGGCGACCCTGAAGCCTCGGGATGCGCGCTGACTTTCATCCCCCGGTGCTCCGGACGGTCGTGCTGATGCTCATGGGTGCGGAGACTACAGGAACAAGCTGCTACGCAGATCAGCGATGGGCCGGTTCTTTACGGCCTGCCCGTTTCGTTCCAAAATGCCTGGCCTATACGGGTCCCTATACCGTCTCCATGCCGTAGCGGGCCATCAGTGCCCGCTCCTGGTCCCGGGTGGGCGCCTCGGCCCGATTCCACAGCTCATGCAGGGCGGCGAAATACGCGTCCATCGCCGGGGCGTGGATCACGAGCAGCCGGGACTCGGCGGCGGCAGCGTTACCGAATGTGTGCGCCGTGCCCCGCGGCACCAGCAGAAACCCCTGTGGCCCGAGCGCTACTTCATGGCCGTCGGCCTCGACCGACACCAGCCCGTCCAGCACGAAATAGCCCTCGGAGCAGTTGCTGTGCCGATGCGGGGGCGGACGCCGGCCGCCTGCCGGCAGCGTGCGCTCCATCAGCGAGAAGTCGCCGCCGTCCTGCTCGGCCAGCGCTTTGAACAGCATGACGCTGCCGCGGGCCGTGTAGCGCGCCACCCCCTCGCCACGCCCTACGACACGGGTCGCCATCGGCCCCGCCTTCCTCATGCGCCAGGCACCCGGTGAGGCCTGCACGCTTCCCGAGCCTAGGGCGACAGGCCGATCCCGACAGCGGGCGAGCGGCCACCGGGAAGGTGAGCCTCGCCACACTGCAGCTGGAATCCTGGCGGCCCGATCAGGTGTTCACTCTTAGGCGCCGGCCGCTTGCAGCGCGTTTAACATCCGTGCTCCCCTGACCCCCAAGCACGTGCGGCCGCGCCGTCTGGCTCATCACTGATCAACGCACCACTCCCGTCATGCACCCCCGCCATGCCTTCGGGCCGGATGAACGGAGCCGATGATGCGCTTCTGGCGTGCCAGTGCCGGATCTAGGAGCCAGCTTTCACGCCTGGCCCAGCGGCTGCCGACGATGAGCTGGCGCCGCGGCTGGGCTGCCGTTGCCGCGGCCGCCGCCATCCTGGCGCTGGCTAGCGCAGCGGCAGCGGGCGCCTTCTCTGGTGCTGCGCCGTCCCGCCTGCAGGCTCTGCGGACCGCTGCCAGGCCCGCGGGCAGCGCGGCCCGGCCGGCTGCCCCGGCCGGTCAGGCCGCGGTCCCCGCCGGACAACTACGCACGTCGTGCACGTCGGTCGCGCATATCGGCGACTCGACGTCGGTGGACCTGATCTCCGACTCCATGCTTCCTGATCCGGCGCAGCAGCTGACCGCTCAGTACTCCGATGCCGGCGTGCAGCACCTGCTCATGGACGCCTCCGGCGGCCGGTCGATCGTGGAGGAGCTGCCCGGGCAGGTCAACGGCTACAACGTCGCCCTGAACTGGCGGAACCAGGGGTACCGGGGCTGCTGGGTGTTCGCGCTCGGCACCAATGACGCGGCCAACGTCTCCGTCGGGTCCAGCGTCGGGATCATGGCCCGGATCCAGGAGATGATGTCGGTCGCCCACGGCGAGCCCGTCATGTGGGTGAACACCGTCACCCAGCTGAGCAGCGGTCCCTGGGCCGAGGCCAATGAGCAGGCGTGGGACAACGCGCTTGTCAGCGCCCTGGCGAGGTATCCGAACATGCGGATCTTCAACTGGGCCGCGGTGGCCAAGCCCGGATGGTTCCTCTCCGACGGCATCCACTACAACTCCGCCGGGTGCGCGGCCCGGGCCCAGGCGATCGCCGACGCTCTCGCCCGCGCGTTCCCGGCGCGCGGCCACAGCTCCAGCCAGATAGTCGGCTGACCCGCTCAAGCCACGCTTAGCAGGTCATTCCCCTGGGCTGGTTACCCGGAGTAGCGTGCTGCCGGCACAGCTAATCGGGGAGGGGAATCAACCATGCCAAACGAGTCCTTTGTCACGCTGCCTGGCAGCAACCGGCGCCCGGTTCCGAGCGCTGAACTAGTCCGAGCCGTCGAGCCCACAGAACGCATCGAGGTCACGGTGGTACTGCGCCGCCGGGCCGAACTACCGCACGACGCGTTAGGCCAGCCGGTCCGCCTGTCGCGCTCCGATCTTGAACGCCATCATGGGGCCGACCCGGCCGACATCGAGCTGGTGGCCAGCGCGCTATCCCGGCTGGGACTGGAGATGACCGGCCAGGACGCCGGATCGCGCTGGATCAAGGCGGCCGGCCCGGCCTCCGCGATGACCGCCGCGTTCGGGGCGGAACTTTCCGTCGTCACCAGCCCGAGCATGACGGGCCAGGGCCGGGTGACGCATCGGGCGCGCGAGGGCACGCTGCGGATACCAGCCGAACTGGACGGCATCGTTGTCGCCGTGCTCGGCCTGGACACCAGGCCGCAGGCCCGCTCCCAGGCCAGGAAGGGCAGCCCGGCGGCGGCTGCCACCTCGTACACTCCGCCCCAGGTTGCCGCGTTTTACCAGTTCCCTGCAGGGACAGACGGCACCGGGGAGACCATCGCGGTCATCGAACTGGGCGGTGGCTTCTCGTCCACGGATCTGGATACTTATTTCTCTGGCCTCGGCGTCCGGGTGCCGTCGGTCACGGCGCAGGGCATAGACGGCGCCAGTAATGTGGCCGGCCAGGACCCGAACGGCGCAGACGGTGAGGTGCTGCTCGACATCGAGGTCGCCGGCTCGGTAGCCCCAGGAGCGGCCCAGGTGGTCTACTTCGGCCCGAACACCGATCAGGGCTTCATTGACGCGGTCACCACGGCCGTACACGCCACGCCGACACCTACCACGGTGAGTATCAGCTGGGGTCAGTCCGAGGACTCGTGGACTCCTCAGGCCAGAACCGCGCTCGATGCAGCGATCGCCGACGGCGTTGCCCTCGGCGTCACAGTGTGCGTGGCGGCCGGCGACAACGGCAGCGGTGACGCCGTCACCGACGGCAAACCACACGTCGACTTCCCCGCTTCCAGCCCGCATGCGCTCGCGTGCGGCGGTACCAGCCTGCGCGGGGACCCAGCCACCGGCGTGATCAGCTCGGAGACCGTATGGAACGACGGGTCCGGCGGCGGTGCCACTGGCGGCGGGGTCAGCGACACGTTCGCCCAGCCAACCTGGCAGGCAGGCGTGGGCGTCCCGGTCCTGACCGCCGGCAGCCCGGGCCGCGGGGTTCCGGACGTCGCGGGCAACGCCGATCCGGAAACCGGCTACAAGGTGCTCGTCGACGGCCAGCAGACGGTGGTCGGCGGCACGAGCGCTGTTGCCCCGCTGTGGGCCGCGCTGACCTGCCGGATGGCACAGGCCGCCAAGCATTCGTTCGGGCTGATGCAGCAGTCGTTGTACGCAGGCGTCGCTTCAGGCCAGGCCGCGGCCGGCTTCCACGACATCACCAGCGGCAGCAACGGTGCGTACAGCGCTGGCCCCGGCTGGGACGCGTGCACCGGCCTTGGCTCGCCGAACGGCAGCGCACTGCTGGCCAGACTGACGGCAACGACCGGTGGCCAGGCCGGCGCAGGCTCAGGCAGCCCCGTCGGGGTCGGCGCCCCGACCGGCACAACCGGGACCGGCGGCCCAGCGGGCACCACCACCGGAAGCGGCAGCCCGGCCGACGGGGCGGGCACGGGCAGCCCGACAGGCACTACCGGCACTGGCAGCCCAATGGGCACAACCCCGGCCGACGGTCAGCCTGGGGCCGGCCAGGGCTAACTGGCCTGCTTGCCGAGCGTCGACGGGGCGCCGTAGCGGCGGAGCACCTCGGGAACGGCGACCGTCCCGCCCTCGTCCTGGAAGTTCTCCATGACCGACAGCAGGGCGCGGGCGGTCGCCCCGGTGCCGTTCAGCGTGTGCACGAACTGGAGGCCGCCGTCGCGGCGGAACCGGACGTTCAGCCGCCGCGCCTGGTAGTCGGTGGTGTTCGAGCAGGAGGTGATCTCCCGGTAACGCTCCTGGGTCGGGAACCAGGCCTCGATGTCGTACTTCTTGGCGGCAGGAGCGCCGAGGTCGCCAACCGGGATGTTCATAACGCGGTACGGGACGCCGAGAGCCTGCGCGATCTCCTCCTCGTAGCCGAGCAGCCGCTCATGGAACTCCGCTGACTGCTCGGGGGCGCAGTAGACGTACATCTCGACCTTGTCGAACTGGTGCACCCGGAACATGCCCCTGGTGTCTTTGCCCGCGGCGCCAGCCTCGCGGCGGAAGTTCGTGCTGAACCCCGCGTACAGCGCGGGCAGCTGCTCCTCCTCAAGCCGCTCGTCGGCGTGGATGCCCGCCAGCGCGACCTCAGCGGTGCCTGTGAGGTACAGCTCGTCCTTTTCCAGCTGGTAGAGGTTGGACTCCTCGGTCGGCAGGAACCCGGTGCCGTACATGGCCTTCTCACCGACCAGGACCGGCGGGAGCACGAGGAGGAATCCCCGCTGCGCCAGGTAGTCGATCACGAACCGGTACATGGCCATCTCGGCCAGTGCCACGTCGCCGATCCGGTAGGCGAACCTGGACCCCGACAGCCGCGCGCCCCTGGCCATGTCGATCCATCCACGGGCGGAAGCCTCTTGCGAAGCCAGTTCCAGATGGTCCCGGGGCTTGAAGTCGAACCGCGGGGGCTCACCCCAGGTCCGGACAAGCTCCGCGTCGTCCTCGTCCATGCCGTCGGCGGCGCTGGGGTCGGGCAGGTTGGGGATCCGGGCCAGCAGTGCGTCGCGCTCTTGCGCCGCCTGCGACTCCTCCTCCGTCGCCTCTTCGAGCTCGGCCGCGAGCCGGCGCAGCTCCGCCAGCTCCTCGGGCCCCGGCGGCCCTCCCTTTGACGACTTCTTCTGCGTGGCCCGCAGCACCTGCGCGCGCTCGGTGTGCTCGCGCCAGCGGGCATCCGCTGCCAGCAGCGCGTCGAAGTCCTTTGCCGCACCGCGCCGGGCCAGCGCCGCCCGGTACCTGTCAGGCTCCTGCCGGGCGGCCTTGAGATCGATCACCCAAGCGAGTCTAGTGGCGCGGCCCTGGCCCCGCTGATGGGTTTACCGCTGGCGACTGGCTGACTGGGAGGCGGCTTCGCCGCAGGCCGCGTGGCCAGCACGCTGCCCCCGATGATCAGCACGAACGCGCCCGCCATGGCCAGCGTGAACTGCTCGCCGAGCACGCCGACACCCAAGGCCACGGCGACCGCCGGGTTGATGTAGGTGATGACGCTGGCCCTGGCCGCGCCGACCTCTCTGATCAGCCGGAAGAAGAGGACGAACGCCAGCGCCGTGCAGATGACAGCGAGACCCGCCAGCGCCGCAAGCACTCGTCCGGATGGCAACGATCCTGGCCAGGTCAGGGCGGCCGCCGGGGCGTAGATGACCGCCGCGGCCGCCAGGCACGCAGCGGTCATCGGCAGCGGGGGCAGGTCGCCGAGCTTCCTGGCCGCGATCAGCGGCCCGATCGAGTAGCACACCGCGACCAGCAGCACCTCAGCCACCGACAGGGCGTCGCCGCCGGCGGCACTCGGGCCAGCCAGCAGCGCGACACCGGCCAGGCCCACCAGCAGCCCTGTCCACCGCACGGCGCTGAGCCGCTCAGTCCCGCCGGTCAGCTTGCCGAGCACGACGACGATGATCGGCACCGATGCGATCAGCAGGCCGCTCATCGAGCTGGGCAGTTTGCGCTCAGCCTCGGACAGCAGCGCCCAGGGCACGATCACTTCGGCGGCCGCGAACGCCGCCAGCCACCGCAGGTGCCCGCGCAGCACGCTGAGCTGGCGCCGCCGCAGCGCGACCGGCAGCAGCAGCGCGGCACCGACCCCTACCCGGGCCAGAACGAGCACCGGAACCGACACGCCGCCGTCCGCGATCTTGATCAGCAGATACGGGATACCCCAGATCACGCTCATCGCTGTGAACAGCGCCCAGCCCCTGCGGCTCACCGCCGGTCTCCCTCCGGTGGGACTCAGGTGGCCAGGCTACTGGGCGAGTGCTAAAGGCAGATACTGACTAACCCGAGGTCCAGGCAGGCGCTGCTCGCCGAAGGGGACTGTTCCGGCGAGGGCGATGGCCGCGCGGAGGGCGAGGGCGACGGCGTCGCCGACGGCGATGCTTCTGGCGCCCTGGCCGGAGTCGTCTGTCCTGGCGTCGCACTCGCGGCCGGGGACGGCCCATGCTTCGTCTTGACAGCTACGGACGGCGTGGCGCCGCGAGCACCCTGGGTCGCTGTCTGTGTGCCGCCGACGCGCTCCAGGCCTCCTGAGATCGCAGGCCGCGGCTCCGGAATCGCGGCCGGCGGGTTATTCAGCGACGGCCGCAGTCCGGTGACCGGACGCTCGATGACCGTGGTTGATAAAGGCGTCCACAGCGCCGCGGCGACGGCCACGGACAGGATGATCACGATTGACGGGACGGCGGTGAACGGATGCAGTCGCACCACCGCCACGGCATTCTTTGCGTAGGTGCGCAGCCAGTCCGCCACCCTGGCGCGGGCGACTCCCGCGGCGGGCAGCCTCGGGCACTTGCCCATGCGGGCGCAACTGCGAACCCGCAGCAGGGCGGTCCGGCGCTGAGCCGGCGTCAGCCCAGGCAGCAGGTAGATGACGGTATCCCTGCCACGAGCCTCAGCCCTGGCGTAGAGCCCGCCCGGCAGGTCTGCATACCGGATCTTGATCATGTGCCTGCGCCCATCGCCACCCGAAAGCTGACACTTCGGGATGATCACCGATAACTTACAGTGAGGAAGATAACACGGTCGATAGTCGTAATCCCATCAGTTGGACAGAAATTGCTTCACGAAATTGCGTGTCACAACTGAAAGCCCCTCCGAGGCGGCCGGCCGGTGGCCGTGGCCAGCGCGCTCGAAGATCCGAGCTAGGCTCGCTGGAGCGAAACCGTGCCGGAACGGCAAGCGGGAGGTGGCATGCCGCACGTCGGCGCGACGGGCAAGGCCGAAGAACCGGCTGCCAGCGCCCCCGGTGGCGTGGCGGTCGGCGACGGCAACCCAGAGCACGCAGACGGCCTGGCCGCCGCAGACGGCAACCCTCGGCCTGCCGATGACGCCGCGGTCAGGGACGAGAGCCCAGAGCCCGTCGATGTCCCGGCAGCGTCCGATCTGCCTGCGCCTGCCCGGCGAAAGCGCGCGGCGGCGGCCCTGCGGGGCCGCCAAGGCCTGAACCAGCCGGGCAGGCTGCGCACCGTATGGGCCATGCTCATTGCGGTCGCTGGCGGCCTGGCGCTTGCCAGCGCTTTCCCGCCGACCGGGATCTGGCCGCTGGCCGCGGCCGGGCCCGCACTGCTCGTTGTCGCGCTCTGGGGCCGGAGCCTGCGCGGCTCGTTCGTTGTCGCGCTCGCGTTTGGCTTGGCGTTCTTTTTCCCTCTGCTGTCCTGGCTTATCAACGTCGCCTGGTACGCGCTGGCAGCGCTGGCTATCGCCGAGGCCGTGATCTTCGCGCTGTTCGCTATCGGCCAGCGGCTGATGCTGCGGCTGCCGGCCTGGCCGGTCCCGGTCGCTGCCTGGTGGGTTGCCGTGGAGGCGTTCCGCGACCGGTGGCCCTATGCCTTCCCATGGGGCAGGCTCGCCATGAGCCAGGCGGCGGCGCCGACGGTGCACTGGGTTGCTTATGGCGGGCCGCAGTTGCTGTCGTTCCTCGTCGCGCTCACCGGGGCAACCCTGGCCTGGCTGCTGCTGACCGCCGGCCACGCCTGGCGAGACCGGCGGGAACGGCAGGACCAGCAGGAGCGGCAGGACCAGCCCGAACACCGGAGGCCAGCAGCGCGCCGCCTGGTGGCGCCCGCGCTCGCCTTCGTTGGCGTCGCCGGGGTTTGCGTAGCTGGCGCCGCGCTGCCGGCGGGGCAGTCGGCCGGCGCGCCGACCGCGGAGGTCGCCGCGATCCAGGGGAACGTGCCGCACGACGAATCGCTGGCCAAGCAGCTGCGCCAGACGATCGTGACCCAGAACCACGCAGTGGCCACCGAGCAGCTCGCCGCCGAGGTCCGAGCGGGCTCACGGCCAGCACCCGACCTGGTGATCTGGCCCGAAAACTCCACGGACCAGGACCCGGCCTACGACCCGTCCATCTACGCCACGATCTACGACGCTGTCAGCACGATCAACAGGCCCGTGCTCGTCGGGGCGGTGCTGCAGTATCCAGAACGGAACGCGGGCCAGCTCTGGCTGCCCGGCCGCGGTCCGGTCGCGATCTACGTGAAGCGCCAGCTCGTCCCGTTCGGCGAGTACATCCCGTTCCGCGGCTTCATCAGCTCGTTCAGCTCACTTCCGTCGCTGCAGCCAGTCAACTTCACCGCTGGGAACAAGGCGGTGGTGTTCGTCGTCGGCAAGATCAGGCTGGGCGACGTGATCTGCTACGAGGTCGGCTTCGACAACCTGGTTTCGTCCG
>Ga0335074_10005413_pt1 | contig 17650 bp, 10 predicted proteins | sample Lox_Sample_23_FD_206715 | JGI IMG/M metagenome (GOLD analysis project Ga0335074, IMG submission 206715) | Soil microbial communities from Loxahatchee National Wildlife Refuge, Florida, United States - Lox_Sample_2.3 | ecosystem: Environmental > Terrestrial > Soil > Wetlands | place: USA... | reverse complement strand
TGAATCATACTCATCCGGCGACGGCATGGATTTCGGATCGAACGGTGCGTCCTGGATTGTCAATGGTGCTTTGGCGCAGGCAATCGAATGGGCCGCCGAGGTCAGGACGCCGCCCCAAATTCCTGTAACCGAATCCGCTCGGCGGGGCACCTAACGCTTTAGGCGATGATAATGGATGTAGCGTGATATGCTGAGATCGCCGCGATCCGATGTTTGAGTTTCTCTTTAAATACCCACCCACGGTCTTCGCCAAAGGGAATTTTGTACTGCTCGGGTCATGGCCAATCTGGGTGCTCATTGGACTGCTGATCGCCGCGGCGCTCTCGCTGGGCTGGGTGATCTGGCGGCGCCGGCGCGCGGTGGCGCCCACCATGCGAGGTCCCCGCAGCGCCGTGGTCTGGATTCTCCAAAGCCTGCTGGTTTGTCTGCTGCTGTTTTTGCTGTGGCAGCCGGCGTTGAGCATCGCGACGCTGCGCCCGCAGCAGAACATCGTGGCGGTGGTGATCGACGATAGCAAAAGCATGGCGACGCGCGAGGATGGCCGCACCCGCGAGCAACAGGTGCTCGCAACGCTAAATGGCGGTCTTCTCGATAGTTTGAAGAAGAAATTTCAAGTACGGCTTTACCGTCTGGGCGATCATCTGGAACGCATTGAAAGCCCGGACAAGCTCACCGCCACGGCTCCTGCCACGCACATCGGCGAGGGCTTAAAAGAAGTGTTGGCCGATTCGGCTACGCTGCCGATCGGCGCGGTGGTTCTACTGAGCGACGGCGCGGATAATAGCGGCGGCATCGACCTGGAAACCATCTCCGACATCAAGCGCCAGCGCATTCCGATTCACACCGTCGGTTTCGGGCGCGAGCGCATGGCGCACGATATTGAGATGACCGACGTCCAGTTGCCCGCGCGGTCCCTGGCCAAATCCCGGTTGGAAGCGCAGGTCACGTTCCACGAATGGGGACTGAAGGGCGAGAAGGCGCGCCTGAATGTCCGCGATTCCGGAAAGATCCTGACGTCACGCGACATTGTTCTCGCCGGCGACGGCGCCGCTCAAACCGAGACGGTGCTGTTCAACGCCGGTGACGCCGGAGTGAAGAATTTACAGTTCTCGATTGACCCGCTGCCCCAGGAGGAGAACAAGGAGAACAACGCGTTGACGCGCGTCCTGTATGTCGACAACGCCAAGCCGAAAGTTCTGTACATGGAGGGCGAGCCGCGCTGGGATTACAAATTCATCCGCCGGGCGGTGGAAGACGACAAGAATATCGACCTGTATTGCGTGGTCCGAACGACGCAGAACAAGCTGTACGTGCAGGTGCCGCCGGATGCGCCGCCGGGCGAATTGAAGGACGGCTTCCCGACCAAGGTGGACGACCTGTTCAATTACCAGGGCATCATCCTGGGCACGATTGAAGCGAACTATTTCACCACCGCGCAGCAGGATTTGATCCAGCAGTTCGTGGACCGGCGCGGCGGCGGGCTGCTATTCCTGGGCGGACGCGTATCGCTGGCCGATGGCGGCTATGAAAAGGAGCCGTTCGCCGATCTGCTGCCGGTACGTTTGCCGGATCACAAGAACACCTTTCACCGCGAACCAGCCACGGCCGAACTCACGCCCGCCGGACGCGACAGCCTGATCACGCGCATTGAGGATAATCCCGATGCCAATGTGGAACGCTGGAAGAAGCTGCCCTACCTGATGGACTTCCAGGAAGCAGGCCAACCCAAGCCGGGCGCGCTGGTCCTGGCCGATATGCTTGCCTCCGGCCACCGGCTTCCGCTGTTGATCACGCAAAAATACGGGCGCGGGCGCACCGCCGTGTTCGCCACCGGCGGCGACTGGCGCTGGCAGATGCTGCAACCGGTCCAAGACATGAGCCACGAGATTTTCTGGCGGCAATTGATGCGCTGGCTGGTGAGCGACACCCCCACGCGCGTGGTTACGTCGGTGACTCGTCCGGTGATTTACGACGACGGGCACGTGCACTTGCGCGCCGAGGTTCGCGATACGACGTATCTGCCCACCAGCGACGCGCAGGTGCAGGCGCATATTGACGGCCCCGATGGAGGCTCCCAGACCATCGATCTGCATCCCGATTCGATCGAGCAGGGCGTGTACTCAGCGGACTGGGACGCAGGCAAGCCGGGCTCGTATGTGGCTGAAATCACCGCCACGCGCGCCCAGCAGGAATTGGGACGCGATGTGATCACGTTCCGGCGGGAAGACGGCGTGGCCGAGAACTTCCACCTGGAACAGAATCGGGACCTGCTCGAAAAGCTTTCGTCGCAAACGGGCGGGAAATATTATCGTCCGAATGAAGTGAGCCGGCTGGGCGAAGACATTTCGTACTCCGACGCGGGCATCACGATTCGGGAAACGCGGGATCTGTGGGACATGCCGATCGTCTTCTTCGTGGTGTTGCTGCTATGCTGCACCGAATGGGTGCTGCGGCGAAAGTGGGGCGTGGTATGAAGCGCTGGCTATTGGCGATTGGCCTTTTGCCTTTGGCCCTGCAGGCATCCACCTTCTACGTCACCGTCGCCGGGCTGGGCGGGGAGCCGGATTACGAACAACGCTTCGCATCGCAGGCCCAGGAGATCGACAAGCTGCTGCACGGCTCCAGTTCGGACGCCAAGGTGACTACGCTCTATGGCGCGCAAGCCACCAAAGCCAATGTCCAGAACGCGCTGGCCACGGTGGCGCGCGAAGCCAAACCCGGCGATGCGTTCGTGCTGATGCTGATCGGCCATGGCAGCTTCGATGGCTACGATTACAAGATGAACCTGCCGGGCCCGGATATTTCGGGCGTCGAACTAGGTGCGCTGCTGGATCGCATTCCGTGCACGCGCCAGTTGGTGGTCAACATGACCAGCGCGAGCGGCGGATCGCGCGCCGCCTTGGAGAAGCCCAGCCGGGTGGTGATCACCGCGACGAAATCCGGCAATGAAAAGAACGCCACTGTGTTCGCCCGCTTCTGGGTGGAGGCACTGCGCGATCCTTCCGCCGACACCGACAAGAACGAAACTGTTTCGGCGCTGGAAGCATTCACCTATGCCTCCGCCAAGACGGCCGAGTTTTACGATACGCAAAAGCGCCTGGCTACGGAGCATCCCATCCTTGAAGACACGGGCCAGGGCGATGGGGAACGCAAGCCGTCGCCTGAAAACGGCGAAGGGCTGAAGGCCTCCCAATTCCCGTTGCTCCGGATCGGCTCAGCGCAAATTGCGGCCAATACGCCGGAGAAGAAAGCGCTGCTCGAAAAACGGGATCAACTGGAAGAGCAGATCGACAAGCTGAAGTACGAAAAGGCCGCGATGCCGGCCGACGATTACAAGAAACAGCTTACGGACCTGCTGATCCAGTTAGCGAAAACGCAAGCGGAGCTGGACAAATGAGTGCTGCTAGAAAACCGCTTGCTCACGCGCGCGGCTCTGTTACCGAGACACGACCGTTCGGGAGTGGTTTGCTTGTAGCAGCTCTGTTTTTCGCGATCCCGCTCGCAGCACAAACGCCGGCCGCGCTCGACGAATGCCAGTCCCTCCGGCATCACGGCAAGCTGAACGAGGCGCAGACCTGTTACGCCAAGTTGGCCGTGAGCTCCAACCCCTATCTGCGCGCCGAAGGACTCTGGGGCATCGAACGTTTTGAGGACGCCAACACCCAGTTTCGGGACCTGGTCAAGCAGTTTCCGAAAAATGCCGATTATCGCGTCCGCTGGGGGCGCCTGTTTTTCGAACGCTTCAATCCGGACGAGGCCATCGGCCTGTTCAACGAAGCGCTGAAGATCGATCCCAAGAACGCGCCGGCGTACCTGGGCGTCTCGCTTGTTGAGACGGAGAATTTCACTAAAGGGGCCGAGGAGGCCGCGCAGAAAGCCGCCGATCTGGATCCCAAGATGTACCAGGCGCACGAGCAACTGGCCTACCTGGCGCTCGAAGACAACAACGAGGATCTGGCCGCCAAGGAAGCCGACAAGGCGCTTGCGATTTCGGGCGAAGCGCTGGACGCCATGGCGATCCATCTGTCGCTCGATTTTCTGCACGACCACAACGATTCGCCGTGGATCGGGCGTATCCTCAAAGTGAATCCCGTGTATGGCGAGGCGTTCTCCACCGTCGCCCATTTCTACGTCATCAACCGGCGCTATGACGAGGCGATTACGGTCTACCGCCGCGCGCTCGAATTAAATCCCAGGCTTTGGGAAGCGCGCGCGCAGTTGGGCGTCACGCTGATGCGTCTGGGCTACGACGACGAAGCCCGCCAGCAGCTGGAACAATGCTACAACGCGAAATACCAGAGCTATGAAACCGTAAATACTCTGCGGCTGCTGGACAAATTCAAGGATTTCGTTACCTACCGGACCCCGACTTTCGTGCTGCGCCTCGACAAGAAAGAGGCCGATCTGCTGCGCCCCTATTTCGAAGCGCAGATCTCGCAGAACATGGCGGCGTACGAACAGAAGTATCAGATGAAGCTGAAGACGCCGCTGCAGGTGGAAGTTTATCCCGATCATCCGGATTTCGAAGTGCGCACCATGGGCATGCCCGGCATCGGAGGAATTCTGGGCGTCACGTTCGACACCGTGATCGCCATGGACAGCCCCTCCGGCCGTCCCCCCGGCAGTTTCCATTGGGCCAGTACGCTGCGCCACGAGATGAGCCACGCCTACATTCTGCAAGCCACCAATAGCCGCGTTCCGCGCTGGTTCACGGAAGGATTGGCGGTGTACGAAGAGACCGCCGCCAAGCCCGATTGGGGCGATCGCCTGGACCCCGAAGCCATTCACGCCATGCAGAAGAAGCTGCTGCTGCCGGTGGCGGAGATCGATCGCGGCTTCATCCGGCCCACGTACCCCGCGCAGGTGGTGGTCTCCTATTTCCAGGCCGGCAAGATTTGCAACTATATCGCCGAGAAGTGGGGCTACTCGAAGCTCATCGACATGGTGCATGCGTTCGCCGAGCTGGAATCTACGCCCGAGGTATTCGAAAAGGTCCTGCACACTTCGACCACCGATTTCGACAAGGAATTTCTGGTGTGGCTGGAGAAGCAGAATCAAGTGACGCTGGCTCATTTCGACCAGTGGCGCGAGAAGCTGAAGACGCTGGTGGCCGACGATCGCAATAAGGATTGGGGCGCGGTGATTCAACTCGGCAGCGAGATCCGCGACTGGTATCCCGACTACGTGGAAGCCGGCAGCGTCTATGAAATGCTGGCCGACGCCTACGACGCCAAAGGCGATAAAGAAAACGAGCGCCTGCAGCTGGAAAAATACAACGACATAGGCGGACGCGACCCCAAGCTGGTGGAAAAGCTGGCCAAGCTCGAGGAACAGGCCGGACGGACGCAGAAAGCCGCGGCCGCGCTCGATCGTCTAAACTACATTTATCCTGAGGATCAGGAGCTGCACAAACAATTGGGCGACTTATTGCTGGCGCAAAACAACGTGCAAGGCGCGATTCGCGAGTATCAGGCCTGGGTGGCGCTCAAGCCGCTCGATCAAGCCACCGCGCACTACGACCTGGCCGAGGCGTATCGCAAAGCCAACCAGCTCGATCAGGCCCGCGACGAGGTTTTGGCGTCGCTCGAAGCAGCGCCCGGATATAAGCCGGCTCAAAAATTACTTCTAGAGATTGCAAAATAACCAACATGTCCACGCCAACCATAGCGATCAACGATTCGGCTGAACTAAAGGAACGGGTCGACCGGTTCCAGCAGATCCAGCGCGGCATTCTGCGCGAAGTCCGCAAGATCATTGTCGGACAGGATGAGGTGATCGAACAGGTGATGATTTCCTTGTTCGTCGGAGGCCACTGCTTGATCACCGGCTTGCCTGGAACGGCCAAGACGCTGCTGGTGCGGACGCTGGCCCAGACGCTCGGCCTGGTTTTCAAGCGTATCCAGTTTACGCCGGACCTGATGCCTTCCGACATTACCGGCACCGACATCATCGAAGAAGAGCCCGGCACGGGCCGCCGCACCTGGACCTTCGTTCCCGGGCCCATTTTTTCCAACGTTCTGCTGGCCGACGAAATCAACCGCACGCCTCCAAAGACGCAGTCCGCGCTGCTCGAAGCCATGCAGGAACTTTCCTGCACCGTGCGCGGGCATCAATACAAGATCGAAGCGCCGTTTTTCGTTCTGGCCACGCAAAACCCCATCGAGCTGGAAGGCACGTATCCTTTGCCCGAAGCGCAGCTGGACCGCTTCCTGTTCAATACGGTGCTGGATTATTTGTCGGCGGACGATGAAGTGAAAGTGGTGGACCTGACCACTACCACCACCCGCGCCGAGGCCGACACGGTGACCAATGCCACCGAGATTCTGGAGTTCCAGAAGCTGGTCCGCATGGTTCCTATCGCCGATACGGTGGCGCGGCACGCGGTGGAGCTGGTGCGCGCCACGCGTCCCAACGACGTGAGCGCTCCGGACTTCGTCAAGCAATACGTGAATTTCGGCGCCAGCGTCCGCGCGGCGCAATTCGTTGTACTGGCGGCCAAGGCCCGCGCGCTGCTGCGCGGCCGCTATCACGTGGCCTATGAAGACATCCGCTCCCTGGCCGCTCCCATTCTGCGCCATCGCATTCTGCTCAACTTCCACGCCGAGTCCGAGCGGCTGGATTCGGATGCGATCCTGAAGCGTCTGCTGGAGTGGAAACCGGAGCCGAAATAATTTCGGACAGGATCCATCGCCCCTAACTGAGCCGCGCGCGTGAGCAAGCGGTAGAAGAAGTTATGCAACCCCGAACTCCAACCCGTTTCATCGACCCGGCGTTGCTGGCCGGCATCTCGCACCTGGATCTCGTCGCCAAAACGGTTGTCGATGGATTTGTCGCCGGTTTGCATCGCTCGCCCGATTTCGGATTCAGCCAGGAGTTCGCCGAATATCGCTCCTACACGCCCGGCGACGACCTGCGGCACGTGGATTGGAACGTCTTCGCGCGCACCGAGCGGATGTACCTCAAGCGCTACCGCGGCGAGACCAATTCGCAACTGACGGTGATGATCGATACCAGCGCGTCGATGGGGTACTCCTCCCACGGAACCACCAAGCTGGATTACGGCCGGTACCTGGCGGTTTCGCTGGCTTATCTGGCCAATCAACAGCGCGATGCGGCGGGCGTCATAATTTTTGACGACGAAGTGCGCAGTTACGTCCAGCCATCCACGCGGCAGGGCCAGTTCATGCGCGTGGCGCACGCCATTGAACAGGCGCAGCTGGGCACACACACCCATTTCGCCAAGCCGTTCATTCACTTCCAGCAGTTCCTACGGCGCCGGGGCATCGTGGTGGTGATCTCGGATTTTTACGAACAGCCGGAAACCGTGATAAAGACCGTGGAGCCGCTGCGTTACCGCGGGAACGATCTGATCCTGTTCCACGTCCTAGATCCACAGGAGATCCGGCCCAAGCTCAAAGAGCCGTCGCTGCTGGTGGACATGGAAACCCAGGACGCCATCGAAGTTTCGCCCGAATATGCCAGGGAAGAGTACGGCGCCAAGATCGACGCGCATATCTCCGCGCTCAAAACCAAAGCCAGCGCCGCCGGCATCGATTATCAGCTTCTTCCCACGGACCGGCCGCTCGATGACGCGCTACGCGAATATTTTTTGATCCGCAAGGGGAGGATGTAGTGTCCTGTTGTGAGTCAGGCGCGGCCTCCCGCTTGCTAACGCGCCACCCGCCCGGTATTCTTCGGGTCGATGTTCTCCAGCGCATGACGTCCGGTCGTCTGCGGGCGTGCTGCTGGCGCGCGGCTCAGACTCGGGTTTACCGAGCCGCGACCGTGAGGGAGCCGGTATCCCGCCAAAAGGAGAAAAAGTAAGTGGGTTTTCTCGCTCCCTGGTTCCTGGCCGGCGCCGTGGCCGTGGGCTTGCCGTTTTATATCCATTTGCTGCGCCAATACCGCAGCACGCCGCATCCCTTCAGTTCCTTGATGTTCTTCGAGAAGCGCACCCAAAGCTCCATCAAGCACCGGCGTCTGCGCTATCTCCTGCTGCTCGGGCTGCGGGTGGCTTTATTGCTCCTGATCGCCCTGGCTTTCGCCAATCCTTTCATTGAACGCACCGGGGCCGCCGCCGAGGGCCGCAAGATGCTGGTGATCGCGGTGGATAATTCCTTCAGCATGCGCTATGACGATCATCTGGCGCGCGCCAAACAGGCCGGGCTGAACGCGGTCTCCCGGTTGAATTCCGGCGAGCGCGGGCAGGTGCTGGCGGTGGGATCGCGCGTGCATTTTCTCACCCAGCCGGTGGAGGATGCCGACCAGCTCAGGGCCGCCATTCGGGCCATCCAGCCTTCGGACGAGCAAAGCTCCTACGGGGAACTGGCGCGCGCGCTGCGCACCATCTCGCAGACCTCCAAGACGCCGCTCGAAGTGCACTTCGCAAGCGACCTGCAGAAATCCTCCATGCCTCCGGCCTTTGCCGACCTGCGCCTGGGCAACGATACCAATCTGGTGTTTCATTCGGTGGCCGATTCCGCCGAACCGAACTGGATGGTCGAAAGCGTTACCGCTCCGGCCAAAATTTACGATCCCAAGAAGGCTCGCGTGGAAGCCGTAATCGCGGGCGTCAACACTCCGGCCACCAAGCGAACGGTCTCGCTGCTGCTGGATGGGAAAACGCTCGAGAGTAAAACCGTGGACGTTCCCGCGGGCGGCCGCGCCGCGGTGGAATTTTTGTCCCTCGATTCGCCGCACGGCTTTCACAAGGGCGAGATTCGCATCGATCCCGACGACTCGCTGCGCGAGGACGACCGCTTCGATTTTGCCGTCGAACGGACCGATCCGCACCCGGTGCTGTATTTGCATCCGGCGGGCCAGGATCGCGACGAGCTGTACTATCGCTCCGCGCTCGAATCGGTGTCCGAGGCCGGTTTTACGCTGGAACCTCTGGCCGTGGAGCAGGCCGGCAATCAATCCCTGTCGAAGTATGCGTTCGTGGTATTGTCCGACGTCGGCCCCATGCCGGCGGGGCTGGAGAGCAGCCTGCGCGCTTATGTAACGGCGGGCGGATCGCTGTTGATCGCCCTCGGACCGCTTTCGGCATCGCTCAGCCACGTGCCCGTTTCGAACGAAACCATCCAGGGGTCCGCGTATGCCGCGCGCAGCGATTCGCGCTTTGAAACCGTCGCCTCCGCCGATGCCGAGCATCCCGCGCTGCGCCGGGCCAATAAATTGGATGGCGTCAAATTTTATCAGGTTATCAAGGTGGATCCCGGTACCTCGCGCGTGGTGGCGCGTCTCACCAATCAAGCGCCGCTGCTGCTCGAAAAGCAGATCGGCGAAGGACGCGTGATGGTCTTCACGTCCACCTTCGACAATGTCGGGAACGATCTGCCGCTGCACGCCTCTTTTGTGCCTTTTGTCGAAGAGACCGCGCGTTATCTGGGCGGCCAGCAGGACCGTTCCACCAATGTGGCCGTGGATTCTTACATCGAGCTGCGCTCGGCGCGGGAGCGCGGCGCGGCCATCGATGTGATCGAGCCCGACGGCTCCCATCCGCTGTCGCTCAAGGACGCGACCACGGCGCAGACGTTCCAGGTGACGCGCGAGGGTTTTTACGACATTCACCGCGCCAACGGGCGCGAGGAACTGGTGGCGGTTCATGCCGACCGGCGCGAATCCGATCTGACGCCCATTCCGCAAGAAACGCTGGATTTGTGGAAGAACACCGGCCGCGGTCCGGATGCGCCTTCCGGCTCCGGAACGGATGCCCAGGCGCAGGCCCGCCCCTGGAGCCTGTGGCGCTACGCTTTGCTACTGGTCCTGATAACCGCCATAATTGAATCAGTATTGGCGAGCCGATATCTTTCGGTGGAGAAGGAGGTCGCTTGAACGCTCTCGATCAACTGAACGGGTACCTTCAGAAGCTGGAAAAGCGCCTGCGTTTCCTGGCGGTTTCCAAGGGAACGTCGCTGGTGGCCGTTTCCGCGCTGGCGATCACGGTCCTTCTGGTTTGGATCATCAACGGCTACGCCTTTTCCGCCGCCAGCCTTTTGTGGGCTCGCGTTCTCCTGTTTCTTGCTCTGGCCGTGGCTGTGGCATTCGGCCTGGTGATCCCGCTGCTCAATTTGAACCGGCGCAATGCGGCTCGCAAGGCCGAACAAAAGTTTCCCGATTTTCAAGAGCGCTTGCTAACGCTCGCCGAGAAGCCCAATCCCAGCGATCCGTTTCTCCAATTGCTGGCTGCCGATACCATGCGGGTAGCTGAATCGAGCGAACCGGAGCGCGTGGCTTCGTCCGGACCCATTATCGGATTTCTCGCGTCGGCTGCTCTGGCGGTAGCTGTGCTCATCTGGCTGATTACCGCGGGTCCCGGCTACCTGGGCTATGGGACATCCCTGCTGTGGGCGGGCGCGCCAAAAGCCGGCGAGCGCGCCTTCTACGATATCGCCGTGACGCCCGGAAATCGGACGGTGCGCCGCAAGGCCGATCAATTAGTGACCGCGCAACTTCTGGGATTCGATTCGCCGAAAGTGCGGCTGTTCGCGCAGTACGGCGGAACGTCAAAGTGGGAGCAGGTGGATATGCAGCCCTCGCCCGGCGCGAGCAGCTACGAATTTCTGTTCAGCAGTCTTCCCGATAACGTCGAGTATTACGTGCAGGCCGGCGCCGTGGAGTCCAAACATTACAACCTGCGCGTCGTGGATCTGCCGGCCATCAAAAAAATCCGCGTTACCTATCATTTTCCTGCCTGGACCGGAATGAAAGATGCGGTGCAGGATCCGGGCGGCGATCTGCGCGCGGTTCAAGGGACGGAAGCCGAGGTTGCGGTGCTCACCGATCGCCCCCTCCCCAAAGGCGTGCTGATGCTGGGCGACGACAAGCAGATCGAGCTGAAACCAAGCGACGGGAATTGGTCCACGGCGAAGGTCACGCTGGATCAAGACGGGCTGTATCACATCGCCGCCATCGACCGGGGCGAGAACGTCCGCCTGAGTGAGGACTTCTTTATCGAAGCCAAGAAGGTGACCGCGCCTACGGTAAAGATCGACCGGCCCGGCCGCGACGCGCACGTCAACCCGATTGAAGAGGTGACCATCACGGTCAGCGCCCAGGACGATTTCGGACTGAACGAAGTCGGCTTGCATTATTCCGTGAATGGCGGCGCCGAAAAAACCGTATCTTTGCTGCCGCAAAAGGGCGCAAAAACGGTTGACGGCAAATACGTTTTGGCTCTGGAAGATTACAAGCTTGCGCCGGGAGACCTGGTGAGCATCTATGCCGACGCCAAGAACGCGCTCGACACCACGAAAACCGACATCTACTTTATCCAGGCCGATCCGTACGAACGCAACTACTCGCAAGCCCAATCCGGCGGCGGAGGCGGCATGGGCGGCGGCGGCGATGCCGATCAACAGATTTCGCAACGGCAAAAGGAAATCATCGCGGCCACCTGGAACGAGTATAAGAATGGCTCCAAGGATCCCAAGGTTGCGGCCGACGACGCGAAGTTCCTGGCCGAGCAGGAGGACAAGCTGGCCGCGCAGGCCAAATCGCTCGCGGACCGCATGAAGGCGCGCGAGCTTTCCGACGCCAATTCGCAATTCCAAAGCTTCGCCAAGGATATGACGGAAGCGTCGCAGAACATGCTCGATTCGGCGCAAAAAATCCGCGCCCAGAAATGGAACGACGCCATGCCGGCCGAGCAGAAAGCGCTGCAGGGAGCGCAACGGGCCGAATCCACCTTCCGCGACATCCAGGTGGCGTTTGGAACGCAGGGCGGGGGCGGCGGGGCGGGAGGCGCGGGCCGCGATCTGGCCAATCTGGCCGATCTTGAACTGGACCGCGAAAAGAATCAATACGAAACCGGGCAACAGTCGGCTTCCGACAGCCGCGCCCAGCAGATCGACAAAGCACTCCAGAAGCTGGCCGAACTGGCGCGCCGCCAGCAGGAGCTGGCCGCGAATAAGGATCAGCAGCAGCCGTTCCGCCAGCGCTGGGAGCAGGAAATGCTACGGCGCGAAGCCGAACAACTGCAGAAGCAGATGGAACAGCTGCAGCGCGGCGACAGCTCGCAACAACAGAATGGCCAGGAAGGCCAGCAGGGGCAAAAGGGACAACAACAGGGCCAGCAGTCGGCTAGCCAGTCCCAACAGCCGGGGCAATCCGGGCAATCCGGGGGCAGCGCCGGTAACGTGGGGTCCATCGCTTCGCCCCAGTTGCAGAAAGCTCTCGACGATCTGAAAAAAGCCACCGAGGACATGCAGAACGCCGAGAACCAGCAAAACGCGAGTCCGCAACAAAACGCCGCCGGCCAGCGGCGCGCGGCCGACCGTTTACAGGAAGCGCGCGACCTTTTGAACGGCATGCAGCATCAGAACGCATCCCAACAGCTCGACGATCTGACGCAAAAAGCCAACCAGCTCGCGCAGCAGGAAGCCGATGCGCAGAACAGGCTGCGCAAAATGGTCGGGTCCGGAGCGGGCGAGAATCCGCGCTTCGGTGGGCAGGGGTTCCAGAATCAGCAGGAGGCCGAACAGCTGGCCAGCGAGAAAAACGCAATGGCCGACCAGCTCAAGAAGCTGGAGCAGGGCATTTCCGATACCGCGCGCAGCATGGCGGGCGCGCAGAATCCAGCCGGAAACAAGCTGCGTGACGCGCTGGGTGAGGCGCAGCAGAATGAGCTCGAAATGCACATGCGCCAGGACTCCCAATTTATCCGCCACGGGTACGGCTCCTCGGCCTGGGTGCGCGAGAACAACGTTCAGATGGGTCTGAACAATCTTCGCGATCAGCTCCAGCAGGCCCAGGCCGCCAACCAGCAGCAAGCGGGCAAGCCGGGACAAGGCGCCGGCGGCGACAATAAGGACCTGGAAAGTGCCCTATCGCGTCTGGAAGCCATGCGTTCCCGCATGCAGCAGCTCGCTGAGCGCGGGCAGGGCAAGGGGCAGGGCGCCGGGCAACAATCCGGGCAACAGTCTGGGCAACAACCCGGGCAAGGGCGCGAATCGAATCCGTTGCGGCGCGGCGATCAAAACGGCAGCAGTGCGTCGTCGCAGGGCCAGCCGGGACAGCAGCCCGGCCAGCAGTCTGGGCGTCAAGCTGGACAACAACCTGGCCAACAACCTGGGCAAACAGGCCAAAATGGGCAATCGGGCCAAGGCAATCAGCAGGCTCAGAACGGACAGCCGGGCCAATCTGGATCCGGCAACCCGAACGGTTCCCGAACCGGCTACGCTCCCTATGGCGGGGGCGGACCGGTGAACCCCGGCTACGGCTACGCCGATGGAGGCGCGCCCATCGATCAGGCCTATCGCGAATCGCTCCGGGACTTGAATCAACTTCGCGATTTTATTCGCGATAATCCGGACATCCAGAGCGACTACTCGAATCTGTCGCACGCTCTCAACCCGGGCTTCGTGAGCAACGATGCCGAGCTTTCCAACCGCCTGAGCCATGAAGTGCTGCCGGAGCTGGAGCGCCTGGAGCTGGATGTCCGCCGCAAACTGGAGGACAAGAACTCCGACCAGGTTCGCAGCGCGGGATCGGAAACCGTGCCGCCGGGCTACTCGGACGCCGTGGCGGATTACTTCCGCAAACTGAGCCAGACCAAGTAAAGCTACAGGGTTTCTTCCACGAGAAACTGCTCGTACCTGCCGTCCGGCATCACGTATACGTTGAGCGACAGCGTCTTCTTGTCGAACCGCGCGCGATAGTTGCGGTGCGTCATCCCGCCGCGTTGCTCGTCGCGGGTCTGGCTCAAGTCCTGCAATTTGCCCGAGCGCTTGAGGGATTCGGCGTAATCCTTCAAGACGGTTTCGTTAAAGAAGGAGTTCGCATCGTCCGTGAAGAGCGCGCGGTCCACGCGCCCCTGCCGCAGCCCGTCCAGGATTCCGCGTACCTGCGCGAGTTCTTTCTCCTCGGACCCTCCCATCACGATTTCTTCGATTTGCCTGGAAACCGGGCCAATCAGATTAATCCCGTCTTCGTTGGAACAGACCGCCACCGCGACGCCCTTAGCCGGGAAGACGGAGTTCATGGTCAGGAATCCGGAAACCTCGCCGGTATGCGAAATCATCGGTGTGCCGTTCCAATCGCCCAACTGCAGGCCGAGGGCGTAATGCGTCTCCTTGCCGTCCTTCAATTTCACTTCCGTGGTGAATTCGTCATAGGACCGCGCCGAAAGAATTTTTTTTTCAAGAAACGCGATGTCCCAGCGCGCCAGGTCCGATGGGGTCATGGCCAGTTCGCCGGCGGCGAAATACCAGCCTGGACCTTCGCGCTCCACCGGGCGCGGCGGCCCCAAGGCGTAGCGCGTGTAGGCGGAAGCGTCGGCGGGCTCGTGCTGGGAAATATCGCCGGGCGTCTTCATGCCCAACGGCTCGAAGATCTTCTCGCGCAAAAAATCGAGGAGCTTTTCGCCCGAAGCTTTCTCGAAAATCTCGCCGGCGATCACATAATTGGTGTTGCTATATTGCCAGCGCGTGCCCGGATCGAAATTGAGCGGCTTCTTGGCCCATCCGTCCAAGATCGCGCGCGGCGTGGTGGGATGGGTCCAGGCGGGGATGATGTAGTCCTGCGGTGCATAATCTTCATAGCCGGAGGTGTGGGAAAGCAGTTCGTGGATGGTCACTTCATCGGCGCGGGTCAGATCGGGGAAATAATTGGACACCTTGTCGTCGAGCGAAATCTTGCCCTGCTCTTCGAGCAGAAGCAGCGCGGCGGCGGTGAACTGCTTGCTCACCGATCCGACGGCATAGCGAGTGGCCGCATCGGCGGTGCGATTCTCCGCGATATTGGCCTTGCCGAAAGCCTTGGCGTAGGCGATCTCGCCGTTCCGGACCACCGCCACCGAGACACTGGGTGCGCCGCTCGCGGCCAGCGTGGCCGCGATTCGCTTATCCAGCGCGGCGTTCTGGGCGAATAAGGCCTGCGCCAGCAACAGCGGCGCGAAAAGAAACGCGTTCCGACAACGCATGTTTCAAGTTTACTGCCGGGAAGGTTCGTGGTGAGATGCTTATTGCTGAGTAGCGACCGCGATCGACGATCCCACAGCCTGCGAAATCACTTCCAGACCCGTGGTGACCGTGATGTTCGTGGTGGGGATGGACACGTTGGGAGTCACGGTGACCGCCAGGTGCGTCGCGTCGGTTACGGTGACCTGGGTCACCGCTACATCGCTCGTGCCAAATCCGACGTTGGTGGCCCCGGCCGTGAAGTTCGTGTTCGTGCCGACCACTTCGATGGTCACGGGCGATCCAGCGGGAATCACACCCGGACTTACGGTCAGGCTGGGATTGGCCGGCATCGCCGAAACCATGCCCGCGGCGTAGGTATAGGTAGGAGCGGCCGCGTTCAAAAAGAGCGAGCTTTGTCCGTCCGGGTTAAGAGCGGTGATCGCCGCCGTATAGCCCGCGGGCGCCGGAGGAGGAGTCACAATCAAAATACCCGCTTTCAAGGATTGCACCGCGGCAGGCAATCCATCGAACAGGATTTGCGTATTGGAGTTGAATTGCTGGCCGGCGATAGCCACGCCCGAACTTCCGTTTCCAGCCGGCGCGACGGCGTCGATCTGCGGCGGAAGCGTTTGCACCACAGAGAAAGCCGCGGGGCGCACGTAGAGATTGCCGGGCGTGCTGAATAAAAGATGCATCAGGCCCGTTCCGGCGGTCAAGCCCGGCGTCAGATCGACCGCGATATACGGATTACCCGGCGCATACGCTCGCAGATTGTTCACTTCCACCGTCGAGCCGAGCGCGGTAACGCTCAGGCCGGGCACGAGCGAGTTGTCCGGCTCTAACAGGCCGCTGCTATCCGAACCTCCGGCGGCGATGGTGGTGGTGGAGCCGTACATGATCGGGGCGCCGCTGATATAGGTGTCGTGGACGTAGCTGAAGGTTCGAACCGTAGCCACGCCGGGCGAACTGACCGGGTTTACGGTGAAGTTCACTGGGGAGGGATAAGCGCTGCCGGCGGCCACCTGGATCACCGCGGCTTGGTTGTAACTCATCGTGCCGGGATAAAATTCCGTGGCAAAGCCGGTGGTAGCGGGCAAATAAACGCCGCTCGAATTCTGCGGATAGTAAATATTGTCCGGGCTGCCTTCGCCTTCCGTGGGCGGCGGCAAAGGCTCTACGTACACGTAATACTCGACGCCGGGCGGGAGGCCGTTGATCTGATAAGTGCCGTCCGGATTGGTCAAAGTGGTAACGGCTGGATTGCTGGCGGAAATCGCCACCACCGACGCCAGATTCACTCCGGTTCCGTTCATCGTCACCGTCCCGGAAATGCTGCCCACCGTGGAAAGATAGTTGCCCGCCGGATAGAGCAGGGAAATACCCGAGATATCGTCCTGGCCTAACGGAATCGCCTTGGTGGAAGCGGTCGTGTCGTAGGTCGACATTACGCCGGAGGCCAGAGAATGTTGCAGCCCCAGGGAGTGGCCGAACTCATGCACCAGGGTGATGAAGAACAGCTCGCTGAAGCTTCCCGCGTTGAAATACGTGGAATTGCTGTAATCGCTTGGCAATTCCATCAGCGACAAATAAATGGGAAGAAAAGGGCCACTCGAGCCGTTCGCGATATTCCCGACCACGGTGGGAATCGTGTAGGCGAGCAAACCGGGCGGAATATCGTCGGAAAACTCGATCTGCACCCCCGGCGCCGATTGCGTGGTTCCGGGAGTGAAAAAACCGCCGAACGCCAGCTTGATGCTGGACGTGCTCACGCCGTTCCACACGTTCGCGGCTGTGGTCATTTCGCTCACGATGCCCTGCAGGCTATCGCCCGGATAAAACGCGGACGGGCCGGCGTTAGAAACGAAAAATGGGACGGTATTGTTCTGAAGAGTGCTCAGATCGAAACGCGCCACGATCGGTGTATAGGGTGGAGCGGAAGTGTTGAAGTAGGTGAAATAATAATAAGCCGAGCTGGTACCGGCGAGAAGGAAACTTCCCGCCACAAGCGCCCCCGCGCGAACCAGCCAGCTCTTCATCATTGCCCACTGCTCCCGGCGCCACTCGCTCCGGACAGGACGGATTGGATGGTGCTGACGAGTTGCGAGAGCGGCATCTGCATGCTGGAATCCGGAACCACGTTGCCGGACGCATTGAGGATGGTTGCATTGGCGGCGCCGCGCGAAACCATCGCCTGGCCCTGAGCATTAGTCGTAACGCTGAACAAGCCCTGCGATAACCCGATCACCTGCGTCAATCCGCTTTTGCTGGTCCACAGAAACAGCACGTAATCCTGGCCAGAGGTCAGCGTAGGCGCGCCAGCCACCGGTTGCAGGAGGCCGTTCAGCCTGCCGCCGGGAACCGCGACATCAACAGTCTGACCCGCCGGCGTTCCCTTATAGGTGGTTGTGACCGACAGCTGATAATGCGTATAAATCAAAGCGCCGCGCAGCGCCGCCGAGGTTCCCGGCTGCACTTTGCCGCGCACGATCATGGTCGACTTCAGAACCATGTCATTGAGGCTGAGACGCTGCAGCGTGGAGGCATTCAAACTAGCCAGACACCCAACCGCTACGCCGATTATTGCGAGTCTAACCATCGTCAAGTAAGCCATCCTATAAGCAACCGGGCCGCCAAGCTCATGCCATTGATAATAAATGGCTTTCAGATCCGTTACACAACTGTTGTGTATACGTTCGACACAACCGCTGCCGAAAATTAGCTCTATCTGGGCGTTCTACCTGGACCCG
>Ga0335074_10005411_pt1 | contig 17656 bp, 20 predicted proteins | sample Lox_Sample_23_FD_206715 | JGI IMG/M metagenome (GOLD analysis project Ga0335074, IMG submission 206715) | Soil microbial communities from Loxahatchee National Wildlife Refuge, Florida, United States - Lox_Sample_2.3 | ecosystem: Environmental > Terrestrial > Soil > Wetlands | place: USA... | reverse complement strand
TGACACTCCTCTTCACATCACGTTCAGAAGAGCTTACCGAGGATCTCGGCATCCCATTCATTTGAGTACGTACGTTGGAGTCGAGAGCATTAATCACGAAGGGCATGGCGGGGAGGATCTCCGGGGACTTGTTACTCGCATAGTCGGCCAATCTGCCCGGGTCTTCGGCGCACGCTGGCGGGAGCAGGAGGCACATGATTGGCCACAGCCGCGTCCCGGCCTTATTCTCAACATCCCGCAGCATGAAAGGCCGCGGCCGTCAGCCCCAAATGCGTCTGCGGCCGTGCCCAACTTGTTAATGCTTGGCTGCCCGTATGCGCATGCCGAGTATATTGGGGCACTGCTGGCTGATGCTCTTGGCTATGGGTATATTGACATCAGATACAGCGTTCCGCTCTCCCTCGACAAAACTCCCACCGATCCTGAGGTCACTGAAGCGAGGCTTGAGTTCGCAAGGCTCCTTTCTGCCAATGAATCAGTCACCAGGCGGAATGTGTGGTCGCTCACCGATCATCGTGTCCTTCCCGAGATCATGTCCGCTCTCAAGGGCGCGCCGGTGGGGTGCGCGGTGTACGTGCGAAGCGAAGACCATCTCCTCGAGCGTGGCGGTGAGGTCTGGAATGTTCTCCCCGATGAGATGCGAGAGCTCCGCGCTATGCTCGACGGCCTCGTCGCTTCGGTTGACTGGCCGGTGCTTACGGTCGTCATGCCGGACGAGTTGCTGCGCAACAGCGCTGGCACGATCGAAAGCGACCGCATCGCGGACGTCGCGATGCTGGCCGCGGTCGATGTCTGGCTCGAACTCCGGAACTGGCGCTTCGTCCCAGACGCGGTTCGTGGACGCCTCGCGTCGATGTTCGATGCACGCGGGCGCCAGTTGGGCGACCCTCGCCTGTCGATGGTCAGGGCGCAAGCAAATATGCCGCGGAGGAGGTGAGGCATGACGACATCAGATGTGGATCCTAATGACCTGCTGGCTCTTGCCCGCAGAGCAGCCGTCGAGGCTGGCTCTATGGTCAGGGAAACGCCTGCGCAATCTATGCAAGCGTCCACCAAGTCTTCGCCCACCGACTTCGTGACCGAGATGGATCACGCATCAGAGCAGTTGATTCTGCAGATTATTCTGACCGCTCGGCCTGCTGACGGGCTGATTGGCGAGGAGGGGACGTCGAAGCCATCCCAAAGCGCGATCAGCTGGCTGATCGACCCGATCGACGGAACCACGAACTACCTCCGCGGCATCCCTAATTTCTCTATCTCGATAGCAGCCGTCACAGAAGCTGAAACTGCCATCGGCGTCGTCTACGACCCGAGCTGAGCACGTAATAGGTGTATCATTCAGGGCCGCACCTCACTCGTCAATGACTTGATTTACGGACAGCTATGCGAAGTTATTCAGTACCCGGCTCCGAGAGTTGAAGACATAATGCAGCTCTTGGCCGGCAAGGCGATCGGGCACCTCGACCTCAAGGAAGTCGGTTACGAGGCTGAGGTTATGAATCTCGCCTTGGACACTTTCGGGCTGGGCAACTTCGTGGCCACCAGTCTGGAGGACGCATCCATCCTGAGCATCAAGGAAGCCTTTCCGCAGGTGACGGCCGCGCTTTCGCTCGGCCGCGACCTGGCAGAAATTCCTCAAGATAAATGGGCCGAGGTTCGGTATAGCGAACTATATCCACTGCCCCGTATTCGCGCATGCCGAGCCGATTGGGTAGCTGTGAATCACAAGCTGGCCCGGCTGGGTGTACTGGAGTTGTGCCGCCAGCACAGAATCGGAGCCATGGTCTGGACTGTCGATGCGAATGGCTTGATTGATCAGTTTCTGGCTGATGAGCGCATCAATGTCCTGATTACGAACCGGCCAGCGCATACAGTGTGCCGCCGGAAGCAACTGAACGAGAAGCCGGTATCGTAGCTTAGCAATACCAGGCCACATCCAAGCTTTGTGAGGATCAATGAGCAAGTCTCCCATCTCGTGGCTCGACGACGTGGCAAAGCACGACTATGACGCGGCGTACAATTACCTGTCGCTGAAGCTCGATGAGAAGCGCGCTAGTGAGATCGTAGATCGCATGAAGAAGGCCAAGCTGACCTCGCGCCGCGCTAATGACATTCTGCGTGCCACCGGCCTGCCTGCCCTGCCCCTGACTGATCCCGGCGTCCAGCGCGACCTGCTCAAGCTGCTCGGCGGTGAGAAGCTGTCGCCCGTACTCGTGTGCGATCAGGAACCAGGCGCAGACATAGCTGATGGATATCATCGCGTCAGCCTCGCCTATAACATCGACCCGTTCATGAGCGTGCCATTGAGGATTGGCTAGCAATCGCGGCTCGCGAATGCTCCTGGCCTCACGTCCATCTGGTGATCGTTCAGCGCGCCGGGTCGCCCTCGGCGGTAACGTAGGCGGCGGTGATGCCGCCGTCGACGCGCAGTTGATGGCCGCTGATGTAGGAGGCAGCGTCGCTGGCCAGGAAGGCCGCCACTTCTGCGATCTCCGCGGGGCGGGCGAACCGCCCGTAGGGCGCAACACGCGTACCGACTCGCGGCCGATCGCGCCGGCGGCCCCGGTGATGATGGCGATCTTGTTGTCGAGGCTGGAGAGGTTAGACACGGCGGCCTTTCGAGGACCGGGCTCGGCGTGGCGCTCAGTAATCGGCCAGCGAAGGAACGTATCCGAGCCGCTTGGAGTACTCGGCAGCCAGCTTCGGTACCTGGGACATGAGATGCTCAAGGTTATCGCCCGTGATCCGGAACGCCGGGCCAGCGGCGCTGATCGCGGCGACGACGCGCCCAGAATGATCATGTACGGGAGCGGCGACGGCCCGCACACCAATGATTCGCTCCTCGGCGTCAAGCGCGTAGCCCCGGGCGGCAACCTTGCGCAGCTCTTCTCGCAATCGGCTCACGTCAACAATTGTGTTCTCGGTCATCTGGTTTCGCTCGATCCGGGAAAGTAGTTTTCGTGCCTCCGGCCAGCTGAGCCCTGCCATCAGTACCTTGCCGAGGGCGGTGCAGTAAAGCGGATGGCGCGTTCCTACGTTCGACTGGATTCCGAGTTCTCGCTGCCCGTGCGCGATGGCTAGGTACAGCACCTCGTCGGAGTCGAGGATACCCATGCTGGCCGTTTCCCCGGTCTCAGCCGCCAGTCGTTCTACTATTTGCTGGCCCTCAGACTGCAAGGAGGTGTTGCGCAGAAATGAAGTTCCCACCTCGAAGGCGCGGGGGCCGATTCTATACAGCCCCCCGGGGGCCTCAACGACAAAGTTCCGCAGTTTCAGCGTCTGCAGTATCCGGAAGACGGTAGACACATGCAGTTGCGCCGCCCGCGCAAGAGCGGACGCTTCCATCCCGGCCGGAGCGCTGGCGAGCACGACAAGGAGAGTCAGCGACCGATCGACAGCGCGAATCACATAACGCTCGTTGGTATCGCCGGCCACCTCGCCTGATTCTCCGTCACCAGGCGTCGCCGTCGGCACTGCCATGTCACGGATGTTACTCGACCTCCGCAGCCCCGGCCGCCGGGCTAAACGGCCCGAACATATGCGGGCAATTCATCCCTCGGCCGTCCAGGGTTCCGGGGCCGCCGCAACCCCCGGAGCCTCTCGAGCCCGCCACGGGCGACTCAGTGTTTCCGCCAAGCACCGATGTCCTCTCTTGACCGCCCAGAAGGACCAGACCTAGTCTTTGTATCAGATGAACTAGTCGTTCGTCTGATGAAAACCCCGCAGGCAGCGCGCGTCAACGGAGGTGGCCGATGCTTGAGCAGGGTCTCCTCGTCAGTCCGGGTGGCTCTCTCGCTCGCGCCTCACCAGCCGGGCCGGCCACTGGTTGCGCCGTGCCCGCCGCGAGCGCGGCCCCGCATTCGTGACATCGGCATCCCGTCCTCGCCGGGATGCTGCGGTAGTGATCCCGTACTGGTTCTGCGTCCAAGGAGCACCGAAAAATGATGCGGCCATCCAACAGTCGGCGAGGCCGTTCCAGATCCTGGCACCGTGGGATGCTGGTGACAGGCACGGCAGCGCTCGCGCTCACAGCGGCAGCGTGTACTTCCAGTGCGCAGTCTTCGTCCGGCAACACGCCGGTCGAGGGAGGGACAGCGACTTTCGCGCTGGCTCCATCAACCGCGGCTAACTATATTTTCCCGTACATCAGCGCCAACAATCAGTCCATCGCAAATATGCAGGACCTTCAGTTTCTTTTGTACCGTCCGCTCTACTGGTTCGGGAAGGGCAGCGAGCCGACTCTTAACAATTCGCTGAGCCTGGCCTATCCGCCGACTTTCAGCGGCCAGACGGTGACGATCCGGCTGAAGCACTACATGTGGTCCAACGGGACGCCGGTGACCGCCCAGAACGTTATGTTCTGGCTGAACATGGAGCAGGCCATTCCGGCGGACTACGGCCTGTACACCGGTTTCCCCGGCGCGGTCGTCCACGACATGAAGGCGATCAGCTCCACCGAGCTGCAAATGACGATGAACCAGGCGTACTCGCCGACCTGGTTCCTGTACAACGAGCTGAGCCAGGTCACCCCGATGCCCACGGCCTGGGACCGGACCGCCTCCGGGCCGAGCAGTTGCAGCACAACGGCCAGCGACTGCGCCAGCGTGTATGCCTACCTGAACGACCAGGCCAAGGACTTCAGCACCTACGTCACCTCGCCGCTGTGGAGCATCGTCGACGGTCCGTGGAAGCTGAGCTCGTTCAGCGCCGACGGGCACCTCTCATTCGTGCCGAACAAGTCCTACTCTGGCCCGGTGAAGCCGCATCTGGCCGAGTTCAAGGAAGTGCCTTTCATCACCGCTGCCTCCGAATATGACGTGATGGAGTCGCCGAGCAGCAGTACCAAGATCGACGTCGGCTACGTCCCGCAAGAGGACGTTCCGCCGAAGCCGGCCAACGCGGCGGTAGGCGGCAACCCGATCGCCTCCAAGGGGTACACGATGTCGCCCTGGCCGCTGTGGGGCATCGCCTACTACACGATGAACATGCAGAGCACGACCGGCAACGGGCCCATCATGAAGCAGCTGTATTTCCGTCAGGCAATGGCCTATCTGCTGAACCAGCAGGCGGTGATCGCGGGCCCGCTGCGCGGCTATGGCACGCCGACCGTCGGGCCGGTCGGTAACACCCCGCCGTCTGAATTCCTCTCCCCGCAGGGCAAGCAAGGGGATCCGTACCCCTACAACCCGGCCAAAGCCAAGGAGTTGCTGACCAGCCACGGCTGGAGCATCGTCCCCAACGGGGTGAGCACCTGCACCGACCCAAGCCTGTGCGGCCCGGGCATCCCCAAGGGCAAGGGCCTGGATTTCAGCTTCATCTACGCGACCGGGACCGCCTGGGTGGCATCGGAGATGCAGGATCTGCAGTCCAATGCCGCCACACTCGGTATCAAGCTGAACCTGGAACCCAAGGTGCCCACCGAAGTAACCGAGGTCGCCGGGGGCAACTGCGTATCCGCGAAGCTTCCCTGCGACTGGGACATGGCTAACTACGGCGGCGCCTGGACGTTCTTCCCCGACTACCTTCCCACCGGTGAAGACCTGTTCATCTGCGGCGCAATCCCGAACTCCAGCGGGTTCTGCGACAAGCAGGATAACGCGATGATCGAAAAGACGCTGACCAGCGGCAACCTGTCCTACATGTATCAGTGGCAGAACTACCTGGCCCCTCTCCTGCCGCAGATGTGGCAGCCGCTCGCCGACTACCAGCTAACCGAAGTCGCCAGCAATCTGCGGGGCGTCACCCCGCAGATGCCGACGCTCGACATCCTCCCGGAGAACTGGTACTTCGTGAAATAACTGACGGCACGCCTGCCTACACGCCGTAACGCGGGCACACCGAGATCCTCGGAGTGCCCGCCGAGTTACCCACCACCCACCGAAAGGGGAATTCGACAGTAATGGACCTGCACCTCGTCGGCTCGCGCGCACTGGTCACCGGCGGAACGAGAGGCATCGGGCGTGCCATCGTCGAGACACTGCTCGACGAAGGAGCCCAGGTCGCGTTCTGCGCCAGGAACGCCACCGCCGTCGTCGCGACTCAGGACGAACTGAGAGGCGGCGGGGCCACAGTGGTCGGCTCGGCGGTCGACGTGAGTGACGGGGCGGCGCTGGCCGCCTGGGTTACCGGCTCCGCCGCTGCCCTGGGCGGCATCGACATCCTTGTCGCGAACGTCAGCGCGATGTCGACCGCCGATACCGAGGAGAACTGGGCCAAGTGCTTCAACATCGACCTGATGGGCACGGTACGCATGGTCGATGCGGCGCTGCCGTTCCTTGAGAAGAGCGACGCCGCCGCGATCGTCACGATCTCCAGCGTCTCCGGCCGGGAGATCGACTTCTTTGAGGGTCCTTACGGATCGATCAAGGCGGCGCTTGTCCACTACACCCAGGGCCTGGCCCGCAGGCTCGCGCCGCGCGGCATCCGGGCCAACACGGTCTCCCCCGGAAACACGCTGTTCGAGGGCGGTAGCTGGGGCAACGCCCAGCGGAACCGGAAGGAGTTCTTCGACGAGGTACTGGCGCTGATCCCGACCGGGCGGATGGGAACGCCGCAGGAGATGGCCGCGGCGGTCGCGTTCCTGGCCAGCCCGGTGTCCAGCTTCACCAGCGGGACCAACCTGGTCGTGGACGGAGCGCTGACTCGCGGCGTGCAGTTGTGACCGGGGCCGACGCGATCACCGAGGTAACCGGCCAGAGCGATCAGCAGGTGCTTGCGCAGCGGAGCGAGGCGATCATCGCCGGGATCGAGGCGATCGACCCCGATCATGTCCTGCACCTGGCCAGCAGCACGCTGAAGATCGTTCTGTCCCACTTCATCGACGGGCCCAGCGCCAGGCCGGGCCGCCGGGTGTTCGCGATGCCGCGCGAGGAGGAAGGCGTCGCGATCGCGGCAGGCCTTGAACTGGCGGGTGCCCGCCCGGTCCTGATCTTCCAGGACAACGGGATCGGGAATCTGCTCACGGCCCTGCTCACCCTGAGCCAGGCCTATCACCTGCCGTTGCTGGCCGTGGTGAGCCGCCGCGGGGGCCTCGGCGAGTACAACTCCATGATCCACACGATCAGTGAGCGAGCCGAGGCCCTGCTGGACGCGGCAGGCGTCCGATGGTTCCAGCTGGATGCCCGCACCCCGGTGGGCCGCTGGGCGGCTGAGATCGAGCGCGCGTGGGCGTTCTCGCGCGCGACGCACCGGCCGGTGTTCGTTCTCGTGAACCTGATGGGCTCCTGACGATGGCAGATCTGGACCGCGCGGACGTGCTGCGCCTCATCGACGCCGCCGCGCCCGATTCGCCGATGGTGCTCGGCCTCGGCGGGATCGCCCGCGAGATGCTCGCCGTGGCCGGCCGGAAGGGAAACCACTTCATCAGCCTGGACGCCATGGGGCAGACCGTCTCCGTGGCGCTCGGGATCGCGCTCGGGCTGGAACACCGTGCGGCGCCGGGCAAGGTGATCGCGATCGAGGGCGATGGCTCGCTGCTGATGGGCCTGTCCGTCCTCAGCACGGTCGGTCACCTCAAGCCGGACAACCTCGTGGTGTATGTCCTCGACAACGGGGTCTACCTGGCAACCGGCGGCCAGCCCACCGCGTCCGCCGACATCGACCTCGTCACGGCCGCGACCGCATGCAGCTGGCGGGGTGCCCGGGAGGTGCGGACCGCCGATGAGCTGGCGGCCGCGACAGCCTGGGCGCTGACGACCGAAGGCCCGGTGCTCGTCCGGGTCCGGACCACCACTGCGCAGCTCCCGGCCGGCTATTTCCTTGAGGACCCGGCCATCCTGGCCGAGGATTTCCGCCGCTGGCTGCGCGCACAGTCACCGCAGAAGGAGCCGTAGCCGATGGCCGTGCACCACCTCGAGCCGACGCCGGAGACCGTGACCCAGTTCTTCTCGCCTGCTACCCCGCCGGTGCTGACGGCAGACCCCGGCGACACCCTCGTCGTCGGGACCCTGGACGCGCGCGGGCATCTGGCGCGGCCGGACCGGCGCGCGTCGGACGCACCGAAGATGTTCAATCCTCGTCGCGGGCACTGCCTGGCCGGGCCGGTCGCGGTCCGCGGCGCGGAGCCCGGCATGACGCTGGCGGTGCACCTGCGGTCGGTGCGCCCGGGCGCGTGGGGCTTCACCGAAGCCGGGGCGCACCGCACCGACCTCAACGAGCGGCTGGGAGTGACCGGCGGCCCGACAGCGTTCTTGGTGTGGGACCTGAACCCGGACCAGATGACTGGGGCCTGGGGCGGGCTGACCACCTCGCTCGCCCCGTTCCTGGGGGTGATCGGGATGCCGCCCGCCGAGCCGGGCGAGTATTCGACCGAGCCGCCGCGCGCGTTCGGCGGCGGCAACATCGACTGCCGCGAACTCGTCGCGGGATCGACGCTCTACCTGCCGGTCACCGTGCCCGGGGCGATGCTGTGCGTTGGCGATGGTCACGCCACGCAGGGGGACGGCGAGGTCAGCGGGACTGCGATCGAGTGCGGCATGACATCGGAACTCGAGATCAGCCTGGTGACCGATCCGCCGCTGCCCTCCATCCATGCCACCACGCCAGCCGGGAAGATCACCTTCGGCTTCAGCCCGGACCTCAACGAAGCGATGGCCACCGCACTGGACGCGATGGTCACCTGGCTGACCCTGCTGCTCGAGGTGGACAGGCCCACTGCGCTCGCTCTGGCCAGCGTGGCCGTGAGCCTGCGGGTCACCCAGGTCGTCAATGAGACGTGGGGCGTGCACGCGCTGCTGCCCGAGGGAGCGCTTGGCCGAACTGCGCAGTCGGCCTAGGCGAGGAAGCCGGTTTGACAACCCCGGCCCCGGAGCCTCGCGGTGCGGCCTGCAGCACCGGCGGTACTCAGGGCAGGCCGGGATCTGGATGGCCGGATAGGAAGCGGCTGGCCGCGTCGTCATCGATGAGCGAATTGTCGGCCAGCCATTCGACGGCCCGGCGCTGGGCGCGGGCATCGCGGAACGCATACCAGGCAGGTAGCAGGTCCGGGTACTCCTCGTGGAGTTCGTCCTTGAAGCGGCGGAAGGCGCCCTTGCCTTGGATGGCCCGGAGCAGCCTGCGCCCGGCCTGCTCATTGGTGATGGCCTCGGCGAAGTCGGCCATGTCCTGGTACCAAACCCAGGACGGCAGGGGATGGATGCAGACCAGGTCCAGTTCGTCGAGGTCAACCGGCGTCTGGCCGTCGATGCCAGTGTCGGAAGTCCAGAACGCGATCTCTCCGGTATCGGGGTCGATCAGCCGCCAGTGCTCGTAGTCGGCCTGGTCAGCCAGGGCGCTGGCGATCTCCTCCAGATCGACGCTGCTCAAGTCAAGCACCAAGCCAGAATAAATCCCCCTTCCCACGACTCGCGGCCAAGCAGCGGAACGCACGACAGCGGCATCGGCTCATTTCATGGCTTCGGCTCACGCGACCGGCCGGCGAGGAACGCGGTGATCGCGGTCGCGAGCTCTGGTCTGGTGAACGCGGACCAGTGGTCGCCTGGCACGCGGGTGAATCGCGCATTGGGCAGCACCACAGCGAGCGCCTCGGCGGAGGCATGGGCATGGTCCTGATCGCCGGCCACGATGAGCGCGGGGGTCTGGATCTGGCGCAGCGCCAGGCCGGGTGTTGCGATGAGCGAGTTCAGGACCTGGAGGAGCGCGCGCGGGTCACCGCCGAGGTGGGTGATCCAGTGCGCGGCTTCGGCATCCGGTGATCCTGGGTCGATGCTGTCGCCGTTGGCGAGCGCGGTGAGCACGCGACGGTTCGTGCCGCCGTTCGCCGCGCTGCTTACGGCGGCGAGCCCCTGGCCGGCCACGATCGCACGGGCTGGCCGGGCGCCGCGGACCAGCATCCGGAGCATGATCCGTGCGCCCAGCGAGTAGCCGCCGAGATCGTAGTCGTCGAGTCCAAGCCGGTCGATCAGCGCGAGCCCGTCATCGGCCAGGACATCGGGCGGATAGCGGGCCGGATCGTGCGGCCGGGCACTGTCACCGTGGCCGCGGAGATCGGGGAGGATAACGCGGTTTCCCTGTGCGGCGAGGACGGCGGCGGGACCGTGGTCGAGCCATTGCCGTGCCGTGGCGGCGAAGCCATGGAGCAGTACCAGCGGGCGGCCTTCTCCCGTCTCGCGGTAGGCCAGATCCAGGCCATCCCGGCCAGCGAACGGTCGCACGCGCGAGTCAGTCATGGCGCGGCGTGGCGTCAGGCGCGCGCCGGAAGAAGCCGTCGAGACGGCCGCGGGCGAGGACGTCGCTGGCGGCCAGCACCTCGCGCGGCTTGGCGGAGCGCAGAGCGGCGCCGCCTGGCTCCGCGGCCAGGGCGAAGAGTTGGAAGACGTACCGGTGCGGGCCATGGCTTTTCGGCGGTTCCGGCCCGAGGTAGCCACGGCCTCTTCCCGAACGCAGCAGGCGGATGCCCGCAGGGGGATTGCCGGCATCGAGCGCTCCGTGCGCCAGGCCGGTGACGGACGCGTCGAGCACCGCCAGGCAGTGCACGTACGGCGTGGGCGTGGGGGCATCGGGATCCTCGATGACCAGCAGCAACCGGGCGGTGTCCGGCGGTGCCGGAGACCACGCCAGAGCCGGCGACAGGTCTTTGCCGCCGGCTCGTGCCGAGGCGTGAACGGCCGGGATCGTGCCCTCGTGCGCGAAGTCTGGGCTAGTCAGTGCCAGCGTCTGCTCGCCGGCCAGATTCGGGGAATTCCAGGCCAGACCCGGGTTCCGCGGCGACGTGCCACGCTGTGTCACTGGTTTCTCCCTTACCGAAATGAAGACGGCGGTTAGCGGGCGTCGTGGTCCTGGCGCAGCCGGGCGATCTCGCTAACGGCGCTGTGCTCAGAGCGCTCGATGAACAACAGCAGCGCGTTCAGCTCATCCGGGCTGAAGATCGCGAGGTCGTCATGGCTGCGGGCGGTCAGCCCGGCGTAGTAGGCCGCGATGCGGGCCAGGCCGTCGCCGGTCGGCTCGATCAGCACGCGGCGCCGGTCCTTGGGGGTCCGCTTGATCAGGCCGGCCGCATCGAGCCGGTCGAGCATCCGCGACACCGATCCTGGTGTCAGGCCGACCTTGCCGGCCAGTTCGGCCGCGGTGGCGGGACCCTGCTGGTTCAGCACATGCAGGCAGCTCAAGTCGCTGGCGGTCACCCCCATCCGCTCGGCTATCAGCCGGTTGAGCTGCGAGAGGGCATCTACCCAGCCCGGCAGCGCGGCCAGCACGCGTTCCTCGGCCTCGCGGCGCGGCGCCTGCCCCATCCCTCAGCCTCCCTCCCGCTCCGCCGTCTGCTTGAACCGGACAGCATATCGGCCTATGGTGTGTCACACAATATTTGGATGACACACTTAGTGTTCGGCGTAACATCCCAAGAGGAGCGCCGCTGCCGGAGAGGATCAACCGGATGTACCCGCACGATCGGCCTGATCGTCGTGCTGCTCGCGGCCTTCATGGCAAAACCCTTGCCCTGACCGGAAGCCGCCTCGCACGCCGACCCGCGCACCCCCATGCGCTACGACCGGGCCCGCACGCCTGGCCGAGACCGGCCACGCGGATTGCCCTGGCCAAGCGTGATCACCACAACGCTGGCGAACCGTCGTTCTGCGCGCCCAGGCGCCGCACTGGCGTCCGTTCCCCGACGCGCCGCCGCAGCTCCTTCCTATCCTGATCGGGGAGGAACGTCCAGAAGTCGCTGTCTGTGTAGCCCGGCCAGATCGTGTTGTCTCGTCGTGGCCGGAGTTCGACGGCGAGAGCACGCGTCAGGGCCTCGACGGCGGCGAATGCCGCTGTGGTCATAGACCTCCCGGTGCTTGGGCGGACCACCGCCCCGCCTGTGACGAAGGTGATCGAGCCGCGAGATCGGACCCGGGGCGCGGCGTACCGGCGCACGTCCAACTCCCGAAGAACTTGCCATCCATGAACGTCCGGGCGCGGGCGAGGTCTTGTTCGAGGAACACGCCGGACTGTCTGGGCCGGGCCGCATCATCGCCGCCATGCGGCTGCCCCGCGACTACTATGTGCGGCTGGATTCCATCGACTTGTCGCTGGATCTGGGGGTGATCGGCCGGCGCGTCGAGGTGGTGGCCAGCCCCGACCGGGTCCGGGCGCGGCACCAGACCCTGACCGACCCCCGCGCGCTGGGCCGCCGCCCAGGTGCTGCGCTGCGGGTGGCTGCCGGTGGTGTGGCGCCCGTCCGGGCCGGAGGTGCGGATCCGCTGCCTGGCCGGCTAAGACGACGCACTCGGCCTGGACGGGGGCTCGCCTGATGGCCCCGGCCAGGACTGGCCGGGGACCTGGCCGCCGTCCGGTTCGCGGTTCTCGCCGTCGGCGACTCACCGGCAGGCATCGCGGCCTCAGGTCCGGGAAGCTGACGCGGCTGAGGTAGGCGTCGACTCGCCCACCGTCGGCCTCGCCGAGCCTGGCGCCGCCCGGTGCTGTCCGCGGTCACGGCGCAGTATCGTCAGCACGGTCAGCGCGGCCGGGTCGGCGGGTTCGGCCACGGTGAACCGGAAGTCGGCGGGGGCGCCAGTGGCGAAAAGCCGCTCGCCCTGTCCGGCGACGGTCGGGAAGGTGATCAGCCGATACTCGTCGACCAGGTCGGCGGCGGCCAGCGCGCGCACCAGGCTCAGGCTGCCGATCACGACGATGTCGTGTCGCGCACGCTCGGCTGTGGCCCAGGCTACCGGGTCGCCATCGATTGCCGCCGAATTCGGCCAGGCGGTCGCGTCGATGCCGGTGCGGGTGGCGACGCGCTTGGGCACGGCATTCATCAACCGAGCGTAGTCCCCGTCGCGACCCGGCCAGAGCCGGGCGAAGTGCTCCCAGGTCCGTCGGCCGTAGAGCTGGACGCCTTGCTCCATCCGCGGCCCGAGGCGGAATTTGTCGTCGCTGACCGGCCCGGGCCCGTACCGGAACGCCCAGCCGCCGTGATCCGTCCCCCAACGCCCGTCGGGGTCTGAGACCACGCCGTCGAGCGTGACGAACTGGATGACAACGACGTCGCCCATCGCGGGCTCCCTCCTGCCTATGGCGGCTCTCGTCCGGCCGCCCTCACCGGGCACATACCGGGACCGGGTGGCGAACTCATCGCTGCCCGGACAGTTTGCGCTGGTCATGCCGCCCAGTCTGAGCCCGCTGCGGTGAGCGCGGCCAGTGCCCCGAGCACCAATCCTGCATGACATTGCCACCCCCCGGACGTGCACTTTGCACCCCGCGGACATCAGCCGGGCGCGGTGGTCACGGCGTTCTCCGCTCGGAAAAGCGGTAAGCCGCTCGCCCGCCTCCGGGCCGCGCTGGCCGCGATGCTCACCGCGTGACCAAGCGGCGTGACCGGTGGTATCCGACGTCGAGGTCGTGGGTGGGTGACCGCGATGGTGGTTTGGTGCAATCTGTGGACCATTTCCAAGGACATGCCAGCGGCGTCCAGGTGGCCAGGCCTGGGCGATGGGCGCCATTCTGCGGGTGCGCCGGCTATACATGACCCCAGTCCCATCCGGCGGTCACGGAGAAGAACCAGGGTCCGGTGATGTCGGGGCAGGAGCGGCGCGTGACGTGGCTGTGGGCCGCGCGATCTGGGCAGCGGCCGGTGCCCTGCCGCGCACGCCGGCGGGTTGTCCTGCGGGCATGCGCGCCCCGCCGCCATCGCCGCGGCGGGCACCGGGCGGGCTGCGGCGGGCTTCGATGATGCCGGCGGCGCCTGCCCGCTCGTCCGGTGACGTGTCCCGCCGGGCGAGTATGCTAGCCGCTGCCGTCTTGTGTCTGCTGCTGGTCAAAGACGTCTTTTACGCCGCCGACCCGGTCTTCGGGGGCGGGGCAGCCCAGGTGCCGTTCGTGGTGGCGGTGTTCGTGATACCGCTGCTGTTTGCGTTTCGTGGTCCGCGGCTGGTGCTGGCCCGCTTCCGGTGGCCGTTGCTGGCGGTGCAGGCGGTGCTGACCTGGGTGCCGTTCGCGGTGTTCGGCGGGCAGTGGCAGGTGGGCGTCGGAGGGCTGCTGGCCGGGCTGGTGCTGCTGACGGTGCCGGGCCTGGTGTCATGGCTGACAGCCGGGTCGCTGCTGGTGGCCGACGTCGCGGTGCGGGCCGGCGTCGTGGGTTTGCCCCCTTTCGGCGTGGCTGGGTGGCCACGCGCACTGTGGGCATCGGTCGCGTTCACCGACCTCGGGCTGGCGTTTTTCGGGGTGATCCGGCTGGCGCAGCTGGTCGGTGAGTTGCAGAACGCACAGGACCAGCAGGCCGGGCTGGCCGTCACCGCGGAGCGGCTGACGGCGGCCGGGGACCTGCAGACAGCGGTCGGCGAACGCCTGGACACCATCGCCGCGATGGCCGCGGCCGCGCGGCGGGCGCTGGCCCGCGACCCGGGCGAGGCGCGGGCCCAGGTGACGGCTGCGGGTGCCGCGGCCAGGCAGGTGGCGGCGCAGGCCCGCGCGATCGCCCTCGGCCGCCGCGCCCTGCCACAGGCCGAGCCTGGCGCACCGCCCCCGGGAGGCGCGGTCATCGGGGCGCGGCTCGCGTGGGCGGTCCTGGTCGTGGTGCTGTGCGGCTATGCCGCTGCCGCGTTCATCGACGCCGCCGGCGCCAACTACAGCCCGCGGCGCACGGCGTTCCTGACGGCCGGCCTTGCGGCGAGTATGTTGCTGCAGCTGCATCACTCGTGGGCGGCACGTCAGGGAAGGCGGCCGCAGGCGTGGCCGGTCACGCTAGGCCTGCAGGCGGTGCTGGCGTACGCGTTCTTCCTGCCGCCGCTGGGGGCATTGTTTACGCTCACCCCGTTCCTGGCCGGGTCGGTCCTGCTGCTAGTCCCCGGCCGGTGGCGGTGGGCGGGCTATGCGGCGGTTGTCGTCAGCTGGCCGGCGCTGTATGCCACGGTGCCGCTGCCCGGAACGGCCAGCGCCCGGGGCGCGCTGACAACCCTCTATGAGGCCGCTAGCACCGCGGGCATCGGGCTGCTGGTGTATGGGTTGTCCCGGCTGGCGGAGATGGCCGCCGAGCTGGAGGCGGTCCGCGCAGAGCTGGCCCAGATGGCGGCGGTGCGCGAACGGCTGCGGGTGGCCCGGGACGTGCATGACCTGCTCGGCCTCGGATTGTCGGCGATCGCGCTGAAAACCGACCTGATCGGCAAGCTGATCGGCCGCGACGATGACCGGGCCGCCGCCGAGATCGGCGAGCTGGGCCGGACATGCGCCGCGGCCCGGGCTGACATCCGGCTGGTGACCGGCGGCGGGCAGCAGCTGTCGCTGGCTACCGAGCTAGCCGTGGCCGGCCAGATCCTGGCCTCGGCCGGGGTGCAGGTGCGCGCCAGAATGCCCGCCGGGCCGCTGCCGGCCCCGGCCGATAGCGCGCTAGCGGTGGTGCTGCGGGAGGCGGTCACCAATATCCTGCGGCACAGCACCGCCACATCCTGCACAATCGAGGCCGCCGCCGGTGACGGCGCGACGCGGATGACGGTCAGCAACGACGGGGTGACCGGGCGGGCCGGCCCGCCCGGCGGCGACGGCAGCCGCGGCCCGGCCGGGGGCAGCGGGCTGGCGAACCTCACCGCCCGGGTGCAGGCCGCGGGCGGGCAGCTAACTACCCGCCGCCACGGCGACTGGTTCGAGCTGACCGTGCACATCCCGCTGCTGGGTCCCGGCGCGGTCACCGAGCCTGCCCCTGCCCGGGGTCTGGGAGCGCATCGGCCAGCCGGGGGTCGATGACCTGCTCGCCGCGGGCCACGGCACGCACTGCGGCGACGAGATCTTGCGAGGGGATGTCTTTGAGCAAGAACCCCCGCGCACCAACGCGCAGCGCCGCGTCCAGGCTGCCGGGGGCCTGCAGGCCGGTGAGGATCAGCACCTTGCAGGCGGGCAGGCCGCGGGCCAGCTCAGCGGCGGCGGTCAGGCCGCTGGTGCCGGGCAGGCCGATGTCCAGCAGCGCCACGTCCGGGCGTTGCGCCAGGGCGGCCGGGACAACCTGGTCCCCCGATGCCAGCGCGGCGGTCACCTCGATGTCTGGTTCCAGGCCCAGCAACGCAGCCAGGGTGTCGCGCACCACCGCGACATCCTCGGCGAGCAGCACCCGGATCACCGGGCGCTGCCCGGTGATCCCGCCGTGCGGGGCGCGCTGGTCCGCCGGTGGCGCCGGAACCGGTGTACCGCCCATCCCTGCCGAGTCTGGCCCACGCGGCCGCCGTTGCGGAACCAACGCCGGGCACGACTTGCCCATGCATTTCACACCACCGGCGGCATGCAGATTGCATACCCGCCGGCCTTTACCGCCTGCCCCGGACAGCCCGGCGGGCGTTACAGCCATCCGGCCCCGGCGGCGATGCGCACCGCGTCCACCCGGTTGCGGGCGCCGAGCTTGGTGACCGCCGAGGCCAGGTAGTTGCGCACCGTGCCATACGACAGGTGCACCGCCATGGCGATCTCGCCCGGACCGGCGCCGGCCGCGAACATGCGGAGCACCTGCGCCTCGCGCGGCGACAACGGGTTGTCCGCGACCTCCAGCGCCGCCAGCGCCAGCTGCGGGTCGATCACCCGCCCGCCCGCGGCGACCGTGCGGACCGCATCGGCCAGCTCGGCTGCCGGGGTATCTTTGACCAGGAACCCGGCCACGTGCGCGGACACGGCACGGCGCAGGTTCCCCGGATTGCCCAGCGCGGTCAAGATCAGCACTCGGCAGGCCGGGCACTGCTCCCGCAGTTCCGCCGCGGCGGTCAGCCCGTCGGTGCCGGGCAGGTCAATGTCGACAACGGCCACATCCGGCCGCTGGCCGATCACCGCCGGCACGATGGCCTCGCCGTCGCTGACCTCGGCCACCACCTCGATGTCATCTTCCAGGTCCAGCACCGCGACCATCGTGTCCCGCAGGATCCGCATGTCCTCGGCCACCAGCACCCGGATCACCCCGCCTGCCGGGCCCGGCGGCACGCCAGCCGCCGGGCCGGGCGGCGATCCTGCTCCGGTCACTATGCTCCTTAAGCCATCGCTACCCCAGCCGGTCATGCACACATCGATCTTCCCACCTGGGGATCGGGGACCGCAGAGCCTCCACGGTCACACCCGGTCTACTCAGGGAGCCCGGCTGGCTCCCCGACGCTCCGGGGTCCTTAGGGTTGACGAACGGGATGGCCCGCTCGACGCGAACGGCAGGGCGTGAGGGCGCGGGGCGATGTCACGAAATCGGCTGCCAGGGCTGCCGCGCCCCATGGCGGTGAAGCTCAGGGCGGGCCTGGCACGGACTGGCCAGACGCCCAAGGCTGGCCACGGCGGGAAGGCACCGGCGCAGAATGCACCCGTGCTGCCGACCAGCCGTTGTCCGGCCTAGGCCGACGGCCAGCCTGCGCCGACGCCCAGGAGGCGGCGTGGTTGACCTGCACCTGCGTCGTCGTTGGCACTGGCAGCACTCGCCTGGCGTGCAAAGTGCACGCGGACAGGCTGAAAACCCCATGCCGGGCTGGTGCTGCGGGCACTGGCTGCATCCAAGGGAGCCAGTCAAGACTGGTCAGCAAGGCCGGCACAGCATGCGCGCAGCGTCGGTCGCGGATGGTGGGTGCGGCGACCGAGTCAAGGCGATGGGGCGACAGAACGCGGCCTTCGTGCCGCCGCCTGCCGTGGTGTGAAAGGAGGAACCGTGGCAACGGCGTGGTACCAGCCACGGGAAGTGATGCTGGGAAACGAGCAGCACTCCTCCACCGGCATGGCCGATCTGGAG